>Ga0316363_10000762_pt1 | contig 35454 bp, 33 predicted proteins | sample Sb_taG_3_FD_200459 | JGI IMG/M metagenome (GOLD analysis project Ga0316363, IMG submission 200459) | Peat soil microbial communities from Weissenstadt, Germany - Sb_50d_a_PC metaG (v2) (version 2) | ecosystem: Environmental > Terrestrial > Soil > Wetlands > Peat | place: Germany: Weissenstadt...
AAACGCCGAATTCATGCGGCGGCACATGCCTTCGTCGCGTATCGCGATAGCGGCAAGTACGTGTTCAATGTTTCGGAGTGGCTGGGAACCGGGAGTTTTGGCCTGAGATCGCCCGAGAGCTCCGGATGCCCTTCCGCGACATACGCGAGCAGCCCGGATTAGAAAACCGACGTTGAACAATCAGCGTTGGCGGATTCCGGCCCCACCCCGAGCCTCCCCGAATCCACGTCCACGAGCGAGAGATTCTGGATGCGCAAAGCCAATCGCTTTATCCGCGACGAGGTGCCGAAGTGTTGGACACCGAGTCCAGAACCGGGCTCGCTTCACGACGATCAGTCAACATCCGGCATCATCACAGCCTCAAAATATCCCATCCGCGGCCAGTTGGGTGAAACTTGGGTCGGCATCAGGTATTGGCCCGCGAGTTGCTTCATAGCGATGCGAAGGAGCATCGCATGATTCTTCGGCGCTTGCGAGAAGTTTACCGTTAAAGCTCGGTTGAAGATAGCCAGGCTGGGAACAGGATTGGGTGCCGACATCAGCATCCACGCCGAAGGCGTGTGTGAAGGAGATGCCCGACGGCGATATCATCCACGCCGAAGGCGTGCGGGCGGATTTCTTATCATCCGCGCCGAAGGCGCGTAGGGCCAGTGCTTGGCTGCGGTGGGGGCCGCAGTGGGCCTACCGTGTTTGGGCCAGGCGTTCGATCTTGTGGCGCAGATGCTGAAAATAGCCCGGACTGACGCGTAGACTGAGCACTTCCTCGATCACTGATAGGAAGTATGCCAGGGATCGAATCGTCCCGAGGGGCGGGGAGCCGGCGGGACGTATCATCCGGCGCGCCGCCGCCAGGACCAGAGCATTTTCGACTGCCATCAAGGGCACACCCCGTTCGTGCAGTTGTGCTGCCAGAAGGCGGTCCGGGCGGCGGACCGTGCCCGTCGTTCCCGGTGTCTGCCGGTAAGCGCTGAGAACCTTGTCGATATATTCTTCCCGGCTGATGGAGTTCTCTCCCACGCGATTCTTCCTCAACCCTGCAGTTCGCGAAGCGACGGGCCGTCGATGGTCACCGTGTGGCAGTAATGCCGCACGCGGCTCAGCAGCGCGTCCACCATCGATTTGTTGCCCAGGAAGTTGTGCCACTCGTCATAGACCAGATTGGTGGTAATGATGGTGGAATGGCAGTGGTAGCGCTCCTCCATCAGCTTGAAGAAGATGTTGCTCTGCTCGGGTCTCAGGGTCAGATATCCAAATTCGTCGATCAGAAGTACGTCCAGGCGGGCGAGGCGTTTCAGGAGTTGGCGCGTGGAACGGTCGGCTAGCGACGCATACATCTCATCGAACAAGTCCTGCGCGCGGATGAACTGGCAGCGGTAGCCGTTCTCCAGCGCTTTCAGCAAAAGGCCACACGCTAATCCGGTTTTGCCCCTGCCCGTTTGCCCGACCAGGACGATGTTTTCCGCCTTGGCGATGAACTCCAGCTCCGCGAAAGCCCGGATCTGTTTGCGGTTGACACCGGGTTGGCGGGCGAAGGGGAAGGTTTCCAGCGACCAGCGCTCGGGCAGGTTGGCGCGCCGGATGCGCCACTCCAGGGCGCCCTCCTGCCGTGCGTGCCACTGCGCGCGCACCAGACGAGTGACCAGCTCCGAGTAGGTGACGTCTTCCTTTTCGGCGGCGCGTAACTGTTCGTCGTAGATCTCCAGAATGCGCCGGAGCTTGAGGTTCTTCAGCAGTTGTTCGAGTTCTTCAGTCATCGTGTGAGCCATCGTCGAGCAGAAAGTAATCGCGCACCACGCGGCGCAGGATCATCCGTTCCAGCCGGTCCAGGTCGTAGAGGCCGTAGCGGGCGGCTTCCCGCACGGCGGCCAGCAGCGGTTCCCGGGGATACTCCCGCACCAGGCGCAACAGTTGGCGCAGGGCAAGTGTGGCCCCCTTGTGACTTCGTTGCTTCAGCGCCGCGACATAGTCGGCCATCTCGGGCACGGCCGCCAGAATGGTCTTCTCTTCGGGATGGGGATCGGGACGCTGGGCTCCCTGACCGCGCGGCGGACGGTGCGCGGCCAGCATCACCCGCTGGTGCTCGGCTTCGGCGAGGCGGACGTGGGTGATCATCTTGCGGGCATCCAGTTGAATCTCGATCTTGTCCCTGGTCTCGCGTACCTCCACGCGGCGGCCGATCCAGTCCACCGGCACCGAGTAGCGGTTGGTGTGCAGCGCCACATAGCCTTCGATATCCACCAGACGCTGGTGCAAGCGGTAGACCTCGGGAATCCAGGCCGGCAGTGGTTTCAGGCGCAGCCGCTCCACCGCGAATAACTCGCGCGGCACGGCGCGGATGTGTTTCTTATACGTCGAGTTGACCTTGTCGCACCATTGGCGCGCCTGCTGATTCAGGTCCTCCCAAGTGGCGAACGTGCGCCCCGCCAAAAAGTTGTTCTCGATGAACCAGAAGGGCCGTTCCACGCGCGCCGAACGATTCGCATTCCCGATCGCGTGCGCCACGAACTGAAAGCCGAAGCGCTCTCCGAACGCGGCCATCTCGGGTACCGGCACCATCTCGCGTCCGGTGCCGTGCAACACCACCACGTGCGTGTTGTCGATCATGACGCGCTGGGGGGCGCCGGAAAAGTAGCGCAGCGCCTCGGTCAGAAACATCTTGCAGTCGAACCGTTGAAAGGTCGGGGAGCACTGAAAGAACACCATCCGCGAGTAACACAGCACCGCCGACGCGGTCTGCACCTTGCGCTTCTTGCCGGCGAGAGAGACTTCGTGCGGAGAAGTGTCGTGTTGCATCTCCTCGCCCGGCTCGAAGTGGTACTGCCCCGCCGGCACGATGGGCGCCTGACCGATCCCATGCTTACGGCAGAACGCCGTCAGCGCTTGATAAGACAACGCCGCACCACCGACCACCAGTTCTTCATGGACTCGCACGAGATTCTCCTTGCAGGCGCTGAAAAGCTCCAGGATCCGTTCCCGGTAAGGCTCGGCTTTCTCGGCACGGTGGATCTCCGGCACCTGGGCGGCGTTCGACCGCAGGACTTTGCCTACCGTCGGGCGGGAGATTCTCAGCACCCGGGCCATCTCGCGTTGGCTCACTCCCTGGGCATGCAGTTCCAGAATCGTGGTGCGTTGCGCTTGACTCAACACGCGGCTCTTGCTCCTGTTGGATTCTCCCGGCCAGACGCTTCAGTTGGCTTTGAATGCGCTCGATTTTTCTCAGCGCGTCGTCGCCCTGGCCGCGGTCCATTCCCCCCAGCCGCCGGCTGGCCCGGTTCACGATGGCCGTTACCATCTCCAGATCCCGCGATAACTCGGCGGCCGGCGCTGCCGGGACTTTTGGTTCCGCTTGCCGCTGGATTTTGAGAAACAGCTCGGGCTCGTCGAGAATCCGTTTCCGGATCATCGCTGAGCCGTCGCGCCAGGCAGCATACAGTTGTCCGGCTTGCCGCGTGTCGCAGTGATGCAGCGCCAACGCCGCGGCCATGCGCTGGCAGTCTGCCAGGCTGACGCGTGCTTCCCGATCATCGGCGTCAGTACCCTGGTCGGCACACTCGTGGGGGTTCTCGGCGGGCCAATCGCTCTGGTCAGCGGCGCCGCTGCCGGGGCGTTAATCGTTTCCTAGTCGAACTGGAGCGCGTGGGCGTGACTGACGAGTTCGTCAGCGACGTAACGGCAGCGCTGACACCCGGTAAGGTCGCCGTAGTTGCCGATATCTCCGAGGAATGGGTGACGCCTTTGGACATGCGAGTAGAACAGATTGGAGGCGTGGTGTTCCGGCGGGCCCGAAGTCCGCCTCCCGTCCTTCCAAAACGACGATGTTGCTGCAACTCATCTTGGCACCTCATCTCTCGCCAAAACTCTTGAACCTCTTGAAGTATGAGGTTACCGGACTTGGAGATGTCAGTCGTGAGATTGAGGTCAGGTTTTGGTGGAAGAAGTGCTTGCGCCGGGTTTGTCGAGGTTGTTCGCCACCGGAGTGTAAGCCTGACAACCCCGCCGGATCGGCCTAGGGCCGTCTGCGGAACCCACTGAATCTATGAGCGATAGTCCGCGCTCAGACTCCGAACACCGGGCATGGCGACTCACGAATGATGGCGTAGGCGTTCGTGGGTAGACGTCCGGCGATGCCGTCATGACCACTTCGCCCGATGACCAAGAGATCAGGTCGCACTTCCTTGGCTACGTCGGCCACCCCGCTGACAATCGAGCCGACTTCAACGTGAATGTCGCCCTGGGCCCCCGCCGTCTCCAGCAGCAGTGCGAGTTCAGCTCGGGCCTCGTTGATTACATGGCCTCTCCACTCCGGCGACAAGCCATAATCCTGCAAACGGGGATCGAGCGAGGCAACCACGTGAATCACGCTGAGGGGTGCGCCAAACTCCCAGGACAGCTGGCTCGCCCAGCTCAAGATGTTGCTGCTTTGCGGTCCAAGATCGACGGCACAGGCAATGCGACGAGGCTTTGCCAGTATGCCAGACGCCGTATCCGGTGTATGAACTGCCGTCCAGACAGGACAGCTTGCATCGTGGAGGACCTTGGCCGTGACCGAACCGATGAGCAGGCGCCGAAACGGACCATACCCATGCGTCGGCATCATGATCAAGTCGGCGTGTTCCGAACTGGCAAACTCCACAATCGTCTTTGCCGGGTCGCCTTCCCGCAGGACGCGCTTCACCGCGAGATGGCCCCATTCATTGGATCGGAATGCCTCCATTTCTTCTTCAGCCTCTTCCCATGCGCAGCCGTGCAGCACCCTCATTTGGGCTGAAGTTGGGAGCGGCAGATTGAGACCTGGAGTCAGGACATGGAGCAAGGTGATCTCAGAACCGAAGCGTTCCGCGACTGTCGCGGCGGCGTCCGCCGCGTCAGTCGAGCGCGTCGAGAAGTCTATCGGCAACAGAATCGTCGCTATGGTGAACATGTTGGCAGTGTCCTTTCGAGGCCGGCTTCCGTGCCTTATTTTTGTCCGGATTTCTCGGAATTGCTCAGTGCAATCGTCTGGCCGATTCGTGCAAGATGCCGTATGACACGGATGGGTCTCAAGTTGCTTCATGGTAAATTGCGGAAAAGAAGATCTTGCCAACCGACTTCTCGCCAGCATCCGCTGGGCGTGCTCAACCTCCTGATCAACACCTTCCTCGACGGCCGGCAGGCGTGCTATCGAAGACATCTTCGAGACGCAGTCCGGGACGAAAATCCGCTATGCTTTTTCCCGGATTGGTAACTCGCACCGCACCCGACAGGTGGCACTGTTCACAGACGCCGTCGCGCTGTGCCGTCGCGAACCTTCGAGGGTTCAGGATCGAGCCCGGGACCAGACGCTTCAGATGTGCCGTGGGATCGCCATCATCTCTCTCGACCACATTGTGCGGCGTTCTTGTGCGGTTGCAGTGTGCTCTGCGCGAGTTCCGGTCCCACGGCGAAAGTGGAAATACGAGCGGCCACCCGCCCTATTTGCTAGATTTGCGAGAACGGTGCGCTGTGCAAGCCGCCGGCGCCGGGGATGCTGCGACTCCACTGAATCTCTGCGGAGGCGTCATGTGCGTTGGCGGAGTATGTGGCGGCCAAGCTGCGGAGTCATAACCCGGTGGCTAGTGGCAGGCCTTGAACGCTCGAGCGACGCCCTGTTTCTTTACACGCTTGCCATCACCATCGAGGTGTAGGCGGTGCAGGGCTTACTTGTCAGCGGCCTTCTGAAGGGCCTTCTTCTGGCGCCGCGGCAGCCGGGACTTATTCCTTTTCGCCAATTGGGGAATCTTCGGTTTTGGCGGAGTGCTTTTCCTCTCGACTGGCGCGGCGGCTACCGGCGCTTCGCTGGCGGCCGTAGCTTTATCCTTCTTATCCTTCTTCTCGGGTTTCTCTGCCATATGGGCTGAACTTGCGTCCCCTCAAGTGTACTCCACAGCCAGCACTGCCATCAGTGCTTCTTAGTCCCGCCCGCCACCTAGCCCGAGCTACACGCCGGCCATGCCCGTTTCGCCAAGCGTGTGCGATCGCATGAAGATCATCCTCGGCATTGGCGGTCTACACACGTGGCCGCTGTTAACCAAATGCCGGTCCGGAAGAGACAAACGGAGAGCCGGACTCGGGCGGCTCCAGCTTTCCGTCCCCGCAGCCACCCACCGCACTGGTATTTGGCCGCTGCCCCATCGATCTGAGAAATGCGAAGCCTGCCCGTATTATGGGCGTTTTTCGTGGTTTCGAGGTGTCGCACTTGTGGGGGCGATGCCTCCAAGAAGTGCGAAAGGAGAAAAGAAAATGTTCCAGCGACTCCGTACCCTTAGAACTGCCGGACCTGCACCCAGCTCACCAACCGCAAGTGCGACATACTGTGCCACGCCCGACTTCTATGATTGCGGCCCGCACCTTTATCCGGTGCGCGGCCCTTTTAGATTGGGCCGCATTCTCCTTACATGCGGGCCGTTCAGATGGGAATACTGGCGGCCCGCTTCTTTACGGGGCGAACTTGCGCAATTCTCGGATTCGAGGTGGCCCAGGGGCAAGAGCCATACGGATCATAATCGGGAGCGGAAAGCTGGGCCAGCTCGGTTCGGGGTCTCCGTTGTTCTCCGCCGGCCTGTCAGTTAGTTGAGGCGCAAGTCCACGCAAAATTCGACTCTGATGTCTATGAGTTGGAAAAGCTGCGATGCAATTTGTGCGGGAACGTGTACACGGCCGCCGCTCCGCCCGAAGCTGGCCCACTCTGGTTCGCCGCGCCCGGCTGGACTATGAGGGCTTCCGCCGGCTGTGCGCCCAGGTCCGTAAGGAACTGGAACTGCGCAGGCCACCGCGGTCCCTCGCTGGGCCGCTGTTAACCAAATGCCGGCCCGGAAGAGACAAACGGAGAGCCGGACTCGGTCGGCTCCAGCTTTCCGTCCCCGCAGCCACCCACCGCACTGGTATTTGGCCGCTGCCCCATCGATCCGAGAATGCGAAAACTGCCTGTATTATGGGCTTTTTTCGTGGTTTCGAGGCGGCTAGCGAAGAGCTGTTAACCCGGTTAACAGGTTTCCGTGCCGATCATTTGACTCCCCAGGTGAATCCCGAGAATCGACCGTTGGTTAACAGGTTCGGCCGCGGGACTGGCGCGCATCGCGGCGCGTTCGGCGGCTCCTCCGTCGGGCCTATGGACTCGGATGCAAGGCGTTGGTGGGGCAGAGAACTTTTTCAGCACCATCATTTCAGCCTTTATTCATAGGGGTCCGGAGGCACTTCAACTCGGGTCGTACTTCTAAAATCCTGGCGGGAGATCTAGGTCATTTCGGATCATGATCTCTGATTCACGCTGTTAACCAAAGGCCCAGCAGTTTTCGTTTCGATCACTTGACCCCTCAAGTGCAGATTACGAACTTCTACCCACTGGTTTACAGGTGGAGAACCGCCCCTCGATCAGGGTGCCGGATCGTCGTCCCGCCAGACTTGACTCTTTCTCCCAACGGAGCCATGCCTGTCTGTGACTATGCCGGTTCAGACCAAGGTCCTGCGGCTGCACGCGCCCGCCGCGCTCGGCGATCGCATCGAAGGCTGGCGCGTGTGCTGGCTGGGCGGCTGGGACCGAGGCCGCGTCTTCTTTGTGGTGATGGTGGAGAGAAGCGGTGAACCCAGCAGCAGTTCACCGCGGATCCGACCACGGCCACGGCGGGGGTGATCCTGCGCGAATGCCTCGCTCAAACCCGCCGATCCGGTTTCTTCCAGGGATCTGGAGGGGCACCTGGTTGGGCGCGTAACGGGGTCGCCATCGCGCTCACGTCAAGGGCGTACCGCTGGCCGCCGATCATCACCATAACGCGGGAACGCCGCGCCACGATGGGGGCCCCTTCCCTTGTGGTCTTTTCTGCGGGATCGGAATCACTTGGTGGGCCATGCCCTGTGGGGTTACCTCGGGAACGCGGCGTTGTGGGCCGCCGCTCCATCGCGATTCCTTCGCCTCCGTGTCATTCCCCGCAGAATTCGCTTGCCTGTGGCGCCCACCAGAGGGATGAATGTCGTGACCGCGGTAACTACCGCATCCGGAGCATATCGATGAACAACACGACGACCGAACCACCGCACAGCACCCCCGCCTCGGCTGCGGCGCCGAAGCCCAAGGCCGCCCGCAAGGGCCGCCCTGCCGCACAGAGCACGCACGGGGCGCCGCCCAAAGCCCGCTCGGCCCGCAAGGCCACCGCCGCCCGGAAGCCCGCCAAGAGCCGCCACCAGGCCCGACACGCCCGCCCCGGCAGCAAGACCGCCAAAGTCCTCGACCTGCTGCGACGCCCCGGCGGCGCCTCTCTCCAGGAACTCCAAAAAGCCACCGGCTGGCTGCCCCATTCCGTCCGCGGCTTCCTCTCCGGCGCCCTGCGCCAGAAACTGGGGCTGCCCCTCACCTCCACCAAGAACTCAGGCACCGAGCGCCGCTACTCCCTCCCGGATTGACCCACCCAACTGCCTCGCTGGGGCCGCCGGGATCTCACCTGGCGGCCCTTTTTTCTCTCCCGGCAGAAGACCAGCGCCTAGCTCTCTCTCGCGCGACCGTTACTGAGTCGCTCGAACATCTTTATCTGTTCCCGCCAGTCCAGACATTGCGTGAGGCGCCGCACCACACGCTCCGTCACGGCACCGGCCGCCGACGAACTCGCCGGCAACCACAGAATCCGCTCCTGGAGGGCCGGCGCTAACTGCCGCAGGTGCATGATCTGGGTGATCCGGGAGCGCGATACACCTCCCAGGCGCGCTAACTCCGCATAGTCTTTGGCGGTTCCATTCCGCAGTAAATCCTCGAACCGCACCGCCAACGCCAGCAGTCGCGTGATCCGCGGCAGCCGCCCCGGAGGAGCTGCAGCCGGCACTGGCTCCACCCGCGGGGGCGGCACCTGTTCGGTCAACAATCGCTTCACAACTGGGATGCAAACCTTCTCGCCTTCCTCACCCGCCACCGCATTCCGCCATCGCAGGATGACCTGCCCGCCCCGGCCGTCATACTCCATCCGCTCCACCACGCTCGCCAGGATGCGGTGCTGTTCGGCGCGCTCCCACCCACCCCACCCCCGCAGTGCCTCCCGTAGTGGCTGCCGATTCCCTGTTCCCGCCCACTCCTCTAAACCCGCCACCACCGCTGGTTCGATTCGTCCGGCCGCAATCATCTGCCCCGGGCACGCCTGCGCTCCCTTCTGCTGCGCCTGCCGGCAAACATAATAGGGGTATCGTCGGCCCCCTTTGGTCGTGTAGCCCGGCACCATCCGCCCGCCGCACACTCCGCACTCCAGCAGATCCTCCAGCAACGCCCCGGACGGGTTGGCCGCTTTCGTTTGCCCCTTCCCCCGGCGCAACAGCTCACTGGCTTCGTGCCACGTCTTCCGATCCACGATGGCCGCCTGCTCGCCGGGGTAGATCTTCCCTTGATGGCACACCTCGCCGCGGTACAGCACATTGCGCAGCAGCCGCTGGAGCGCCAGCCGATCGAACGGCCGCCCGGCGTGCGCGCGACCCTTGCGGGTCGTCCAGCTCTTCATCCCCCATCCCCGCGCGTGGATCTCCTCCAGGGTAGGATCCAAACTGCCATAGCGCAGGAACATCGCAAAGATCTCCCGCACCCGTTGCGCCTCTCCCTCATTCACCTGCAGAACCGCGCGGCTGGCATCCGGGTCATACCCCAACACCGGGTACGCCTTCCAATTGGCGACGTACCGCCAGTTGGAGCCGCGCGCCAACGGGCAAGCCCGGCTCGACACATTGGTCGCCACCAAGACCCCGCAACTCGTCACCATTAGCTACGAGGTGTCGGAGGCCGATCAGCGCATGACCCAGAGCCTCTATCCCCTGGTGCGCGAGGGGATGCGCGAGGGGCTCTACTTCCCGAACCGCGGCTCGAACCTGTGCAGCCGCCGCTACTGCAACTTCTGCGATGCCTGCGAGAAGGAGTACGGGGGCAAGGTGGAATAACATCCGCAAAGGCGGCCATGCAGGCTGCCCGTGGGCGCTGGGGCAATCCTCCAGACGCCTGACGTGATGGGTGAGAGGCAGTGTGCTCCAATTCCGAGTTTCTCGGCGAGGGAACCGCATTGAAGACCTTGTTTGTGGGTGTACAGTTAAAGCGTGCGGTGTGCCATCTATGCGCGTTCGGCGGTGAGGGACCGGGACTGCGAGATGCAGTTGCGCGAGTTGCGCGGCTACGTCGAGCGGCGGGGCTGTGAGTTGGCGGGCGAATACGTCGACACTGGTTGCAGTGGGACCGGGACACGGCCGCACCTGACCCGTCTCATGGCCGACGCCCATCGCCAGCAGATAGACTGCGTCCTGGTGTGGACGCTGGACCGATGGGGGCGCAGCCTGACGAATTGCCTGGCCACGATCGAGGAGCTGTGCAGGCTGCACATCGGGTGGATCGCGGTGAGTCAGGGCATCGACATGGGTCAGGGTTACCCAGGATCGGAGGCGATGCTGACGCTTCTCGCCGCGCTGAGGGGCTTTGAGTCCGAGGCGAAGGGCGAGCGCGTGAAGGCAGGTATGCGGATAGCCAAGCGTCGCGGCGAGCAATACGGCCGGCCCAAGCTGGTCTTCGACCGAAGCAAGGTAGCGGAGATGCGCGAGGCGGGGAAATCGATTCGCGCGATCGCAGCCGAGCTGCACATCGGAAAGGGCACGGTCTCGCGGATTCTGAGTGTCCCAAAAGGGTGATACGATGGCGCAATTGGCGCATGGCAAACAAAGGGGTTCTGGGCGGGATTTTGGCGTTCAAGAAACTGAAGAAATTGGAACGCGGCCCTATGTGAAACCCCTGGATTCATTGGCTTTTTTAGCGATCCTGGAGACGGCAACGACGCGATTGCGCTTATTGCCGCTCGCGGTGCCGGTGCGCGCCATTCCCGCATTTTCCATGCGTATTCCGCGAAAACGGGAGGGGGCTTCCCCCTGGGAGTTCCTTGCGCACTTGCTTCGCCGTCATCGGCCGCCGCGGGCGCTTGCCGGCGCCGAGAGCGCGTTGACGTCGGTGCGGCGCGGCGTGCTATCGCGCGATCCGTGCGGCGGAGGACGCCGGAGTCGAGATTCCGCGCCAAGCGGACTCGCGCGAGAAGCGCGCGATCCCGTGGGGGGAAGCGACTACCGCGCCTGGCGGCGCAGCCGCGAGCCGCGGCCGGCGGTCGCGGTATCGGTTCGGCGCGTCCCCGCCGCGGGCCCTTCCCGGCGCCGAGAGCGCATTTGACGTTGGCACGCGCGGCTCGCCGTCGAGCGATCATGCGAAGACGCCAGAAGCGAAGTCCCGCGTTGGCGGACTCATCTGAGAAGCCGGACCGCGTCGCCCGATAGTGCGGCTCACGACCCTGCAGCGCACCCGCGCGCCAATCGCGCCGTTACGCGCGGAAAGCGCGGCGACCGCCGCGCCGACCGCGCAGCCGCGAGCCGCGGCCGGCAGTCGCGGTTTCGGTTCGTCGCGTTCCAGCCGCGGGCGCCGAGGCCCTTGACAACTCCATTGGCGTGAACGAGCGTCGATTGGTTCGCCGTGTTTTCCGTTGCTCCTGAGTGATCGACTCTGCGGGCGATTCCCCGCTTCTCTCATGCCTGCGCGGATTGCTCGGCGGTCTTCTTCAGGCACTGTATTATCAGGATAAGCGCGCGGTCGCGAACGTTTCCGCAGGGCGCATCGCACGCCTCCAGGTCCTTCAGGAGGCGGCAGTGCCCTCGGCATTGTTCGGTGCCGAACAGCACGGCGAGCGGGGCGTCCGATTCGAGTTCGGGCAGGAGGTGGCGAAGGCGCCGTGCGAGAACCGAGATGGAGCTACCGCAACTGTGCTCGAAGACCAGCAGGTTGGAACCAGGTTCGGCGGCCAGGGATTGGAGGCCTCGCAGGCGCACGGCGGGATCCTGGACAAACCCGTCCCACGTCGGCCACGCGCGTTTGCATGCCCCGCACACCCGGAACGGACCGGACGCGGACTCAATTCCCATAGCATGATTATAGGACCGGCGGCGACGGGCCGCCAGCAACCGGGCGCCTCGTCCATTTGCACAGGTTGCGGTGCCTAGGCACGATGACCATGCTCGATCCGACGGGCACTCTTCCCACATCCCCGTAATCTCCAGAAAAGAGCTTCCAGCGCTCCCGCGGTGCTGGAAGGAAAGTGCATGGCGCCAAGACCGCGGTCATCGCACTTGCACCCACGCCAGGCTCTCTTCCGTAATGGAGGTGTCTTTGAGATAAGTTCGAGCAAGTTGCACCGCTTTGGCGATCGCGAGCTGCGGGCTGTCGGCCAACGCCTCCCCAGCGGCCGTTTCGCCGTCGTACAGTCTGACCAGACAACCTGGTTCTTCCGTATCCTCGATGCGCAGAATGAGGCTGTCGTACATCTTGCGCTTGCTATTCCAAGTACGAACCAACGCAGACCAAGCCATCGCCTATGCTCCTTTCCCGCGACTCCGGCTCTGAAACCAGCCGGGCCGCCGGGCGTAATCCCTTACACCAGCCTTCGAGATTTCGGCCCACGCGCCCGCGCGGCCTTATCGCGGACTCGCTTGCATTTCGGACACGGCGGCAGATCCTTGGTTAGCAGGTGGTACTCGTCGCGCGATGCAGTGATGGGCTCGCCGCAGAAGCTGAACACGTTCAGCGGGCGAACGCTGTGGCGAACCCGGGTTCGAGAGTGTAGGGTCATAGCCTCATGGCTCATTACCCGGCCATAAGAGTGTAACAAACCCCCGGGAACAGTCTAAGCAGGGTTTCCATTTTTCCATCCTGGCCGGCATCAATTATACACCCAACCGTCCTAATTAGAGCCGTTTACCTTATTTTGGCACTGGCGCTGACAGAAGTCGCAGTTTCGGTTCGGCGCGTCCCTGCCGCGGGCGCGAGCCGGCGCCGAAAGCGCGTTTGGCGTCGGCGACGGGCGGCGTGCCCCGGTGTTCTGACCGGTTCTTGGACGGATGGGCTGTTCTCGCCAGCGATTGGTAAATCCTTCGCGACTACACGCGGGTAATCAGGCCCGAGCGGCTTCGGAAAGCCATTTACGAGACGCCGACTAGATCGCGCAGGGGGACGGCCCTTAGGAATCCTTCAAACTGCTTGTCGATTTCAATCTGGTAACCGCTCACCAAGCGGTTAGCCTCGTTGGCTAGGCCGACCACTGCCATCAGCTCTCCGAACATCTCGTCGGTCATGCCGGCGACGCGCCCGGCCGCGATGTGCGTGGCAACGCCATAGGCGCAATGATTGGTAGCGCTGACAGCCACGTAGATCATCTGCTTGGTAACCAGATCGAGCGCGCCCGGCGCCATCACTTCCTTGATCCTCTCCCACGTGCGGCGCAAAATCGGCGGATGGTGGGCGATCGCCTTCCAGAAGTTGTTGATCCAATCCGTCTTGCGCACCGCCAGAAAATCGTCATAGGCGGCGCGGACTTCAGGATTTACATTCTCGTATTCGATCAGTCTCATTGGGTCTGTTCCTCGTGCGAACCATTCTCTTGAATCCTGAGTTTGAACTGTGATCCGGCCCGAAGCACCTCGGGGTGTGTCATTCGGGACCGGCTCAGGTTTGCCCGGGCCGTCACTCTCCTGGGCATCGAACGTTCACCGCATGCCAGCGATGAAGACAGCCATTGTCGCCGTGACGAAAACGACCTGAATGGCAGTGCGAGCAACAAGCGGGGTGGCCGGTTTACCAAGAATCGCAAGCCGCTCGCGTGCCGCGTGAACGTTCGCCGGAAAAACGGCCAACAGAAACAGCGACAGAGACAGGCCGGCGAATGGCGCGATTGTCGGGATCAATAGGCCAATTGCCCCCAGGATTTCAAGGACTCCCGTGATAGACACCACCAAATCCGACCGCGGAAACCGCGGTGGAACCATGCGAATCAAATCGGCCCGGCGCCGGCCCCAGTGAGCGGAAGCGGTCAGTAGGAACATGGCAGCCAACGAGACCCGCAACGCGGTCCACCACCCGAAAGAAAACGGCAGCCCGAATCGGCCCAGGACCATGAGCAGCAAAGACGACGTCAGTAGCAGAATGAATGGTGCCATACTGTTCCTCCTGAATCCTTCAGAAACCGGCGGAGTCCGCCCTGCTCAGCCGCTGCGGCGGAGATCTCTGGTCCAATCATGCAGCGGCCTTTCTTCCCAGTCCGAGAAAATTCTCCGCGCGCCACGCCGCGACGATGTCGTCGAGCGCCTCACGATAACCAGGAAACTTCGGGCTCCAGCCAAAATCGCGGCGGAAGCGCGCGTTCGAAGTCCGCGTCGAAGCCGTCATGAAGTTCACGGCGGACTCACCGGCAATCCACTTCGCCAGCCACGCCGGCACCCGGCGCGGCTCGGGTGCGCCAATCCGCTTCGCCAGCTCGCGCAGATACTCTTCCGAGAGGACGGGCTCGTTGTCGGTCACGTGCCACAAGCCACTGCGTCCCGCTTCGGTGGCCGCGACGAATGCGCTCGCCGCATCGTCCACATGAACCAGCGACCACACCGCGTCGCTTTTGCCGCCTTTGGAGACAAGGATCGGCAGCTTTCGTGCCGCGAGTAGCTCTCCGAAGGCGCGTGTATTCACTGCATCGGGAGCATGGAACCAGCCGCAGCGAAGAATCACCGTGCGGAAACCGCTGCGCGCGCCCATTTCGCGCGCGATCCTTTCCATATCGGCTGTGCTCCGGATGCTCGGGTCTGCATGGAAGGGCGAATCTTCATCAAACGCCGATTCGTCCGCTGGACGCGCGATCCAGGTGATGCTTTGTACGACAAGCATCTTCGCGCCAGCACGCGCCGTGGCTTCGGCCAGCGCCCGCGTGCCGTCCACGCGAATCCGGTCGTTCATTTCCCAGTCTGTGGCCTCAGGCTTCGAGGAGACAGGAATCGCCGTCGCCGCGTGGATCACCACCTCGGCGCCTTCAGCTGCGCGCGCCAGTGAGTTTGGCTCGAACAGATCGCCGGAGCGTGGCTCGCCGCCCAGCGATCGAATCGTCTCTTCATTCTTTGCGTTTCGAGCCAGGCCTGATACTGCGTGCCCACGCTCCCGAAGTTGTCGAATGAGCCTTCGCCCAAGAACTCCCGTTGCACCGGCAATGAACACTTTCATGATTGATCTCCTTTTTGTGCCGAAATAGATTTCCGCAATTCGGATTGTTTCGCATCGCTCCGAGATGCCTTTGTGGTTTGCGTGCCATCGGGTGGATTCAGTAGATACTGCGCTTCTCCCCGTCCAAACGACCAGTCGGCCAACTCATTCTCCGTGAGCACCACCATGATATTGTCCGGCGCGATGTTCGCACTTATTTCCAGAAGCCGTGCAGCTTCCTCGTAGAATGACTGTTTCGTCTCGATGGAGCGTCCCCGCCGGAGTGTTGGGTGGACGAGCACAAAGTCACTTGTTCGCCCCATCTGCATGAAATTCGGGTCAACTATTAACTCATCCTGCAGATGAGCGGAAAGTACGATGAAGCGGTCTCCTTCAGGAATGCCGAGCGTCAGGCGCATGGCGTCATACACTGCGGCCGCTATTCTCAGGCGTCTTTCCGCAGCCATTTCATGAAAAACCGAAATCCGAACTAGGGGCATAATCTCCTTCCACTTGACGATGCTTCGACGAGACCGCGCGTGAAGAACATGGCGGGCGTTATCGACCGGACAGCCCCGGCAACTCACTGTCCGCTCCACCCACCTCCCAGAGACTTGTACAACGCTACGAGATTGGTGACTACCGCGGTGTCGTTCTGTACCAGGTCGTCTTCAATGGCGAGTTGCTGGCGCTGAGCGTCCAGAACGGTAAGGAAATCGGCCAAGCCGCGGGTGTAGAGCTCGTTGGCCAGGTGGGTGGCCAACCGGCTGGCTTGCGCCGCTGCCTGCAAGAGCTCGCGCCGCTCCTGCTCGTGGCCATAGGCTGTGAGCGCGTTCTCCGTTTCCTCTAACGAATGCAGCACCGTGTTCTGGTATGCAAGTTGGGCCTGGCTCAGCCGCTGTTTCTGTGCTTCCAGGTTGGCGCGCAGCCGACCGCCGGTGAAGATGGGCAGCTTGATCGCGGGACCAAACGCAAAGAAGTTTCCCGCGCCCAAGGTGAGCCCCGAAAACGACGTGCCCTGGCGGCCTGCACTGCCGGTAAGCGAGATCTTGGGAAAGAAGTCGGACCGGGCCACCCCCACCCGCGCACTGGCCGCCGCCACTTCGGCGTCGGCGCGGCGAACGTCGGGCCGGCGCTTTAACAGGTCGCTGGATAAACCAACCGGCACAACTGGCGGTGTCGCGGGCAAGGGCTTGGCTTCGGTCAGCTCACCGGCCAGCGAGACCGGTTCCTCGCCCAACAAAACGGAAAGGCGATGAATGCTCATCTGCCTGGCCGATTCCAACGCGGGCACCATGGCCTGCGTGGCGGCCAACTGCGATAGCTGGCGCTCCACATCGAGTTCAGTCCCCAACCCGGCCTCGGCCCTCACCTTCGTCAGGTCGAGCGTGTCGGTTTGCAGATCGATGTTTTGCTCGGCGATTTCGAGCCGCCGCTGCGTGCCGCGCAGTTCGCCATAGTTGCGCGCCACCTCGGCTAACAGGCTGACTAGCGTATCGCGCCGGGCCTCTTCCGTGGCCGCGGCATCCGCCGTCGCGGCTTCGAGAGCATGCCGCTTGCCGCCGAAAAAGTCGATCTCCCAGCTTGCGTCGAAGCCTTGCTGGAATATGTTGGTCTCGAAGGGCGCCAGCAATGACGACTGGCTGCCGGCATTCGGCCGGAAGATACCTTGCGTCAATCCGCCGCGGACGCGCTGCGACGATTCGCTCGCCTCCGCCGAGGGCAACAAACCGGACCGCGCCACACCGCGTGCGGCCCTGGCCTCCAGCAACCGGGACTCGGCCATCTTCAGATCGAGGTTAGCGCGCACCGCTCGCTCGATCAGCGAGTCCAGTTCCGGGTCGTGAAAGCTCCGCCACCATTGCTCCACCGCCGGGTCCGTGCTGGCACCGGCCGCCTGCGAGTGAAACTGCACCGGGATGGTTGCGCTCCACGAAAGTGAAGCGCCGATCAGGATCAGAGACCAGGTCCGTTTCATTTCTGGCCTCCCGCATCAATGAAGACATCGAGCTGCTGGCCCGCGTAGACCCGCGCTCCCTTGTCCAAGGTAAAAATCACTTGCAGCACCCGCGTGTCGACGCGTTCGGTGCTGTCTCCGGTAAGGTTACGCTTGGGAATCACGTACGGTTCCACGCGCACGAAGTGCAGCGGCAGGCGCTCGCCGCTGTTGCCACGCACCGTCCCGGTGGCCGTTGCGCCGGCTTTCACGCGCCACGCGTCCTGCTCGTCGATATCGGCGCGCACGTTGAGCCGCGCGGTAGCGCCCATCAGGATGAGCGGCTGCACCAGCGGTCCTGCTTGGGCATACTCGCCCGCATGAACCTTGCACTGGAGAATTTCGCCATCGATGGGCGCGGTCACCACCAGACGGGTCAGATCGGCCTCGACGCGTTCCACCTGGCGTCGGGCTTCCTCGACTTCGGCGCGGGCGATGTCCAGGTCCGGCTTCCACGTGCCCGCCTTCAGAAGCGCCAGGTCGGCTTTGGCCCCATCCAGCCGCGCCTCTGCGGCTTTCACCGCCAAACGGCGGCGCTGCAGATCCTCGTCGCGGATGGCGCGCTTGTCGCGCACACTCTCGATGAGATTGAGTTGTACCGCGGTGTCCTGGTAAAGTTGCTCAGCCTCGCGAACCTTGGCCTCGGCGGGCGGCAGATCCTCGGGCCTCGGGGTCATGGCCAGTTTTTCGAGCCTCGTTTCGGCAAGCGCAAGCGAGCTCTGGCGCAGCGCCAGCTCGGCTTCGAGGTCGCGGTCGTCCAGCGAGAAGAAGCGCGCGCCCTTTCTTACGTGGTCACCCGCTTTGACATCGACGCGGGTCACCAGTCCAGGTACCGGCAAACTGATGGCAATATTCTCCGACTCGGCTTCCACCAGGCCCACCGCGCCCACTTGATTGGCGTAGACGCTCGACGGTGGCGCCGCCGGCGGCATGAGTTTGGCGTGCACGGGCTGCGAGTGGACGATCTTGAAAATGGCGAACGTCAAAGCCAGCGCCGCGAAAATGGGTAGTCCGTATTTGATCATTAGTTTACTCCGGCAAAGATTGGTTGGGCGGGCCGCGAGTCGGCCCCGCTGGTTTCAACGATTCGGCCGTCGTCCATGTGGACGATGCGGTCGGCAAACTGGAAAATGCGGCTGTCGTGCGTCACCACCACCACGGCGCGGTCGGACCGGACAGCCACTTTGGTCAGCAGTTCCATCACGGCATTGCCGGTCTCGCCGTCCAGGGCGGAGGTTGGCTCGTCGCAGACCACCAGGCGCGGTTCGTGGATCAGGGCGCGCGCCAGGGCCACGCGCTGCTGCTGGCCGCCGGAGAGTTGCGAAGGCAGGGCGTGCAGCCGCTCGCCCAGTCCCAGTTGGCTCAGCAGGTCGGAGGCCGCGGCTACGGCCTTCTTCTTGGGGATGCCGGCGGCAAACAGAGGCACGGCGGCATTCTCAGCGGCGGTCAATGCCGGCAGCAGGTTGTACTGCTGGAAGACGAAGCCGATGTTGCGGCGGCGAAACCGGACGGCATCGCCGCCGGACATCCGGCTGACATCCTCACCCAGCACCGTGATTTCCCCGCCGCTCGCGTTCAAAAGCCCGGCGACCACGGAAAGCAGCGTCGTCTTACCGCAGCCGCTGGGCCCCACTAACAGCATCATGCCGCCGAATGGCACATCCAAATCTACGCCGCGCAGAACGCGCACCTGGTTTTCGCCGTCCCCGAAGTCCTTGGTTACCCGGCGGCAGACCACCGCCGGATGGGTCATGGTTTGTACGTTATGAGTCATAGACAACCTCCCAATGAAGTAGCGTTACCCGCGGAAGACCACGGCGGGTTCCAGCACCAACACGCGCCGGATGCTCATCAGGTTCGCGGCCATCACGATGAACATCACCACCGCCCCGGTTCCGGCAGCGATCTGCCAGAACAACACAAAGCCCCTCAGATCCAGATTCCCCTTGGTGATTTCGAAGAACGCCGCGGTCATGGCGATCCCGATGGCGTAGCCGATCACTCCCACCATCAGCGCTTGCAGCAGAATCATTCCAGTGATGCGCCAGTTGGTGACACCGATAGCCTTGAGCGCGCCGAACTGCTTCAAGTTCTCAAGCGTGAAGATGTAAAAGGTCTGGCCGGCGACGATGGTGCCCACCATCAGTGCAATCATGATAGTGATTCCGAAGTTCACCGGGATGCCGGTATGCGCGACGTAGTAGCGGATGGTCTGCCAGCCGAATTCCTGACCGGTGGCGGCGTGCAATCCAGTGGCGGCGCCGATGCGGCGGCAGACTTCGTTATCGCTCAGGCCGGGCTGAGCCTTGACGAGAACGAAGGACAGCAGGTTGCGCTCGCGCCCGACGTACGTCATCGCCTGGCTGTATCGCGCGTAGAAGATCGGCAGGTTCTGGAATGGCGCCGAGGAGTTGAAGATGCCCTGGATGGTGACCCGGTGATCGTTCAGCTCGAGTGCCCTGCCCAGGACGTATGGCTGCTTGGGGAAGAAGAACTCGTATCCCACGCGATTCACAAGCACTGCGTCGGGCTTGCGCAGGTCTTCGGGTGAACCCAACACCATGTCGTGCGGAGCGCCCACCAGCGTGGCATCGTCCACTCCCATCATGATCACCACGCGGAAATTGCCGTCGAACGCTCTGGCACGCGGCAGTCCCTTGAACAACGGCACAGCCCACTCCACGCCCGGAACGCCTCGCACACGGTAGACATCGTCATCGGTGAGCGCCTTGACTTCGTCGAAGTACTGCGTCTTCGGGTCCATCACCCAAATGCTGGCGTCCTTGACGTCTTTGATCTGGCTAGTGGTGCGTTCCATGATGCCGGCGAAGATGGAGCTTTGGTGCGACATCAGAAACGTGGAGAATGCCACGGCAAAAATAAGGCCCAGGTATTTGGCGCGGTCGCCAATTAACATCTGCAGAGCCACGAAATTCATGATTTCCAACCCTCCTTGTGAACTACGATTAGTGCAGGTGCTGCACCAAAGTCGGGCCGGTCCCAAGTGCCTGAAAACAAGGAACCCGAGAAGTCAAATGCATTTGGGACACTTCATGATTTGCGACTTCCCACGATCGGATTTGTGAAGTCTCGCGGTACTATGGACCATGGATCTGGCGATGCTGCCGTCGATCATCCTGGCCATCGCTGAGCAGCGTTCCCTGAGTGCTGTGCTGGCGACGATTATCGGTGCTGTCGCGCGGCAGCCAGACGTTGCGCTAGCCCGGCTGTGGTTGCGGGGGGCCGATCAGGAGTGTCCTCACTGTTCCCGCGGCGTCCAAAACTCCAGTGATTCGCTCCACCTTCGAGCCAGTGCAGGGACGTCGCAAGTGACTGGCGCTGATTGGTCGCGGACGGACGGCAGTTTTCATCGATTTCCAATGGACAGCGGCGTTTCGAAGATTTCGCATATCGCGGCTTCCGGAGAATCCGTCCGGATTCACCGCCTCTCGGAGGATCAGAACTGGGTGCGCAATCAGGACTGGGTGCGAATTGAGCATCTGGCTGGCTTCGCGGGGCATCCGATCGTGTTTCGTGGAGAGGTTCTCGGTGTGTTAGCCGTCTTTTGCCGCGCTGAGCCGGATGAGGCCTGTTGGGAGTGGTTACGTGTGCTCGCCGACTCCGCTGCTGTGGCGATCGCGAACGCGCGAGCTTTTGAACAGGTCGATTCACTCCGCCGTGAACTCGAGATGGAGCGCGACTATCTGCGCCAGGAGGTTCAAGAAATAGGTTTATTCGGTGAGATCCTCGGACGGAGCGCGGCTCTGAAGTATTTACTGCAGCAGGTGGAGATTGTAGCCGGGACAGATGCCAGCGTGTTGATTCTCGGCGAGAGCGGCAGTGGAAAGGAGTTGATCGCGCGCGCGATCCACCAACGCAGCCCGCGCGCTCACAAGCCGCTGGTGAAGGTGAATTGCGCGTCGATTCCGCGTGAACTCTTCGAAAGCGAATTCTTCGGGCATGTGCGCGGATCGTTCACCGGGGCCTTCCGCGACCGGGTGGGCCGGTTCCAGCTGGCTGACGGCGGCACGTTGTTTCTTGACGAAGTGGGAGAGATCCTAGTCGAGCTGCAATCGAAATTACTGCGTGTCTTGCAGGAAGGCGAGTTTGAGCGGGTGGGCGATGAGAGGACGCTGCGGTCCAACGTACGCGTCATTGCGGCGAGCAATCGTGATCTGCGCCAGGCAATAACGGACGGCCGTTTCCGACTCGATCTGTTTTACCGCCTTGGCGTGTTTCCGATGGTGGTGCCTCCGCTGCGCGACCGCCGCGAGGATATCCCGGAACTGGCGGCGCACTTCGTTCGGCAGGCCTGCGTGCGCTTTCATCTGCCGGAGCCGCGTCTGATCGAGCGCGAGCTGGAACGTGCCCGGCAGTATGACTGGCCAGGAAACGTCCGCGAGCTTCAGAACGTCATTGAACGTGGCGTGATTCGCGCCAATGGTGGATCGCTAGCGTTCGATCTGCCCATACAGCAGGGCGCGGCGGTTGCGGCGTCTGCCACTCCCTTTGACGTGGTTCCGGAAGCGGAATGGCGAAAGAGGGAGCGTGCCAACGTCCTCGCCGCCCTTGAGAAATCCAGTTTTCGTGTGTCCGGCAAGGGCGGCGCTGCTGAATTGCTCGGTATAAGTCCGGGTACACTGGCGTCGCGCCTGAAATCACTCGGGATTAATAAGCGAGACTATCGGCCGTAGAAGCAACACAGGACAGGACGTGCCGACGGCTCATCGGCCAAGTGTTTTTCTGGACCCGGTGAATGATAGCGGGCGCGGGGCCCAGGTCGCCAAAGCGATTCCTGTTGACAATACCCCCAGGGGGTATCATAATACCGAGTGGGGTATATGGCGAGACGCAACTCCGTGGGCTCAGCGGCAGTGCTACAACCGGTTGTCGCATGCGATTGCGCATCAGCCGATGCGGCCAGCGACGAGCGGGGGAAGGCGGTTGCGGTAGACCCCGAAGCCAAGGTGGCTAACCTTCGACGATTGCGGAGACTTGAGGGTCAGATCCGCGGTCTGCAGAAGATGGTGGAGGAAGACCGGTATTGTCCGGACATCATGATTCAGGTTTCGGCGGCACAGGAAGCCTTGCGTACTGTTGGCCGTGAACTCATGCGCAACCACCTCCGGCACTGTGTGACCAAGGCCGTGACTGACGGCCCGACGGATCAGGCGAATGCGATGTACGACGAGCTATTGGAGTTGATTTTCAAGCATTCGCGCTGAGCGCGCCAGCCCAGTAGTTCTCGCCACCGCACTGCAACCATACCTAGGTGCACCCAAGTTAGAAGTTCGACAATAATCCAGAGGAAATGACAAGGCCATGAAACGCAATCTCCCAGGAAGTCTCGATGTGCTGCAGGCAGGTACGAAGAGCGGACATTGCTGCTCAAACCGTCATCCGCAACCTGGGCTCCCGGCCCTCCTGGCAGACGTTAAGATCAAGGATCCGGTTTGTGGCATGAACGTGACGCCGGAAACCGCGGTGGGAACAGTGGAATATGGCGGTCAAATCTACTTCTTCTGCAGTGCGGGTTGTGTCGATAAATTCAAGGCAACACGTTTTCCATGCGTATTTCGCGAAAACGGGAGGGGCTTCCCCCTGGGAGTTCCTTGCGCACTTGCTTCGCCGTCATCGGCCGCCGCGGGCGCTTGCCGGCGCCGAGAGCGCGGTTGACGTCGGCGAGGCGCGGCGCGCCCGGGCCGCGTCGCCCGATGTTGCGGCGCGCAAGCTTACCGCGCGCCCGCCGGCCCATCGGCGATCCCGCGGCGGAGCGCTACCGAATCGACCGCCGCGCCGCGTGCGCAGGCGGGAGCCGCGGGCGTGCACGCGGTTTCGATTCGGCGCGTCGCCGCCCCGGCGCTTCCCAGCGCCGCGAGCGCGGTTTGCCGCCGGCGATGCGCGCCAATCGGTGGGCGCGCGGCGCAGCGCGACGGAATCGACTACCGCGCCGACTGCGCAGCTCAAAGTCGCGGCCGGCAAATCGCAGTTTGGTTCGGCGGGCCCAGCCGCGGGCGCATCAGGCGCCGAGAGCGCGTTTGGCGTCGGCGGATGCGGGGCGCGATCTCGCGGAGGAAGACGCCGGAGGCGAGACTCCGCCGTCAGCGGACTCGTTTGAGAAGCCCGGCCGCGGCGCCCGATGTCGCGGCTCGCAAGCTTACAGCGGCGCCCCGCGGGCCCATCGCGCGACCGCGCATCGGAAGGCGACGGAGTCGACCGCCGGGCCGCCCGCGCGGCCGCGAGAGCTGCGGCTCGGCGGGCGCGTTTCGCTTCGTCGCGTGCCAGCCGCGGGCGCCTCCTGGCGCCGAGAGCGCGTTTGACGTCGGCGAGGCGCGGCCGCCATGTTTGCGGCTCACGAGCCCATCGCGCGTCCCCGGGCCAATCGCGCGACCGCGCGGCGGAGCGCGATGGACGTGCCGGCGGCGCGGCGCGGGAGTGCCGTGGTGCGGGGGCGCGGAGGAAGGCGCGCCTGAAGAACCCAGCGGCTCTCGTCTGTTTTTTGGTGACATGATTTTCGCCGCGAGGAGGGGACCCGCGCTAGCGCGCGCGCTGATTTTGGCCGTGAACCGCTCCGCGGCGTGGCGCCAGCCATTTGAAATAGAGCCGGTCGCCGTCCGCGGTCGGAGCCGGTGAAATCCGCACGGATTCGAGGAGTCGGTTAGCATGGCGCGCCGGCAGCGGCGAGCAGGCCGGCATCTTACCGCTTATTCGGTGCGGCTGCGCGGCCGGAACGCCACCCTCGCAGCAACGCACGAAGGCGTGGATAATCGAGCACTCGTACGTGACCGGCGACGTATTCGTTCGTCTCGAAATGCAGGTGGCGTCCGTGTCCGGCCTGCGATGCGTTAAATCCGGTGTGCCCCACCTCGCCGAGAGGTTCGCCTGCGGCAACCAGATCTCCGGAAGAGACCTTTACGGTGCTCAAGTGGCAATACCGGTAGAACCGGTCACGATCGGGGTCGAACAGGATGACTGCATTGCCGCCTTTCCGCGACGTCGTCGAGAACAGGTTCTCGGGGGCCCAGTCCCTGTCGGCGAGAACCACCAGGCCACGCGAAACGGCTCGGACCGTGGCGCCTTCCGGCGCGAACAGGTCGATCGCATACCGGTGGCTTCGCCGCCCGCTCACGGCGCGGTAGGCGACCGGCTCGGCGGACCGCTGCGGACCCGGCGGGTCGGACCGTGACCAGATCTCATGCAGGATGCGCACGAAACGCGCCTTTGTGTCGGGTGTCAACAAGTTGCTGATCTGTCCGATAATGCGGCGGTCGGGCGCGGCGCCGCTCCGGTCCGTCGGAAAATCGTTCAGGAAACCGTCGTGGTAGTAGAACGCGGAAACCAGGTACGGACTGCTCAGAATGTTGCTCGCAGTCAGGTCCTCGAGGATTCGACTCGCCTTGACGACCTCATCCGCCACGCGCGCATCCACTTCCGGGCTGGGCGCCACGTCGAGGCTCGCCGGACGTGAGGCGGGAGGCCGCCGCTTGGGACGATATCCTTGCGCGATTGGAGGGAAGCAGCAGGCTATGAAAACGAAGATCGCGAACGCGCGAAATCGGGACGGAATCCCCATCCCCTCAGATCGCGGGTGAACAAACCGTTCGAGCACGTCACCAAGCCTGCCCGTATTCTAGCCTCTCTCACGGTTCGCGTAGTCACAGCGCCGGTGACCGTGCGGGGCCAACTTCTCAATGGCGGCTTTGCGTGCATATTCGCGGACCACGTGCCAGACCGCCTTTTCCGCTAGGCCCTCACCCCATGCCTTCCCGTTCTTGTTCACTCTGCGGAACAACTTGCCGACGGTCACGTTGGCTGCTTGGAGCCAATCGTCCAGGAGGACCTTGACCCATCCGGGCACCCTCTTCGCGCCTCCCGCTTGCGTGATTCCGCGAAAACGGGAGAGGGCTTCACCCTGCGAATTCTTGACGCACCTGCTTCGCCGTCATCGGGCGCCGCGGGCAGTTCGTGAAATGCGCGCGGATCACCCCAAAGGAGCGCGCGAGTCGGGTTGGAGAGCGACGCTACCGAGGAGGAATCCGGTTCCACCTTCCAGATCGGACTTCTGGACTGCACAAGCCAGTTATGCCGGTTTCACGGCCCCGATGTGGTGCGCACGCGTCCCCATCCCGCGATGGCGCGGGACGTTGCATATTCGCCACTATCACGCTGGCCGTCGTCGTGCCCCGATACGCTCGCTTGCCGGTGAGCAGTACGGGAGCCCGGACCTCACATCCCAAACGCGTACACTGCGTGCCCGATGCAGATGGCTATCTGCTGCTTGCCTTCGCTCATGTAGCTCACCGGGTTGGCGTAGGGCCGGCCGCCGGTGGGGAACTTCCAGAGCAGCTTGCCGGTGGAATCATCGAGTGCGATCGCGTCCCCGTCGCCAGTAGCGGAAAAAACAATGCCGCCGGCAGTGCTCAGGATTCCCGCCCACGACGGAAAAACGAGCGGGTATTCCCATTTCGCGGCGCCGGTGGAGGGCTCCATGGCCTTGATCGCGGCCTTGGCGTCTTCGCCCGGCTTGGAGATGAAACGGCCAGCGAGAAACCAGTTGCCTTCGCGGTAAGCGTCGTCGCCGCTGTAGAACACGCCGCCTTCATCGCGCGTCATCACGTAATGGAGCCTGGTCACCGGACTGAACGAGGGCGCCTGGTAGTTGGTGGCACCTGGGGAGTTCGGATATACCATGTTGCCGGACGGTGTGGGATCGGTGCCGGGCGCCACCAGGGGCCGTCCCTTGTCGTCGAGTCCTTTGGACCAGGTCTGGCGCACGTATTCCTTGCCCAGCAGGTACTGGCCGCTCTCGCGGTCCAACACGTAGTAGAAAGCGTTGCGGTTGGCGAACAACACCAGTTTGCGGTTCTGGCCGCGCCAGGGCAGGTCGGCCAGCACGGGGACCTGCGTGGCGTCCCAGTCGTGGACGTCGTGCGGCGTGAACTGGAAATACCATTTCAGCTTTCCGGTGGCGGCGTCGAGAGCGAGCAGGGAATCGGAGTAGAGGTTGTCCCCTTCACGCGATCCACCGGCCCAATCCGGTCCGGGATTGCCCGTGCCGACATACAACATGTTGAGCGTGGGATCGTAAGAGGCTGGCACCCAGGTGGTGGCGGATCCCGACCTGTAGCTGTCGCCTTTCCAAGAGTCGGTGCCCTTCTCGCCTTTGGCGGGCACTGTCCAGGTGCGCCACACTTCCTTGCCGGTGTCCTTGTTGTATGCCGCCAAGTAGCCTCGTACACCGAACTCCCCGCCGGCACTGCCGATGATCACGATGTCCTTGACGACCACCGGGGCCACGGTGGAGGAGTAGCCCTTCTGGTACGGCGCCGCCGTCGCGTCCCAGACGACATGGCCGGTAGATGCATCGAGCGCCAGCAGGTGGGCGTCTAGAGTGCCCAGGTAGACTTTGTCGCCTTCGATCGCCACTCCCCGGTTCACCTTGCCGCAGCACACCGGCACGTTGTCGGGCAGCACCCGACGATACTTCCACAGGACCTTGCCGGAACGGGTTTCCAGCGCCGTGACGTCGCTCGGCGGCTCGGAAATATACATGATGCCATCGCGCACGATGGGCGATGCCTCGAACTTGTCGGTCTTGTCGATCTGGTAGGACCAGAGGGGCTTCATGCGGCCCACGTTGCTCCGGTCGATCTGCTTGAGGGGCGAGAAGCGGGGGCCCAGAGTGTTGCCGGAGAACGTGGTCCAGTCGGCATCCTGCGCGAAGGCGGCCGGAACAAGCGCCAGCGCAACGCGGAAGATTCTCAGGAAAGAAGCGCTCACATCCCACCTCGCAAAGAGAAAAGGTACGCCACCAGGTCGTTCAGTTCGCCGTCGGGAATCGCGCCTTTATAGCTGGGCATGCTGGACTTGGGATCGACGCCGATTTCCCGGGCGCTGTCTTTGTCGATGTGGTGGATCTTGCCGTCGGCCTCCCGGATCATTACCGAGAACTGGTCTTCGTTGATCTTGACGCCGCTGACGGCAAGGCCATCGTTTAGTGTGACGTGGGCGACCGCCCAGCCCGGCACGATGGAGGCGTTGGCATCGAGAATGGAGGTGCGCAGGTTGGCCGGGCTGCGCTTGGCGCCGACGTCGGAAAGGTCCGGACCCATGCGTCCGCCCGAGCCGTTCACCATGTGACAGCCGGCGCAACGCGATCGGAAAGCGGCGGCGCCCTTGGCAGTATCGCCCGCCACGCTTTGGGGCGCCGAGCGGCCAAGCGCGCGGACAAATCCGGCTAGCTGCCGGACCTCCCTGTCCGTCATGCCCGCCGAGGCGGGCATATCGGTGCCCGGTATGCCGCTCCTGATAATGTTGATCAGCGCGTTGTCCGTCGGCGCGTGTGGCAGCTGTGGGCTCATCAGGTTGGCGGCAAATCCGTCGTCGCCCTTGCCGTGGCAGAACGCGCAGTAATATTCGTAAAGCTTCTTGCCGGCGGCCAGGCTGGCGGGGTCCTTCGGAATCTGGGCCTGCGCCGCCCAGGCCGAAAGCACCAGAAGGACTGGAACTCTATGCAACACAGTCAACTCCTCGTCTGAGAGTGGAGAACCGGTTTACGTAGTTCTGAAGTGTATCACGAAGGGCCTGTTTCCGAAGTCAATGCCGCGAATCTTGGTTGTCGATGATGAAGGAAGCATCCGGAAGCTGTTGTCAATTGCTTTGGCTCGGCGGTGTGGCGCCAGCTATTGCAATAGAGCCGGTCGCCATCCACGCGGTCCGTGTCAGTGAACTCACGGTGACCTTCGCGCTGCCTGACGCTCGGCGGGCCAATCGCGCGACCCTTGCGGCGGAAGGCGCGGGAATCGACTGTCGCGCCGGCGCCGCTGGCGAGAGCGGCGGTCGACGTCGGCGCGGCGGTGCCTCGCACGAGTATGCGGAGGAAGACGCCGGAGACGAGAATCCGCGCTGGACGAGTATGCGGAGGAAGACGCCGGAGACGAGATTCCGCGCTGGTGGACTCGTATGCGAAGGCCGGTCGCACCTCTCGACGTTGCGGCTCACGGAGCGAAGGCGCACCCGCGAGCGAATCCGGCGAGCGAGCGCGCGGAGGAACACGCCGGAGGCGAAATTCCGCGTCAGCGGACTCGCATGCGAAGTCCGGCCTCGCCCGATGTTTCGGCGCGCAAGCTTACCGCGCGCCCGCCGGCCCATCGCGTTCATTTCGCCTCCCAGCAACTCAAGAACAGGGTGATTGGTCAGCTTGCCGGCCAAGTCATACAGCGCCATATCGATGCCGCTGAGTACGGGCATGCGCGCCATATAGGGATGCATCAGGGTCGACATGACCTGAAAATCGTGTGGCCGATTCCGGAGATCGGCTTGAGCTTCATCCCAGTGATTTTGCACTTGCCGGTTTCACCGGCGGTGAGTCGGTTGAACGAGGCGAACGCGCCGGCAAACGTCAAGCAGAGCGCCGTACGCAAAAAGTTCGCAGCATGAGTGTATGATCCCTTGTCTATTGCGGTCCGGAGCATACTGTCCGGCAAATGCCCTCCCTCTCCCGCAGGGCAGAAGGAGGGCATGTGGGTTTCAGAATCGGAGCTTCAGCGACAGGGTGATCTGCCGCGGCTCGAAGAAACTGGCCGATAGGGACCCTGAGTTGACGCTCGAATTCTGGCCGATCTGGGTGTTGGTTGAGGAAACGGGCGTCACGACCGCCGAGTAGGAGCCGCTCACGGCGTTGGGCATGATATTGGTTTTATTGAACAGGTTGGTAGCCTCCGCCATCAGATCCAGCCGTATTCGCTCCACGATGCGGAACTGGCGGGTCACCGTGAGGTTCACGTTGTGGAAGCTCGGCGTGCGATACCCGTTGATGTACATCGAGGAGTAGCCCGAATAGTATTCGTCGGCGTGGTAGGTTCCGTTGGGGAACTGGACCACCGGCACCGTGAAGCGGTCGGGATTCCAGTACAGGAACCGGTGGTTCCCGGGCGTGATGGTGCGGCCATCGGGCAGCGTCACCGAAGTCTTGCCATCGTACCAATGCTGTAGAGCTTTAGGCACTTCCACCGGCTCTCCCGGAGCGATGTAGCAGCGGCCGTCCATGCCACCGCAGTTCGGTCCCCACGGCACACCGCTCTGCAGCGTGACCACGGTTCCAACCTGCCACCCGCCCACCAGCGCACGGAGCACGCCGTTGCCGGGGTCGAGCGTTTTGCCCTTGCCGGTGGGCAGCAGGTAGGAAACCATTGCCACCACGCGGTGCGGAATGTCGAAGCCCAGCAGGCCGCGATCGTTTTGGAGGTTTGCATAGTCGAGGCCGCCCGAGGCGCTCGTGTCCACGCTTGCCGCTTGGGATTCGGCGTAGCTGGACCCGCCCGATCCGCCGATCAGCCCAGTGGCCTTCGACCACGAGTAGTTGGCCATGAGTTCCAGCCCGTTCGAGTACGCGTGCTGCACCTTGAGCTGTAGTGCATTGTAATAGGAAAGGCCCTTGTTGGCCAGATAGGTCTGCCCCAACAACGCCAGGTAAGGCTCCTGCAAGTTCAGCGCGGATACGTTCGCGCTGCCGATCGAACCCGTAGCTTGGCCCACCAGCGCCGTCAGCGGATTCGGCGACTGCGCGGAAGCGGGATCGCTGAGGCCGTTGGACGCCAGCCACCCCAAGCGCCAGGTTTGCAGCGTGGACATGGGAACGGCCCAATTGCCCGTCAGCGGATAGCCGCGCCACGGCAAATCGGAACCGTGCGAACCGACGTAACCCAGTGACACCAGCCAGGCGCCGCGGAAGCGCCGCTCCACGAAAAGGTTCCACTGGTCGAACACGCCGTTGCGGTAATTGCGCGGAATCAGATCGACGCTGAGCGAGGCGTTCGGATTGCCGTACAGCGCCGGCGCCTGCACCGCGCCGCTGGCCGGCAGCACGATGGTATTCCCCGGGTTCTGGAATTGGCCGATAGGCACGCCGTTGGGCGTGAGGCCGTAGGCGTTCGAGATCGCGCCGCCCGAGTACGGCCCGGTGCCGTAAATCAGCCCGTTGGCGTTGAAGCCCGTGTTGTCGGGCGTGTAAGCGCGGCCGAACCCGGCGCGGATCACCGTGGATTGGTCCAGCCGGTAGGCTGCGCCGGCGCGCGGCGAGATGTTGTTCCACTGCGTGTCCCACAGATTTCGCGAGTAGCCGTTCCGGCCGGGAAAGTCGATCATGCCCATCGTTGCCAGCGAGTTCGGCAAGTTCATGCCGGCCGCGAAGGGATTGGGCTGCGTCAAATCGATCCCCGACATCCGGTTGTATCGCTCCGTCGGCCCCGGCTGTACTTCGTAGCGCAGACCCAGGTTAATGGTCAGCTTGTCGGTGGCGCGCCAGTCGTTCTGCGAAAACAAGGCGCCGTACTTGGCTGCCAGCGCCGGCCGCGTGGTGGTGCCGGCTTGCAGCGTGTAGCCGCCGACGCCGGTGAGCGCGCTGGCGAAGCTGATGCCGTTCAGCGCCGGGTTGGTGGTCAGGGCGGAATTGCCGCCGCTCAGCCCGCCCAACTGGCCGTTGTTATTGCCGCCGTTGAGAAAGGGCGTGGCATAGAGAATGTCCTGCCAGTTGCCGAGATAGACCCGGAACTCGCCGCCGGCTTTCAACGTCCAGCGGCTCACCAGCTTGGTGACGCTGCCGGTGAGCGCGTGGTTGAGCTGGTTTTCCCTCTTTCGGTCCCAGCCGTCGGAATTCAGGTTGGCGATAGGCCCGCCGAAGTTCCCGATCGAGGGTGCGGTTCCGTACATGGCCACCAACGCCTGCACGTTGGCGGGCATTCCGTAATCGGAGTAGTTGAAGCCGGTGCCCACGGGATACGACGAATTGGTGTGGATGCGCGTGAAGCCGTAACGCACATCCAGCACCATAGTCGGGCTTAGCGTGATGGTGTCGCCGCCCGCAGCATAGGGGTTGGCGTCCTGTGTCACCCCCGGGAAAGTCATATTGGCGAACTGGTTGCTCGCGCCCCAGGCGTTCGGCTGGTTAATGGAACCGCTCGAATACCCACCGCTGAGGTAAATGGAATTCCTGGCGCCGAGCTTATAATCCAGCCGCGTGGACATGCCGTCGCGAACCGTCGGCTGGCTGCCGTGGAAGATGTAGTTGTTGTTGCCGAAGGCGTCGGTGGGCGGCTGGTTCGGCTGGGGGTACGCCTGCAGAATCTTCAAACCAAACGGGTCGGGGTTGGAAACGACATTGCCTGGGTAGGGCTGCCGTATGAAGACGGTGGCGCTGCCCTGGTAAGGCACCGCGGTGAAGGGATTGAAGAGCTGCGCCTGAACCGGATTGCCGTTGATATCGGCCACCATGGTTTGGCTGAAATCGCCGGTGCGTTGCAGTGTGGTGGGGACGGTGCCCTGGTAAGTTATCGGATCGCTGTGCGTTACGCGCGAGAACGATGCGAAGAAGAAGAGCTTGTCCCTGCCGTTAAAGATCTTGGGGAGGATCACCGGGCCGCCGATGGTGCCGCCGGCCTCGTTGACCCGGTACTTGGGCCGCGCGATGCCATACATATTGTTGTACAACCCGTTGGCATTCAGCGCCTCGTTACGCAGCCGGTAACTCAGCGTGCCGTGGAATTCGTTGGTGCCGCTCTTGGTGGTCATGGAGATCAGCCCCTGCCCGCTGCCCCGGTCGGCGGCGAAGCTATTGGTAGTGACGTTGACCTCCTGCAGCGTGTCGCGGTCCGGCACCACCGCGGTTTCGTGCCATGCGGCGCCCTGCACCGTGACGCCGTCCAATTGCACGTCGCTGGTGCCCAATTCGCCGCCGTCAATGCGCATGAACGACATGGATTGGCGGTTTTGAAACCCCACCCCCAAATTGGTGCTGGTGTACATCTGCGGCGTCGGCACCACGCCGGCCGAAAGCGACGCGTAGTACAACGGGTTGTTATTGATGTTGGGTATGGAGCCGATGATGTTGCGATCCACCGAGCCCTGCACGGTAGAGTTCTCCGTCTGGAGTACAGTGGCTTCCGCCTTGACCTCGACGGAGGTGGCCAGGCTGCCGGGGACGAGCACCGCATCGGCGCGCACGGTGGTTTCCGTCCCCATTACGATGTCCGTTTTGCGGTAGCTCTGGAAGCCTTGCGCCGCAACGGAAACGGAGTAGCGGCCGGCCGCCAGATAGGGAACAGTATATTCGCCAACGCTGTTGGTTTTGGCTTCCATCGCGACATTGGTTTCGTCATTCTTGACCACGACGGTGGCATTGGGGACAACGGCCCCGCTGGAATCGGTCACAACGCCCGTTATGGCGCTCGACCTGACTTGGGCTGAAGCAATGCCGGCAAGCAGTAGGCACGCCGCCAGCACGTAGACAATTCTCGACTTCCCGAGCATAGAAACTCCATATTCAGATGCGTTTCTCCGATGCGCATTTGTGGTTATTCCATTACGACGGCTGCCGACGCTATCAGCGAAGCGCATCCGCAACTGCCTGATGTTGCCCTGTGTGTTGCCATGAAATCGGTCAAGACCCACGGGCAACGAGACGCTGGCTTCTACCATTGCAGTGATCATAGGCCGGGGTCAAGTGCGTGTCAAGGGGTTTCAGATCTCAAGAGCTTTTAAACTTGAATCCACCGAGATCATGCATAAGCCCATCCCGTGACACGTCCTGCGGTGCGGCCGACATTCCCGGATGGCGGTTTGAGCCGCTTTTCTTCTCGATCTCGACCCGCCGTTTCCGTAAACTCGAGCTGCGATATCAGCTGCGTTTGGGTTTGGATCAAAAGCCAGCCATTTCCAAAATCCAGCCGCGCTCCCGACGGGTGGGCAAGACTCCAAAGCAGCAAGTGCCGTTGCGCCTGAAGCCTCGGGAACTGGGCCAGACGGCTCGCCAGGGCCACGGCCGGGAAGGAGCATCGGTGCCCGGATGCCCGCCACTTTTGCACTTGCCGCCTGAGAGGAGGCGTGGAGCCCGGCGAACTCAGGTTTGCCATCTCTTTGACAGGGACACTGGCGGGTGGCGCGACGGCAGAGAGGCATTCTTCTACAGGAGTTAGCGATGGAAAGCAGACGTCAGTTTTTGCAAACTTCGCCGCCGCGATGGTGGCTTCCAAGAGCGTCCTCGGCGCCAACGAGAAAATACAGTTAGCGGGCATCAGCATGAGCACCCGCGGCACCGATAATATGGGCAGGTTCATCGCGAACCAGGACTGCGCCATCGTCGCCCTTTGCGACGTCGCCAAGAGCAAGCTTGAAGCGGCCGCCAAAGATCGGGGAGGTAAAGTGGCTACTTATGACGATTACCGGCGCGTGCTGCATCGAAAAGATGTCGATACCATCCTGATCGCCACCCCCGACCATTGGCGTTCGCCGATCGCTGTGGGCGCCTTAGCCGCACGCCGGAGGCGAAATTCCGCGCCAGCGGACTCCGCCTGCCACGCCTGGCGCGCCGCCCAGCGCGAATGGGCAGGGCGCAGCGTCGAGGTTCTCGCAAGCGCGTCGGCCAGCGACGCAACGTCTCGGCGTGTTCGCGCCGCTGTCAGCGCCGCTCCCCTCCGCGCTCCCTGCGCGCCGGGCCGCTCGCTAGCACCTCACTGTTGCGGATCTCGTGCGCGGCCGCGCGGGGGCGCCATGTTTCACGTAAACGAGCTGACGCGGTACCGAAACGAGAGGCGAGTCGGCTTGTCCTCGGCGCGGTTCAGCCGCGAGCGCTTGCCGACGCCGAGAGCGCGTTTGACGTCGGCGAGGCGCGGCTTGCCGGCGCGCGATCGCGCGGAGGAAGACGCCGGAGTCGACCTCCCGCGTTAGCGAACACGTATGCGAAACCGGCCGCGGCGCGCGATGTCGCGGGCCACGAGCCTATGGCGCGCCCGCGGGCCAATCGCGGGCTCGCGCGGCGGAGCGTGACGGAATCGACGGGCGCGCCGGCGGCACAGGCGGGAGCCGCGGCCGGCGTCGCGGTTCCGGTTCGGCGGGTCGCCGCGGCGGGCGCGCCTGACGTCGGCGCGGCGCGGCGTGCCAATGGCGCGATCGTGCGGAGGGAGACGCCGGGATCGAGATTCCGCGGCGGCGGACTCGTACGGAGAGCCAGCCGCGTCGCCCGATGTTGCGGGTCACGGGCCTACAGCGCGCCCGCGGACCAATCGCGCGATCACGCGGAGGAAGACGCGGGGATCGACGGCCGGAGAGCGCGTTGGACGTCGGCGAGGCGGCCCATCGCGCGATCACGCGGAAAAAGATGGCGGAGGCGTGATTTCGCGTATGCGAAGCCCGGCCGCGTCGCCCGATGTCGCGGGTCACGAACCGCGGCACGCCCGCGGGCCAATCGCGCGAGCGCGCGGGGGAAGGCGACGGGATCGAACGCGCCGGCTGCGCGGCCCAGAGCCGCGGTCGGCAATCGCGGTTTCGGTTCGGTGTGTGCGAGCCGCAGGCGCTTGCCGGCGCCGAGAGCGCGCTTCACGTCGGCGCGGCGCGGCGGGCTAATGCGCGACTACGCGGAGGACGACACGCGATGTCGCGGGTCACGAGCCTACAGCGCACCCACGGGCCAATCGCACGGGCAGCGCGACGGAAGCGCCTGCGCGCCGGCTGCGCGGCCGAGCGCCGCGGACGGCAGACGCGGTTCGGTTCGGCGCGTCCAGGCGCGGCGCTTCGTGGTATCGAGCGCGCGTTTGACGTGGGCGAGGCGCGGCGGGCCGGCGCGCGAGCGCGTGGCGGAAGGCGTGGGAGGCGAGATTCCGCGGTGGCGGACTCGCATGCGAAGCCCGGCCGCGTCGCCCGGTGTCGCGGCTCGCGAGCCAACGGCGCGCCCGCCGGCCCATCGCGCGACGGCGAGGCGAAAGGCGTGGGAGCCGACCGCCGCGCCGGCGGCGCGACCGTCCTTCGCGGTTTCGGTCCGGCGCGTACCGGCCGCGGGCCCTTCTCGGGCTGAGCGCGCGTTTGGCGTCGGCGCGGCGAGGCGTGCCATTGCGCGAGCACGCGGAGGAAGACGCCAGGGGCGAGATCCCGCGCCAACGGACTCGTGTGAGAAGCCCGGCCGCCGCGCCCGATGATGCGGCTCCCGAGCCCTTCAGCGCGCCCCCGGGCCAATCGCGCGACCGCGCGCGGCGGCAGGCGGCGCATCGACTGCCGCGCAGGGTGCGCACGTGAGAGCCGCAGCCCGGCAGTCGCGGTTTCGGTTCGGCGCGTCCCCGCCGCGGGCGCTTGCCGGCGCGAGAGCGCGTTCGACGCTGGCGCGGCGCGGCGTGCCGACGCGCATCCCGCAGAGTAAGCCCTTGGCGGCGAAGCGCGGCGGCGGAAGGCGCGTAACGCGCGTCGCGCCGGCTGCACGGGCGTGTGCCGCGGCCGGCGGTCGCGGTCTCGGTGAGGGTAGATGACCATCAACTGAACTGCCGATGTCCGCCGGCGATAGCCGCTTCGCCATGTTCCAGGCGAAACTAGGGAGATGAACGCAGATTTCAGGCCGCCGTTTGCGAGCCAGCGGCCAAAACCGCGCGCCCTCACGCTGGTTGTACTCATGTCGCTC
>Ga0316363_10000763_pt1 | contig 35408 bp, 24 predicted proteins | sample Sb_taG_3_FD_200459 | JGI IMG/M metagenome (GOLD analysis project Ga0316363, IMG submission 200459) | Peat soil microbial communities from Weissenstadt, Germany - Sb_50d_a_PC metaG (v2) (version 2) | ecosystem: Environmental > Terrestrial > Soil > Wetlands > Peat | place: Germany: Weissenstadt...
TCGCGGTGTACTGCATTTATCGCGACATCACACGGCGGAAGCGCGCCGAGGAAGAAGTGCGGGAGAGCGAGGAGAGGTATCGGCGGCTCGTGGAACTTTCGCCCGATGCCGTTTGGGTACGCCGGGGCGAGAACATCATCTTCATCAATTCCGCAGGCGTGAGGCTCCTCGGCGCTACATCTCCGGAACAGGTGATCGGCAAGGCAGCACTGGATTTCCTGCATCCCAGCCATCGCGAAATTGCTGCGCGGCGTATGGCCGAACTGCAATCGCCGGGGCGTACGGTGCCTTTTCTCGAGCAGAAATTCGTCCGGCTCGACGGCCGCATTGTGGATGTGGAAGTCGCGGCGGCGTCATTCAAGGTTGGACGAGACACTGCGTCGCAGGTGATTGTGCACGACCTGACCGAGCGCAAGCGCGCCGAGCGCGAGCTGCTCGCTGCGGAGACGCGGTTCCGCCTGCTCGTCGAGCAACTTCCTGCGATCACTTACATGGCGGGATTCGGCGCCGACGGAGTGTGGTCATACGTCAGCCCGCAGATTGAGGCTACCCTGGGATTCACGCCGGCGGAATGGATGGCGGATCCTCAGCTCTGGTTCCAGAGGCTTCACCCGGACGACGTTGCAAAGGTGATCGGGCTCGAAGAAAAATGCCGCGCATCGGGCCAGCCGTATTCTGCGGAATACCGGCTGCAAGCGCGGAATGGCACGTATCGTTGGTTCACCGACATCGCGACAGTGGTGCGCGACGCGAACGGCGTCGAATCATTGCAGGGCGTGATGACCGATGTGACCGAGACGAAATTGCTGGAGGCGCAATTCCGGCAATCGCAAAAAATGGAGGCCGTGGGGCAATTGGCCGGTGGAATCGCGCATGACTTCAACAATCTTTTGATGGTGATTCGCGGCCATACGGATTTACTTTTGAACTCGGGGGTCGAGCAGCCGCGCGAGGCCATCAAGCAGATTCAGAAAGCCGCCGATCGGGCCGCATCGTTGACGCGTCAATTGCTGGCGTTCAGCCGCATGCAGGTCCTGCAGCCGGAAGTGCTCGATCTGAACCAGGTTGTTGGCGACATGGCCAGCATGATCGAGCGCCTGTTCGGATCAAACATCGAACTTGTGTTTGAGACCGAGCCGGAACTGGGACGCGTGCGCGCGGATGCGGGGCAAGTCGAGCAGGTGCTTCTGAATCTCGCAGTCAACGCGCGCGACGCGATGCCCGGCGGCGGGCGACTTACGATTCGCACCGAGAACGCGAGGTTTGCACCCGGAGATGCGCGGCCGTTGCCGATCATCGGCGATGGAGACTACGCCGCGCTCATCGTAAAAGACACCGGCGATGGGATGGATACGGAAACGCAAGCGCGGATTTTCGAGCCGTTCTTCACCACAAAAGAGAAAGGACGCGGCACCGGCTTGGGACTTGCCACCGTATACGGAATCGTGAAGCAGAGCGGGGGATTCATTATCGTGGATAGCGCACCGGGTCAGGGCGCGACGTTCACTATTTATTTGCCGCGCGTGGCTGCAGCGGAAACTGTTGTGACTACCCCACAGCCGTCGGCGAGCGCGCGCCACGGTGCGGAGACGATTCTGGTGGTGGACGACGAGACCGGCATCCGCGACCTGGCCGCAGAATATCTCGCGGGATGCGGATACACAGTGCTAACAGCCGCGGGCGGCATCGAGGCGCGCGACTTGCTCGCCAGATTTGACGGTCCTGTTCACGTGCTCCTGACAGACACGGTGATGCCGCGCATGAACGGTCATGAGCTGGTTCAAACGATTGTGGCGCTTCGTCCGGAGATAAAGGTCATCTACATGTCCGGCTATCTTGAATTCAATGCCTCGGCACACCTGCAGAGCGGTGATGGCGCGCTCTACATCCAGAAACCATTCGGGCTCGATGCATTAGGAAAAATCGTGAGAGCCGCGCTGGAATCCGTGCCAGTGACAGCTAATCGAAACAGCTCATAACTGAGCCAAAGCGACCGCGAATCCTTCATCCGCCTAGGCGGATTCAGGATGACAACTTATATGCTTTCTCACAGATTTAATTGACGCGTAAGACGCGCGCGGTTACTTCGAACGGAAGCGCATCTCGGGAACGCGCGACGGGATGATGAGTTTCGGCTCCGTTACGCTCTGAACTTCGTCGGGCGTCACGCCGGGCGCGACTTCGCGGAGTTGCAGGCCGTCCGGGCCAACATCGATCACTGCCAAGTCTGTGATGATCGTTGACACGCATCGCAGCGCCGTGAGTGGATAAGTGCAGGTCTTCACAATCTTGGGTTCACCTGTTTTCGCGACGTGTTCCATAGTGATGATCAAGCACCGCGCGCCCACTGCGATGTCCATCGCGCCGCCAATCCCGCCGGAGAATCTTGCCGAAGGAATTTTCCAATTCGCCAGATCACCCTGCTCGGACACTTGCAGCCCGCCAAGGATGGCAACGTCGAGATGCCCGCCGCGCGTCATCATGTGCGCGTCCACCTGCGAGAAATATGCCGCGCCGGGAAGAATCGTCACCGGCGCTTTCATCGCGTCCACCAGATCGAAATCTTCTTCGCCCGGCCGTGCGCGCGGACCCATGCCCAATATCCCATTTTCGCTATGAAAAATGACGCCGGCGCTATCAGGCACGTAGGCTGCGATGAGATTGGGAATGCCCCAGCCAAGATTTACGTAAGCGCCTTCGGGCAGTTCCTGCGCTGCTCGCTCGGCAATCTGCTCGCGGGAGAGTTTGCGATCAAGCATCACGATCGTCTCCCACGGCGACGATGCGGTCCACGAAAACAGAAGGCGTGACGATCGTTTCGGGATCGAGCGCGCCGACGGGCACGATCTCGTTCACTTCGACGATGGTCACCTGCGCCGCTGTGGCCATGACCGGATTGAAATTCCTTGCCGCCTTTCGATAGACGAGGTTGCCGAGCGGATCGGCTTTGTGCGCGCGGATCAGAGCAAAATCGGCGCCGAGCGCAGATTCGAGGATGTAGCGGCGGCCTTTGATTGCGCGCTCTTCCTTTCCTTCTGCGATTTCCGTGCCGACTCCAACCGGAGAATAAAACGCCGGAATTCCGGCGCCGAAAGCGCGCATGCGTTCACACAGAATTCCCTGCGGCACGAGTTCATATTTCACTTCGCCGGATTCCACCTGCTGCTGAAAATAATTCGACTGCGGGCCGGGAAATGCCGCGATCACGCGGGTGATCTGCTTGTTCTTGAAAAGCACGCCGAGTTCGGATTCGCCCGTGCCGCAATTATTGCTGATGGCGAAAAGATTTCGCGCGCCTTTGCGGCCGACAGCGCGAATCAAAGCGTGCGGAAAGCCGGCGCCGCCAAATCCGCCGAACATGAGCGTAGCGCCGTCGGGAATATCGGCGACAGCGGCCTCGGCGGAGGGATAAATTTTATTCTTCAAGCGCGTCACCCGGGTAGGCGCGCAGCGAATAGGCCGCGGCGCTGGCTGCCAGTGCCTGCGGCAGAAGTCCCGCGCGGGCGAGCCAGCCGCGACTAGCGGAAGGCAAATCGGGCCGCAACGCGAGAACTTGGAGATCGTCCCAGTCGTCCACGTCGAGTTCGAGGCGCTCGTTGCGCAGGACGGCCAATTCCGCGCCGCATCGCTCGGCTTCGCGCGTGTGCTTCGGAAAACTATTCGGGCCGAAGAAAGACGAGAAAAGAGTGGGCGGTGTGCGCAGCAGTGCGTTCGTTCCCGTTCCGCTGCGCGAGGGAACGATGACTGCTGATGGCGCAGGCCGTGCCGCGACGAAGAGTTGCTCGATATCAGCCGGGGTGACGAGCGGCAAATCGATCGGCAGCCGCGCGAGCGACGTGATTCCGTGCCCGGCGCAGATTCGCGACGCGGCATCCACCGACGCGCTCTCGGATTCCTGCGACGTCTCGCGCAGCACGTCCCAGCCGAATGCGCTAGCTCGTTCGATGGCAGGCTCGTAGTTCGTGGCGACGAAAATTCGATCCACGCAACGGATCTGCGCGACGCTCGCGCAGAAGTCGTCGAACATCGCTTCCGCTAGTGCGGTTCGCTGCGGCTGGGACAGCGTCGGCGCAAGCCGCTGCTTCGCCTTGCGCAAGTCTTTGACGGGAATTAGGAGCGCCTTCACCTGGCTACTTGCCTTTCACAAACTGGAGAACTCGACTCGGCGTATTTATTCCACTTTTCAATGAGTCGCATTCGTCGTCTTCGCATGAAGCAGATTCACCAGAAAATGGCCGAGCCACCATTTATCTTCCTCGGCTTCCATCACTGTTCTGGTGATTTCAATGCTCATGCCAGCCGCTTCGATTTCCGGCCGCGAGCTTGCATCGCTTTCATCGATCACCAGCCGCGAAGCGATGTCGCGGTACATCCCGGCGATGCTGCGCGCCGAAACTTCGATTCCCATCTCGGCCATCATTTTCGCGGTCGGGCCTTTCAGCGACATCCCGTGTACGATCGGACAGACGGCGACGACATCGGCGCGCCGCGCAGCCAACGCTTCGCGAATCCCCGGCACCGCTAGAATCGGGCCGATACTGATCAGCGGATTGCTCGGGCAGATGACGATCCCTCGCGCGTCAGCGATCGCTTTCAGAATTCCCGGCGCAGGCTCGGACCGATCGGCACCATCGAAGCGAATCGCTTTCACTGCAGGTTCAGCGCGATGCTTCACCAGATAATTCTGAAATGGAAGCAAGCCAGCGGGCGTTTCGATCTGCGTGCGGACGGGCTGATCGCTCATCGGCAAGATATGCGCGCGGACGCCGAGCGCGCGGCGAACCGAATCGGCACATTCGGAGAGCGTGGCGCCGCTGCGAAGCATGTCGCTGCGGTGAATGTGCGTGGCCAGATCGCGATCGCCGAGATTGAACCAGGTCTCTCGCTCGTAGCGCCCGAGAAATTGCAGCGTCGCGAATGTATCGCCCTCAATGCCCCAGCCCGTCGCCGGATTGACGATTCCGGCAAGCGTGTAAGTGACGATGTCGAGGTCCGGGCAAATCGTGAGGCCGTGCATCTCGAGATCGTCGCCGGTATTGACGATGATTGTTAGATTTTCGGGCGCCATCGCATGCGCGAGGCCCACGAGAAGTTTCGAGGCTCCCACGCCGCCGGCGAGTGCGACGATTTCCATCAGTAGCCCGTCCCGGCATAGTGATGCTGTTCGAGAAGATTTAGGTGGGGCCGGATTCTCGATCTGGTCTGCGATGAATCAACGTCGCCATCGTCACTCGCACTGTAAACATGCCGCAGTTCGTAGGTGGTCGTGCGCTCGGCAGGGACCCGGCCAATTTGCCGGATCAGCGCGCGGAATTGCTCTGGCGATACGTATTCGCCGAAATTGGCTCCCGCCGACTTCGAGATGTGCTCTTCCATCAGCGTGCCGCTGAAATCGTTGGCACCGGCTTCGAGGCACGCGAGTGATTGCTCGAAGCCCATTTTCACCCAGGAGACCTGGATATTGCGGATCAAGCCGTTGAAAAGCACGCGCGCGAGGGCGTGGACAGCCAGATTCTCACGCCGCGTGCTGCCGGGCCGCGCTCCATCTTTGCGAAAGAGCCGCGTCTTTTCGTGGACAAAACCAAGCGGCACGAACTCCGTGAATCCTCCAGTTTCCTTTTGAATTTCGCGCAGAAGCAGAATGTGCCGGACCCAATGATCGGGAGTCTCGACGTGGCCGTACATCATGGTCGAGGTGCTGCGAATTCCGAGGGAGTGCGCGGTGCGGACCACCTCGATCCACTGCACGACTTTCAATTTGTTGGGGCTCAGCGCGCTGCGCACTTCATCGTCCAGAATTTCCGCAGCCGTGCCCGGAATCGTGCCCAGGCCGTTTTCCTTGAGCATCGAGAGATACTCGGGGAGATTGAGGCCGGTGCGCTCGACGCCGTAGCAGATTTCCATCGGCGAGAATGCATGAATGTGCATTCCAGGCAAGGCGGCCTTGATACCCCGCAGAATGTCGCGATAGAAAAATCCGTCGAAATCCTTTGGTAGGCCGCCCTGAATGCAGACTTCCGTAGCGCCCGCATTCCATGCTTCTGCCGCCTTCGCGACGATTTGCTCGATCGAGAGCGAATAAGCGTCGGTGGCATTCGGCCCGCGCGCGAATCCGCAGAAGGCGCAGCCAACCATGCAGACATTCGTAAAATTTATATTTCGATTGACGACATAGGTGATCGCATCGCCGACCTGCCGTGAACGTAGTTCGTCGGCCGCAGCGACGAGCGCCGTCAAATCATCGCCGTCTGCCCGAGCGAGACGCAGCCCTTCATTGAAACCGAGTTCGCGGCCTTCAAGAGCGCTCTCGAGCGCCGCTCGAATCTCTGGGTGAGCGGCGCGCAGTGCATCGCTCAGATTCGCTCTCGGCTCAACGATCATTGGTCCCAATGCCATCCTCTATTCTTCCGCCCGCGCGTAGCCATCGGCATCCTTCAGCTTCTGCATATGCGGGCGCACATTCTCGTGAACAAAACCGTCCCGTTCGGTGAATTCGGGATAGATCGAGAGGCGCTCGCGAAGAACGAATCCGGAATCGGCCGTTCGCTCCGCGAGCGCATCAATATGCGGCCATGCGGCCTCGGGATTGATGAAATCCGGAGTAATAGGCGAAATCCCGCCCCAATCGTTGATTCCGGCGTCGAGGAGGCGCGCGTAGTCCGGCGCGCTCAAATTCGGCGGTGCCTGCAAATTCATTTCACCACCGAGAATCAGCCGGGCGACGGCCACTGTGCGCAGCATTTCGTTCATGTCAGGCTCAGCGTGCAACGCCATCGGAGTCGCGAGTTTGGCGCGAAAATTCTGAACGATGACTTCCTGGATGTTGGCGTAGCGCGCGTGCAAATCGCGGATGGCGAGGAGTGAATCAATGCGCTCTTCATGCGTTTCGCCGATGCCGATCAGGATTCCCGTCGTAAACGCAATTCGTTGGCGGCCCGCGTCTTCAATCGTGCGCAAGCGCAGGCTCGGCACTTTGTCCGGCGCATCTTCATGCGCTTCGCCGCGACGCATTAGTCGCGGGCTTATATTTTCGAGCATCAAGCCCATGCTGGCGTTAGAGGTCTTGAGCGCCGAAAGGTCGGCGGCACTCATCACGCCCGGATTGGCGTGCGGCAGCAGGCCTGAAGTCTCAAGCGTGAGTTGAGAGACCGAGGCGAGGTATTCGAGTGTGCGATCGAAACCGCGCGTGCGCAAAAAATCGCGCGCTTCGGGAAATACCCGCTCGGGTTGATCGCCGAGACTGAAGAGCGCTTCCTTGCATCCGGCGCGGCGCGCGCGTTCGGCGACCGCCAGAACTTCATCGGGCGTCATGTAGCGCCCGCCCGGCTCGCCGGGATCGCGGCGGAAAGTGCAATAGCCGCAGCGGTCGCGGCAAAATGTCGTGAGGGGAATGAACACCTTGCGCGAATAGCTGATGGTGCGGCCTTTGACGCGATTGCGCAGCGAAGACGCCGCTTCCAGCAGCGCGCCGGTCTCGGCGCAGTCCATCAGCAGCAGCGCATCCTCGCGCGCGATTCGCTCGCCCGCCTCCGCCTGCACTAGTGCCCGCTCGATGGCGCGCGAGTCGCCGTCCGTGCGGGCGTTGGGGGTCTTAGGCGGAATTGCAATCGTTCCCATCAGAGTCGGCCTGTTGAGTCAGTGATGCTCTGCATCTGTCGGGCTCGTCATCTATCGAAACATATCCTCGCTGGCCGGACGAATCAACTGGCGAGCGCTTCCTCGCGCGCGCGCAAAGCGGACTCCGCGAATCACAACCGCGGGAATCTGCGCGGCTTTTTTCATCACCAGGTCCGCAGCAGCCGCCAGCTCATCCGCGAGAGCGAGAATCGTCCCTTGCAACTCGCGCCCGCTCGCATCGCGAGTGCCGCGCAAATCTTCCAGCACGGCCAGCCCCGCGGCGCCAATCGCCACGTTTGTAAGACCCAGCCTCCACGGCCGCCCGAAAGTGTCCGAGACGATGACAGCGACCCGCGCGCCGGTCAGTTTCCGCAGGCGCTCAACGAGCCGCTGCGCCGAACGATCGGGATCGAGCGGCAGGCACGTGACGCTGCCGGCGCTGCGCACGTTCGAGCGATCCACGCCTGCATTCGCGCAGATGAATCCGTGACGCGTCTCGACGATCAGCGCCCGCTCGGTCATGCGAATCACGCGGCGCGATTCGCGCAACACAATCTCGACAAATCGCGGGTCCGCGCGAATTGTGCGCGCCCAACTCCGCGCCAGCTCCGAAGGCTTGACGTCACTCAACCGAACGACGCGTCCTTCAGCCTTCGAGACAACTTTCTGCGCCAGGACGAGAATATCGCCGGTTCGCAGCTCAAGTCCTTCGCGGCGAGGCGCATCCGCAATCAAGGCGGCGAGATCGTCGCCCGGCGTTATCTCCGGCAGTGAACGGAGCCCGAAGAGCTCGATCCGGCTCGATGCCTCGCGCCGGCGCAAGCGCGCCCCGCTCATCTCGACGGACCGATGCCCGTGATGCGGATGCCGGAAGCCTTAACCTTGTGGCGCCGATTCACGCCGATCAAAAAAGCCGTAAGCGATTCGACGATGCGTGCATTCTCGAGCTTTCCGCCATCCACAAAGCGGCAGCCGGGAATTGCTTCCACCCACGGCCGCAGCCTCACGCGCACCTCGGCATCATCGCCGCAGACAATCACATCGCAATCCACAGTTTCAGCAAGATCCTGCATGGCGTGCGCGGAAACATTCTGGAACGCAGCCACCACGTGCACGGTATCAGGCAAAGTCCGCGCCGCCAGCTCCGACGCCGAGCCGGCCCACAGCCCAAGCGTGCGCGTCGGCGCACCGCCAATCGCCGCTTCGAGCGGCACCGTGCAAATCACGACGGTCTGTCCGGTGCGAAGTTTTTCTTTCACAGAAGCGAGCGTCTCGGCTTGCGCTGCAAACGGAACCGCAATCACGACGATCCACGCACGAAGAACAGCGTCCGCGTTCACCATTCCTTGTACTTGCGATTCCTCACCGGCGCTCTCTCGCACTTCGCCAGCAGCCTTCGCGGCGCGCTCCGCCGAGCGCGAGCCGATGAACACTTTCCGGCCGGCTTTGGCCCAGCGCAACGCCAGCCCATAGCCAAGATCACCGGTACCGCCAATGATAGTGATGGAATCGTCCGACATGATGGCGTGAAGCGCTTCTCCTGAGCGCGCCGAACAATGCTCGCGGCAACGACGAGTATTCTAAGCAACTGGCAGCGTTTCCCGGAAACAAATTCGGATGAGGCCGGCGCGGCGAGAGCTAGTGGGATGCCTGGCTAGAATTGGCAGGCGCCTGCGAGTCGCTATAAATCTTCGATTCCTGCCAGCCGCCGCCGAGGGCTTTGATGAATTGAACCGTGGTGAGAAGCCGCAACTCGCGCAATTGCGCGGATTCTTGGGCATTCGCGAGCACCGTACGCTCGGCATCGATAACTTCGAGAAAGTTCGCGAGCCCTTCTTTGTAGCGAGAGGTGGAGATGTCGAACGTCCTCTTCGACGATTCCACGGCCTTGTTCTGCGCCGCCTCCTGCTCTTCGAGAACGCGAAGGCCGGAGAGACCATCTTCGACTTCCTGAAAAGCCACGAGCACCTGCTGGCGGTAGTTGGCCACGGATTCGTCGTAGGCCGCGCGCGCGCGCACCAGATTCGCGGAGATGCGCCCGCCGGCATAGAGAGGCTGCGAAGCGCCGGCGGCCACCGACCAGACGGTGCTCGACAGATTAAATAGCTTGAGGAGATCGTCGCTCAGATACCCGGCGCTGCCGGTCAAGTTGAGCGACGGGAAGAACGCCGCGCGCGCCACGCCGATTTGCGCATTCGCCGAAGCCATCAGACGCTCGGCTTCCGCGATGTCCGGCCGCCGCTCGAGGAGATCGGAGGGCAACCCCGCAGGGATCGCGGGCGGCTCGAGAATCAGGGCCTTCTCCGGCACCGAAAAATCCGATGCAGGCTTGCCGACAAGAACTGCCAGCGCGTGCTCGAACTGCGCGCGCTGCACACCCAGGCCCGCATACGTCGCTTCCGTTGTCGCCAGCAAAGTCTCAGCTTCAGAAACATCGAGGCCGCTGGCGACGCCGCCCGAATGGCGCACCTGAGTAAGATCGAGCGCCTTCTTCAGCAGCTCGATATTGTCGCGAAGAATTCCGCGGTCCACGTCCACGTAGCGCAGCGAAAAGTAGTTTTGCGCGACATCGGATTTCAGCGTGAGCAAAATGTTCTCGTAGTCTGCCTGGCTCGCCTGCGCCTGCGCCCGAGCCGATTCCACCGACCTGCGAACGCGGCCCCAGAGATCCACTTCGTAGCTCACGTCGAGAGAAAGCGTGATCGTATTCGCCGTGAATGCCCCGCCGCTGAAACCCGGGGGATTCGGCCGGGTACCGGATTCGCGAGCGCGCCCCGCCGATGGATCGAGGTTGACCGTGGGAAAAAGATCGGCGCGAGTGATGCGCACGGATGCACGCGCCTGCGTGACGCGCGCCACCGCCGCAAGGAGCGTTGGACTCGACGCCAGCGCTTGCGTCTCGAGATCGTTTAGCTGGCTATCTCCGAAAGCCTCCCACCAATTCCCTTTGGCAATTTCGTCATGCGGCGCCGCTTCTTTCCATCCCTGCGGCGGCGGCTCTTTGTATGACGACGGCACGTCCACCGATGGGCGCTTGTAGTTCGGCCCTACGGTGCAGCCGGAGAACCACAGCGCCACAACCGCGGCGGCCACGCTGGCAGCGCGGCGCAGCGAATAATTGCGCGCGGGCGTTGCGGCTTCTCGCAAATTCATCGGCATTCGCATCGCTGGGGTTCTACTTTGGATTACTCGCAGGCGCGGGAGCTGCAGTTTGCGTCACGGTCACCTCGGCGCCTTCGGCGATAGAATCCGGCGGATTGAGCACCACGTTGTCGCTCGCCTGAACGCCGTCGAGCACTTCGAGGCTGGTCCCGAGATCTCGGCCCATGGTCACGCTCTGAAGATGAATCTTGCCCTGCGGCGTGACCACCGCCACCTGCGGCCCTTGCGATCGAAAAAGCAAAGTGTTCGGCGGAATCGAAAGCGGCGGCTCGACCAGTGTCACCTTGAAATGCACTGTCGCATACGCGCCCGGCAGGATCTGGCCCGTCGGATTGGGAATTTGCACTTCGGTGAGAAGCGTGCGCGAAGTGGGATCAATCGCTCCGGCACTGCGCACCACTTTGCCGGGAAACACTCCATGCGGAAATTCGGGAATCGTCAGCGTTGCCTGCACGCCCGGCACGATCGAGCGGCTATAGGATTGCGGGACGCTCACATAAATTCGCAAGACGTTGGTCTGCGCCATGCGGAAAAGCTGCACTGAATTTCCGTTGGCGATGAGCGCGCCCACGTCCACGCTCCTCGTCGTGACGATTCCGTCGAACGGCGCGGTCACGCGCTGAAATGATTGCAGGTCCTTCAATCGTTGCACGTTGGCTTTCGCCGCCAGTAGATCCGCTTCGCGCGCATGGAACGCGGAAACATTCTGGTCCACTTCCTGCTGCGAGACGCCGTCGGATTTCAGCAGATTTTGCCAGCGGTCCGCCGTGCTCTTCGCCAAATCAAGATTCGCCTGGGCCTGCAATTGCGCCGCCTCGGCTTGACGAAGCTCCTGATCAATTTCGGGCGTGTCGATTTCCGCGAGAAGCTGCCCGGCCTTCACGCGTCCTCCGATGTCCACATACCACCGCCGCAGATAACCGTTCGTCCGCGCGTAAATCGGCGTCTCGAGATAAGCCTGCACGTTTCCCGGCAGCACGATATCGCCCGCCGAGTCGGCAGGCCGCGGATGAATCACGGCAACGGGAACGCGCGTCGACTCGACCGCTGCGGAATTCAGCGCAGCTCTGACGCCGAGCCGCGACTGGATGCCCCAAATTGCCACGCCCGCAAACACAATCAGCGCGATCGCCGGCAAAATGTATCGCCACGGCCCGTGCGACTTCCCTCTCCCGGGTTCCCGCTCGCTTGCCGATGAGTTCAAATCGTATGCCATTCCGAAATCAGTCCTCCGCGAGAGCCTGCTTGTAACCCTTCTTGCGAATAAAGCTAAAGACGACCGGTACGAAAAATAGCGTGCCGATGGTCGCGAACATCAGCCCGCCAATCACCGCGCGGCCCAGCGGAGCATTCTGCTCTCCGCCCTCGCCGAATCCCAGCGACATCGGCAGCATGCCGATAATCATCGCCAGCGCCGTCATGACGATCGGCCGCAACCGAACATGGCCCGCGTTCTTCGCCGCTTCGAGCGAATCCTTCCCTTCGTCGCGCATCTGCGCGCCCGCAAACGTGACCAGCAAAATGCTGTTCGACGTCGCCACGCCGATGCTCATGATCGCGCCCATCAACGAAGGCACGTTCATGGTAGTGCGCGTCACGAACAACATCCACACAATCCCGGCAAAGGTTCCGGTCAACGCCGTGATGATAATAAACGGGTCCGACCAGGATTGGAAATTCACCACCATCAGCAAATACACCAGCACAATCGAGAAGAACAATCCGATCGCCAGCCCTGCGAACGACGTGCGCATCGTAGCCACTTGCCCGCGCATTACGATTGTCGTCCCGCGCGGGAGCTGGCTCTTGAAATCGTCGATCACCTTCGAGACGCCGGCCGCAACGCCGCCCAAATCCCGGTCCTGCGCGCTCGCATAAATATCAATCACAGGCATGATGTCGTAGTGATTCACCACCGCCGGCCCGGCTTCCCGGGTGATGCTCGCCACGTTGTCGAGAATCTGCGGTTGTCCATTTCTGCCGATGACCGGAATCCCTTGCACCGAGCGCATCGTATCCACTCGGTATTGCGGCGTCAGCGTCGCAACCACGTACGGCACGCCTTGCGGGCTGACCCAAAAATTTGGCGCGGTTTGAAAGCTCGTCGTCAGCGCCACCAGCGCGTTATTCGCCACGTCCTGCTGCGTAAATCCAATCGACTCCGCCCGCGTGCGATCCACTTCCACGTGCAGCTTCGGCAAATCCAGCGCTTGCTGGATGTGCACGTCCACCGCCCCGCCCACTTCCTGGATGCGCGGCAGCATCTTGCGCGCCACCTCGAAATTGTCCGCGAAATTCGGACCCACAAGTTGCACGTCAATCGGCGATGGCAATCCGAAATTCAAAATCTGGCTGACGATATCGGCCGGCTGAAAGTAAAACGCCGACCCTGGAAATTCACCGGGGAGTGTTTTTCGCAGCTCGCGGATGTAATTCTCGGTGGGATGATGATTTTCCTTCAGGGAGATCAGGATTTCGGCATCCGAAGTGCCGATGGTTCCCGCGGTGCTGTAACTCAGGTTGATTCCGCTGTACGGCAGCCCGATATTGTCGAGAATTCCCTCCACCTCTTGCGCGGGGATCTGCTTGCGAATGGAATCCTCGATGCGATCGGCCAGCGCCGCCGTTTCTTCCACCCGCAACCCAACCGGAGCGCGCACGTGCAACCGAATCTGTCCGGAATCCACGGTGGGAAAAAGGTCCGAGCCCAGGAACGGAATCAGCAGCATGCTCGCGGCGCAGAACGCCAGGAAAAGCGCGCTAAATGCCAGGCGATTGTGCAGGCACCATTCCAGCCAGCCTACATACCGGTCGCGAAGATTCTCGAAGCCTTCCTCAAAACTCAGATGAATTCTCCGGAACAAACCCGGATGCGGATCTCCTTCGGGATGTTCTCTTTGTTTGCGGCGCTCGGCGCGGAAAAAGAAAAGCACCAGCGTAGGCACAATCGTTCGCGACAAAAGGTAGGAAGCCAGCATCGCGAATACTACGGCCTCTGCCAACGGCCGGAAAAGATAGCCGGCAATTCCGCGCAGAAAAAATATGGGAACGAAGACCACGCAAATGCTCAGCGTGGCCACGAAGGCGGGCACCGCAATTTGCTGCGCGCCGAGCAAGATCGTATCGTGCAGCGGCTTGCCCATGGGCAAAAGCCGGTTAATGTTTTCAATTTCGACGGTGGCGTCGTCCACCAATATGCCCACGGCCAGCGCCAAGCCTCCGAGCGTCATGATGTTGATCGTCTCGCCGAGCGCGGAGAGCACCAGCAACGAAGTCAGAATGGAAAGCGGAATCGAAACGGCCACCACCACCGTGCTGCGCCAGCTTCCCAGGAACAGCAGGATCATCATCGCCGTCAGGCAGGCGGCGGTCACCGCTTCCTTCAGCACTCCATTCACCGCGGCGCGCACGAACAGCGACTGATCGATGGTCTTCTTCAGCGTCAACTCCGGCGGCATCTGCGCTTCCAAGCCCGGCAGCTTTTGCGTAATCCCGTCCACCACCGCCAGCGTTGACGCGTTTCCACTCTTCAAAACGGTGAGCAGCACGCCGCGCTTGCCGTCCTGGCGCACGATGTTCGTCTGAAACGAATTGCCGTCGTGCACGAACGCTACATCGCGCACGTAGATCGTCGCTCCATTCACCACGCGGATCGGCAGATCGTTCAGTTCGGAAATTTTCTTCGGGCTGCTGTTCAGCTCGACATCGTACTCGCGGTCGCCGATCTTCGAAGTCCCCTGCGGCAGAACGATATTCTGGACGCTGATTGCGTTCACCACATCCGCGCCCGAAATCCCTTTTTCGAAGAGCGCCTGCGGATCGAGGTCCACGTCCACTTGCCGCTGCTTGCCGCCGTATGGATACGGAACCGCCGCGCCCGGAACCGTGATCAACTGCGTGCGCAGAAAATTCACGCCGACGTCGAAGAGTTGTTGCTCGGAGAGCGTGGCGCTGCCAAGTCCCAACTGCAGAATCGGGACGCTCGACGCGCTGTAGGCAATCACCAGTGGTGGAGTGGTTCCCGGCGGCGCCTGCCGCAAAATAACTTGCGCCGCGGAAGTGACCTGCGCCACGGCCGCTTCAATCTTGGTGTTCGGCTGAAAAAACAATTTAACGATGGCTATGCCGTTGAGTGTTGTGGACTCAATATGCTGAATGTCATTGACCGTGGTGGTGGCGATGCGCTCGGAGTTTCCCGTCAGGCGGTCGGCCATTTCTTGCGGCGCGAGCCCGCTGTAATTCCAGATCACGCTGACCACTGGAATATTTATGTTCGGGAAAATGTCGACAGGCGTCTGCTGAATCGCCACGACGCTGAGGATGATGATCAGCATCGAGGCCACAACAAACGTGTAAGGCCGGCTAAGTGCTAGTCGAACGATCCACATAATATTGTTGGAGCCGGGAAACCTGGCGCCGAGCGAATGCGCGCGCCGACACTCCTGGCCTTTTCATTTAGACGCAATGCGTTCCGCTGAGTTTCATAGATCCGAAACACAGTAGCGCCGGCGTCCCCGCCGGCATCCGACGACCCCGATCTAACCACAGCCACAACTCATGCGCGGACTCGTTGCTTAAGCTTTCGCGAGGCACCCACCAGTGTAAATCCGCACTCTGCGGTGAAGGTCGGAGATTTCCTGCGAGAACTCACAGTCGTTAAGATGATCGGCGATGCAGCTCGGATGCGGACTCCGTCTCTCCGTAGGGCCCGGTCTTTAGCCGGGCCTCTTCGTGCTCAAGCGCACCCAAAACCCGTCATTGCAACCGGACGTATTCATATTCAAACGGAAGCCCGTTAATCCCCCGCTCCGGCGGCGCAATCCACGATGCGATCTTGCCGGGCTCGAACACGCCGTGCATGCGGCTATAGACGAACGCGCGGTCATCATCCGTCGGCAGCCATTCGCTCTGCCGCGCGTTGAATTCCTCGCGGCTGATGGGCTTGCCGGTCGTGTCGGTCGGAACGCCGGCCCAGCTGCCCACGTTCCGGCGGAATCGCGCGCTCGGCAGAGTCAGGCGGAAATTGTAGCCGAATTTTTCGATCACGCGGTTCCAGCGCGTCATTCCCAGCTCGCAATCCTTGAAGTAAGCGTCGCGCGCGACTTCGTTCATGGCATTACGCATGGGAATTTCTTCGGTGCGCACGCTGCCCTTCCCGTCCGGCAATTCCAGCGTGAACGCCTGACCCGCCGCGACGTGATCCTCAAACTTCGCCTCATCAGGGCGGCCTTTCAAGCCGCTGGCAAAATACGAGGCCGCGTTCGAAGAGCTGTCTCCACCGAAGAGATCGATCGAAGTGCTGAACCAGAAGTTCAGATATTTCTGTATCGTCGGCAAATCGATAGCTCCAGCCTTGCGGATCGCTTCGGGATCGTCGGTGCCGGTTTCTTTCATTACTTCGAGGCAGCGTTTGATGACCCGCGAGATTCCCGTGTCGCCGACGAACATGTGATGCGCTTCTTCCGTGAGCATGAAGCGGCAGGTGCGTGAGAGCGGATCAAAACCCGATTCGGCCAGGCATTTCAATTGGAATTTGCCGTCGCGGTCGGTGAAATAGGTGAACATGTAAAAGCTGAGCCAATCGCGGATCGGCTCATTGAATGTGCCGAGGATGCGCGGCTTATCGGCATCGCCCGAGTGGCGCTCCAGCAATTCTTCCGCTTCTTCGCGGCCGTCGCGCCCGAAATACGCGTGCAGAAGATAGACCATGGCCCAGAGATGCCGGCCTTCCTCGACATTGACCTGGAAAAGATTTCGCAAATCGTAGAGCGATGGCGCGGTGTGGCCGAGAAGACGCTGCTGTTCAACCGATGCAGGTTCCGTGTCGCCCTGAGTCACGATCAGGCGGCGAAGATTCGCGCGATGCTCGCCGGGCACTTGCTGCCACGCAGGATCGCCTAAATTGTCTCCGAATCCGATGCGCCGGTCGTTCTCCGGCTCGGCGAGAAAAATTCCCCAGCGGTATTCCGGCATGCGCACGTAGCCGAAAGTCGCCCAGCCTTTCGTATCCACCGAAATCGCCGTGCGGAGATAGACATCGGCGGCTTGGAAATCCGTGGGCCCGAGATCCTGCCACCAGCGCATGAATTCCGGCTGCCAGTGCTCGAGCGCGCGCTGCAAGATGCGATTCGAGCCGAGATCGATGTTATTCGGAATGCGGTCCTGATAATTCAGCGACATTAGACTCTCTCCCAATTGAATTTCGGTTTCGTCCCGCTTCCGAATAATTTCAGAGCGCCGTGCTCGCCCGTGGAGTTGGGACGAATGAAAACCCAGTTCTGCCACGCGGACAAGCGGCCGAAGACTTTCGTCTCGAGCGACTCCGCGCCGGGAAACCGCAGGCTAGCTTCCATGCCCGTGAGCGCGTCGGGTGAAAGGCACGTGCGCTCTTCGATGGCCATGCGGATTTCGTCGTCCCAGTCGAGCTCGTCGGGCGAGACCGTGACGAGACCCTCCGCAAGGGCCGCGGCAGGACCGAGCATTTTCCCCGAGAGCTTTTCGAGCGCGGCGAGCTTCTCTTTGTTGCCGGCGAAACGCGTCTCGAGCCGGCCGTGGCCCGCGACTGTCGGAAGAATTCCGAAATTCATTCCATCGAGCGCGATCTTCGGGCTATCGGCGTCGTCATCAGGAAGGCTGAGCATGTAACTTCGATCCGTAGCCAGCGCCAACTCGAAAAGCAATCCAGCGAAGCACGAGCCGGGATCGAGGATCGCGTAGAGGCTGCGCGAGGTTACTTCGAGACGCGAAAAGGTGCGGCGCAGCATTCCGATCGTCTCGCGCACCAGCCAATCGTTGCGATGCTTCAGCATCACGGCGTCCGAGGCGAGAACGGCGTCAGCGGAACCAGTCGTCTTAATGAGCACGAGACCGAGATCGAGTTCATTCGTGCGCAGCAGCAGAATGGCATCGTCGAGTTCGCGCGCCATCGCCAGCGGCCACCAGCGATCGCCGAGAGCATGAATCGCCTCGACGGTTTGCGGCTGCTCGCCTTCGGGCGCGCGCACGGTCAGCATCGCCACGCGCGCGGCTCGATCGAACACGACATCTACCGATTTGTAGTGAATTCCCTTCTCATCCATCGTGCGCTCGAGCGGATTCAGCTTGATTCCTTTCACGTCGGCGGACCGCGATGATTTTGCCACCATCGCCTGCGCCCTCGTTCTCACCAGCTCCGCGAATTTCGCCGGCAATGCAATTTCGTCCACGAGGCCCCATTCCTTCGCGCGGTCGGCTTTTGCGCCATCCCGGTTGGTACAAAACATATCGGCGAGATCGCGCCGCACTTTGCGCTTGTCCACCACGCGCGTCAGGCCGCCGGTGCCGGGCAGAACGCCAAGGAGTGGAACTTCGGGGAGGCTGACGGCGCTCGAGCGATCGTCGGTCAACAAAATCTCATCGCAAGCCAGCGCCAATTCGTATCCGCCGCCGGCGGTTGTGCCATTCAGCGCGGCGATGAATTTCAATCCATCGTGGCGGCTTGAATCTTCCATTCCGTCGCGCGTCTCGTTGGTGAACTTGCAGAAATTCACTTTCCATGCGTGCGAAGAGGTTCCGAGCATATAAATATTCGCGCCGGCGCAGAAAATCCGCTCCTTGGCGCTGGTAATCACTACGCACGCGACCTCCGGATGCTCGAAACGGATGCGCTGCAGCGCGTCGTGAAGCTCGATGTCCACGCCGAGATCGTAGGAATTGAGTTTCAGCTTGTAGCCCGGCTTGAGCGACTTCTCTTCGTTCACGTCCATCGCGAGCGTCGCGACGCGGCCATCGATGGATAGCCGCCAGTGCTTGCGATCTTCTGGGCGCACGTCAAAAGTGATCAATTCTTTTTCTTTTACGTTGAGCATCGCTTTATTTCCTCAATCCGCCGCGCGTTTGTTGCGGCCGTTCTTGCTGCTCGTTTCGGCGCCACTGATTGCCTTTGTCAGTCTCGCGAAATTTTCGGCAAGCGAGAAGCCGCTGGTCTCCACAGTAACATCGGCCTGACTGTAGAGCTTCTCGCGTCCGGCAAGAATGCGCTCGAGGTCGGTCATGGCTTCGCGATTGTCGGCCATCGGCCGCTTGTCGCCCTGCGCGATCACACGCTGCATGTGATCTTCAGGCGTCGCGCAAAGCCAAACCGTGTAACAGGAGGTAAGCAGCCGGTCGAATGTTCCCGGCTCAGAGACGAGGCTGCCGCCTGTGGCCAGAACGAATTTCGGAGTTCGCTCGATGACTTCATCGAGGCAACGCCGCTCGAGGCGCCGGAAGCCGCTCTGGCCGTAGAGATCAAAGATTACGCCGAGCGGGACGCCGGCTTCTTGTTCGATCAAGCGATCGAGCTCGATGAAGGGAACTTCGCGTTTTTCGGCAAGCATCGCGCCAAGCGTCGATTTCCCCGCGCCGCGAAGGCCGATAAGCGCGATGCGCGAGCCTCGCGCGTCAGGATTCACCCCGCCGAATTCCTGCAAGAGCAACTCGCGCGCGCGGCTCAATTCCTCCGCGCGCAAGCTGCGAAGAAATTCGGTGGTACGCACCAACTCGACAGGCGGCTCGGCTCCGACAAAGACGAGCGACTCGAGCGGCGTATCGAGAGCGCGTGCGACCTGCCGCAGCAGAAGAATGGAAATGTTGCCCTCGCCGGATTCAAGCTGCGCAAGATATCGCTCGGAGACATGAGAGTCGCGCGCCAAAATTTTGCGCGTCATCCCGCGGCGGGCACGGAGTTCGCGGACGCGATTGCCGACCATGGCCAGGTATTCTTCGCTGTCCGCGGCTTTGGTGAGAAGGGGCGAGACGCGCAGGTGGTTCGCCTTGGCCTTCGCGGACGGGCGCCGAACATGCATTATTCCTCTACCTCTCAGCATCTTCTGCATTATACTTCTACAGGGCTGATTTTGCGAGCGTAGTCGTGCAGAAAGAGCAACTTACGGGTTTTCGGCGGCTCGCGGGAGACGAAATTGGCGCATATTGAAAAAGGTTGTTTTTTTCCCGATTAGGATGGGCATCGTCCCTTTGTTTTCAATGAGATAGGTGGGTTTCTAATCGTGGCCTTCCCGATTAGAAACAGGTTTAGTGATGAGCGATTTTAGGGCTGAGGCGCGACGCGCGGTAACGAGCGCAGATACCGATCGCTATTGTGAGGAAATGATGGTTGACGCCGATTCGGGGAACATAAGGACGGTAGCGAGACCCGCGGAAACCATCGAAAAAGGTCGTGACTTGCCGTTGGACGCAGCCTAATATGCCCGCCGTATGGCTGACCCCCAGCCTCTAATCGGCCGCACGATCTCTCACTACCGCATCGTCGAGAAGCTCGGCGGTGGCGGGATGGGTGTGGTTTACAAAGCGGAAGATACGCGGCTGCATCGCGCCGTCGGCCTGAAATTCCTTCCCGAAGAATTGGCACGCGACTCGCAGGCGCTTGAACGCTTCCGGCGTGAGGCGGAGGCGGCTTCGGCACTCAATCATCCGAACATTTGCACCATTTACGACATCGGCGAAGAAAACGGCCGCGCTTATATCGTCATGGAATTTTTGGACGGCCAAACGCTGAAGCACCTCATCGGCGGCCGCCCGATGGAGATCGAGACTCTCCTGAATCTCGCCATCGAAATTGCGGACGCGCTCGACGCGGCGCACGGCGAAGGCATCGTCCACCGCGATATCAAACCAGCGAACATCTTTGTAACTAAACGAGGGCACGCAAAGATTCTGGATTTCGGTTTGGCCAAGCAGACGTTGAAGCGCGAAACTGTAGCCTCGGATGCTACTGCTGCCACGAATGCGATGGGGGAAGTCGCTGCGGAGCATCTCACCAGTCCGGGAACTGCCGTCGGAACGGTGGCCTACATGTCGCCCGAGCAATTGGGCGCGAAAGAATTGGATGCACGCACAGATTTATTTTCTTTTGGCGTCGTCCTATACGAGATGGCCACCGGGACGTTGCCCTTCCGTGGAGACAGTTCGGCGCTCATTACCAACGCCATCCTGACACGCGCTCCCGCGCCGCCGATGCGCTTGAATCCGGACATTCCGCCAAAACTGGAAGATGTGATCAACCGGGCGTTGGAGAAAGACCGCAATCTGCGGTACCTGCACGCGAACGAGATGCGGGCGGAGTTGCAACGACTGAAGCGCGACACGGATACAAGCCGGATGATCGCGGCGGGCTCGGGGACCGTGGCAGCGGCGCAGGATACAGGCTCTCAGTCGAGCGTCCAGCAACCTGTGGCGTCATTGGGTTCTGTTCCGGCTACTGGATCATCGGCTGCAGTGAGAGTCTCTGAGGTTCCGGTCACTGGAGGAAGCAAACTCTGGAAGATCTTGATTCCCGCTGCTGTCGTTGTGGTTGCTGCTGTGGTCGCTATCTCTCTCTACTTCCGGTCACGTCACGCAGCGCCGTTGACCGAGAAGGACACCGTCGTGCTTGCCGATTTCACAAACACGACGGGGGATACGGTGTTCGATGGCACGCTTCGGCAGGGGCTCTCGGCGCAACTGGAGCAGTCGCCGTTTTTGAACTTGCTCTCCGATGAACGCGTAGCGCAGACGCTCGCGCTCATGGCGCAACCCAAGGACGCGCGGCTCACGCGCGAGTTGGCCCGCGAAATCTGCCAGCGCGCTGCCGGTGCTGCCAGCATCGAAGGCTCGATTTCGAGTCTCGGGAGCCAGTATGTCGTGGGGCTAAAAGCTGTGAACTGCCGCAGCGGGGACGTGCTGGCGAACGAACAGGCCACCGCCAGTGGCAAAGAGCAGGTGCTGAAAGCGCTGGGCGAGGCGGCGACGAAAGTGCGCGTGAAGTTGGGCGAATCGCTGGCCTCGGTCCAGAAGTACGACGCGCCGGCAGAGAACGTGACCACGCCATCGCTGGAGGCGCTGCAGGCCTACAGTCTGGGCTACCAGGCGCAGGTCGTGAAGCGCGATAACGCTGCCGCCATCCCGTTGTTCCAGCGCGCTGTCAACTTGGACCCCAATTTTGCCATGGCCTACGGGCGGCTGGGAACGAACGACGTTGGCCTGGGCGAGATTGCTCGTGCCGCCGAAAATATCCGCAAGGCCTACGAACTGCGCGAACGGGTGAGCGAGCGCGAGAAGTTTTACATCGTTTCGCACTATGAACAGTACGTCACCGGGAACATGGAAGCAACGCGCAAGACCTATGAGTTGTGGGCGCAGACCTACCCGCGCGACGACATTCCACCCGGCAACGTAGCCTCCATCTACCAAGCTCTCGGCGACTACGATAAAGCCCTCGCTGCGAACCAGGAGTCGCTTAGACTTAGTCCCGAAAGCGGGCTTTGGTACAGCAACCTCGTTGCCGGCTATGTGTGTGTTAACCGCCTCGATGAAGCCCGGGCGACCGCACAGGAGGCGCAAGCCCACAATCTGGATAATCCTGCAAATCACCTTCAGCTCTACGCCATTGATTTCCTGCAACACGATGCGGCCGGAATGGAGCGTGAGTCGGCAGCGCTGATGGGAAAGCCCGGATTCGAAGACGTCATGCTCGATACCGAATCCGACACGGCCGCTTATGCCGGGAAGTTTGCCAAAGCGCGGGAACTGACGAGGCGTGCGTCCGAATCGGCCCAACGCGCTGATGAAAAAGAGGCGGCGGCTGGAGACGTGGCTGAAGCTGCCTGGCGCGAGGCGCTGGTGGGCAACATGAGCCTGGCAAAGCAGCAGGCACAGGCCGCGCTGGCTCTCTCGACCGGCAGAGATGTTGAAGCTATATCGGCCTTCGCATTCGCTCTGGCGGGTGACGCCGCTCAAGCTTCGCGGCTGGCCGCCGAACTGGCCAAGCGCTTCCCAGAAGACACGATTGTGCAATCCAATTATCTGCCCACAATCCGCGCGGCTGCTGCTCTGCAGGGGGGCAGCGCCAGCAAGGCAATCGAAGCGCTGGCCCCTGTTGCTCCCTACGAACTCGGTTCTGTTGGCCAGGCTCTCTACCCCGTCTACCTGCGTGGCGAAGTTGATCTGGCAGGGCACCAAGGCAGCGCAGCCGCAGCCGAGTTTCAGAAAATTCTCGACCACTCTGGCGTGATCCAGAACGGCACAATCGGCGCGCTGGCGCACTTGGGACTCGGCCGTGCGTACGCACTATCGGGCGACACCGCCAAAGCCCAGGCTGCGTATCAGGACTTCCTCGCGCTGTGGAAAGACGCCGACCCCGACATCCCCATCCTCGTTGCCGCCAAATCCGAATATGCAAAGCTGAAGTGAACGCCGCCCGTCCGTGATGTGCAGCCGCGCGGAGCGAGCTGTTACCACTTGTCAGCGGCAGGCTTCATTTCCGGCCCGATCACCGCGATTCGAATCTACGATAAACAAGTAGCTATCTCTTAGCCGCATCGTTTCCGAGCCAACAGCTTGCGCCTACTTATTCTTTTTGTCGCCCTCCTGCTCAGCGGAATCGGCACACTTGCGCAGACTTCTTCAAAAGGCGTCGCTGCGCCGCCGAACCGCGAAGCGCAGCCCGAACTCGTGATGGAATCGGGGCATCACAAGCCGGTCATGTCCATCGCTTTCGGGCCCGAGAGCCGCTGGCTGGTATCGGGAAGTCAGGACACCACACTCAAACTATGGGATCTCAAGACTGGGCGCGAGCTGAGAGCGTTTGCGGGTCATCGTGGAATGGTGTGGAAGATGGCGGTGACGCCCGACGGCAAGGTTTTGGTTTCGGCTGGGACCGAAGGTGCGGTGAAATTGTGGGACATCGAGACGGGGCGCGAGTTGCGCAGCTTGAGCGGCCCAAGCCCCGTGTGGTCGGTGGCCGTGAGTCCGGACGGAGGAACCTTTGCTGCGGGCAGCAGAGACGGACTGATCAGGGTGTGGCCGATTTCAGCAGCGAAGAAAGCAAAGGTGCTGCGCGGGACGGAAGAGGTGAACAGCCTGGCTTTCGGCGGGGATGGAGATTGGCTCGCGGCGGCGGCGGGGAAGAGTTTGGACATCTGGAAGATCAGCAACGAGAAAAAGATCCAAGTCCTGGCGGGCCATCAAAATATTATTTTGGGGGTGGCCGCCAGTCGAGACGGCCGCTGGCTCGCATCCAGCGACGCGGGCGGAACCGTCAAGCTGTGGGATACGAGCACCTGGCATGAAATCCGCACATGGTCCCCGAGGCCTGGAGACGCTTCGTTTTGTCTGGCGATTAGTCCGGATGGAAGTCTTCTTGCGGCTTTGGTGGGGAGAGCCATTGAAATTTGGGAAATAAATTCGGGGCGGCTGGTTAAGTCAGTGCCCCTTCCCGGAAATTTCTCCTCCAATTTCGCGGTGAGCTTTAGTCCTGACGGGAAGTGGCTGGCCGCGGGAGTGGACGACAGAATTGCACTGTGGGAAACGAAGAGCTGGCGGGAAAAAAGTATTCTTGGCGGTGAGGTGATTGGCCAAATCCGTCCGCTAGCTGCGGCGCCGAGCGGCAAAGCGCTGACACTCGGCTGCGACGACAGCACGGTGAGGTTATGGGATTTGACGACCGGGCAGCAATTGCATGTGCTGGCGGGGCACACCGGTATGATCTCGTCTGTGGCCATGAGCCCCGATGGGCAATGGATCGCATCGGCGGCCGGACAGCCTTACTACGGCGAGGGCAACGTCGATAAATCGGTGCGGATATGGAATGCGCGTGATGGAAAAATCAAGCGGGAGCTGGCCGGACATGGGGATCGTGTCAATGCCGTCGCGTTCAGTTCTGACGGAAAGCTGCTCGCGTCGGGGAGCAGCGACAAAACGATAAAGATCTGGGATGTAGAGGCGGGACGGGAACTGCGTACGCTCACCGGGCACACGGGTGAAGTCACTTCCGTGGCGTTCAGTCCCGATGGGCGCGTTCTTGCATCCGGTGGCGGGATCTTGGATTGGAGAAAGACGCAGGGAAGCGATCATCCCGCCGACAAGACCATCAAATTGTGGGATGTCAGTACGGGGCGCGAGATTCGTACGCTGGTCGGCAGCCAAGGAGAGATTGCTGCGGTGGCATTTAGTCCCGACGGGCGCACGCTGGCATCGGCATCGGGAGCTGTGCAGCGATTCGAACGCGGCGAGTGGATCTTGGATCGCGTCGTGCGACTGTGGGACGTCGAGACCGGACAAATCGTACGAGAATTCCCTGGCTTGAGCGGGACCGCGGTCACGTTCAGCCGCGATGGGCGCTGGCTGGCCGCGGCAAGCTACGACGTCAAAGTTTGGGAAGTGGCCACTGGCCGCGAGGTGCGGACTTTACACCCGCCGAGTTCTGCGTGGGATGTCTCTTTCAGCCCGGATGCGCGATGGATTTTTACGACGAGCGAGGACAGCGGCACGAGGGTGTGGGATTCGCACACGGGCGAGTTGATGGCCACGCTGATTTCTTTGACATCTGCTGGGGATTGGCTGGTGATTAGTCCCAACGGACTTTTCGACGGCTCGCCGCGCGGATGGCAGCGCATACTATGGCGCTTCCAAGGAAACACGTTCAATGTCGCTCCCGTCGAGGTTTTCTTTCGCGAGTATTACCATCCCGGGTTGCTCGCGGAAATTCTGGCGGGAAAGTTTCCGCAGACCAAACGCGAAATCTCGCAGGTGGATCGGCGCCAGCCGCAGCTCGAATTATCGCTCGAAGGGATGCCCGAGGGAGAAGGCGCGAGCGATTCTGCCCGCACCGTGAACGTAAAGATAAAAGTGCAGGAGGCGCCGGCGGATTCCACGCATCGGGGCGGAAGCGGAGTTCGTGATGTGCGGTTATTCCGCAATGGATCGCTGGTCAGGATCTGGCACGGAGACGTATTAACGAACGGCATTTCGGAGACAACCCTGGATGCCACAATCTCCGCGGTTGCGGGCGAACAACGCTTGGTCGCTTACGCGTTCAATCGTGAAGATGTGAAGAGCGCGGACACGGAAATCAGTTTCGACGGCGCCGATAGCCTGAAGCGAGCGGGAATCGCCTACATTCTCGCCGTAGGAATCAACGAATACGCCGATTCGCAATTCAATTTGCATTACGCGGTGGATGATGCGCGCGCGTTCAGTGACGAGCTGCGCGTGCAGCAGGCGAAAATCGGCTCCTTCGGTGATATTCGCGTGATCTTCTTGTCGGATCGCGAGGCCACTAAGGCAAACATCCTGCAAGCCCTCGCGCGCTTGGCTGGTTCGCAAAGCGGCCCGCTGGCCGAAGAGGCTCCTGCAGAATTAAGCAAGATCGAGCCCGCGCAGCCCGAGGACGCGATTTTCATTTATTTCGCGGGGCACGGCGCGGCTCCGGGAAAAGAGAATAAGCGCTTTTATCTGATCGCGCACGATTTCGAGCCTCAGGCGACCCAGGTGGCTCGAACAGACGGGGCCGCCGCGCGAAGCGCTGCTGATGACACCATACCGGGCGCAATCAATGACCTCGAGCTAGGATCGCTCGTCGAGAAGATTGACGCCGCGTATATCGTGCTGGTGATTGATGCATGTCAATCCGGAAAGACGCTCGAAGCCGACGATCCGCGGCAGGGACCGATGAATTCGCAAGGTCTCGCGCAGTTGGCTTACGAGAAGGGCATGTACATCCTCGCCGCAGCACAGGGAAATGAAGCGGCGCTAGAACTTTCGCAGTATGGCCACGGTTTGCTCACCTATGCCTTAGTAGAAGAAGGATTGAAGCAGGGCAAAGCGGATGACGCGCCTAAGGACGGCCAGATCCTGCTGCGCGAATGGCTCGACTACACCACGATCCGTCTTCCGGAACTGCAAATGGACGGCATGAAGCGAATGGCCGCACTGGGCCGCGACATTTCGATTGTGGAAGGCGAGCCGTCGCGTGGCATTATGCTGAAGGATCGCGAGACGCAGCGCCCGCGCGTGTTTTATCGCCGCGAATCCGATCCGCAGCCCATCCTGATCGCCAAGCCGTAAGAAATAGTCGGTAACGGACCACCGTTTAGAGCACCGTTTGGCCGGAGCCTGCGAGTTCCGCGAAGGTGCGAGAGAATCAGTCTTGCTGACCTATAATCGCGAGTCGATTCCTACAAGTCGAAGCGCATATTATCGAATGCCGTTATCGCGGCCAGTCAGGAGAATGCAATAGAGATGAGTTCGCTACGAAATGTCGCGGCCCGTGCTTTGCGCAAGGCGGCGCGCATACTCGATCCAGTCCAGCCAATCATTTACCTTGAGGATGAGTACGTCACGCAGTTGTGCTACATAAATGCGGGAATATTGGAAAGGGGCAATCTCTATTCCTTCGACTACGCCATTCGACACCTTCCGAGCGCGGCTCCGATGCTGGAAATCGGTTCCTACTGCGGCTTGTCAGCAAATCTTTTGACTTATTTCAAGAGGAAGCATGGCGTCACGAACCCGCTCATCACCTGCGACAAATGGGAGTTTCAGAAGCCGGAGAATTCCACTGACCATGTCGGGCAGTCAGCGATCCATTACAAGGATCTGGAGCAGCTTGCGCGGGACTCCTACATCCGCAACATTAGATTGTTCAGCAGCGATGACCTGCCCTTCACATTCGAGATGAATTCTGATGAGTTATTTAAGTGCTGGCAGGCGGCAGAATCCAAGACCGACGTTTTTGGGCGGACGCTTAACCTCGGAGGGCCGCTCAGTTTTTGCTTCGTAGATGGAAATCACACTTACGATTACGCCAGGCGTGACTTCTTGAATTGCGACGCTTTTCTTCAGGTCGGCGGATTCATTCTGTTCGACGACTCAACATTGGAAAAGGATGAAGTGCGCCTCGTGATGCCCGAGGTGTTTGCAACGGGCCGATACAAACTTGTCGCGCAAAATCCTTATCATCTTTTCCAGAAGACCGGGGCGCGATGAATTGTTGCTTTGCGTGCGCGTGGCAGCGTTACGAGCTGGCGTTTTATCGTGAAAAACGTTGGAGGCGCGGGTGGGATTCGAACCCACGAATGGAGGTTTTGCAGACCTCTCCCTTAGGCCTCTTGGGTACCGCGCCGTGCTTATCAGTATAGCGGAAGGCGCGAGCCGCGAACTACCGCGAATCGCGGCGCGCGCTTCGGCGCCGCAGTTGCAGCAGGCCGCTTAGCGAATCTGCAGCTCGAATGGCAGCCGGGCTTGCGGCGTGTCGTAAGCGCCGGTCAGCCGCTCGACAGCAGCCTGAATCGAAGAAAGCTGCGCGGAATCGTCCTTCTGCCGCTCGAGCCACATCTGCAGGAAAGTTTTCTCCTCGGGGAAGCGTACGATGCGTACGCGCCGCTCTGCTGGAACGCCGGCGAGTTGTTTCGCAACTTCGACCGCGCGATCGAGATCGCCGAGCTCGTCCACCAGGCCAAGTTCCTTGCCCTGCGCGCCGGTCCAGACGCGGCCTTTGCCGATCTTGTCCACGGCTTCGACCGTCATGTGGCGTCCTTCCGCGACGCCCTTCGTGAAATTCGTGTACACATCCTGCAGCGATTTTTGGATCAGCTTCTGTTGCGCAGGCGTGAAATTCTGCTGCGCGGAAAAGATCGACGCGTTCTCGCTCGTTGCGATGGAATCGGTGCTGAGGCCGAGCATGCTGTAAAGCCCGGAGACGTTTAGTTTGCCGCCGAGGACGCCGATCGAAGCCGTGATCGTGTTTGGATCGGCGACGATTTTATTCGCCGACATGGCGATCCAGTAGCCGCCCGATGCGGCGACGTCGGACATGGAGACGACGACCGGCTTCGCGCCCTTGGCGAGAACCACTTCGCGCCGGATCACTTCGCTCGCGACAGCCGAGCCGCCGCCGGAATCCACGCGCAAGACGATGGCCTTGATCCCGGAATCCTCGCGCGCTTTGCGCAAGTCAGCCGCGACGGATTCGCTGCCCATGATCGCGCCGCCGCCCGGCGCATTTCCGGATTCGCCGGAAACTATCAGCCCCGTCGCGTGCACTACGGCGATCTTCGTGCCGCCCTCATTCTTGATTTGCGTGCGGTAACGCCCCAATTTCACCGGATTCCAATCCTTGGTCTTCTCGCGAACGAAATCCTGAACCTGGTCCCAATACGCCAGCCGGTCAACCAGCTTGCCGTTCAGCGCGTCATCGGCCGATAGCGGTCCCTGTTCAACCAGCTTCTCGAATGCTGCGCGGTCCATGTTGCGAGCCTGAGAGACTTCCGTCAGATATTGGTTGTAGATGCCGTGCAGCAGCGAATCCACTTCTTCGCGATGTGCCGGCGTGAATTTCTTTTCGGTGAGCTGATTGGAAGCGGTCTTGTACTCGGCGATGTGGTAATAGTCCGGATAAATTTTAAGTTTGTCGAGCGTGCCGCGAAGGAAAAGCGCCTCCGCCATCATTCCATGAATGGAGACGGGCGCGGTCGGGACTAGCCAGATTTTGTCGCAAGCGCTGGCGACATAATATTCCAGATTGCCGATGCCATCGCCGCCAAGATAGCAAATGCTAGGCTTGCCGCTCGTGCGGAACGCCAGGATGTGCGAGCGAATCTCTTCAAGCTTGCCCCAGCCTGTGGCCAGCGGGCCGATCTTGACGACCAGCGCGTCAATGTGCGGATCGCTCTTCGCGGTGTCGAGCGCATCAACGAAATCGTGCTGCACGGGAATGAATTCTCCGCCGAGCGCCGAGAATATATCCATCGCCCGTTGCTCATTGATTTCACCGCTGACGTCCAGCACCAGCACCGAATTCGAAGCCACTCGCGCCGGCTGCGACGCAATGATGATGAAAATCACTACGGCCACAATCACCAGCACAATTACCAGCGCACGGCGCTTTCCCCAGGTCATGATTGCTCCTTCCGGGTGAATGAAAGTGAATTGCAAAACAAGATAGCATCCGGCGGTGAAAAACTCCAACCGAGCCAGGCGAAGCTGGCAGATCAGTCCGCAGCAACTCGGTTTATCGAGCAGACTCCGGGAGCCTGTGGCTTATTGATGCCCAGGAATTTCCGATTCGGTGTATCCATTCTTTGCGGAAACAGGGACCTGGAGGTCCGTGTACATTGGTCAAATCCGGGACGTCAACTACGCGCATCCCGGCTAACACTCATCGAGCCCATAGCTGCAGAGCGCGCTGCCCCGTTAAGCTGGGCCAAGGAGCGGATCATGTTCAGGCGAACTAATGGCATATGGGCTATCGTGATCATCGCAGTTTTGGTCGCAGCAGCGGCCATGGTGGGAACTGCCGCAGCGCAGAAGGCGACTCCGAGGCCACAAAACGCGCTGGTGATAGGGGAGGACCAGGTCCGGCAGTTGCTGCTCCTCATGGATACGGACAAACGGGGCAAGATCTCCAAGCAAGAATTCATGGGGTTCATGGAAGCAGAGTTCGAAAGACTGGATCAGGACAAGACTGGCGAGCTGGACGTCAAGGTACTAACTCAATCGAACTTACATGCGAGGAGCTTCGTCGGGAAGTAACATAATATTGCGCTTCTCCAATTGCCCCGTTCTTCAGGCATCGAGTCCGTCAGATTGGTGGGACGTCCGGTTCTCATCACTTACCGCTGCGGAGCCCTGTAACTGAACAATTTTTGACATTCCTGCCGCAGAAAACCGCCGGTGACGGGAATGCGGTGATTGCCCTTCTCGAAGACGAGCCTGCAGGGGATGAGACACGCTCGCCACTTGTAGTCTTCCGTACCGCGCTTGCGGCCATACGCGGCAATGTCTTCTTGCGAAACGCCGTAAACGACCGCGCCAATTCTCGACCAAACGCAAGCACCGGCGCACATGGCACACGGCTCATGCGTGGAATAGAGGACAAAGTCTGGCAGGTAGCGGCCGTACCCGCTTGAGACGTATTTAAGCGTTTCCAACTCCACGTGTTTGATGCTCGATCCCGAAGTTTTCACTCGGTTCCCTGCGCTGGCAATTACAACTTCGCGCCGGCCCACAAGCCGCGTGATGACCGCGCCAATGGGATAGTCGCCTCGGTCGCCCGCGCGTTTCGCCTCCGCGACAGCCAACTCCATGAACTTCCTGCGCGGTTTGTAAGAAGGAGGAATCATGGAGAGAGATTATATCTGTTTGTCGCGAGTGTTTCTTTAGCGCCGGCCGATTCCCGGTACTGAAACCTGAGCTGTTAGCACCTGGCCCGTTCTTGCCGCGTCAACGCTGCTCGTCGAATCGCGCCACTTGGCCGCTAGCAGGAACAGCGTCTTCATGTCCGCGCCGCCGAGCGCGCAAGCGAAGCAGCCTCGATCAAGGTCAATCGTCTGCAATACCTCACCGCCTTCGCGAACGCGCACGCAACGCTTGTTTGGAACATCTCCAAACCAAATGGCTTTTTCCGCATCGAGGCAAATGCCGTCGGGGTAGCCGTCGACCGCAGCCCACATGCGCCGGTTCGCGAGGCTGCCATCGGCCGCGATGTCGTAAGCCGTGAGCTTCTTGCCGTAAGACTCGGCAAGGATCAGCGTTGAACTGTCGGGCGTCAAAACCATGCCGTTCGGAAACGCAACGCCATCCGCCACCTGCCGCGCGGCACCATCTGGAGTAACGAGTGCGAGAATCCCAGGCGCGAACTCGCCACCCGGGAAATCGAATCCGGCATTGCCGATGTAAGCGTTGCCGCGGCCGTCCACGACAATGTCGTTCCAAGGATGCCGCGAAAGACCGGCTAAATTGGCATGCGTCGTAAGCGCGCCGTCACGCTCCCGGCGAAGCAGCAGTCCATCGCGGCCCGAGACGATCAGCAGCCGCCGATCAGGCAGCCAATCAATGCAAAAAGGCCCACGCGCCACAGGACTCTCTCCCTCGACGGAGGTCGAAACACGGACAATGACCTCGCTCTTACCCGCGAGATCAACAGCAATAATTTCCTGCGCACCCCAATCCGAAAACCAAAGCCGCCCACCGTGCCAACGCGGCGACTCGACGAACAACAGGCCAGTCATCAAAGTTTGCACGTCAGGCGCTGGCGAGGCTTGGGAAGGCATCACGCTTTCCTCAGCTCTAGGCTATGGGTATTGTCGCGGATTTTATTCGTCCTCGCGGACCCTGCGAGACGCGATCAGGTCTTAGCTTCGACGGCGGCTTCGCGGAGGAAGCGGGCGGCTTCTTCGGGAGGCGTGGGATTGATGTAGAAGCCCGTGCCCCATTCGAAGCCGGCTACCTTCGTTAGCTTCGGCATCATTTCGATATGCCAGTGATAATGATCGTTCATCTCTTCGCCGATGGGGGATGTGTGTACGACGTAATTGTAGGAAGGCTTCGATAAAACCGAATCGAGGCGCCCGAGAAATTCGCGGAGCAAACGCGCGAGCCCGCCATAAAGCGGGCTGGGCATATTTTCGAAAGCCGAACTGTGCTGCCGAGGAAGAATCCATGTCTCAAATGGAAATCGCGGCGCATAAGGAGCGATGGCAATGAACTGATCGTTTTCGAGAATGACGCGCTTCTCGGTCTCGATTTCCTGGCGAATCATATCGCAGAAAATGCAGCGCTCTTTTTCGTCGTAGTAGCGCTTGGAGTTGTCCACTTCCTCGCGCACGCGTTTCGGCACGATTGGCAGCGCGATGAGCTGCGAATGGGTATGTTCAAGAGAAGCGCCCGCGGGCTCGCCGTGATTTTTGAAAAGCAGGACGTAGCGGAAGCGGCGGTCGTTCTTCAAATCCACCACTCGATCGCGGTAAGCCCACAGAACTTCCTCAACGGCGCGATCCGACATCGTCGCCATCGTAAGATTGTGGTCCGGCGTTTCGACGATCACTTCGTGGGCGCCGACGCCGTTCATGCGATCGAAAAGCCCCTCGCCTTCGCGATCCAGTCCGCCCTCAATGCCTAGAGCGGGAAATTTGTTCGGAACGACGCGAACCGTCCAACCGGGCGTGTCGCGGCCCGTCCCATTGCGGCCATAGGCCAGGATTTCAGGCGGGGTCTTGCCTTCGTTGCCGGGGCAGAAGGGACAGATTCCCTTGCCCTTGATCTCCACGCTTTCGCGAACAAAATCGCTTGGCCGCTTTCCGCGCTCGGTGGAAATGATTACCCAGCGGCCGGTAATCGGGTCTTTGCGCAGTTCAGGCAAAACTCCCTCCCCTTCTGCCAAAACGATTTATCGCATCCCCCGGATGGGATCGGGGCGGCTCCCGTTCCGGATGCGGACGAAACTACAATGCTACTACGCGGGAGGACACTTTGGGCCCCCACAAGGTAGGGGTGTGTCCACTAGGTTGTCAAGGCTGCTCTGCGAATGCATCTTTGTGCAGACGCACCACCGGCGGTCGCCCTCGCCGCGATTCGATGGCCAGAATATCGAAGCGATAGATGGTGCCCGCCGCGCGCGTGCTCCTCAGGAAAGCTCGCGCCATTCTCGAAACGACGCGGCGCTTCGTCTTATTGACGGCATCTTCCGGCAAGCCTGCAGCTTCGTCGTCGCGCGAGCGAGTCTTCACCTCAATAAACGCGAGGATTTCCCCGTCGAAGCCGATTAGATCGATCTCGCCCTTCATCCCTGGCACTTTGTAATTTCGCGCGACGATAATGTAGCCGTGCCGCCGCAGATACCAGTATGCGAAAGTCTCGCCGCGAACCCCCGTGGTGTGCGCGGCTGTGCTCTTGCGGGCAGCCGGGGCGGTACCCGACTGGTCGTCGTTGATCCCCTTCCGCGCCGCGAAATTCACCAGGCCGAACATGACTCGAGCCAGAACCGGCATTTCTACTTCTCCACTTCGAACGTGAACTCCATCACTTTGCCGCGGATCACGAAACTCAGGTAGTACTCCCAAAACCGCCGGAACCATCGTGCGTGATTCACCAGAAATTCGAATCCGAGAATCCGCCACAACCGCAAAAGCTTGATGCGCAGGCGCAGCTCGCGGAGACGCGCGCGCGTGTACCACTTCTCTTCCCCGTGCAGGCCACCCACATAAAAATAATGAAACGATTCACTGCTCAAATGGCGACGGTGCGTCGGGTCAGTGTAAGAAGAGAGATCGCTGTAATGCGGCGTGACGATGAAAATCGTCCCGCCCGGCCGCGCCACGCGATGCAACTCTTCCATGGTGGCGATCGGATCTTCGACGTGCTCGATCAAGTGGACGGCGCGAATCTCATCGAAGCTATTGTCCGCGAAAGGCAACCGGCCGCGATCGAGGTGGCACAGCACATCCGCAGCGGTCCGCGGGTTCATGTCCACGCCGATCGAGCCGGGATATTTCGATGGGCCGCAACCTACGTCCAAAACACGCGCCAATCGCGCCTCCACCGTCTCAAAAAAGCAGCAGCCGCTTGCGACAGGCCAGCGAACGCGCCTGCCTCACAATGCGCGGCGGTATTCTAGCAGGTTGCAACGCGCGGACTACCAGCGGCAACTACGGACGCCCTTACCAAATGAAAAGGGACAGGCACGCATGCCTGTCCCTTCGAAAGACCAGTCGATTGTTACACTCCGCGTTCGACTTCGCTGATAATCCCATCCAGCGTCTTTAACGCGAAGTCCACCTGCGCTTCATCGATCAGCAGCGGCGGGCAAAGCCGCAGCGTCGTATCGCCCGAGCCAAGCACCAGCAGCCCCTTGAGAAACGCCTCCTGCACGATGCGATTCCGCAGATCGGGCGCCTTTTCCTTCGTCTTCTGATCGCGCACGAACTCGATGCCGATCATCAAGCCCCGCCCGCGAACTTCGCCGACGATCTTGTGCCGCTCGCGCCAATCCGACGTGCGCTTCATGATGTAATCGCCCATGCGCGCAGCGTTGGCGATGTATTTTCCTTCGAGCAGGTCGAGCGTCGCGAGCGACGCCGCGATGCACACGGGATTCCCGCCAAACGTCGACGCGTGCGCGCCACGCGTCCAATCCATCACGTCTGCGCGCGCGATCATGGCACTCAACGGCATTCCCGACGCGATACCTTTCGCCGTGCAGATAATGTCGGGCTCGATTCCCGCATAATCAACGGCCCACCATTTTCCCGTGCGGCCCATTCCCGACTGCACTTCATCGGCCACCAGCATAATTCCGTACTTCGTGCAGATCTCTCGCAAGCCCTGGAGAAATTCAGGAGGCGCAGGCAGGTAACCGCCTTCGCCCTGAATAGGCTCGATGAAAATTCCCGCCACTTCAGTCGGATCGACGCGCCGGCGGAAAAGCTCGTTCTGCAGATAGCCCAGGCAGTCTTCCGAAGCGTGGTCCGGCCGCACGCCGTACGTCCCGCGATAAGTGTCGGGATAGGGCGTATGAAATACGCCGGAGAGCAGCGTGCCGAATCCCTTGCGTTGCACCGCGCGGCTGGCTGTGAGTGAAAGCGCGCCCATGGTGCGTCCGTGAAACGCGCCGTGAAACGCGATCAGCATGTCGCGCTTGGTGTGAAACTTCACCAGCTTGATGGCCGCTTCGACAGCTTCCGCGCCCGAATTTCCGAAGTAGACGCGCTTAGCGCTCTTCCCCGGTGCAATCGCGGCGAGACGCTGCGCCAATTCGACCAGCGACGGATAGTAGAAGTCCGTCCCAGACAAGTGGATCAGCTCGGCGGCCTGCTTCTGAATCGCGGCGACAACTTCGGGATGGCAATGGCCCGTCGCGACGACCGCGATGCCCGCAGCGAAATCGAGAAACGTGTTCCCGTCCACATCCTCGACCATCGCGCCGCGCCCACGCCTCGCGACCAGCGGATAATCGCGCGTGTACGACGGCGAGATAACTTTGTTGTCAGCCTCAACCAGTTTCTTCGCATTCGGACCGGGCAGTGCGGTCACGAGATGCGGCAAATTCTTTTCCAATA
>Ga0316363_10000766_pt1 | contig 35353 bp, 20 predicted proteins | sample Sb_taG_3_FD_200459 | JGI IMG/M metagenome (GOLD analysis project Ga0316363, IMG submission 200459) | Peat soil microbial communities from Weissenstadt, Germany - Sb_50d_a_PC metaG (v2) (version 2) | ecosystem: Environmental > Terrestrial > Soil > Wetlands > Peat | place: Germany: Weissenstadt...
AGGATGGCTACTTTTTCTTCTGGGGTGAAATGCTTTCGTTCTTTCCTCATACGTTCGCTCCGTTATCTTAACGGAGGAACGCTTTCTCCATTTCCAACTGAGGCAGGACACACCCTAATCGCGGTCACTCTGGTGCCGGTGCTTTGTACTTTCCTGATCCGTGGAAAACTGCACCGTGAGGACGCCAATCCCGTGATGCACGCTCTGCGAACGATTTACAAACCGGTACTGCGCTGGGCCTTGAAGCACAGGATCATGACGATGAGTACAGCAGTTGTAATCTTCGCCTCCGCACTCTGGCTTGCAACCACGATCGGCTCCGAGTTTATGCCCCCGCTCGACGAAGAGACTGCCCTGTTCATGCCCATTACTGATCCCAGCATTTCCCTGACCAAAGCAACCGAAATTCTTCGCTGGCAAGACAAACTCATTGCGCAAGACCCACTCGTCGAGAGCGTTGTTGGCAAAATCGGTCGAGCCGAAAGTGCCATCGACCCAGCGCCAGTGAACATGACTGAAACCGTCATCAACTTCAAACCCAAAGACAGATGGCCAGCTGGCACGACCAAAGAAACGATCCTGCAAGGGCTGGATGAGAAGCTGCGTCTACCCGGCGTGACCAACATCTGGACCCAGCCGATCCGCAACCGCATCGACATGCTTTCGACCGGAATCCGCACACAGGTGGGAGTGAAGGTTTTTGGCAACGACCTCGCGACCATCGAGCAAAAGGAAACTGAGATTGAACGTGCTCTGCGCCCCGTTCCTGGTGTCGCTGATCTCTATTCTGAGCGCATCACTGGCGCGCCGTACCTCGAAATAAAAGTAAACCGCGAAGCCGCCGCCCGCTACGGAATCAACGTTGGGGACGTGCAGGACGTAATCGAGACTGCAATTGGGGGCAAGAACCTCACGACCGCCATTGACGGCCGCCAACGACTACCCGTGCGGGTGCGGTATTCCCCTGATTTTCGCCAGGACCCCGAAGAGCTTCGGAATAACGTGCTGGTCACCGCCAGCAATGGCGCCCAGATTCCGCTTGGACAAGTGGCCGAGCTTGGCGTTGTGATGGGACCGTCCATGATCAGTAGCGAGAACGGACTCCTTCGCGGGAGCGTATTGATGAACGTGCGCGGGCGCGACGTTGGCCGGTTCGTGGACGAGGCGCAGCGCAATGTGGCCCGCGAAGTGAAAATGCCCCCCGGCTATTACATCGAGTGGAGCGGGCAATACGAAAACCAGGTCAGTGCAAAGAAACGGCTGGAACTCGTCATCCCAGTCGTGTTTGTGATCATCTTCCTTCTGCTTTACAAGACTTACAACTCATTCAAAGAAGCCTCCCACGTGATCCTCGCCGTACCCTTTGCGCTGAGCGGCGGCGTATTTCTCCTGAAGCTGTTGGGATACAACTTCTCTGTTGCGGTTTGGGTCGGCTTCATCGCCTTGTTCGGCACCGCGGTGCAGACCGGCGTGGTGATGGTGATCTATCTGGAAGAGGCCGTGGAACGAAAGCGACTCGCGATGGGCGTACTCACCGTACAGGGTTTGCGTGAAGCTGTGATGGAAGGTGCGCTTTTGCGCTTGCGTCCAAAAATCATGACCGTCTCCACGGTTGTGGCGGGTCTGTTGCCCATCATGTGGTCTACACGCACCGGGGCCGAAGTGATGAAGCCGCTCGCTACGCCCGTACTCGGAGGCATGGTCAGCTCTCTGCTGCATGTGCTGATTGTGACGCCCGTGATCTTCACCTGGCTGCGCGAAAGAGGACTCTCGCGAACGAAAACTGCTCCGTAGCGACGAGTCTAGGTTAGTAAGACGAATGCGTTCACGATTTTGCGTTGAACAACAAAAAGCTTCAACGGCCAGAGTTGTCGGCCGTTGACACCGCTGCGTCGGCTCCCCTCCAATGAAAAAGGCGGAGTGCAAAGATAGCACTCCGCCGGACGTATTTGAGGGAAGGCCCTACGCTGCCGTCTTGCTTCGTGCCTTCGCCTTTCCCTTTGTCTTCTTTTCTCGTTTCGCGGCGAACTCCTTGGCCACGGCTTTCTGGAGCTTTTCCGCGTCCACTCGATAGCGTTTGGCGGCGTCCATGAGAACGTCCTCGCGGCTTGCGGTGGATCGCTGATATGCCGAATCCAGCAAGCTGATTTCCAGAAGCAGCTTGCAAAGCTCGGCCTCGTCGTAGGTGCGTACTTGCTTGGCCATAAGCTCGTGCGCGGACGCGGAGTCTTTCTTCGTCTCTACCTTGTGCCGCTTCGCCAGAGCCGGAACTTGGCTGTAGGAGAGATGGCCAATCAGGTAGTGGCCGACCGTTAGCAAGTCAGCTTTCTTTAACGGAGCCGACACACGTTGGAGGATCGTAGCCAAGACACGATGGCGAGTCGTAATGGCCAGTTTCTCCTTTTCGATGCGCTTCCGTTCCTCCGCCCGCTCCCGCTCGACTTGCTGTGGTGAAGGCGTGTTGGGGTGGTGGACACGGCAAGCTGGATCGGCGCAAACCTTGATGACCTGTCCGCGCTTGCCGCCGTCCATAACGATCGCCTCAGCCATCTTCTCGCAGGGCTTCTGGTTCGCGGATAGCTTCGTGCTTGCGCCGTTGGGCTTGGGTTTCTTGATCTCCAACTCCACATACTGATTCCGACCCAAGGGAGCGCCTTCGCGGGAATTCCACGCCGCCGAAATCTGGATTAGCTGGGGCTTGGTTTCCAGAGTCTTTTTCACGGAAGCGTCGATCTTGGCCCGGAAACAGTCGGGCGAAGTGCAGGAATCTTTACGCACGTCGGGAAAAAGTAGTTTGTTGAAGCCGGTTCGCTTCGGACAATTGGCGCACGAACCTGCTTCGGGAACGAGTGTCTCATCCTGCTTGTCAAATGGTGCCGACGCCAGTTGGAGCAGGATGTTCGATTCAATCCACGCGGCCAATTCCCGGACTGGAATCAGGACTTGGCTGTTACCTTCGCTTGTCCACAAGCCCCGAAACGCAGCCGAGAATGCTTCCTGCTGTTGGGAAGCCGGGAGCTTGGCGATCAACAAAGCGTGACCGATGGTGATCTGGTCTTTCAGGAATGCCTCGGCCACGGGCGGTATGAGGTCGGCAAGTCTAATGCGACCGTAGATATACGCCTCGCTTTTTCCAGCGCGGGAGGCGATGGTGGCGATGGTGTAGGCAGGCTCTCCGAGTTCCAAGAGCGACTTGAAACCGAGAGCTTCCTCTAGCGGGTGGATGTCCTCGCGTTGCAGGTTCTCAACGCACTGAGCCTCAATTGCCTCTGCATCGGTCAGTTTGACTACGCGGACGGGAAGTTTTTCGAGTTCCGCCAGTCTCGCCGCTCTCAGGCGACGTGCCCCGGCGACCACCTCGTATTTGCTTTCCTCCAGTTCGCGTACCAGAAGAGGGGCTAGTATCCCTTGCGTGTTGAAGCTGGCGGCTAGTTCTTCGAGGCTCTTGGCATCAAAGCGCTTGCGGGGATTGGTTGGGGACTCCGCAAGCGCGGTGATAGGAACGCTGCGATATTCGCGGTTGTTGACTGCATTTTGCGTACTCGGCATGATCTTTTCTCCTCTTATGTGTCTTTGGTTAGGTGTTCGTGGACTCAGCGCACACGTCGGGCCTAAAAACCAAACGGTGCAGGTGTTAGCGCGTTATGCGGCTGCCGCGAGTGCCGCTGGCTCGGGGGCAATGCCCCCGAGGATCACGGCAGCGGTCTGTTGAACGGCTTCCAAGCTCTCGCGCAGGAGACTGGCGTCTCCGTGCCAAAGCTGGATGTAGTCCTGGGATGCAGTTCCGTTCTGAAGCCCGACCGATTGGCAAACCACAAAGGCCACGGCTTCGGCCTCGGTTTCGCGAACTTGTTTGGTGGTCAGGGTACGGCGGTCGCCACGATGCAACATTTCGTGAGCGATCTCATGCACGAGCGTGGAAAACTCCTCGGCTGGCTGCATCCCTGAAAGCAGCGTGATCTTCCCGCCATACGAGAGACCCTTCGCGGGAGCAATTCGCTCGGAGAAGCCAAGCTCGACGCTCTGTGATTCAACGAACTTGAACAAACGTTCGCGGTATCCGCTCACGTCGCCATTGACTTCGGTCAGTGTTGGGAGTTCTTTGCCTTCGGTCTGATTGACATCGAAAACATAGACGGCCCGGAATCCGTACAGTGTCCGCTGACCCTCGGTTGTCGCGTCTTCACTCGGCTCGTCGGTCGCTGTATCTTTCGTGCTTCGTCTGCCGACCATCGGGGCGAGAATGAAAATGCCTTTTTCTCCCCGTTTAACGAAGCGGCCAAGCGAGTTCCATGTCCGAAGTCCGGCAACGTTGGTAGCATCGGGCTTCTGACGTGCGATGAGCATGATGTTGCCGAAGCTGTAGGTGTGAAACTTCGCCATTGCTCCGAGGTAGGCGGTGAGGACTTCACTGTGACCGGACTCCAATGCTGCAACGAGGAAATCCACGGCCTCTTTGGTGCGTGTGTTGACTTCTTCTAATTTCATGTTTTTTCCCTTTCTGCCGTTTCCGGCTTGTTTCTTTCTTCACTTGAGCGGCAGCGGGAAGAAACAAGGCGGAACGGTGAAAGGGACAGAACGGAGGTCGAAGGAGGGTGGCAGGCGTGAGTGAAAGCGCGGTGAGTGCCAAACGGGGTTGGGGTTAGTTTGGCGCGAAACCGGCGCAGTCCGAAACGCCCGTCGGAGCCGCGGCCAAGCGGCGTCCACCCGGAAGAGGGCGAAGTGGGAAAGAAGACGGCGCAGCCTTCCACATGAGACTAAGGGATTGGAGGCGTCGCGAAAGGCGGAACCAATGGTGACACTTCATAATTTACGGAAATTGAGTGCTAGGTAGGAGGAGAGTATTCTGGCCCAGAGATGACAAAGAACAGCGCGCCAGTAAAAGCCACCGGGGGAGGCGGCTATACCTTTGCCGATAAGGTCGCGGCTGGATTTCTCGCGCAAATGCTCAAGCGTAAGTTCCCATTGGAGCCGGAGCTTGGCATCATCACGGAGCTGCATTTCGAGACACGGGATATCGGCAATGTCCTCGACGATCTTCAACTGGTTTTGAAGCGCGGGCTCGATGCGACGCGATGCTTCGTCTCGGTCAAAAGCAACAGGCAGCTGACAAAGAACGGATTCAACAACGAATTCGTTGAGGATGCGTGGGATGAGTGGAACGGCGGATCAGGTTCGACGTTCGACCGCTCTAAGGACATTCTTGGTCTGATTGTCGGCGTGATCGACGAAACAACGTTGCACGAATGGGTGGGATTACAGAAGCAGGCCTCTAGCACGACACCGGAGCGCATGAGCGCGAGGCTGCAGAACGACGGTCAATCATCTAAAACGCAGCGTTCCATCTTTGATGGCCTACGTAACTCCGCCTTGGGAGAAGTCGATGCGGTGGAGACCGCGCGCCTCGTCGCGAGTGTACGGGTATTGCGTTTCTCGGAATCGATGGAGGGTGATTACATCAACCTCTGTTCGGAGATTGTGCGCGATGGCAAGATCGAAGATGGCGTGAAGCTGTGGGCGAGGCTCCTTCAGCTGGCTTCGGAAAACAGAGCGACAGGCGGCTACTTCGACCTGCAAAAGTTGATCAAGACTTTACGCCCGGATTTTGATCTCGTAGACCACCCCGATTTCAGGCCCGATTGGAACAGGCTCGAAGCAGCCAGTGCGGAAAATACAAGCGGTATCCGTGGTGTCTTGGGTAGCGGTATCCAACTCCCCCGACAGAATGACACTGCTCGGCTGGCAAGCGAAGCCGAAACTCACAGCGTGATCGTCGTTGTGGGCGAATCGGGAAGCGGAAAGTCGGCAGTGATATCGCAGGTTGTTGCCTCGATAGGCATCTTCCAGAGGACGATTTGGCTGAGCGCAGAACAACTCTCCAAAACGAGTCAAGCCGAACTTGCTCATGCGTTCAATCTCAGTCATGGCATCCCTGAATTGATCAGGAATTCGGGTGTTGACGGCTGCGCGCTGGTTATCGATGGCTTTGAGAGATTTGAGGGTGAGGCCCGGAAACGAGTAATCGAGCTGGCGCGGACGGTGAAGAAAGAGGGCCTCGTTGGATGGAGAGTAATCGTAACCTGTCAGCCGCAATCCTTGGCCTCTGCCCTCGATGCGTTGACCGAAGCCGGAATTCTCGATGCGCACCGGGTTGATTTCGAAAAACCGAAATTGCAGGAGATCCTTGACGCCGTTCAAACGGTTCCTGGGCTGCATCCGCTGCTATTGCGGACGGAGTTACAACCTATTCTTCGGAACCTGATGGTTCTCGATTGGGTGCTGAGAGAAGACATCGCGCAGCGTTTTTCGGCTTCCCGGCCATGGATCGGCGAGACAGAACTGATCGACGCTATTTGGGAGAGGTGGGTGGGATCGGGCAACATGAACCTGGCGCGCGACTCATTATTGAGGACGCTCGGACGGCGAGAAGGCGAGAAGGTGAGTGGTGCCGTGGATGTTGACAGCATTCCCACAAACGAGCTGCCGCTGCTGGGAGAACTCGCGCATCAAGGACTGATACGTGTTAATCAGCCTTCGGTGCAGTTTGCCCATGACTTAATGGGTGATTGGGCTAGGTATCGCATCCTCAAACTTGCGGGCAACGACGCGCCGGAAAAAGCTAAGACCCTGACGCATATTCCACGGTGGAGTCGGGCTATCCGTCTTTACGCCCAGTCCTTGGCCGAAGATTCGGGCGGACTTGAGAAGTGGAAAGCGGCAAGCGTTCAGTTCGCAGGAGAGGATGCTCAGTCGCAACTTGCGTCTGATCTGTTTCTGGACGGGCTGTTATTCGCCGCAAATTCCGTTTCGTTGCTCGAACAAGTCTGGCCTGATTTGATTGGCGACAAAGGGCAGATTCTTCATCGCCTGTTGAAGCGCCTCGTCCACGTGGCTTCATTCCCCGACTGGCGGATCAGCGGCTTGAAGGACGCGAAGCTCGCGGAACAATATGAAGCCTGGTTTCGCATTCCACAACCTCTCTACTGGATTCCAGTTCTGCACGTGCTGAATCGCCATGCGAAAGGTGTCGCGACGCATGCTCTTCTGCAAGGGGCGGAGGTCTGTGCGCTTTGGCTCCGTACCATGCCCGGCGGAATGCCGGGACGAAAGGACGCCGCTTCGTTGGCATTGGAACTGGCCAAGGAAGCACAGGACCGCACGGCGGAAGGCCTGCACTTCGGCGATAAGGACAAAGTTATCTACGAAGCCCTGCTAGCGGGCGCGCGGGAGTTTCCGGATGAGGTGACGCAGATCGCTCTGGAGCTTTGCGGCCGCAGGGATGAGCCGAACCATGCGCTTCAACGAGGATTGGAAGAACAAGAGCGTCAGGCGAAGCTTCGGGAAGAGTGGGCAGAGAAGAACCCGGATAGAAAGCGTGCAATATCTCGTCCGCCGTTCGACATCCGTTCGTTTAGGAAAGGGACATTGCGCGCCCCCGCCCCGGATGGCCCGATGCGTGCCATCGCGGAAGGTTTTCAGGGAGCCGTCATGAATTCGATCGCCCTTGACGGCCTGATTGCCGCTCGTCCAGAGGCGGCGAGAGAAGTCCTGCTGGCGGTTTGCATCGAGGAGCCAAGGCCTACCGACCCGTACGACCGTGGATCGCGTCTGCATCAAGATTTCGGCCTTGCGGATTGGCGACATGGGTATCCCGCGATGTATTGGAAAGGACCATTTCTGAGATTTTTGCAGGCTGCGCCGGAGCAGGGGCTCGACGCGATTGTTCGCTTGGTGAACTACGCCACTGAGCGGTGGATTGAGGATGGCCTTGGCCGAAAGCCAACCGACGAAGAGCGGAAACAAAATGGACTGGAGTTCGAGTTCAACGGGAACCCCGTCACTTGGGTGGGGCACGGCAATGTTTACGCCTGGCATCGGTATCTCGGAATGGACGGTGACACCGTTGAATGCGCGTTGATGGCACTGGAGAAGTGGCTCTACGATGAGATTGAAAATCAACGGAGCATAAGCCAATGGGTGAAATACATTTTCGAGCACGCCACATCAGCTGCATTTGCCGGTGTACTTGTCTCGGTCGGGTTAAGGTATCAAGCGCTTTTTGCAATGGACCTTCAACCCCTTCTTGGCAATTTCTATGTATATGAAACGCAAATGAGCCTGGCGAACAATGAGAGCAGCGAGTCATGGACGATCTCATATGCCGGACAACCGCAGGAGGTCGTAAAGATCGCGGCAGAATGGAACAGGATGCCGCATCGGCGGTATATGCTTCGTGACTTGGTGCCGGCCCTGATGCTCCGCAACAAGGGAACGATGGAATATCTGACTGCCAGGAAGGCTGAATGGGCAAAGCTGCGGCAAGGCAGCGACAAATCGCGCCTTAACATGGAATTCTTCCTCGCGCGTTTTGATCCTGCGAATTACACAGAAACGCCGCACGGCGATGGGCAGGTATTGATCACGATGGCATGGCCCGCGCATTTGGAGAAGATCGCCCAACAATCGCAAGAAGAAATGAAGCTCAAGATGCTTGCGTTAGGCTTGGCTCTGCGCGCGCGACGGATACTGGATGACGAAGATGTCGTGCCTCCCGAGGAATTAGCGGAGCAAATTCAGCAGTTGGCGAATTGGAAAGATTCCAGTAGCGACGGATCGCAGGAACACTATCGGATTAGCTCCATCGCCGCGGGGCTCGCGGTTCTGGTTATAAAACATCGAAAATGGCTTGCGGAAAAGGCGGACCTTGAGAAGTGGTGCCTCTCCACATTGCGCGAGCTAAAGCCTGTCAAGCCCGAGCACGATTCCCCAATGTCGATCAATAATCACGGCGCTGAGACATTCCTCGGTGAAGCGGGCGTTGCCCTTCTGCAAGACAGCCCCGAGGAATGGGTATTGCGCCTGGCTTTCGAGGGGGTCACAGGCGGTCATTACAGTTCGACTCTCTACACCGTATGGCGAGCTTACCTGCTGCGCGAACAATTGGGCGAAAGATTTGGTGAGTTGGTGAATGTCGTCGTTCTGTGGAGCGCGCTGCGCCACGCCGCGACTCGCGAGTCCGGCTATTACGCGGACGAGTCCAAACTCCCGGCATTCCGAACGACTCTGTTTCAGAGATATGTCTCAGGCAAGCTCAAGGGGCCGATGATCCGGCTACGTCGTGCCGAACGACTTGGGCGAAGGTTGGAGGAAAGGATTGAGCGCCGGTCGATGTCGAGCGTCGAACGGGAGCAAAGAAAAGCACGCCGGGAATGGAGTCATCAGGAAGATGAAGATAGAAAGTTATATCGGGAGATGCCCAATATCGATCTTGTCGTTATCCAGAAGGGTTTTGGATTTCTAGCAGGGATGGTACGCCAGCACCTCCCTGACGAAAAGCCGGCACTGGAGCGATATGTGCGGGAGTTGTTTGACCTGCTCATGCGGACGCTGCCAAAACCCAAGGCGGAGGATGAGCGTTGCGAGATTCAGGGAACGCCATACGAGTCCGACAGGTGGATCATGGCTCGCGTTGCCGAATTCGTGGCTCATGCGAATTCCGTCGAGACGGCGCGGTTATTTTATCGGCCGATTCTGGAGTTGGGTCCGGCCGCAAAATATTGGGTCGAGGATTTCCTGGAATCATGGATAAGGCTCGGGTTGCCGCTTAGCAGCGATTTGAACGGATTCGCGTCAATGTGGCAGGACATGCTGGGCTATGCCGAAACGCTCCCGGCTTGGCAGCCCGGCGATAGCAATTACTATTGCCGCGCCGAAGGGCTCGCCGTTCACCTCATGGGTTTGAGCCAAATCGGGATCGGCATTCTTGGTGATGCGAAATACATAAACCTCATCGGATCGATGGCCGTGGCATTCGACGGTTGGGCTGGTCGATGGCTAAAGTATGGTTCGGCGGCGGGGTGGTTCGCATACTTTCTGCGTACGGAATCCGGTCAGGTTTTGTTGCGGCAAGGCGTGAAGCGGCTTGCGGCGACCGCGGCTTCGTTGCCTGACCGCGAATGGCAGCATCACGATCTCGGGCCCTTGTTTACGGAAGTGCTGTCCCTGTGCTGGAAACACCACCAGAAGGACGTTGAAAGAGACGCAACCCTGCGCGACGCGTTCCTAGGACTCTTGACCGTGCTTTGTGCGCGGCAAATTCCGGAGGCATTGCATCTCCGGTCCAAGGTTTCGGAAATTCTTGGCGGTTCTTAGAGGAAGTCCCTTCATTTTGGCCAGATAAAGCAACTCTCGGGCGGGTGCTCTCTTGGTACTGCGCTCAAACAAGCCTTGCGGTCATTAAGAAAAACTAGTACATTTTTTCTTAATCGTCGAAATAGGACTATCCATGCAAACCAAGCATAATCAGATAGTTGCGAGGATCGATCAGCTCGGACCTGGGAAAGCCTTCTCAGCGAAGGACTTCCTCGACATCGCAAGCCGAACCATGATCGATGTCACCCTCGCAAGCCTTGCTCAGAGTGGAAAGATTCGACGGGTTCGGCGCGGCCTCTACGACATGCCCAAGATCAATCCGGCGCTCGGGGGAGAATTGAGCCCGGACATAGACGAGGCCGCGCGCGCCATAGCCCGACGGCAACGATGGAGGATCGTCCCGGAGGGAGGTTGGGCTGCCAACCTGCTTGGTCTCTCTACTCAGGTCCCCGCCAAAATTATCTACTTAACCGATGGCCCGAATAATGAAGTGCTGATCGGACGTCGGAGCATCCACTTTAAACACGCTCGTCCTAAGGCCATGGCCGGACTTGAAGGCAAGTTCGCGCTCGTGGTTCAGGCGCTCCGTCACATTGGCAAGCAAGGGATTGGACCCAGCGAAATCGAGAAGTTACGCTCATCGCTATCCCCTGCCGAGAAACGGCGACTTGTAAAGGATGCGCAATTTGGTGTGGATTGGATTTATGAAGTGGCGAAAAAGATCGCGGAGAAAACCGCGTGAACAAAGTCGCACAAATGCCTGCGCGCGAGCGCGCTGACCTGTTCGCCGAAACAGCGGAGCGAAAAGTCTTACCGGAAGCCATTATTGAAAAAGACTTCTGGGTATGCTGGATGCTGAAACAGCTTTTCTCAACCGAGGCTCTTTCGGGGCGGTTGCTCTTTAAGGGCGGCACGTCGCTGTCGAAGATATTCCACGCGATTAGCCGCTTCTCCGAGGATATAGACCTCGCCGTGGACTACGAGGCATTAGGTTTCAAAGGAGAACGTGACCCGCGGCAGGAGGGTATCTCAAAGACGAAGCGGGCAGGCATCCTTGACGAGATGATGGCGGAATGCCGGCGGTATATCGGAAGTGAATTTCTGGATGTGCTTACAGCACGTTGCGGAGAAATTCTCGGAGCGACGGACGCATGGAGTCTTCGCGTTAGTGAGCAGGACCCGAACGTGATTCAGTTTCGTTATCCAACTGCAATCACGAAGAATCTTGATTACGTTTCTCCCCAGGTCGTTCTTGAGTTGGGAACGCACGCGGAATTCGTGCCGCATGATCGCTTTACGATCCGTTCATTCGCTGCCGAAGAATTTCCGAATGTTGTTGTCGATGGAGACGTCGCAGTGGTCGCGCTGCTCGCGAAGCGCACCTTTTGGGAAAAGGCAACAATTCTTCATGCGGAATACTACCGCCCGCCGCAGAAACCAATCCCCGACCGCTATTCGCGTCATTACTACGACGTTGCCATGCTGGCCCAAGGGCCGATACGAGCGGAGGCTTTGGCCGACCGGGATCTGCTAACGCAAGTTGTGAGACATAAGGAGACGTTCTATCCTTCCGCCTGGGTTCGCTACGATCTTGCGCGTCCCGGAAGCTTCCGGCTTGCGCCGGTAGAGAACCGGGTGGTCTCTTTGGAACGGGATTACCGGAATATGACTGTCATGATATTTGGAGATGCGCCTAAATTCGATTGGATCATGGAAACTTTACAAGCGCTTGAACAGGAAATTAACCGATGAACCAACAGTCTCTTTCTTCGTTGATCTGGTCGGTCGCCGACCTTTTGCGTGGCGATTATAAGCAATCCGAATATGGCAAGGTGATCTTACCGTTCACCGTGTTGCGGCGTCTGGACTGCGTGCTGGAACCAACGAAGGCTGCGGTATTGGCCGAACAGGTCGCCAGAAAGAAGCAAGGACTGAATGCAGAGCCGTTCCTGCTCCGTAAGGCCAAGCAGAGTTTCTACAACACGTCGCCTCTCGATATGAAAAAGCTGATGGGCGATCAGGATCACATTCGTGAAAACCTGTTCGCCTATATTCAGGCGTTCTCTCCAGCGGTGCGCGACATCTTCGAGCGCTTCGAGTTTTACGCTCAGATTGAGCGCCTTGCGAAGGCTGGACTGCTTTATCTGGTTACGGAACGCTTTGCCCAAGTCGATCTGCACCCCGACAAGGTCAGCAACAGCCAAATGGGTCTCGTCTTTGAAGAGTTGATCCGGAAGTTTGCTGAAATCTCGAATGAGACGGCCGGGGAGCATTTCACGCCGCGTGAAGTCATCCGTCTGATGGTCAACCTGCTTTTCATCGAAGATGATGACGTCCTGGCGAAGCCCGGTGTTGTGCGCACCATCTACGACCCGACAGCGGGCACCGGCGGGATGCTGTCGGTGGCAGGTGAATATCTGACTGAACACAATCCCCAAGCACGATTGACCATGTTTGGACAGGAACTCAATCCAGAGTCCTATGCGATCTGTAAGGCCGACATGCTCATCAAGGGGCAGGACGTTGGCAATATCGTGTTTGGCAATACGTTCTCCGAAGACGGGCACCCGCACAAGAAATTCGACTACATGCTTTCCAATCCACCTTTCGGCGTCGAGTGGAAGAAGGTTGAGAAGGAAATCCGGAAAGAATACGAGACGCAGGGTTTCAATGGGCGTTTTGGCCCTGGTCTGCCCCGAGTCTCAGATGGATCGCTACTCTTCCTCCTTCATCTTCTCAGTAAGATGCGTCCCGCAACGGAGGGAGGCAGCCGGTTCGGGATTGTTCTGAATGGTTCCCCACTGTTCAGCGGAGGAGCAGGTTCCGGGGAGAGCGAAATCCGTCGCTATGTGCTGGAGAACGATCTCGTGGAAGCAATCATAGGCCTTCCCACGGACATGTTTTACAACACGGGTATCAACACGTATGTCTGGATATTGAGTAATCGCAAACCAAAACAGCGCAAAGGCAAAGTGCAACTCGTCGACGCGAGCGGCATGTGGCAGAGGATGCGAAAAAGCCTAGGCAGCAAGCGCAAGGAACTGGCGGATGATCATATCGCAGAGATCACGCGCCTGTTCGGGAAGTTCATCGAAGCCAATGACGGGAGGCGGCCGATTTCCCGGATCTTCAAGAATGCTGACTTCGGATACCGCACTATTACGGTGGAACGTCCGCTACGCGACGGCAAGGGAAAAATCGTGTTGCGTGAAAAGGGCAAGCTGAAAGGCACGCCGGAGCCAGATGCGACCCTGCGTGAGACCGAGAATGTGCCTTTATCGGAAGACGTGGAAACCTATTTCAAGCGCGAGGTGCTGCCGCATGCTCCAGGCGCCTGGATTGACCGAGAAAAGACCAAGGTCGGCTACGAAATTCCTTTCAATCGACACTTCTATGTATTTGAGCAACCCCGCGATTTAGCGGAAATTGACGCTGAGCTGAAGGAATGCACTGACCGGATCAAAACAATGATTGAGGGGCTGGCCGCATGAGTTTCCAGCGCTACGAGAGCTACAAGGACAGCGGAGTGGGATGGCTTGGCGATTTGCCGAGTGGCTGGAGCGTGAGACGTATTCGCCATCTTTTTGAGATTAGAAAACGCATTTGTGGCGCTGAGGGGCACGAAGTCCTATCGATAACCCAGCAAGGTATTAAAGCAAAAGACATTGAAAGTGGTGACGGTCAGCTCTCAGCTGACTACTCAAAGTACCAATTTGTCGAGGTTGGCGATTTTGCGATGAACCACATGGATTTGCTGACGGGATATGTGGACATATCTTCTATCTTTGGCGTTACCAGCCCAGACTACAGAGTTTTCGGCGTTAGAAATCGAGAGGTGTGCTTTGATAAATACTATCTGTACCTCTTCCAAGCTGGGTACAGGAACAAAATCTTTTATGCCTTCGGTCAAGGCTCCTCACAGCTTGGACGCTGGCGATTTCCGACTGATGAGTTCAACAGTTTTGAATTTCCTTTTCCCCCCGTTGAAGAGCAGCAAGAAATTGCGGCATTCCTCGACCATGAGACCGCGAAGATTGACGCGCTCATTGTCGAACAGCAACGGTTGATAGAGCTGCTGAAAGAAAAGCGCCAATCAGTAATCTCCCGTGCGATCACGAAAGGACTTAATCCGAACGCAAAGATGAAGGATTCAGGGATCGAATGGCTGGGAGAAGTGCCACAGGGGTGGGCCATAAACAAACTTGGGCGTGCCGTATTCATGCAAGAAGGACCGGGCCTTAGGACTTGGCAATTTACGACCGCTGGCACGCGGGTCATTTGTGTGACAAACATCACTGAGTCCGGGATTGACTTCTCCCGTTTTGAGAAATTCATCTCAATCGAGGAATACCACTCAGCTTATGAGCATTTCACGGTGCAGCGTGGAGACATTCTGCTATCGAGTTCTGGAAACTCGTGGGGCAAAGTGGCAATTTACGATGGCGAAGAAGAGGTAATTCTTAACACAAGCACGATCCGGCTGGGCGAGTCTGATGGCGCTCCACTGTCGCGCGACTATATCGCACTGTTGCTGCAATCCGATACCGTTCGAGAACAACTTGGACTGGCAATGACTGGTGCATGCCAGCCGAATTTCGGACCTACACATTTGCATTCTGTCATGGTTGCGATCCCGGAGAGAACAGAACAGACCACCATTGTCAGGTACTTGAGGGGCGAGACAAGTAAGTTGGATACACTTACCGCCGAAGCCCGGCGCGCCATTGAACTCTTGCAGGAGCGTCGGCGGGCGCTAATTTCCGCGGCTGTCACTGGCAAGGTCGACGTGCGCGGGTTGGTGGGAGCCGGGTTGGAAGAGGTGGCAGCTGAATGAGCGACCTGCACAAAGAAATCAATCTCGAAGATGAAATTTGCGAATACCTCGCCGGGAACGGCTGGCTTTACGCAGCGGGCGACGCAGCAAACTATGACCGCGCGCGGGCGGGGTTTCCGGCCGATGTCATCGCCTGGATGGAGGCGACACAATCGGAAGCCTGGAAAACTCTGAATAAGAACCACGGGCCTCAAGCGGTGGAGGTGGTGGTCGATCGTTTACGCGATGCTGTAAATCAGCGAGGAACGCTCGACGTTCTGCGACATGGTGTTGAACTTCTAGGCCTGCGCCAACCGTTAGCCATGGCACAATTCAAGCCTGCGTTGGCGATGAATCCCGAAATCCTGGCAAAGTATGGAGCTAACCGGCTGCGTGTGGTGCGGCAAGTGCGTTATTCCCTCCACAACGAGAACGCCATTGACTTGGTTCTGTTTCTCAACGGTGTGCCGGTGGCTACCTGCGAGCTGAAAAGCGATTTTACGCAGGCGGTGGATGACGCGGTCGATCAATACCGCTTCGACCGTAATCCGCGTCCGAAGGGGCAGAGCGCTGCTGAACCACTGCTAAGTTTTCCGAATGGGGCGCTCGTGCATTTCGCGGTCAGTAACATGGCCGTGATGATGACGACGCAGTTGAACGGCGGCGTGACCAAATTCCTCCCATTCAATCGCGGCGACAATGGGGCGGCGGGCAACCCCGCAAACGCAAAGGGCGGACACCGCACTGCCTATCTTTGGGAAGAAGTCTGGGCAAGGGATAGCTGGCTGGAAATCCTGGGGCGCTACATCGTGGCGCAGAAGGATAAGAAAAAACAGATCACCAAGATCATCTTCCCGCGTTTTCACCAGCTGGACGCGACGCGCAAGCTGCAAGCGGCGGTGTTGGCCGAAGGCGCAGGGGGCAAGTACCTGATCCAGCATTCGGCGGGCTCGGGCAAGACGAATTCGATTGCATGGTCGGCACACTTCCTGGCCGATTTGCATAACCTGCAACACGAAAAGCTGTTCGATACCGTGCTGGTTATTTCGGATCGCAAGGTACTGGATTCCCAGCTACAGGATGCCGTCTTCGACTTTGGGCGTACGACCGGCGTTGTGGTCACGATCAAGGGTGAGAGCGCCAGCAAGAGCGGAGAGTTGGCTGAAGCACTTGCGGGTGGCAAAAAGATCGTGGTGTGTACAATCCAGACTTTCCCTTTCGCATTAAAGGCCGTTCACGAGCTTGCGGCTACCCAAGGCAAGCGCTTCGCGGTGATCGCTGACGAAGCACATTCGTCACAAACCGGCGAGGCAGCGGCCAAACTGAAGGCCGTGTTATCTCCGGAAGAATTGCAAGATTTGGCAGACGGCGGCGAGGTCAGTACCGAGGATTTGTTGGCAGCCCAGATGTCCGTGCGAGCAGCGGAAAAGGGCATCACATATGTCGCCTTCACGGCGACGCCGAAGGCAAAGACAATCGAGCTATTTGGACGACGGCCTGATCCTTCCTTGCCAGCAAGCGCCAGCAATTTGCCCGCGCCGTTTCATGTTTATTCTATGCGTCAGGCAATTGAAGAAGGCTTCATCCTCGATGTTCTGAGGAACTATACGCCTTACAAATTGGCCTTCAAACTAGCGCATAACGGCAAAGAATTGGACGACAAAGAAGTAGAGCGCGGCGAAGCGTTGAAGGGGATCATGCGCTGGGTCCGACTGCACCCTTACAACATCTCTCAGAAGGTACAGGTAGTGGTGGAACATTTCCGTGAGAACGTGTCACCGCTGCTGAGCGGCAAAGCCAAGGCTATGGTTGTGGTTGCCAGTCGGCTGGAGGCTGTACGGTGGCAACTGGCGATTGACAAATACATTAAGGATCAAGGCTATAAGATAGCAACGCTGGTGGCTTTTTCCGGCGAAATAAGCGATTCCCTCTCTGGTCCCGATTCCTTCTCCGAAACCAGCACATTGCTCAACCCGAACCTTCGGGGGCGCGACATGCGGGAAGCGTTTAACACGGACGAGTACCAGATTCTGCTCGTGGCGAACAAGTTTCAGACCGGCTTCGACCAACCGTTGCTCTGTGGCATGTATGTGGATAAAAGACTGGCGGGGATTACGGCCGTGCAAACGCTTTCGCGGCTGAATCGGGCGCACGATGGAAAAGACACGACATACGTCGTCGATTTCGTGAATGATCCGGAAGAAATACTCACGGCTTTCAAAACCTACTACGACACGGCAGAGCTGGAGGACGTTACCGATCCGCATCTCGTCTTCGATCTACGCATGAAGCTGGACGCGTTGGGCTTCTACGATGAATTTGAGGTCAATCGTGTCGTTGAAGTGGAGTTTAACCCGAAGTCCAAACAAAGCGATCTGGCCGCAGCTCTAGAGCCCGTCATATCGCGACTCCTGCAGCGCTACAAGTCTGGCCAAGAGCGTTTGAAGATTGCCGTGGCAAGGAATGATGCAAAGACTGCCGAGGATGCTAAGAACGAGCTGAACGCGCTCGTGCTCTTCAAGCACGATATGTCTGTATTCCAACGCATGTACGCTTTTCTCTCGCAGATTTTCGATTATGGCAACACGGCAATCGAAAAGCGTTTCATCTTCTATAAGCGGTTGTTGCCGTTGCTGGAGTTCGGGCGCGAGCGTGAAGGGATTGATCTCTCCAGAGTCATTCTGACGCACCACAATCTGAAGGATCAAGGCAAACGGAATGTCCCGCTGGGCGAAGGCGAGAGCCCGAAACTGAACCCACTAACGGAATCCGGTGGCGGTTCTGTGCAGGAGAAGGAAAAAGCGCGGCTCGCCGAGATCATCACGAAGGTTAACGATTTGTTTGAAGGGGATCTGACTGAGGATGATCGCCTGGTCTATGTCAACAATGTCATCAAGGGCAAACTGTTGGAATCTATCATCCTGGTGCAGCAGGCCGCTAACAACACGAAAGAGCAATTCGCCAACTCGCCCGACCTATCGAACGAGCTGCTCAATGCGATCATGGATGCCTTGGCGGCACACAACACTATGAGCAAACAGGCGCTTGAATCCGATCGAGTACGCAGTGGGCTGAGGGAAATTCTGCTCGGCCCCGCGCAACTATATGAGGCGCTTCGGTCACGGGCCGAGGCCGGTACGGCGACCGGCCACGAAGAACCATAAGTTCGTCATGCGAGTGGAGTGTGCGCGCTCGCTTTATGATCTATTGTCCAGTGTAATCTCCTCTGAGAATTAGGAGTCGTTGCACATGAGCATTATCAACCTACTGAACCAGATTAAGAACGAAGAGATTGTCCTGCCCGCGATCCAGCGGGATTTCGTGTGGCCAGAGGAAAAAGCGCTTCGGCTTCTGGATTCCATTATGCGGGGCTATCCCATCGGGATTGCGCTCCTGTGGGAGACATATCTCGACCTTCAATACCGGAAATTTGATGAAGCCTTTCATCCCGGCCAAATTCATGACTTCAAGGAAAACAAGCGCAAGAAGAAACTGAAGCTGGTTTTAGACGGACAACAACGCCTTCAATCGCTGTACATAGCGCTATATGGTTCGTATGAAGGCAAGGCTCTGTATTTCGATGTGCTGAGTGGTCGGGACTCGGACGATCTGGCTGAAGAGAAATACGAGTTTGAGTTTCTGGACAAAGCGGGTTTCGAGAATTGGCAAGCTGAACTCAAGTCAACATCGGACGAGGCAGAGGAATCGCAAAACGGTGCCGCGAAGTATCTCGTTAAAGTGAGTGATCTTTTTGCGGCGGGCGTGAAGGAGCGGAAGGCACTAGAAAAGCGGATCAAGGAGCACGTTGCTCTTGATGACGACGACGAAGCACGTGTCAGCGAAAATATGGGCCGCTTCGACGAGGTCCTTACGAAGAATCCGAATATTCTCAAGGTGTCCGTGATCGACGAGGATTTGCCAGGAGACAACCCCGACCGGAAGTCAGAGGCGGATGTTCTTGAGATCTTTGTGCGCGTCAATCGCGAAGGCACTCCGCTCAGCCGCTCAGACCTGATTTTCAGCATGTTGAAATTGAACTGGCGCGAGTCGGCGGAAAGCCTGCCGGACTTTGTTCGTCAAATTAAAGAGGGGAACGCCTTCGACCTCGACACAGATTTTGTTATCCGGTGCCTGTTTGCCGTATCTGGCCTCGGAACGAAGTTCGATCTCGATGCGCTCCGCAAGAAAGACAATGTTGATCGCTTGAGGACCAATTTTCAAGGTTGCTGCGACGCTATTCGGTCAGTTGTCGATTGCATATCGCGGGAATGCTGGTGTTCCAGTAGCAGCTTGCTTGGCGGGCAGGCGACCCTGGTTCCGTTCGTCTATTACCTGTTTCACGCGCCGAAGCACGAGGTGCCAACCGGGCAGATTGAAGCGTTTCGAAAGAGTTTGTACGTGTTTGCCTTCGCTCGGCCGTTTTCGCGGTACGCCGACAGTCGGTTGTGGAAATTCATCCGTCGGGAATTGCAGCCTCTAGCCGAAGAGAAAGACTATCGGTTCCCCTTTGATCGCGCGGTATGGTGGGTGAAGTATTGGGAAGGCATGACCGGTTTCGATGAGCGTCTGCTGGCAACGAATGACGACCTGACACTGCATGTTCTGCAAAACCTGAGCACGAACAAGGCTCACTATAACCGCAATGCGGGCCAGGTTGACCACATTTTTCCCAGGTCCGTACTGCGCCAGAAGGGCTTCGAGGAATCCGAGATAAACCATTTCGGCAATTTCTGGATTCTGGCGAAGGGCAAGAACCAGAACAAGAGCGACAAGCATCCCGCCGAGTTTTTCGCTGACGTTAGCGACAACGAAATGAAACGGGCGATTATCGACCGTGAGATGCTGGATTATCGGCGATTTCGGACGTTCTTAAAGGATCGCACCGAAAAGATCGTGGATGCCGTCCGGAAGCGTCTGGAATTCTCGGATGAAGACTTTGCGGAGCCCGCGCAAGACTGAATCTGAGATGGCTGTCGGACCCGGCGCACGGTCCCGATGGATTTGGTTAAGCAGGGATGCCGTATTGAGTTCTCTGATGCATCCTAACCGCTTCGTCCACCAGCAGCTTGTCGATGAGTGTGGTCACAATGATCGGGTTTCCTGGCCCGTGAACGAGGCATCTTTCGCGGTGGTTCGCGGGAATGTTGCGGCTTACTAACATCGAGAACGCAAGTCCGGGCATTGGAAACTTGTAGGCATGGAAGTTGCCCTGCCGCGTGCCGATTGGCGCATAGGTTAGACGGTCGATTTCCTTTCCCTCTCGAACTACCACCCACAATGAAGCGTCCTTCGGAAAGGCCCGCTGGCCCATCAGGTATTGCCGGAATTGCTCCTGAAATGGCCCCAGATTGACCGGAATCGAGCCATCGTCATTCCAGGGGTGAATCGACCCACGCCAGAATATGCTTGCGGCAAAATACGACAGCGCCTCAATGTTTATCTCGGGGATTCCTGAAGCGAGGTAAATCTTCGTAGGGTTTGGTGGCGCTGATATATCGGGTGTTCTTGCGGACAGGATGGACTTCAGCGGGAAGGTGCCATCCTTTCGTAGACAGTGCTTCAGAACCCAATTCTCGCCAAGCTTGGAAAAACGTTGTTCGCAATCCGCGCACAGCAAATGCGCTTTCATCTGCCGGGAAATCTGGACCGCCGTTTTACCCGAAAGGACCCAGGGATTAGGGTTCTTCGCATTGTCGTCGCGCAAGATCCTGTAGATGCCCGCCGATAGAAAATGACTGTCTCGAAGGCTGGACACGCTTTGCAGGCATAACTTGCATTGTTCCATGACGACTTCCGTTGCTCAATTTTAACATCATGGATATGTGCCCGCACTGCCAACGCACAGTCTCCTTGGACTACATTTAAGGGGGCGAAAGGCTTCCGCGTCGTCCTGATTTTTGCACGACAATCACGTATTCATGCGGCTGAACGTCGTGGCGCTTTGCTGCTAGACCGCAAGGAAGGACACGTCGTGCCCTTGTTCGCGCAGATCGCTGTAGGCCTTTACTAGACCGCAACGCGCAAAAAATGGCAGTTTCAGCGCGGGCTTTCCAAGAGACACCAGACAGATGTTCCAATCCCCATGTCTTGGCCTCGTGCTTAGCCAGCTGGTGTCGGCTCCTTGCTGGTATTTCTTGAAGACCTTCGTAAGTTCTTTTCTGTAAGCGCCGTCCGAGCTGAAAAGCAGTTCGGCGGTACGGCGAACCTGTTCAACGAGATGACTCATCCCGCTCGCCTTAGAGGGGATTTTCGCAAAAAATAGGGTCTTGCTCTTCATGTGGAGAATGTCGCAGAACTCAAATTTTGACTGTCCGCCGCCAAACATGATGTTCTTAGCATCGAAGCTAAGAAATCCGGATATCCGTCCGCACCTGAGATTGAACTGCCCTTCGCTTTCCACCCCATTCCATGCCGGTAACATAGTTTTCGGCAGTGGAATCTTGCCGGCGGTTTTATTCACCTTATTCAAGAAGTCGAGCGCAACCTCATACCAAATACCTGAGGAGAGGATGTATTGACGAGCGCCATAGGACAATTCATAGCCGAAGCACTGGAATGCGGTGCACCTGTCAACAGCTTCCTTGCCCTCGTCCATGAGGTGAATCTGTGAGTCCTTCGCGGCTTCCACACTCGGCTCGCGCTCGTTCTTGGCCAAATAATTGAGCCAGCCATCAACCAGTAGGTAGGGCGTAGTTGGCGGAGATTTCGACATGCGGCCATACACGTAGGAATCAACGGTCCAAGCATCGGCACGCCTGTAGGCTGGAGTAAACATGACCAACTTCTCTTGCGCCTGTCCGGATTTCAGTTCGTCATCGAACTGGCTTTCCAATTGCAGGACCAGGCCTTCGTCGGTCACCACCATCATGTTGTCAATCTCGGGCCACTTCTTTTTGTAGGAATCGCTCTCAAAATACGTAATCGACTCCTTAGAGCCTCTAACAAAACCGCTGCTTCAGCGCTTCAGCGATAAACCAAAGAAAGAACCCGGCTTCACTGCAGCCTCGCGTTCTCCGCTTTCGCCTGCTTCAGAATAGGGATGTCTGGGTCGGCGTCGTTCCAGAGAGTGAGGAAATCCTGATATGCCGCCTTAGCCTTGTTCGTTTCCCCCTGCATAGCATACGCTCGAGCCAATTGGAGATGAGCCAGTGCGCCGATAGGATCTCCGACCATTATCCCAGGGTGATCCAGAATTTTCTGAAATTCCCTGGCAGCCTCGGCGCCTTGGCGCGCGGCCAAATGCGCCTGGCCACGCGCATAGATAGGATAGAGAGCGCCAAAGAAACCCGTTTGCGCGCTGCGTGGCTGCCCCAGTTCATAGGGAACGGCAACTTGGAGAATTTCGATCGCCTTTGCGGAATCGCCATGGTTCACCGCAACAAACGCACGCACGGTCGGCACGTAATAGAACTTAACCGATGTATCTTCGGGAAAGCTTCTTTCCAAATCATTGGTCAGGGCTTGAGCCCGCGAAGAATCCCCCGCGATAGCCAAAGCGAGAGCCGTGCCAAATTGCACCTCTCGGTTCTTGGCAAGCTTAAGGGCTGCCATCGCCGCTGGCTTTGCGACTGGAATGTTGCCATAAAAAGCCTCCCAGAGGGCTACTCGGGTTTCATATACAGCGGCCTGTTCTCGATGGTCCGCCTGCTGCGCCAAATCACTTGCCCGACGCGATATCTTGGTGGCCTCTTGCAGATGACCGCCGTATGCGAGGGCAAAGGCTTGATGATCGGAGATCAATTCTTCTACTCCTGATTTTCCTCGCGCCGCAGCAACTTCCCGCTGCATGCCGCCAGTGTCGCTTTTCAAAAAGGCGACATCGTATCGCAGGAGGGCTAAATCACGCGTGTCAATTTTTCGCGCCGCGGCTCGGCGAGCCGTGTCCTCTGCTTCGCCCAGACGGTCGAGGCTAAGAGAGTTGAAGCCAAGGAGCGCATAGCCAATGCCAAAGTCCGGGGCCAGTTCAGTCGCCTTTTGGGCCTCTTCGGCTGCCTTTTCATATTCCCCAAGCACAGGATAAATAAAGCCCGCCAAGAATGAGTGGGGCCTGAATTCACGAGGATAAGCTTGTGCCCACGCCTCGCAGGTTTGCTGCGCTTTATTTTGATTCCCGGTCGCCCGTCCATCGTAATAAGCCGTGATAAAGAATTTCTCGTTGTCGCTAGCGTGGTCCCGCAATTCGTAGGCTCTTTTAATGTTTTCGGTGCCGGCTTCCGTTTCACCCATGGAACCATACATGAGCCCGAGCGACGCGTATGCCGCCCCAAATTGGGGGTCGATCGCAACCGCTTTTTTGAAAAAGGGGACTGCGGCGTCCCCGCCTCGCGCGGCGACAACTGTCCAGCCCATGCTATAAGCCTTGAGGGCCTCCAATGACGGGGTCGTCGCTTCCGCGAGCGGAGTGTCGTGCTTTTCCACCGTCACCAGGGATTCCCCGACTCGCGTTCTGAACTTACTTGCGATCTCAGTCAGAGCATTCAACACGTCCTCTTTCCTTGCCACTTCTACTTGCTCTTCATCGAGGACGTCCCCCGTCCGACAGTTCTTTGCGCGCAGCCCTAATACAAACTGGCTGCCCAGGCTGGCAATCGAGCCGTCGAGCACGGCGGCGCTCGCGGTACGCTCACAAACTTCATGGGCAAGCTCTGGAGTAAGGCGCGCATCGGTTGACTGGCCCATCAGCGCTAGCGTGTGTAGGATGCGCTGCTCTGAAATCAGGCTCAGGAAAGGCGACTGTTCCAACTGCACGGCCATGCCTTGACGCAACGTGCCGTCAAACACTGGATCGCCAGTCGTGTTTGTGAAATCGGCTAGCACGATCGTGTCCTTGTCGGTGAGTTTAGGCGGCCGATGGAGGTAAAAGTAGCCACCAATCGTAAGAATCAGAACTGCCACCGCGGCAAGAACAATACCCATCCCATATTTCTTGATACGGGGGGTTCGGCTCCCCGTGGTCGCCGCCAACTGTGCCGAATCTGTGTCCCGCCTCAGCCGCCGCAGATCCGCGCGGATCTCCGAAGCGTGCTGGTAACGAAGATTGAGGTCTTTCTCCAGACACTTACCGATGATCCTTTCCAGTTCAAGAGGCAGGCCCGCATTCAATCGCACCGCAGGAACAGGAGCCCGGTTCAGGATGGATTCAAAAACTACGCCGGTGGTTTCTCCGCGGAAGGGCAGCATTCCGGTCGCAGCCTCATAGAGCACCACGCCGAAGGAGAACAGATCGGAGCGGGAATCCAATTCCTTTCCGCGAACTTGCTCCGGCGACATATAGGCCACCGTGCCTACCGCCGTGCCCGGGTTGGTAAGAGATTCCTCTTTCGTCGAGGCATTCATGTCCATGCTTTCGCCGGTGTTTGAAAGCTTGGCCAGCCCAAAATCAAGGATCTTCGCCTGTCCGCGTTTGGTGACAAGAATATTCGCAGTCTTGATGTCGCGATGGACAATGCCGGCGGCGTGAGCGGCATCTAGTGCGTCGGCAATCTCGATACCCAGCGACAGGATCAACTCTGTTTCCATGGGCCGCCCTACAATCCGGTCCTTCAGCGTCACCCCGTCGAGAAACTCCATGGCGATAAAAGACTGGCTGTCCTGTTTGCTGATTTCGTAGATCGTGCAGATATTGGGATGATTCAAGGCAGAGGCCGCGCGGGCCTCGCGGCGGAAGCGTTCCAGAGCCTGCGGGTCGCGGGACATCCCCTCGGGAAGAAATTTCAGGGCGACGAGGCGACCGAGTTCAGTATCCTCAGCCTTGTAAACGACGCCCATCCCGCCGCTGCCCAGCTTACCCACAATGCGGTAGTGGGATACGCTACCGCCGCTAGGAAAATTGCCTCTCGCGCCCGCGTCCTGGTTTTGCTGTTGCGCCATGGCCCGCGCAGCCGCGTCGATGGCGGGAGTGTCGAGAAAGCTTCCAGCTTGCTGCTGTGCCGTTAGCAGAGAGCGGACTTCGCGTTCAAGGGATTGGTCGCCGGCACATGCGTGATGGAGAAAGGCTTCGCGCTCTTTGGGCGGGCGCTCCAGCACTGACTGCAGCAGGCTATCGATTTGCTTCCAGCGGTCAGAGTCCATCGGTCGCCCCGACAGTCAGTTCACGGTAGAGCCAGGCTTTGGCAGTGCTCCAGTCGCGCATCACGGTGATCGGCGACACCTTCAGGACCTCCGCCGTCTCCTCGACACTGAGTCCGCCAAAGAACCGCATTTCGACGATCTGCGCTTTACGCAAATCAATACGGGCTAGTGCATCCATTGCGTCATCGAGTGCCACCAGGTCCGCAGCTCGGTCGCCGCCCACCATAGCTGTCTCTTCCAGAGAAACGTGCTGCACCCCGCCTCCACGCTTCAGGTTGTGGCGCCGCGCATGGTCAACCAGAATGCGCCTCATTAACTGCGCCGCTACCGCGAAGAAATGGGCCCGATTCTGCCACTGCATGTGCCTGTAATCGATCAGGCGCATGTAGGCCTCATTCACCAGCGCGGTGGTTTGCAGGCTGTGACCAGGGCGTTCGCCCTTCATGTAGTGCCTGGCCAGGCGGCGCAGTTCGTCATAAACGATGGGCGTGAGTCGGTCGAGCGCGGCTCGATCTCCATCACCCCAGGCTCGGAGCAGGCCGCTTACTTCCGCATTATCGGGAGCTTGCGCCTGTGGATGCGTCGATGGATCAAAGTTTCCCATGCCTGGACTCTGGGAATCATACCCTGCCAGGCCACTCCTTCAAAGATAAAGAGATCTGTGGGTGATAGTTTCACGCGTCCGATTGCGCCTACTTAGATGACAGGAATTGAAATCGCCCGGCAAGACGTTCGCAGGGCGCACGAAAGAGGAGACAACATGAAATCCAGAATATCTTCGTGGATAGCAGCAGTGAGCCTATTCACTCTGAGCATTGCGCCGGTTCGGCTTGCCGCACAGCAAAGGCAGCAACAGCGCATTCAATCAATGCGTTACACAGTGAAAGACCTCGGCACGCTCGGCGGGGCGTATAGCTTTGGATATGGCATTAACAACGCAGGCGTAGTGTCTGGAGGAGCCGCGACCCCGAGCCAGACTGACTTCGTGTCCCAAACAGCCTTCCTCTGGGACCAGGATCTCCACATGGTCAACATCGGCAGCTTGGGAGGAGACGCGTGCCCCGACTGCAGCAGCGAAGCTGGCGGCCCGAATGCGTGGGGCGAATCCCCGATCATCTCTGAAACCGCCAGTCCAGCCTATATGGGCGAGGACTTCTGCGGATTTGGCACGCACCGCCAATGCCTCGCTGCCATCTGGAAAAACGGTGAAATGACAGCCCTTCCTCCTCTGAAGGGTGGCTACAACGGGCAGGCTTATTGGGAGAACGACGCAGGACAGGTGGTGGGACTCGCGGAGAATGGGATTGCCGATTCGACTTGTGCGACGGCAACGCCTTTTCAACTGCTCCGTTTCGAAGCTGTGATATGGGGACGAGACGGCAGGGCTCGGAAACTTCGTCCGCTGGAGGGGGACACGGTCGGATACGCCTTTGTCATCAACGACCTCGGCCAAGCCGTCGGCGTATCGGGTTTATGCGAGAACACCCATGTACCGCCGGTCACAGCAGGCAGTAACGCTCCGCACGCTGTGCTCTGGGACACGGACGGAGTGCCTACGGATCTCGGTTCGCTGGGAGGCGGATTTAACGTTCCTGGCGGTATCAATAACCGAGGTGAAGTAGCCGGAGGGTCGTTATCGACCGATGGCACGGTTCACCCTTTCCTGTGGACCAAAGAAACAGGCATGCAGGACCTCGGCGCTTTCCCTGGCGCCGTCGCGACCGCATTCCCCTGCTGCAACACCCTGAACAACAAAGGTGAAGGCGCGGGGCTAACAGTGGACAGTAACTTTAACTTGCGAGCCTGGGTATGGCGAGACCAAACCAAGACGGATCTCAACACCCTCATTTCGAAAAATTCACTCTTGTATCTCACGGATAGTGGGTCGATCAATAATTCCGGACAAATCGCCGGCTGGGCCATCGTGAAGAGTTCCTGCCCGGTGCAGAGTCCGCCGGCGTGGGAGGTCAATCAATCTGCCTGCACAGAAACTCATGCATTCCTGGCAACTCCATGTGACCTCAATCAGTCTGACTCGGACTGCAACGAAGATACGGACGAGTCCTCCGTCGAAACCAAGACGTCCGTTGAAGGCCAAAGAGTTGTGCCGTCGGAAAGTGACCGCCAGTTGCTTCGGCAGCGACTGCGCTTCTAGCCGATTCGAATTCGGCTTGCGGAGGCACAATGACCGGTTGCGAAGATAGCAATCGCCAATATCCAATCGGCCAAGACGTCAAGTAACTCGCGATTGAGAGAGCAGGGAGATTTCCTGCTCTCTCTTCTTTTTCTGTCTCTCAGCCCTGGGTTAGGTCGCCAAACGGCTGGTAAGCCATTGCCCCGCGGGTAAATCTAAACTCCAACTCTCACCCAATCGACTCGCAGAAACCGCCAGCAGATCAGAGCGCAGGCCAAGGAGAGGAACGCCTCATGAATGTCCGCTCGCTTTTCGTAGCGCACGCGCAGTCGCCTGAACTGATTCAACCAAGCGAAGGTCCGTTCGACCACCCATCGCCATCGCCCCAGTCCGCTGCCATGCTCGGTGTTGCGCTTCGCAAGAAAAGGGATGATGCGTCTGTCACGCAGACCTTTCCGAATTGACTCCGCGTCATAGCCACGGTCGCCCAATACTGTGTCAGGCCAATGGCGCGGGCGTCCGCGCTCTCCTTGCAAGAGTGGGATGGCGTCGACCAGTGCGAGGGCTTGTTGCGAATCGTTCCGATTGGCTCCGGTCAATTGAATGGCGAGAGGAACTCCCCGTCCGTCGCAGATCAGATGGCGCTTGCTGCCCAGCTTGGCCCGATCAGTAGGGTTCGGTCCCGTCTGCAGCCCCCAAAAACTGCCCTGATCGAACTACCGTCCACGACGGCCCGCGACCAATCAATTTCGCCGTAGCGCGCCAGCCAATCCAACAAAGAAAAGTGGATCAATTGCCAGATGCCTGCCTCTTGCCAGTCGCGCAGCCGGCGCCAGCAACTCATTCCAGAGCCACAACCCAACTGTTGCGGTAGCATTTCCCAAGGAATCCCACTGCGCAGGACGAACATAATGCCGGTTAGACATGCTCTGTCTGCTAAGCGTGGTCTTCCGCCTTTCGGCTTCGCCTTCGCGACTGGGATGAACGGTTCAATCAATTCCCACAGCCCGTCAGGCAAGAGTTCGATGGCCATTGGACGACTCCTGTCCGTAAGGATGTTTCAACACGTTGCACGAGTTGCTTGAGAAATGAGGTTTTGTTAGACGTCCTTAAGGAGATCGGCCAGGTGGGAGAAGGGGATTTCCACGCGTAGACTCGTGGCACCACGGATTTTCTTACCGAACTGAGAATTGGAAGGAACACCTTCCACGCTGGCGACGAGATCGCGGTCGAACTGGACCCCAAATTCCTGAACCGACGAGGCGCGCGGTGCGCGCTCGCGTGCAATGTGCCACTTGGCAAATATCTGCTCAACATGGATTTCTACCAGTTGATCGGGCGGAATCAAATTCAAGGCAATGCGCCGACCAAAATCGGGTTCCAGCCAATCGTCGTCGAGCTTTGACCAGGCATACCCGAAGGTCATGACAAATGTCTTTCCACCTTGGCGCACGACGAGAAATGCAGCGGCCGATTGGCCTACCATGGAAAAACCAGTGGGACTTTGGAGGACGGATTGGATGAGGGGTACCCACTCGGGAGTTCGAGCGGCAGAAGGCAGGGCGATTGCATAGCCGTCCAGCGGAGGCGCTAAAGGCTGAGCCACTACGCCAACTGATAACGCCGTCTCGAAGGAAACTAATCGATCGGAGCGCAAGAGATAGATGCTAAGCGGTACTGTCTGATCTGGCATCGGAACCATTCACCGGATGTTCTCGCCTTAGCCGCTGTTGTCCGCAACATAGTCCCATAACGCACCCTTGGCCTAAGAGCTAATAGGTCATTCTACCCGCTGGGAACAGGAGCAGAATCTCAACAACAGACAGTTCAAATGGCCACGACTTAAGTTATTGGGATTTAACAGGGCATATAGAGTTTTCAGACGGTCTCTGTAGAATCTCTCCCCCCAGCGATGCTGGGCAAAATCGAGGCATCGTGGCCATCGCGATTTGTCCATCTCAACACGCGGGATTGTCGCTGTCCTATCAGAGCGCCTCCATATAGGGCCGAATGACATTGCTAACCCGGCATACTTTGGCGTAGCGGTAGATTTCGTTGATGCCGACCCTTTTCTGGCGAAGACAATCCTTTAGCGCTTCGATTGCGATATCGAGTCCGATTTTGTTCCTGAACTTAAAGCAGTCGGCGACAGTTTTCGCAGCCGAATAGACGCGGACGGGGACGCCGTCGACTTGATGGTCTTCAATTCCTCTAGACAGCGATAGACCGGATAGTCGTACGATCCTGAGTGAAGGCGAATCGAGGGCAGGCGTTCTTGCCCCTTTGGGGAGAGCGATCCAAACGGAAGCAGGACACTGAGTCGTGATCTCGTGAAAGGCAAGTGCGGAAAGCAGGCAGATTGTGGCTCCCGGCACTCGCTTCGTGACTTGAGCGTAGGAGTGATGTTCGGTCACGTCGGCGTCTGGAAGTGTGTAGATTCCACGTGTAGGCCGATTTAGCCTGTGTTGTCGGTGAAGACGAAGGAGATATTCCCGCGGAAGGCCGATGGCCTCGATATCGCGGGGCCTAACAATCCCATGCTGGCCGACGTACTGCATAATCTTCTGAAGAGGCGCTGCCGGGGCTTGTTGCAATATGTCATTAGTTAATCATAACTAATGACGTATTGCAACACTCCATGGGTCTGACCTCAAATACCCTGCCCCAGACTGAGGTCTGTCATCGCGTTAGCTGTCGAGTGAGAAAACTCAATAGCAGAACTCTTGGAAACCTCGCCACTCAACCTTCGGCCCAGCTCGGCAGTGTCATTGGTATAGATCTTAGCGTCGAGGCTTGCGCGCGAGATGGAAACGTAGGCGAAGCGGGAGTTGAGCAGGTCTGGGTGGACGCTGGTCTCGCCGTGAACGAGGACGCGTTCCGCGGTGAGGCCCTGGGAGCTGTGACTGGTGACGGCGTAGCCGTGGTCGAGATGACGATGCTCGTTGGGATTGAATTCGATCAGGCGGTTGTTGTCGAGGCGGACCGATATGTGACCATCGACGTGGATCGCCTCGATGGCGGCCATGTCGCGATTTGCAACGCCGAGCGATTTGTCGGGGGCAGTAAACTGGATGCGTTCACCTACGGAGAACTCCCGTTGGATCTCTTGGTAGACGCTGACGCCTGTAAGGCGGCGGGGATCGTAGGTCGCAAGCTCTCCGCTCGCTTTCTTGACCGTGAGTTCGTTTGCGGATGGGTTGATCGCGACAACCGATGCGTAGGCGGCAGCTTCGATTCCGATGGCTTTGCTGCCGCGTGTGTAGCGAAGTACGTTGTCGATCCCATAGTGGCTGGCCCAGGATCGTTCGGCTCCGGTCATGTCCTGACGCTGAACCAACACACGGAAATTACGATCTTCCGGGGCGACGGCGCCCGTGGCTTTCAACTCCTGGCGAACCGCGAGATTCAGTTCGTGGCGGGAAGCATTGTCCGGTGAAACGATGAGAGTGTTCTGGGGCGACTCCACGTAGCTCTTGGCGATGGCCCGAACTCGCTCTTCCTGGTCAGGAATTTCCTTCACGCGACCTTGTTGTTGGAGTACGTCGAGCGCAGCGGAGACTTGGCCCGTCGCCAGCAGCTCGACGGCAGATTTCAGAGCTGGGTCCTTCTGCCGAACGATGTCATCCAGCGTCGCGGTGCGCATTCCCGCCTCCTGCAGTTGCTCGAAGGGGCGACCCGCTTCGACGCCCTGATGCTGGCGGATATCGCCGATCAGAAGCACGCGGTCATCCGGACCAAGCCGGGAAAGAAACTCGCGCATCTGGTTGGTGCTGGCAAGGCTCGATTCATCGACAAGGTAGAAATGCCTCTGCTCGCGTAGGTCGGGATTTGCAGCACGGGCGAGGAAGCCTTGCAGGGTTCCCGATTCAATTCCTGCGTCGTTCAGTTGGCGCGCGGCGCGGGAGGTCGGGGCGAAACCCTCAACCTGATAGCCCTGGCTTTCAGCGGCAGTGCCGATGACTGTGAGGGTGGTAGTCTTGCCCGAGCCGGCGAAGCCTTGGATTCCTTGAATGCGGTCCTGCGAACTGAGAACATCTTCGATCACGCTCTTCTGCGCGTGATTGAGATGTGATTGCTGATCGGCAAGGGCGATGGCGTGTGGACGCGAGAGGACTGGTTTAGCATGGTTTTGTCCCTCACGCATTGTGCTGATAATTTCATGTTCCGCTTCGATGGTTTTCGCGGTGGTGTACTGGCGGCCCGGAACACCCTGAGTTCGTTCCACGATTTGAAATTCCCCAGAAGCCAAACGAGCCTCAAGATTGGAGCGAACCTGTGCGTGGGTGATCTCACCCATGCCACGGCGGAGCCCGTCGCGCATCAACGCACGTTCATCCACAACCGCCTCACGCTCAAAGTTCTTGTCGCGAGCAAAGGTCAGAGATTCTCGAACGCGGTCAAAAACGTTGACTGGCCTCTCCTGATGTTGAGACCGTTCACGGGCCGCGCATACGACGGCGTCCGCTTGGTGTCCAAAGTCTGCAGCCAGCTTTCGGTGTGCGGCCATCACCTCGCGCGGTGAATGAATTTCCTTGCGGTCACGGGTCGAGTGCGCAGCGATCTCGGCAGCTTCCTTCCCCGAGCGGCCCGTGCGTTCGAGGTATTCACGAATTTGCTGGCTTCGGGGGCTGGATGCGTCGAGATATTCCTGTGTGTATCCCTTGATCTCCGGAGCACCGCTCCGCCCTGTCGTAATTTCGTAACCAAATTGTCGGAGGCGGTAAGTCAACTCGGATTGATAGATAGCCGTGGCGAACTGCTGTGAGGCGAAGAGGCTCTGCGGCTGGACGGCGCGAGGCTGGCCGTTGTCGCGATCGGTAACGTTGAAAACGACCGCGTGTGTGTGCAGTTGTGGGGCGACATAGCCATCGACGGGGCGGGCGGTGTCGTGCTCAAACTTGGCGGCGATAAACCTGCTCGTCGTCTCGGGCGGATGATTGCCGCCGATGCGGGCCTGCGTATAGTGCTCCAGTTGGTCGAGGGCAACGCGGACGCTCTCTCGGTGCGCTTCGCGGACTCTCTCATCGCCGCCGACTAGAGCAGTTAGAGACACAGATTTGGGCGCAGAAAAGGTCGCATCCCACCCGGCCCGGTGCTCCATTGTCTTAATGACCTTGCCGTCGGCATCCTGATATTCGTAGGACGCTCGTTGCCGCACCAACTGCTCTCCGGTCTGTGGATGCTGGCCCTGGCTGAGTTTCGCGAAGTCCTCGGCGGAAACGGTCCCGGTAAGACCGAACTGCTCGGCCAATCGCCCTTGCCATTCGCCCGCGATGACGCCGCGTTGCGACCAATAGTTCTGTTCCTTCGCGGTGAACTCCTTCTGGTGGTAGGTCTGCGCCTGGCCTGCGGAGAGCGGTTTTGAAATCGTCAGCATGGCAGTTACTACCCTCGAAGATTGAGGCTTTGCTGGGCGTTGACGTTCCGTTCAGCTTCGCTCTCCTGTGGCACGATCTCCATCGCGGTCCGCGGCGATTTTTGCGGCGGTGTGGGCACATTTGCGTCCGGCTTCAGTTCATGCGGACGCAACTGGGGCTTAGCCGCTCCTATGTTTCTTGGATCGTAGGGGAGCTTGTCTTCGGGCGTATCGCGGAGATCGAAGTCACTCGTGACAACCGGCATATCGAAGTACGGGAATGAGAACCGCGTCACATAGTTCTCGTACTTCATATAAGCGTGGAGGTCCGGGAGTCCGGAGATTTCGGACTCCATCACTAGCGGTTCAACTTGCCGGTCCAGAGCGAAGTTGCGGCCAGCACGGGAACCGTCGAAGTGGGTCTCGCGTAGCCGTTCGATCTCGACCTTTCCAATGAACTTGCTGACCCACTCGCCAGCCGTTGGCTCCTTCGTCTTCAGCCAAATGCTGGTTGCCGGTTGGGAGAGCATAACCTCAGCCAAGTGGCCGTATAGGTATTCCAGCTGGGCCTTTCCTTGGAAACCCAGAATCACAGGGTTGTTGCTCTTTCGATTTTCTGTAATGGCCGTATGGAGCTGCGGGAGCTTTTGCAAACTCGCCAACTCGTCGATCACGAACCATGCCCGCTTCTGGCCCTCCTTCGGCTCGTTTAGCAGACGTAAGACGAGCAAGTCGATCCATAGACTTTGGAGCGGTCTAAGTGCCTCACGTTCTGCCGGGAGTGAAGTAATGAAGATCCATCCCTGGCGCGTCTCGGCCCACTCTGTGGCCGACCACTCGCCATTCCCGTTGCCCTTGTTCGGCAAGAGGCGGAGGCTGTCGGCGACGAGTCCAAGCGAGCCAAGAACTCCAGCGCGCTGTTGGTGCGCCCTCGGGTCAATTAGGTGAGCATGCTCCGTTCCTTTCAGCCTTCGGTCGATCTCCTGCGGGTCTGACATCCACTGCACCAACTCCTCTGGCGTGGGGCCATAGGCCATCAGGAAGGCGAAGATCTTCTGAGGGGATTCGATGAAAAACTCACCCTTCTTGTCCTGTGGCGGCTGGAACAGGGACACCGCCAGAGCCTTCGCCTCGGAGCGGCGGCGGAGTTCTTCGGCGGGCCCCCAGTAGGGACACCGCTTATCGAGCGGATTCAAGATAACGTCGCCGTTTTTCGGGTCGTAAAAACGCTTGACGAACTCCCGTGCGGGGTCGTAGACGATCGCGGAATCGCCACGATGTTTTATCTGCCGAAGAATTTGGAGCATGATCATAGTCTTGCCCGCTCCGGTATCTCCGATGATCTGCATGTGCTGGGCCTCCGCCCGCTGCGGTATGCGGATCATTGTCTTCATTTCGTTGGTCTTAATGCCTATGCCATCCCCTGCGACCCTGTCGTTGAACTCCCTCGGAGTCATCATCTCGGGGCCTTTCAGTCGTCGTCCGTATCTCAGTGCCTTGCGCCGTCGAACGTCCTTGGCAATGGAAAACGGGAGCTGGATGATCAGTGATAGCAGACCGAAAAGCAGCGGGAGCTTGTAGAGATCGAAAAGGCCATCGCTACCGTAAACGGCACTCCTGAGATAGGCACTCAGGGACGCGTCGATATAGCTCTGCTCCGGTCCCAGGTAAAGAAGAACGTAGCCGCGCTGCAACGCGGGCTGCGAGAGCGCGAGCGGGATGGGCTTGCCGCCCGGTTGCGGCGTCGTACCGTCCATCACGTCGGTGTTCGTCGCCAGACGCGGTTGAATTCCGCGAGCGCCAACCATGAGCATCCGGTAGTTGTCTCTGCGGGTCGCCCCGATTGTGCCCGCAACACTCGATCGGATGTAGATCGGCGTATAGAAACGCTGTAGCGGGCTGTTGCCGAAGCTGAACCTACAGTAAAGAAAAAGTCCAGTAAGAACGAGCGCCATGAATACCGCCCCGTACGTGTAGATCGGACTGTGCGGCGGCCAGATGATAGATTCCTTGCGTCCCCACTTTGTCATTGCCATCGCTATTTCCTTCCTGCGGAAGCGGCCAGCTTTCCAGCGAGGGCGTGCTTGGCCTCGCTGATTTCGTCGAGCAGTTTGTCGAACGCCTCCGGCGTGAGTGTTTGGCCCGCCGCAAGAGGGCGCAACACGTTTACGAGCAGCAAGCGAACCCCAAGAATCTCGGCGAGGGATGGATCGCCGGCCGATCCCTTACGCATTTCCTTGAGGATCACATCGCGTATCCATTCCCCGCGTGCAAGTCCCTGCGACCTGGCAAACTCAGTAACCCTCCCCAACTCTTCTCTTGTTAGCTTCGCGGTCACGGGGAAGACTCGGTTTAGAGCACGGTCGCCGTCAGAAATGGCGTGTGCCGTAACTTTCAAAATTGCCATACTCCCTCGGATTTAACAGGTGCACCCAGGTGCACCGGAAATTGTTATCTCTTTGAAAGCGCAGTAGGTGCACCGTGGTGCACTTGCACGACCCTCGAAGGGGTGGAGTGTCAAAATTCTTCCGGTGCGAAGCACCGTTCTTGCACCACCACGAAATTGAATGGACGATCATGCCTTCACTGCGCGCACAGAAGCCGTGGACTCGACCCCGGATGCAAGCTTCTTTGTCGACTGCTCCGTCGCACCATTGCTCGGGCCTTTTCGCACACGCAAAGCGGGGGCAACCTGCTTGGCATGTGCCGTCTTCAGGAAGTCCTGGAAGTCGCGGTCCTTTGAGAAGACATAGTTGAGGGCCTTGTCCACAACATCATCGGCGGAAGCGTGGATGAAGGCGGCATACTGATCGACCTGCGTGGCGGT
>Ga0316363_10000768_pt1 | contig 35317 bp, 24 predicted proteins | sample Sb_taG_3_FD_200459 | JGI IMG/M metagenome (GOLD analysis project Ga0316363, IMG submission 200459) | Peat soil microbial communities from Weissenstadt, Germany - Sb_50d_a_PC metaG (v2) (version 2) | ecosystem: Environmental > Terrestrial > Soil > Wetlands > Peat | place: Germany: Weissenstadt...
TCGACGGATGGACAACCATTGCGGCAGCAGTCGTTTGTTTTCATATTCTGAAGGACGCTGTAGCGTCATGAACAACGGCGGCTCCGTCAGCCAGTTGTTTGGCAGCCTCTTAGATATCCTAAGATGGATGGGCAGCAAAATATCGCAACGGAATCGACAAATAAAAGAAGACTCAGTTTACTACGCAATTCTTGGGGATAAAGGTGAAAGTGCATGGCGCGACACCGACGTATGCGGCGTGGGGGCGATGAGGAAGAACTGCCTCCGGTAAAGATCACCGGTCAAACCCTGCGCGAGGCTGCTCAGCTTGCTGCCTATCTACTCCCCTATCGACTCAAATTCGCCGCGGCGCTCGCCGCCCTGTTCTTGACGAGCCTTCTGGCGCTTGGATTTCCTTATGTTGCAGGTAAGCTCATCGACGCGACCTTGGCGGCCGACACTTCCGAGATGCGGAAGGGTTGGCTCGCCAATCTCAATCTCGTAGCGAGCGCGCTCTTCGCGCTGCTGGCTTTGCAGGCGACCCTCACGTTTCTGCGCTCCTATTGGTTGGCCCAGGTGAGCGAGCGCAGCCTGGCTGATTTGCGCAATGATACCTACACTCGGCTCATTCGCTTCCCCATGGCTTTTTATGCCAAACGGCGCGTGGGAGAGCTTGCCAGCCGGCTCTCCTCCGACCTTGCCCAGATCCAGGACACGCTCGTCGATACGATCCCCCAGTTCCTGCGCCAGATCACCGTCATGATTGGCGGCGTGGTGCTCATCGCCTGGACCTCCGGCAAACTGACGCTGGTGATGATGTCGTCTTTGCCGGTATTGATCGCGGTCGCAGTCTTCTTCGGCAAACAGATTCAAAAGATCGCCAAGCAAGCGCAGGACAAGCTGGCGGATACCAGCGTCATCGTGGAAGAGACGCTGCAGGGGATCGCCAGCGTCAAGGCCTTCGCCAACGAGCGCTACGAATCGGAACGGTACCACAACAGCATGCTCCTCTTTCTCGGTGCAGCTCTCCGCGGCGCGAAGTATCGGGCTGCCTTTGGTTCCTTCGTTACCTTCGCGCTTTTTGGGGCCGTGGTCCTGGTCCTCTGGTATGGCGCGCGCATGGTGCAGGCAGGAGCCATGAGCGCGGGAGAGCTTACGCAGTTCATGCTGTACACGGTATTTGTCGGCGGCGCCATGGGTTCCTTCGCGGAACTTTTCAGCCAGATCCAGCGTGCCTTGGGCGCCAGCCAGCGCGTGCGCGAGTTGCTGCGCGAGCCACCGGAGCTGAGCGACCTGGCTACTGCAGTCGTGGACAATCATCGCCCCAGGCTGCATGGCGACGTGGAGCTGGAGCATGTCTCGTTCAGTTACCCATCGCGCAAGGAAATCCAGGTGTTGAAGGATGTTTGCCTGGCGGCCCGGCATGGCGAACGGATCGCCCTCGTCGGCCCGAGCGGCGCCGGCAAGTCGACGATCGTGGCGCTGCTGCTCCGCTTTTACGATCCCGACAGTGGCCGAGTGCTCCTAGATGGACGTGACGCACGGGATTACCCGTTGCTCTACCTCCGCAACCAACTGGCCATCGTGCCCCAGGAAGTGCTGTTGTTTGGCGGTAGCATCGCGGACAACATCGCCTACGGCAAGCCGGGCGCCAGCGAGGCCGAGATCATCGATGCTGCCCGGAAGGCCAATGCCCACGACTTCATCAGCAGCTTTCCGGAGGCGTATCGCACGCTGGTTGGGGAGCGTGGCATTCAGCTCTCGGGCGGGCAGCGCCAGCGCGTGGCCATTGCCCGCGCCATTCTGAGAGATCCGGCAATCTTGATCTTGGATGAGGCCACCAGCGCCCTGGATTCGGAAAGCGAAAGCCTTGTACAGCAGGCCCTGGAAGTGCTGATGCAAGATCGCACCTCGTTCATCATCGCTCATCGCCTGGCAACCATCCGCACCGCCGACCGGATCTTCGTGATCAAGGATGGGGAAACGGTCGAGTCCGGTACCCATGCCGAGCTGATCGGCAAAGAAGATGGGCTCTACCGAGGTTTGTCGGAGCTGCAATTCGATCTGCATTGAAAGCCGCGCCCCGCTTTTCGTGGCTTGTGACTGGTTCTTCTTTTCGGTAAGACACACCAGGCCAAGCAACGAATGTCACGTCTCAAAGGGCAGCCAGCATGTCCAGGGTCATCCTCGCTAGCCTTCTGCTCCTGCAGGTCGCCGCTACAGGTCACGCGCAAGGCGAGCCGGCGGCGAAGCTGCCGCCCTACGACCCCGCCAAGGCCAGGGAAGCGGCGCGCATCCAGGATCCCAAAGCAGCGACTCGCGCCTATCTCCAGGCAGTGTCTGCCGAGCGCCGTGCCATGACCAAGTCTTACGCCCTGGGTGAGTATTTCCTAACCCTCACTGGTTATTGCGTCACCTCGCTGATCTTGCTGGGGATACTCGGCAGCGGGCTATCCGCAAGGCTACGCAACTGGGCCCAGCGCCGTACACGCTTTCGTGCTTTGCAGACCGTCATCTATAGTGCGCTCTTCTTGCTTCTTCTATCCCTCCTTTCGTTCCCGCTTACCTGGTATCGATCGTATTACCGCGCGACCAGCTACGGCCTGTTGCACCAGAGCTTCGCAGGCTGGCTGGTGGACCAGACCAAAGGATTAGCCATCTTGTTGGTGATCGTTCCGCTCCTCCTGGTTGTCCTGTACGCCGTCGTGCGTTGCACGCCGCGGACATGGTGGCTGTGGGGCTGGCTGGTGGTCGTGGGCTTTGCAGTCGTCGGTATGGCGATCGCACCGGTCTTTCTAAGTCCGCTGTTCAACAAGTTCACACCAGTGCAGGACGCCAACATCCGCGAAAGAGTGCTGAAACTGGCCCACGAGCAACACGTGCCGGCCGACGATGTCTATGAAATGGACGCCAGCCGGAGGACGGACAACATTGGCGCCTACGTCGCGGGCATGCTTGGCACGACGCGCATCGTTCTCTTCGACAACCTGCTGAAGCGCTGCACTCCTGAGCAAATCGAAATGGTGATGAGTCACGAGATGGGGCATTATGTCTTGAACCACATCTGGAAGGACGTCGGCATCTTCAGTGTCGTTGCCCTGGCCGGCTTTCTGTGCGTGCGCTGGGCGTTCGCGCGGATTTTGGCCTCGTGGCCGGCAGCGGGCATCAAGGATAGCGCCGACGTGGCGGGGTTGCCGTTGCTGATATTTCTCTTCATGACAATTTCCTTCCTGACAGCGCCGCTCTTGAATGGCTGGAGCCGGACCGTCGAAATGCAAGCCGACACATTCGGCCTCAACGCTTGCCGGCAGCCCGACGCGGCCGCTACCACCTTCCTCATGCTCGGCGAGTATCGCGAATTGGACCCGCACCCGGTGGCGGAGTTTCTCTTCTTCGATCACCCCTCGGGGCAGAACCGAATTCGCAATGCGCTGGAGTGGAAGAAGGCGCACAAGGAAAAAGGCGAATCGTAACCAGTGCATCTTCAAGGTTAACTTTTGGTGCCCGAGAACGAGGGCAGGGAGAAACGCAAGGCAAACGTAAAAATGAGAAATGTCATGTTATGTCATCTAAAAGGGGGGTAGGCAGACGGCTTGTCTGACAAAAATGCATTCTGCAAGTGTTTCTTCTATAAAGGATTACGTCACAAATCCGACGTTGGACCAATGACAGTTAAACATGACATTTGTCATGTGTACTAATGTTCATATTTCCAAGGATTCTGAATCCATGACCTTACCCCAAATTCAAGCCTTGAACACGCACTGGCTAGCCCACCAAGGCAAGAGTCATTCCGACGCGCGCGAAACATCCAAGGCAACCTCTTGATCGAACACGCGAGTGCGTCTAGGCTACGGGTTCAGAACCCTCACACCTGGCAATCATTCCGTCTTGGGGGAAAGCCGGATGCTTACGATGCTCGGCAGTCCACGTCGCTGCTGCGACGGTTTGACACGGCGGGAAACGCTGCAAGCGGGGGCGTTATCTCTCCTGGGCGGGTTTTTCAATCTGCCAAGTTTGCTGGCGCTGGAAGAGAGCCGGCGCATCGTGCAGCGGCCCGGCAAGGCGAAGAGCGTCATTCTCCTCTATCTGCTCGGCGGGGCGGCGACCCAAGACATGTTCGATCTCAAGCCGCACGCGCCGGATGGCATCCGCAGCCAGTTCAAGCCGATTGCCACAAACGTCCCCGGCATCCAGCTCTGTGAGCATCTGCCCGGCATGGCCCAGTGGATGCACAAAGCCGCCATCGTGCGCTCGCTCAATCATAAGGCGGGCTGTCACAATTGCCTGCCTTCGTACACCGGTTACGAAGTGCCGATGCCCGATCAGCACCCGCGCGATACCGATCCGCCCAGCATGGGCTCCGTGTGCGAGTACTTGAACCGGGGCTCCAGCGACATGCCGGCCTACGTTTACATGCCCTGCTGGCTTGGCTGGGGCCAGGTGTTTCGCCGGGCGGGTCCCTACGCCGGTTTCCTCGGCCACCGTTTTGATGCACTTACGACGGAATGCGCTCCGTACATGGACAAGGGCGTGCGCGCCCCGGCGCCGGGCACTCCCCAGGTCGTGCGCGGCGAGCCTTACCTTCCGAACAGCGTCATGGGAGCGGACCTGACCATCGACCGCCTCAATACCCGCCGTGGTCTGCTGCAGCAGATCGACGATCAACTGCGCCGCGCGGACGCTCAACCCGCACTGGACAGCTATGGCCGCACTCAGCAACGCGCCTTCAGCCTTCTAACCGCTTCGAAGGTCAAGGCAGCGTTTGATTTGAAAAGCGAGAATCCGCGCCTGCTGGATCGCTACGGGCGAACCTTATTTGGCCAGAGCACGCTCATCGGCCGGCGCCTAGTGGAAGCGGGCGTTCGCTTCGTCAACGTCACCTGGGACCTGTTTTGGGACCGAGTGCAGATCGACTACGACGCCTGGGACACGCACACGCACAACTTCTCGATCCTGAAAGAGAACAAGCTGCCCTACCTGGACCAGACGTACACCGCCTTGATGGAGGATCTCTCTTGTCGCGGCTTGCTCGATGAGACGCTCGTGGTGCTGATGAGCGAAATGGGGCGCACGCCGCGAATCAACGGCAACGGCGGCCGGGACCATTGGACTTATTGTTATTCGGTCGTCTTCGCGGGGGCTGGCATTCGCGGTGGCACCGTTCACGGCGCTTCGGATGCGCAGGCCGCGTTCGTCAAGGATAAGCCTGTGAGCACGGCCGACGTGTGCGCCACGATTTACCATTGCCTGGGGATCGATCCCGAGATGCCTGTGTATGACCGTTCGGGCCGGCCGCTGCCCATCGCGAATGGGGGCCGGCCAATCTCTGAAATCTTGGCTTGATTTCTTCATTGGGCAGCCCCTCATCGTCACTCTTCGGCGCAGCATCCTTGGCAGGCACCCATAGGGTCACGAAATCCGCTCGTCCCTTGCTGCTCCTGATTTATTCCGGCGAAGGCGTCGAGAACAGATAGACGGCAAACGAAGCCAACCAGTGTTCGCCGACATAATCGCCGCTGGCAACATGACGCAGCCCGGCCTCCGCGTGGCGCGCGGCCGACTCCGCCAATACTGTTCGCGCAGGATCATTCTTGGGCAACGCCTCGGCAATACTGCGCATGCACCACGCCCGGCTCAGGTTCAAGCCATCCAGATGCACGAGCTGCGGATCGCTGCGGTCGGTTACGGTGGCCGGAACCAAGAGCGACTTTGGTTCGCCCTTCGCCAGGTCTGGATAAAAGCCGTGCAGCCAGCCGGGGAATTCGCCCGGTGGCAGTACGCGGCGCATCAGGTCTGCTTCCATCAAGCTCGGCGAGAAGAAATCCGCACCGTCGGGTTCCCAGGCTGCCGGGATGCCGGCGTCCTTGGCGAAGTAGGCCCGGCTGCGTTCCTCGACCAGTGCCTGTAGCGGTTTGTTCCCGACGATCCGCGCATAATCCAGTGCGAAGGACAGCCCAAAGGCAGTGTTGGGATGGACACCGGTGCGAATGGGGTAGGTCTGCTTGGGAAAGAAGGCCAGATAGCGGGCGACGATTACATCGACCAATGGCTGAAGGTTCTTGGACCAGGCTTTGCCGTCCGGATCGTCCCAGCCGTGCAGCTCCTCGGCTAACTTGAGGAGCCAGGCCCAGCCGTAGGGCCGCTCGAACGACTGTGAATTGGCTCGGGCGAAGTAGTCGGCTTCTGCCTGGAGGTTTTTCGTGGTCAGGTTCTCGGCCAGCAGCGCGCGGATTTGCTGTTTTTCCGGCAAATCCTGGTACAGGCGCAGCAGCCGGACCAACATCCAGTGCCCATGCACGGACGAATGCCAATCGTAGCAGCCATAGAAGGCGGGATGCATGGCCCGAGGCGAGATGATGTCCTTATCGTTGTTCAGGACGTCTGCCGGCTTGTTGGGATACTCCTTCTTGATCCCTTTCAGAGCCAACGGCGCGAAGAAGGATGCTTGCTGCTGGGTCATACTTTGGGTCTCCTTCGCACCTGGAACAATAGCTTGGGGAGCAAGCAGGCCATCAGCGCTTGCCGCCTGGACTCGAACCTTGAGTTTGGGCGATGCCGTGCGAATGTCTTGTGGCTGAACGCTGTCGTTGTTATCAACAATTTGCACTGTGAACCAATAAAGCCCGTCGTTGGCGTCGACATAGTAGAAATAGTCTTCGTCCGGCGAAACCGACGCAACCTTTTCCCAGTTCTCACCGCAATCTTTCGAAACGAACAACCGAATCTTTTTTAACCTCAGACGGTCCGAGGGCGCCACCAGGATCGGGATTTTGAAATTTCGCGACGACATGGTGTGCGTTTCCTGCTGGCACCGGTTGGCGCTGGCCCGATGAACTCTCAAGGAATCGATTTCGCCAACGTCCTTAGATCGCGGATTTCCTACGGAAATTGTCGTTTGACCCACGAGAGAACTGAGCGCGATTGATAGACCTGCGAAGACAGGTAGCAAGCGCATGTCAGATTCCTTTCCTTTGAAGGCGATTCGGTTCGACTTCAACGGGACTTGCAGAAGAACTTCGGTATCCTCCCGAAGGCACAGCGAGCCATTTTTCCTGCAGACACTATGTCTGCCCATCGACGGGCCCCATCGTAACAACTTTTCCCGTCCGGTCGAGCTTATCTCCTGCGGTAGAGATTGAAGACCGGCCCAAGCACTCCAGCGCCTCACTTGAAGCCATCTTTACGCACAGCTACACTTGGTTTTCCATTCCAGCGGCTCCTCGTGGTTTGCCTTCCGCAGAAGGGGTTCCCGTGCGGTCTCAGAACAGCCCCTGCATCTTTGCCATCGACCTCGGCACCTCCGGACCAAAAATCGCCCTGGTAGCGATTGATGGCGAGGTCCTGGCCAGCGAGGTCGAGGATACGCCGTTGCTCCTTTTGCCAAACGGCGGCGCAGAGCAGAGGCCCGACGATTGGTGGACCGCCATTACCAAGGCGGCTCAAAGACTCATGGCCCGTCGGGTCGTCCCGGTGGAATCGATCGCCGCCATCAGCTGCACCAGTCAGTACTCCAGCACGGTTGCAGTCGGCAGGGACGGCAAGCCCCTGATGAATGCGATCAACTGGATGGACACGCGCGGGGCACGCTACATCCACGACATCACGGGCGGATTCCTGCGCATCCAGGGGTATGGTCTGGGCAAGCTGCTGACGTGGATCCGACTGACTGGAGGTGCCCCCGCGCAGTCGGGCAAGGATTCGCTGGCCCACATCCTGTACATCAAGAATGAGCTGCCGAAGGTGTACCAGGAAACCCACAAGTTCCTGGAACCCAAGGACTACATCAATCTTTGCCTTACCGGCGAATATGCCGCTTCGTTCGATTCCATCAACTTGCACTGGCTCACCGATAACCGGGACATCGCCAACATCCATTACGAAGACCGTTTGCTGGCGATGACGGGTGTCAAGCGGGCAAAACTTCCCGATTTGTATGCATCGACCGACATTATTGGGACACTGCAACCGGCAGCCGCGGCTGACCTGGGCCTGGTTGCGGGCGTGCCGGTAGTTGCCGGCACCAGCGATGCCCAGTCGGCGGCCATCGGCTCGGGGGCTGTCAAGGATTACGAAACGCACCTCTATCTCGGCACGTCCTCTTGGATTTCCTGTTTCGTGCCGTTCAAGCGAACCGACTTGTTCCACAACATGGCTTCGCTCCCCTCGGCGATTCCCGGTCGATATTACGTTGCCAACGAGCAGGAATGCGCCGCCGTGTGCCTTGCCTTCCTGCGCGATAACATGGTGTACCCCGACGATGCTCTGTCGAATCAGGCGCGGCCGGCCGATGCCTATCAACGCTTCGACCGCGTCGTGGCCCAGGTCCCTGCAGGGAGCGACCGTTTGATTTTCACACCCTGGCTGTATGGCGAACGGACGCCCATCGAGGACCGCTCCGTGCGCGGCGGCTTCTTCAACCTGTCGCTCAAGACCAAGCGGGAATACATGATCCGGGCGGTCTTCGAAGGCGTGGCTTACAATGCACGTTGGCTGCTCGGCTGCGTGGAACGCTTCTGCAAGCGCCGCCTGGATAACATCCACATGATCGGCGGAGGCGCCAGGTCGGAGGTCTGGTGTCAGATCTACGCCGATATTCTGAACCGGACGATCCGGCAGGTGAAGGACTCCCGGCAGGCGAACACGCGCGGCGCCGGCCTTGTCGGCTCCGTGGCCCTGGGGCAAATCACGTTCAACGACATCGCCGCCCGTGTTGAAATAGAGAAAGATTTTCACCCGAATGCTGCTCATCGCCAGATTTACGATGAGTTATTTGCTGAGTTCTTGAACATCTACAAAAGGAATAAGACAATCTACGCGCGTTTGAATCGCATCGTGTGAGAGCGTGTTGAAAAAGGGGTCAGACCCCCTGTAGAATCGGGGCAGTCTGTCCATTTCGATTTGAAGGGGTCTGACCCCTTTTTCAACACGCTCTGAAGGCGAACCCTGGCCAGAAGGATAATCGAAGCGTCAGAGGAATCACCAGCATGGGCATCGTGGGTACTTTCAAAAACTGGATGGGGAAGGCGAATCCCGGCTTGATGCGCGCGGTCGAAAAAGGACTCAAGACGATCCCGGGCGTGCAAGGCAAGATCGAGAAAGAATACGAGGGCATGCTCGGCGGCATGGAAGATTCGCTCAAGCCTTATCGCAAGGAATTCGCCACGTTCAGCCGGCTGCCGGAGGCTGGCAGGGACCGGGACGAACTGCTGCGCGAGATGGAATTGCTCAAGGAGCGCGAGGCGGCCCGCTGGAGCGACGGCTTCGTTTCCGGAGGGGTCTACCACGGCGACGAAGCGTTTGTCGCATTCTTGAGCCGGGTCTATGCCCTGCACTCCCAGAGCAACCCCCTGCACTGCGACGTCTGGCCCAGTGCCGCCAAGTTCGAGTCGGAGATCGTGGCCATGACGGCCAATATGCTCGGGGCTGCCGAAACCACGGGCGCGATTTGCGGCTCCGTCAGCTCGGGCGGCACCGAGAGCATCCTGCTCGCTATGAAAACATACCGAGACTGGGCCCGTGAAGAGAAAAGCATTACGAATCCGGAAATCGTCGCCCCGACAACTGCCCATCCAGCCTTCGATAAGGCGGCTCAGTACTTTTCCATCAAGATGACGCGTGTTCCCGTGGGCTCGGATTACCGCGCCGATGTGAATGCCATGCGGAATGCGCTCAAGCGCAATACGATCGTGGTCGTGGGTTCGGCACCTGGTTTCCCACACGGGCTGATCGATCCCATTGGAGAGCTTTCCGAGCTGGCCAAGGCAAAAGGGATCGGCTTCCATACCGACGCCTGCCTGGGTGGTTTTGTGTTGCCCTGGGCCAAAAAACTGGGCTATGCCGTCCCTGAGTTCGACTTCCGACTGCCAGGCGTAACGTCGATGTCGGCCGACACCCATAAGTATGGTTATGCGGCCAAGGGAACTTCCGTTGTGCTCTATCGCGGGCCCGAGCTGCGCCGCTATCAGTACTTCACAGCTACCGAGTGGCCGGGCGGGCTCTATTTCTCGCCGACCATCGCTGGTAGCCGGCCGGGCGGTTTGGTCGCAGCCTGCTGGGCGGCCATGATTGCCACCGGCGAGCAGGGTTATCTCGAGGCAACGCGCAGGATCCTGGAGACGGCCGCCAAGATCCGCCGGGGAATCGTGGCAATCCCCGAGCTGCGCGTGCTGGGCGATCCCCTCTGGGTCATTGCTTTCGCCTCGCCGACCCTGAACATCTACCGGATCCTAGACGCCTTGTCGGCGCGGCGCTGGAATTTGAATGGACTGCACAAGCCCGCGGCAGTCCACCTCTGCGTGACCTTACGGCACACGCAACCTGGCGTCGCGGAGAGGTTTCTCGATGACCTCCAGGCCGCTGTGGCTGAGGTGAAAGCACAGCCTGAGGCATCCGGGGGAATGGCCCCCATGTATGGCATGGCCGGCACCTTCCCGCTTCGTGGGGTGGTAGACGGCATGCTGAGAAGGTTTGTCGACCTGCTCTACAAGGTGTGACCGTTTGGCTCTGCGAGGCTGGCACACCGATTGCACTTAAATAGCCTTTGCTTTCAGAGCCTGCTGAAAAAGGGGTCAGACCCCTTCCACGAATGGCGACAGATCCCCAAGAAAGCAGGAAATCAGCGAAGCTTCGTAGGGGGTCAGACCCCTTTTTCAGCAGGCCCTCTCACGCGGGACATTGCTCATACAATCCTTATGCAGCTCGGGCTCGGCTTATCTGTCAGGAGGGTGAATCATGAAGCGGTTCCTGGGTTATGCGGCAATTCTGGTGGTCGGGACTTTACCTTTGGCGGCACGTGGTGACAGCGAGGAGGATGCCGGCACCGCCCGCGTTGTGCGCGGGAGGATCGTCGCGATTGAACCTGCCATGAAGCAATTCACGGTGCGGACCGCGAAGGGAGAGGAGATCAAGCTCACCGTGGATGACCAATCCAAGCTGGAGTTGAAGCAACGTGCCTCCAAGCTAGGCGACTTTCGTGAGGGCATGCGCGTGCATGTGACCTACGCGCCCGAGGAGGGAAAGAATCGTGTCGTCTCCATGGTCCAGCCACGTCTGACGATGGATGCCATTCAGAAAGAAGTCAGCGAAGCGCTCTCGGCTGCCAAGTCCTACACGTATCAACAGAAAGACGAATACCAGAAGAAACTGAATGCTGCCCTTACGGAGATGGACGAACACATCGACGATCTGAAGGCCAAGGCTGCACAGGCAAGCGACGAGGCCAAGAAACGTTACGCCAGGGAAATGGACGACTTGCGCCGCAAAAGAGAAGTCCTGGGTAAGAAGCTGGACCAGGTCAAGGCGGCTGCACCTGGCGCCTGGGACGACATTAAAAGTGGAGTAGGCGCCGCCGCGAACGACCTGAAGAGCACGATCGAACGCGTGCGCTCTAGGCTGCAGGAACCGCCTCCTCCCGAGGGGAAGAAGCCGGATGGCGAGAGGCTGTAAATTGCCTTGCCCACGTCTTGCGGTGCGTCGCCGGTCGGATGTCCCCAGAGTGTGCCGATTCCCTGCGAGGCCTTCGGTTTCAGGGGTTCCTGCAATGGGGTAGAATATCCTCAGCGTATGCTGACGATTTGAAAGAAGGGGGCAGGGTCCATGGCAAGCGTCGCGGGTGATAGTTCGACGCACGTCGACAAGCCGGAACTGCACACCGGAGATCGCATGACCCGCGAGGAGTTTCACCGTATTTACCTGGACATGCCGGCGGACTTCGAGGCTGAGCTAGTCGGAGGAATTGTGTACGTGGCTTCACCTTTGAAACGGCGGCACGGTACCAACCACCTGCCGCTGGGGACTCTTCTGTTTGCCTATGAAGGAAGCACACCCGGCGTGGAATCCGGCGACAACACGACGATACTGCTGGGTGAGGAGGGAGAGCCTCAGCCGGATCTGTATTTGCGGATTCTTCCTGAATGTGGCGGCAAATCCCGGACAACGGATGACGACTTTGTGGCCGGCGCTCCGGAATTGATTGCCGAAATCACTCACAACAGTCGTTCCATCGACCTGCATGCCAAGAAGGACGATTACGCTCGCTATGGTGTCCGCGAGTACCTCGTCGTCTGCCTGCAGGAGCAGCGCTTGCGTTGGTTTGATTTGGATGCGGGCCAGGAGTTACACGCGGATGGGGATGGTGTCTTGCGGATGCGGGTCTTCCCGGGCCTGTGGGTGGACGGCCCGGCCCTGCTTGCCAAGGATTACCGGCGCATGATGGCCACGCTGGAGGGCGGTCTTGCCACGCCGGAGCACGCCGCCTTCGTGGAGGGATTGACCCACGTTACGCCGAAGTAGTTATCTCACGTCTTTTTCACTTCGGTTTCACACCAGGCTCCGAGCCCGATTTCACGGTTCCTGGCAGTTGCCGGCGCTTCGCCGGATCCCAGAGCCGGAGCCCTATGTCCACACCAGCCATGCGTCCCCACACAGCCCGCTCGATGTTGCCCCCGTTGTCCACGCGGTCCGAACCAATCGAGTAGATCACGACTCCGTCCGGAAGCCGGCGATAGCGCAGCGGCATGCCATCCATGGGGTCGATTGGCACGCTGGTGATTAGCGTCGGTGCGAGCGCAGCCAAAGATGGCGGCCAGGCGCCATGCTGCAGGCGGTAGCGTTCAGCGGCGAGGGCCACAATCGCGCAACGCAACATGGCCTCCCATTTTTCCTGCCGGGCCAGTTCCCAGGTGGGAGGCATCATGCCCATATTCTGAAGATAATACCTGGGTGGCCAGCTCGACTCGATCTGTTTGAACCGCACGGACCGCGGCACGGCGGGAAGGTTCGCGGCAGCGATCAGGTCAGCGAAGTGGCGGAGATTCATCGTTCGATAGTTGGTGAATGAGTTGCCAAGCAGCGCTATTAGACTCTCTGCGCGTGGAATGCTCGCGATGTGTCCAGGCTCTCGGCGCCATTCATTCATGGAGTCCGCACTTCCATGGAGTGTTTCTACGAGCAGGTAGTCGTTACCCGCCCGGACGGCGCGCAACCGGAGGACAAACAAGGGTTGTTTCAGCTCGTCTGTGAGCAAATCCTGGAGAGCGGCCAGGGCCTCCTCGTTGGCTTCGCCCTGTGCCAGAGCTCTCTCGAGCCGCAGTATGGCGACCAGTACATGATTGCTGCGATTCTGTCGGATTGGTAAGCTGGGCAGCGTTCCTATCGAGCGCGCGGCATTGATGAGCGCCCGACAAGAGTCGAGTGCGCCCTTGGGATCGTTGCCCTGAGCCCGCAGAACGACATCGGAAGAAAGCAAGGCCGCCAGCGTGCCCACCTTTCCGTCAAACTGCCAGTGGCGATCATCGAAGGGACTCACTTTCCCCTCCGCTGCAGCAGGCAACTGCCCGTGGGACATGTCCGCCAGGCGGCGGGCTTCTGCAATTGCGGATTTGAATGGGGCCAATTCGGTTGTGATATGGGCAACGAGATCGGGGCCAAGCTGCACCTCGGGCCCTAGCTTTATGATCTTGCCGTCCGTCTCGGCAAGCTCGGCCAGGTCGGGCGCCTTCTCGTGAATATGTTCATATGCCTTGAGAACCTGAACGGCAGAATTCTTCTCAGGCAGCAAGGCCGGCCGCTGGGAATCCAGATCTGCCAACCGCCAGCCAGGCTCGAGCAGGTCCGTCTCTGCCAGCGCCTCTCGCAAGTCGCTTTCCGCGATCCCACTCGAGTAAACGTACCAGCCGAGCAGCAGAAAGAGAGGAAGCAGCACCAGCCCCGCTCGAACGAGCAGACTGGGAATGCTTCGCCACTGCAAGAGTGAGAAGGCCAGTTGGAGCCTCGGCCACTTCCCCGGTAGCGGCGCCGTTGCATCAGTTGCCAGGGCCGGGCGCGGAACCGTTGGAATGGAATCCTCGGACAGGATGAGATCACCCTTGCGTCGACGTTCCCTGCCCGTCACGATGCGAAAGCGAAGCTCGACCAGGAACCAGAGCCCTATGGCTGAAATGGCGCACAATCCAAGGGCCAAGGGATACAGGATCGTCCGAACCTGCAGGGAGTTGGCAGCCCAGTCTTTGTAATCCGCGGGAGAGAAGGCCAGGAGACCGAGCGTCTCCGGCGGAAGAAGGCTGTATGCCTCATCCGTGCGCAGCCAACCCCCGGCCAGGTCGTAGGCCGCCAATAGATAGAAGATCATTGCCACCAGACAACTGAGCAACGTGCCGATGAGCGCCCGGCGGCTGCTCCGACTGGCGACAGAGAACCAAAGTCCAAGGCCGGCCATGAATGCGGCATAGACAAGCCAGGCAAGGAGGAAATAAGGAATCGCCAGAGGGTGGAGTGCGCCGGAGATGATTCCCACGCTCCAAACTACTCCCAGCCAGAACCAGGACCAGCGGTCGTTGGCGATGCTTCCCAGCCATTTGCCGAAGAGGATCGCCCGGTTCGTGAGAGTCGTGGCCAAAAGACCGTCCAGGGTCTGGCGCTCGCGCTCGCCGCAAATGCCGCCGCAGGCCCGCACGGCCACGCTGAGTAGAAGGAAGGACCCGATCAGAAGGCTCGCGCCGCGAATCCACAGGCTGAGCAGATTGGCGAGCGGGTCGAAAGGGCCACCCCGGGAAATGCGGCCAAAAAAGTGACAAACCAAAATGCCAGGCCACATCAGTGCAGCGACAAGGAGGCCTGTCAAGAGGCGGCCCAGCAAACCACGGCGTGCGCGGGCTTCCACGACGAGCGCTTTCCAGACCATGGGCCATCTGCCCATGCCCATGCCCATCCAGTCCAGCGCGGACAGGGTAGCACTCATCTTCGAGGTGGTCGTGCCTGCGCGCAGCGCAATAACCCGCAGCCGCAGTATTGCTAAGCCAATGCCGACGACGGCCGCCAAACCGTGAAACCATGCGTACATGCTCAGCGCGCGCGCCAGCAGGGTTTCGATGCGTCCGCCTCTTGCGAGAGCTCCTGAAAGCTGAATCGTGACGGTGAAAATGTTGCCGGCGTTGAACCACTCCACGACGTCTGTCGATGTGACCGGGCTAACCCAGCTCCCAGTGGATGGGAACGTCGCCAAGCCCAGCTGAGGCAGAAGCAACAGTTGGCTCAATCCCGACAGGATCAAGTAAGCGCCGACTGTCAGATAAGTCAGCACCAGCGCCCGGCGCGTCTTGCTCGCGTAGACCGAATGCAGAATGGACACGCCTGCGAGGCCGACCATGCTCAATCCTGTGAACGCGAACCCGGCTAAGACGATGTTCGGGTCGATGCCGCCCATGAACTGAAGGATGGCAAGGATCGGCAAGCCGCCCAGAACGATTAGCAACATCGTTCCCAGGCGCGCTGCGACCATTCCCAGAACGATCTCGCGATTGCGAAGATCGGTGATGAACATGGCTTCAAGCGTGCCTCGCTCTTTTTCTTCCGCGATGGCGCCGGCCGTGTAAGCAGGCACGAGCAAGAAGACCATGAAGAGTTCAATAGCCATGAAGCCGAAGGAGAAGCCGGAGGCGAAGTTGGCCAGCTGGCCCGGGGACACTGAACTTCCGGCGAAAAGTCCCCGCATGCCTTCCCGATTATCGTAGAAGAGCAGTAGATAGAGACAGAGCAGCAGCACCAGGAGACTCAACGTGTAAATGATGCGCAAAAGAACGATGCGGCTCCGTCGAATCGTGCGGACCAGGTCGTAGAGGAAAAGAGGGCCGAAGAGGCGGAGCGAGCCCGCGCGAACCAGCGCGGCCATGGTGCACAGCAGAAGGGCCCAGCACGCCGTGTACGCGGCCGTTGAAAGTCCCCCGCCGAACCAAACGATGCATGCCAATCCCGCCACTAGGAAGACCGTGGCGCTTCGTTCCTTCCAGGCCTGGCGGCTATTGGACCAGGGGAAGGCGCGCCGAAACCGGAGAGCAAGCAAATGCAGCATCGGGGGCATGAAAGGGTTCTCGCCCGAGTTTTCGAAAGCTTGGGCTCTTAGTTTACGCGCTTCTCTGCCCCTGAACAATGATTGGACGTTGATGTTAAGGCAGCAGATGGGATTTGGAGGTGGTGCTCGAGAATTGAGGCGTACAAAAATGTTTCGAAGCGAGCGGCGCCAACCCCCGAGGGCTTACCTCCAGGGGTGACGCCGCCCGGCCAGGAACATCACGGATCGATCTTCTCTCCGCCGTTGCGGGTGATCAGGGCACGCAAGCGTTGCTCGTTGACGTTACGGGAGATTGGGTGGACGGAGCCATCGCAATAAACTGCAAGGAAGACCTCAGAGAGCAGTCCGCCTAACTTGGGCAGCGGCTTGTCCGCAGCGTACGTCAGGTCCTCGGGCTTTGTCCAGGGCACGGAATCGCCAGCCTCAATGGCCAGGATCGTATTGGAGGTGCCATCCGTGATGTCCTCGAATTTCTGTCCTTCATCATTCTCGAAGGGCGTCCCTTTACCCGTGAATACCTGGTAAAAGGTTTTGTCCGGTACCTTCAACGGCATGTTGGCTGGTCGATACACCCTCGGCATTTCTTTGAGAAGCTCCAGGTTGCGCTCGCTGTTCCACGGTTCGTCGAGTTTGAAACGGTTGTAGAGATCGACTTGATCCAGGAAGGGCAGGACTGCGACGCGCCAGCTCAAGAGTGGCTTGCCGTTTTTGTCGCGGATCGCCGCGCCGGGCAGATGGCCGTACGTGCTATGGTAGTTGTGCATCGCCAGGGCAACTTGCTTCAGATTGTTGCTCCTTGCCATTTCCTGCGCTGCTTTTCGCGACCTCTCGATCGCGGGCACAAGGGTCGCCAATAACTTCGGCGACTTGCCTTCCATTGTCAATTGCACGCCCTCGTCTTTACGTGTGACTTGGAGAGTTTCCAGTATGCCAAGGAGTTCTTTCTGGACATCCGTTCCAGGCGGACTTGGGAACATCTCCTTCGGGATGCCTTTTAGCATTCCCTTGAGTACGCCTTGCCCTGTCCGAACAGCCTCGGCGGCGGACCTGGCGGCTGCGGCATCTGGAAAATTCAGGACTGCCTTGAACCGGGCTACTGAGCCAAGGTCCAGGACAAGCGTCCCCGATTGGATCTCCGTCAAAGGCTTCAGGAACAAAGCCGACGGTTCCAGCTGGGCTTGCTTGAGAGCCTGGGCAAGCACGTCCGGCATGTGGAAGCCGGCCGCGACGGAGTGGTTCTCCACGGCCAGCTTCAACGCCCTTTCGATAGGAGTATTGGCTTTCCGTTCGCCTTGACCCAGAGAGAAACCTAAATCCTGGGCCAGGCCAACCAGAAAAATGCGGTCGGTCACAAAGGACACTGCCGGCTCAGATTTGTCCTTGCTGAAAATCGTGGGCTTGCCGTGAAGTTCACGCTCTTCCCCACCTGGCACGAGGGCAGCCGTTATCTTTTGGCGGGAATAGGGCTGAAGCGTGGTGAAGGCGGCCAAAAGGGTGGGCTCATGATGGGCCTCCAGCGGCGGGAACATGATGAGCGTGATACTGTCCAGGTTAGAGAGTGCAACTCCAAGCCGTTTCTCCACATCCTGCTTCGTGTACTGGAGCGATTGGTCCATGGCGACGCGCAGTTTCTTGATGGACTCCGTCTCCCAGACATCGCGGATGGAAATGTGTGCGAAGGCCATGGCATTGCCCGGGACCAATGCTAGCTCCGGCCGTGGATGCTCCTTGGCTTGCAAGGGTGCATCGTCGGCAGACGCCGCGGCATCAGGATTTGCTGCCGCCTTCATCCGGCTCAACAGTCCGCTGCTGGCCGCGAGCAGGCAGGCGCTCAAGACGAGCGCGGCGAAGACTTTCAGCTTGGTCGAAAACATGGTGTGCAAAACTCCTTCCGCTAATTGAAGCACTTGAGTCGAGACCACGCCGGCAGCGGTTTTTCCCGTGGCGACCAGGATTGCCGCCCGAAGACTGGATTCGAGGAGCACAGGCGGCACGGCTGCCTGGGCATTGCTCTCGAGCAGAGTCACCAGGGCTGCGCTCGAAAGCGCAATACCCCGGTGAAGGAGCCGATCGCGAAGCAGCTCGCGGCCGCGTAGCAGCCTTTTGGACATCGAGCCGGGCGCCCAGCCGAGCACCCCGGCAGCTTCGACGTTGGTCTTGCCTTCCAGATAACACAGGATCAGTGGCGCGCGATATTGCTCGGGAAGGCGATGAAGTTCCTCGTCGAGCAGGGGGCCGAGTTCGATGTCCTGGCGGATCGTCTCGGAAGAGGTGGGGGCCATCTGAGTAAGCCGCCTTTCGTGGGCTCGTCGTCGGGCAGCCGTGGCTTTCGCCTTTAGAGCAAGACGGTAGGCGACGCCGTATAGCCAACTGCCAAGCGAGGCGCCCTTGCGGATCGACCGGGCATTGCGAGCAAGCACCAGGAACGTCGCCTGGAAGACATCCTCGGCATCCTGGTCATGTTGCAAAACGCGACGGCAAACGTTTAGCACAAGCGGTCCGTGACGTCGCAGCAGCGTTTCGAACACCAGCTCCTCATGCTCATGGGTGAAGCGCTCGAGCAGGTCGAGATCGCTCAATTCCTCGCAGGCGGCATCCGCCACCAGGTTGCGGATGTGCTTAAGAACCGGTTCGAGCTCACGTTTTGACATGGTTTCCCGCCTCATGGCTCTCCAGCGAGCCGTTCTATAGTTCCTCAAAACAAGCCGGCAAATTCGCTTTCCCTTCATTCTTGTCGAGCGGTCCCGATCCAACCCAAATCGCTATCGGACGTAATGATCATCCTGCATTGGGTTTGCGGCAAAGCTGCACTGCTTCGGCAAAAAAACATCGGATCTTTACAGGCGCGAATGGCACCAATTCCGTGACTATCTGGTTAGGGGGAGAAGGTACGAGCCAGATGATAGGGCCCGCGGGGATCTGAACTCTGGGTGCGCCGCATGAGCTAGAGGCAGCCGCGGGCAGAGGTCTGGATCCCGCCCGTGGCCTACGGAGGTTTCCTATGAATCCGGCGGCAGCCGGTCGCCGAGAACGGCCGGGTACGCCCCCTGGGCCGATCACTCTCACTTTGCCAACCTCGAACAATCCAGACACAAGTCTGCTCCTCGCCTTCAACGAGGTTCGGAACGCCCTTTTTGCACGGCTCTGCTTGCTGCTTGCCAGTCACGAAGATGCTCAGGATACGCTGCAGGTGACCTTCGTCCATTGTTGGCAAGCTCGGGGCTACATTCCAGCCATCCACGATGTAAGATCGTGGATTCTGCGCATTGGTGCAAATGCCGCCAAGGACTTGCTGCGCAATCAATGGCGCCGGCGCAGGCAGCCCACGGTGGATCTCCAGATGTTTCCCGGCCGGCTGTCCTGTCCTCTGGAGAATCTCCTGGAGAAGGAAAGGCAGGAGCATCTGCGTGCCGCAATCCTGGACTTGCACGCCCGCGAGCGGCAGGTGTTCCTCCTACGCCAGAATTGTGGTCTGACGTACGAAGAGATCGCCCGTCTCCTCGAAACTCCAGCAGGCACGGTCAAAACCAGGATGCGCTCGGCCATCCGCAAACTTCGCGAGAAACTGCGCTGAGCCTGCAGCTTGCGCATCAGTCCCGCTGATCGCCTATATCACCGTGCTTGATTCGGCAGCGGCGTAGGACAGATTTCCCAATCTGTCCGGTCAGGTTGGAAACCTGACCCACCGCCGAATCACGCACGGTCATTTAGACTTCGAAAAACCCATCTCGCTCCGCGCGCTGTCCAAGAGTACAATCGCGAATGGAATTGCTGTTCATTGGCATTTGCTGGGAGGGCGACAATCATGCCAAGGTTGGCGGTTGCTTCGGTGTTCATCGTGGTCGCTGCCGGCCTGTCCCTGGGAGGCTTCCGCGTGCTCAAGGCGCCGCAGGAACGTGACACTTTTGCCCAGGACAGGGAATCGCCACCGGCCATTCAACCGGCGGCCTTCGACGGCCAGCGGGCCCTGGGCTACCTGGAGGCGATCTGCAAGATCGGTCCCCGCATCAGCGGCACCGAGGGAATGCGCAAACAGCAAGAGCTGATTCGAAAGCACTTCGAAGCCCGCGACGCCAAGGTCGAATTGCAACGATTCACCGCGCAACAGCATAGCCAGCAGCAAAAGGTTGACATGGCCAACCTGATCGCTTCGTGGAACCCGGATGTGGAACGGCGCGTGATCGTTTGCGCGCATTACGACACCCGTCCCATCGCCGACCAGGAAGAGGATCGCCGGAAATGGACGCAGCCGTTTTTGAGCGCCAATGACGGCGGCTCGGGCGTCGCCTTCCTCATGGAAATGGCGAATCATATGAAGGAGCTGAAGACGAAGGTCGGCGTCGATTTCGTTCTCTTCGACGGCGAGGAGTACATTTTCGAACCCAAGGTGGACAAGTACTTCTTCGGTTCGGAGCATTTCGGAAAGATCTACCGCCAGAATCGCGCTGGAAAACGCTACATTGGGGCCGTGCTCCTCGACATGATTGCCGGCAAGAACTGCCATTTCCCCGCGGAGCAACATTCCATGATGCAGGCAGGCGCCTTGGTTCGGGACCTTTGGGCAATCGCGGCCGAGCAGAACTGCACTGCATTCGAGAACAAGGTCGGCGAAGGCGTACAGGATGACCACGTTGCCCTCAATCAAGCCGGCATCCCGGCGGTGGACATCATCCCCAGCGTGCGCACCGACCCGTCTTTCGGATTCGAATATCCGCACTGGCATCGGTTGAGCGATGTACCTGCCAACTGCTCGGACCACGGGATGATCCAGGTAGCCAAGGTGATCAGTATTTGGCTTCAACGCGTCAAGTAAAGAACTGCAGCAACGGCGGGCCAAGTCCCCAGAATCGTCGGGTAAGCCCATCGTTTCGATAATGCTCGACGAAGGTTGCACCGGTGGAACTCTCTCAAATCATTTTCACTATCTGCCTGGTCGTTATTCTGCTGGCCATGGCGGGTTACTTCCTTTGGCGACAGGTGCAAACCCTGCGCACTTTGTCGGCCCTTGATCCGGAGGAGCGGCGCTTCGTTCGAAGTCAAGCGTGGCGCCGCCTAGTCTGTTCGGGTCTCATGGTGATCTTGGCGGGGTTGTTTGCCGGCTCTTTCTACGTGGAGGGAGCCGCCGACCAATTGGCAAAACAGGGCGAGGCTAATCGTGAGCAGGGAGTCAAGGTGCCCCTGGATCAGGAACAGGCGCGGTTTTTCAATGTGTATCGCATTTATTGGGGCAGCTTTACTCTGGTGCTTTTCATCATCATCGTTCTTGCCGGCGTAGATTTCATGGCGATCCGCCGTTACGGCAAGCGCCAACTGCGGCAGATCCGAGAGGACCGGAAGGCGATGCTGGAAGGGGAGCTGGCCCGCCTGCGCAGCCAACGGAATGGGCACCACTGAAGAGCTATCTGTGGCGAATTCTTCTTGGCTGCACGTCGTGAATGATTAGCAGAGATAAAAAACAAAGGCTGGGGCGGCTTCGAAATTGCCCCAGCCTTTTGTATTTGAAAAACGCGTTTGTTCTTCCCGAGGGCGTCGGCTAGTCGCGGAAGACGCCGTGGCAATTGTTGCAGGTGGAGGTGAGTTTCGCGGCAGCAGCCTTCACCTCTGGCAAGCTTTTCGCCTCAGCCGCCTTCGCCAGTTCCTTGGCCGACTTTCCCATGTCGCTGGACCATTCCAGCCAGTCCTTTTTCTTCTTCTGCCCTTCGTCTTTTTCCGGGACTTTGGCCGAAGCCACCAGGGCAATCGCTTCCACGCGATGGGCCAAGACCGCCAGTGCCTCGGCATTCTTGTCGATCAGCTTTTTGTCGGGCCGTTTGCTCAGAGCCATGATCAGCGCCTCGATGCCGTCGGGAGTGACGGCGCCCGGCTTGGCACCGACGCCGAACACCGGCTTCTTCGTCTTCGCCCGGCGCAACGCCATGAGTCCCATGAAATCTTCGGTCTCCGTCGACTTGGCAATCTCAGCGGCCAGTTTCTTCGCCTGGTCGGCATCGCCCTTGCCGAGTGCGTCGGCAACCTTTTGTACTTGACCGCTCACGCCGGCAGAATCATCCGCTAAACCACGATTGTTGGCCGCCAGCGACCAGGCACCCAGGGCCAGCAAAACTGCTCCGGAAACCAGCATGCGTGAATACATCTGCATCTGTCACTCCTTCTTACATTTACGGGGACACTTTCCCAAGCTATCTCATGATAAAGAGGGGCGCTCCCATTGCAAGAGGTTCGGCCACTTTTCCCGGAGAGTATGAAAGCTGGGCTTTCATCGATTTTTCTCGCCTCGGTCGCGCGGTCCTTTTGCCCGGACTTCATTCCCGACCTAAGCTTCTGCTGGCCTCCCCTATGAGCTGTACCCTATTGGTCCGGTACCTTTCTCCCTGTCAGAGCCATGCCGTTTGCCCACCATTCGCCCATGTCTGGCGGAGATTCCGCACTATGAAGAGCCCGCGCCTCGAGTCGAAGACCGGAAAACAAGCCGTTTGGCAAGCCCCCGGCCCTTCCTCGGGTCCCGCTCCTGATCACAAGTTCATATCCGCGGATTCGCCAGGCTTGGCCGGACCGTCGCTAGCGAGTGTTTCTCGGGATTTCCTCGACCAGCTCATCCGCCTGAACCTGATCAGTTCAGCTGCTGTCGATGGTTTTCTGACTCGAAATAACGCTCAAATCTCGGAATGCGCGAGCGCAGAAGCCATGGGTCGCGCACTTGTCCGCGCCGGTCTCCTGACAAGTTATCAGCTCGACAGGGTGATGGCGGGCACGACCCACGGGCTCCTCCTGGGAAACCATCGGGTGTTAAATCGTTTAGGATCCGGTTCGATGGGCGTGGTGTTTTTGGCGGAGCACACGCTCATGCAGCGCCGCGTCGCGGTCAAAGTGCTTCCAGTGGAGGAAGGTTGTCCGGCCGACTTGCTGGAGCGGTTTTGCAACGAGATGCGCCTCCTCGCCGACTTGCACCATCCCAACGTTGTCACGGCCTTCGATGCGGGGCAATTGCCTGGGCCCGGGCCCGGCATGCCCGCCCTTCTCTACCTGGTCATGGAACTGGTGCCGGGCGGCGATCTCGAAGATTACGTGGTCAAGTATGGCCAGGTAACCTTCGATCAGGCGTGTACATGGGTGCGGCAAGCAGCGCTGGGACTTCAGGAAGCCCACGATCATCATCTGATCCACAGAGATGTGAAACCATCGAACCTGCTGCTCACCAATGAGCGGCAAGTAAAGCTGGTCGATTTTGGGTTGGCCCGGCAGTTTTCGAGCCGGCTGACGAATCCTTTAGCTATCTTGGGCACACTGGGTTTCATGGCCCCCGAGCAGAGCATCGACCCTTCCTCGGTCGACGGACGCGCAGATATCTACGGGCTGGGCGCGACGCTCTTCTGGTTGTTGACGGGCGAAGCCCCCTACCCTGCATCACGCTCGGTAGCGGAAGCGATGCGCAAGCTGCAAACCAGCTGGCCAAGGCGCTTGAGGGCCTTGCGGCCGGATGCCCCCGAAGCACTCGATGCACTGGTTGCTAACCTGCTTGATAAGGATCCAGCAGGCCGTCCACAGTCGCCGTTCGCGGTCATGAGCGCCCTTTTGGAGTTTGCCGGACCCTGTTCGACACTCAACGCGCGGATTCCGACTGCCGGCCAACACGCGGCGCAAACGACTGCTGTCCAACCGGCGCCGGAGGCGGCGGCGGACGCGAGTTTGACGGTCGCACCGCAGCAGACCCGGCCGCAGAAGCGTGTGCTCATCGTGGATGACGAGGCACCGGTTCGCAGCATGGCGCGAAGAGTTCTCGAGCCCCTAGGATGTAGTTGCGACGAAGCCCAAGATGCTGCGGCTGCCCTAGCCGCGTGTGCTCAGCAATCCTTCGACCTCTTGCTTCTGGATTTGAACTTGCCCGACATGGACGGCTACGAGGTCTGCCGCCGGGTGCGCGAGCGTCCCGTAGGGCGCAACTTCAAGATCATCGTTGTGTCCGGCCGCGGCGATCACGACGATCTCGCCGAGGCGCTTCCCCGCGGCGCGGACGACTACATCCCCAAACCCTTCGGCCCCTTACAACTCCGGGGCAGAGTGGAGCACGCCCTATCGTTGAAAGAAGCGCAAGACCGCGCCGACCACCTCGCGAGTCATTTCTCCACGCTAAACCGCCAGTTGGAGAAAAGCCTCGAGGCACGCACCATCGACGTCCGCCGCGCGCAGGACGCCCTGCTGTTCGCCATGGCCAAAATGGCGGAATCGCGGGAAGGGGAGACGGCCAGCCATCTCGGCCGCCTGCAACAATATTCTCGCCTGCTGGCTGCATGCGCCGCAACACAGCCAAGTTGGGAAAGGCTGATAAACAGCAGCTTCCTCCATCAGTTAGAGCGTTGTGTTCCCTTGCACGACATCGGTAAGATCGGCCTGCCGGAACAGATCCTGACCAAGCCTGGCAAGCTTTCCCCCGCCGAGCGCCAGCTGATGGAAACACATCCTGTCATCGGCGATCAGATTCTCGAGGCCATCGCGCACGAACATGGAGAATCGTTGGAATTCTTGAGCATGGCCTCGGCTATTGTCCGGCACCACCACGAGCGCTACGACGGCAACGGCTATCCCGACAGGCTGGTCGGAGATGCCATCCCACCTGCGGCCCGGCTGGTGGCCCTGGCAGATGTCTACGACGCGCTGCGCCGCCAGCGCTTCCACAAGCCCGCTCTGACTCATGCGGAGGCGAGCCGTATTCTCCTGCAAGATTCCAACGGTCAGTTTGATCCTATCCTCTTGCGCGCCTATGCGATGTGCGAACGCGAGTTCGAACGCATCTATCGCGACACCCCCACATGATCTTGACGGGCAGGCTTCCATAACGTATGAGCCTCCCACTCACTTTTCCGCATTTTCGAGAAAGATCCAGCGCGCGGCCGGCGTAAGGCTGCGGCGCCTCCTTGGGCAATGCCAATTGCTCGCGTGCGGAGGCGATGCGCTTCTCCTGATGGGGAGGCGGTGCGCACTGAGCACGATGCGTGCGCAGTGCGGGGGGCGGGAAAGGGAGTATCTTTCTCGAGGAAGGAACCATTGATGAGGACAGGAAAATCGACACTCTTCACAATCAGGAGACTTTTGTTGCAGGGCGGGATATTTAGTGGTCGATAACAACCAAGCGAGCGATCCACTTTGGGATCGTAAAGGACGGGGTTCGGCAAGCGGGGAGTCGGGAACACCCTTTCCATCGGGGGAGCCAAATCCCGAACCGAGTCAGGATGGCGAGAACCGCGGGCAGATTGCTCCGGCAGTGGAGCAGTTCCGGCAGCTTGGGGAGTTGTCGGACGGAACCACGGTCTCAGGTCCTGCCGGCTTCGGAGGGGGCTCTGCTGGCATAAAACGTTGCGCCGACACATCTGGGTCAAGATGGTGGGCCGTGAGCGTTTCCAGCACGCAAAGGCAGTTTTCCCATCTCTCCTTTTCTGCCCGGCGTCCGGGGGGACGCCCGATCTCACAGCTTTTCACGCTGCTCTCGCCGGCGACACAACATCGTCGCAGGCGAGACCAACAACGTGCAGGGCTGTGCGAGCGAGTCAGGCCGGCGCCGCTTGCCTAACATCAGGGAGGAGTTCATGGTGACGCGAGTGGACGTGGATGTCCAGCAGCTTTGGCATGACTACCGGGCTCAACCGACGGTCGAGCTTCGCAACCGCCTGGTTGAGCATTACCTGCCTCTGGTGAAATATAATGCCGAGCGCATTTGGTCGCGATTGCCGGAAGGAGTCGATCTCGATGACCTGATCAGTGCCGGCGTCTTTGGTTTGATGGACGCTATCGATGCCTTCGATCTGGAACGCGGCGTGAAATTCGAGACGTACTGCGTGCCGCGCATCCGAGGAGCGATGCTCGATGAATTGCGGACCATGGACTGGGTTCCTCGGTTGGTACGCAGCCGAGCCAGCAAGCTCGAAGAGGCCCGCAAAACGCTCGAAGCTGAACATGGACGGCCGCCGCGGCCCGAGGAAATGGCCGCCCGAATGGGCATCTCCCTCGATGAACTGGACAAAATGATGGGTGATGCCACGGCCGTGAGCCTGGTCAGTCTGAACAAGAAATGGTATGAGACCGACAGCTACAAGGACGTTCGCGAGATCGACATCCTCGAAGACAAGAAAGCCGAGGATCCAACGCATCGTCTACAAAATCGAGACCTCATGCGGCTCGTGACGCGCGGCCTCAATCGCAACGAACGTCTCATCATCATTCTCTACTATTACGAAGACATGACCATGAAGGAGATCGGCGCGACGCTCGACCTGAGCGAATCGCGGGTCAGCCAGATGCATTCCAGCATCGTTGCCCGTCTTCAGGCGCAGTTATCCAAGCGTCAGCCCGAATTCTGCAATTAACCAAAACGCGTTCAGGCGTTTTCACGGCTTTCCTCGAAGGTGCCCTGGGTCGTCCCAGCCGGCACCTTCGTCCGTTCGGCGGCTGAAAGTCGCCCCATTTTCTTGTTGTCCCCATTTCAATCTAAATAAGGTGCGGCATTTGGCTGTAGGTCAGGTTTCCAACCTGACCGGACAGATTGGAAATCTGTCCTACGTAGCTGCCGAATCAAGCACGGTGATATAGCCGGCTTCTTCCTCCGGATTTGCGCTACAGCTCCGGATCTGCCCGACTTAGCCGATCTCTGCGCGCGGCCGTTCCTGTCGCTATAATACCGCCTGGTGCCGGAGGCTCGCCCACAACCGGCTAAGAGTCTGTCCGACAAGCTCTCCCTTCTCCCTTGTACTCAAGGGAGAGGGGTCGGGGGTGAGGGTTTTAGACTACCGAAGGTTCCCTGAGCCCCCTCACCCCCAACCCCTCTCCCCCGAGTACGGTGGAGAGGGGCTTCTCGGACAAACTCAAAGAGAGTCCCGCTTTCGGTGTCCACCATGCAACCACCTGGCAATAATCCGACCGGGCCTCGGCCAGCAAGGGAAAGCCTTGGCAGGGACCAACTTCCGCGCGTTCTCATTGCCGACGATAACGCACAAGGCGTGGAACTGCTGGAGGCCTACCTCAGCGACGGCAAGGTTGAAATCGCGACCGCTGCCGACGGGGAGGAGACGCTGCGCAAGGTGAAGCAATGGCAGCCTGACGTGATCCTCCTGGACATCATGATGCCGAAAATCAGCGGATTCGAAGTCTGCAAACGGCTTCGGGCCGACCCGGTAACGCGGGACATTGGCGTCCTCATGATTACCGCTCTCGACCAGCCGAGCGACATCGAGCGCGCGGTCGAAGCGGGTACGGACGATTTCCTGACCAAACCCATCAACAAAGCCGAGTTGCTCTTGCGCGTGCGCTCGGTCCTCAAAAGCCGGCTCAACAAGCGCGACCTCGATCGCGCGTTGGCGTACATTGACGCCGTGGAGCGTGGGGAGAAATGAAGAAAGCTGATAGCCTTGGCTGAATGTCTCTCCATCTGCCCCGGTCGTGTCATTTTGCAGCCGCGCCGGGCGCGACCCTTCTATGGGCGCCATCCCTGGGTGTACGCGGGGGCCATTTCCGTCGTCGAGGGCGAACCCGCCGATGGCGACGTGGTCGATCTCTATTCGCACACCGGCAATTTCGTCGCCCGCGGCCTGTACAACAGCAGAAGCAAGATCCGCGTGCGCCTGTACTCCTGGAGCCAGGACACGCCTCTGGATCGCGATTTCTTTGCGCAACGTCTTGACGCAGCCTGGCGTTTGCGAAGTCAAATCCTTGGCCTGGACGGCCCGGGCCGGGCTTGCCGGCTCGTGTTCAGCGAAGGCGACGGCTTATCCGGGCTCACCGTCGACCGCTATGATCGTTGGCTCATCGTGCAGTTCACTTCTCTGGGCCTGGCGCAGCGCAAGGAAATGCTGGCCGAGCTGATGGTCGAAGTCATGCACCCGGAAGGGATTTACCTGCGCACCGAGCGCGGCGTAGGTCAACTGGAAGGGCTGGATCTCCAGGATGGACTTCTGTGGGGACAAGTCCCCACCGAGCCGGTGATCATCGAGGAGGCCGGCGCTCGCTTCCTGGTAAATCTCCGCGAAGGCCAAAAGACCGGGTTCTATCTGGACCAACGGGATAACCGGCGTGCCGTGGCAGGCCTGGCCAGAGGCCGGCGCCTGCTCGATGCCTTTTGCTACACCGGCGGCTTTGGACTGCACGCGGCTCGCGCGGGAGCCAGCGCGGTTCTCGGAGTCGACGTATCGGAACCGGCGTTGGCGCTCGCCCGGGAAAACGCCCAGCTCAACGGCGTGCAAAACATGTCCTTTGTGCGCTCCGAGGTCTTCGCTTATTTGCACAAATTGGTGGAGGCCGGGGAGCGCTTCGGCATGGTCGTTCTCGATCCACCCAAGTTTGCCCGCTCCCGCAATGCCCTGGAGGAGGCGCTCCGTGGATATCGCAGGCTGCAAACGCTAGCGCTGCGACTCCTGGAATCCGATGGCATCCTGGTAACTTGCTGTTGCTCGGGGCTCATCACGATGGATATGCTACAGGACTTGCTTGCGCAATTGGCAGCAGAAGAGCGGCGGGGAATTCAGATTCTGCAACGAGGCGGACAAGCGCCGGATCATCCGCTTGCGGCGGTATGTCCAGAATCGAATTATCTGAAATGTTTGATTTGCCGCGTGCTCTAGACGCTAGTCTCTCCCGGGTGAAAATTCTTGCGTGACAACGGCAGCTGCCAGTCCTTTAGACCGTTTCCCGGCTCGGGCGCTGGCACGGGAATGAAACTTTGGCTCTCCGAGCAAGGTAATCTCTGGGCGCCTTGGTTGGCGATGGACGGCAGTAGGCTCTTTCTTATTGGAGGTCGCAATTTCCATGCTAAGGTCAAGTCGCATGAAGTATCTGTTGCTCTTTGGCACTGTCCTAGCACTCGCCTTGCCGGCCCGAGCTGCCGAAGTCGATAAGTACCTGCCCAACGATACCGCCATTGTGGCGGCAGTGAATGTCAAGCAAATTGTCGAGTCCCCTCTCATCAAGAAATATGCGTTGCCGCATTTGCAGGACGCTCTCAAGAAAGATGACGAAACCAGCAAGATCCTCAATGCGGTCGGCTTCGACCCCACGAAGGATTTGACCAGCCTCACGATCTCTTTTGATGGTGTAAGTAGTGAGCCGAAAGTGGCTGTCATCGTCCACGGTCAGTTCGATGTGGACAAGCTTGCAGCCAAGGCCGAAGAAGAAGCCAAGAACAAGCCCGATAAACTGGTAATCCATAAAGAGGCCGACGGCAAAGTCTATGAGATTACCGCTCCCGACGGCAAGCCTGGGTTCGTCGCCATTATTGACAAGACGACCATCATTTTCTCCAACCAGAAAGAATACGTCAACGATGCTCTTGCCAAAGCGGCAGGCAAGAAAAAAAGCGACGTGAGCAAAGAGTTGCGCACCGCCATCGAGAAGCAGGATGCGAATCAGTCTCTCTGGGCGATCATTCCCGGTGAAACATTGAAAAAATCCGAATTCATAAACGTGGCTGAGGAGAAGGCCAAAAAAAATATTGAGAAGATTGAGAACATTGTCCTGGGTATCACCGTTAGCAAAGACGTCAAGTTCAAGGTGGACATCGCCACGAAGAGTGCCGACAGCGCCAAGGAACTCGCCGAGGATCTGAAGGAGGCTTTGAATCAGGCCAAAGGCTTCCTGGCCCTTGTGGCCGGACAGCAGAAAAACATCGGGCCGATTGTGGATCTGGTTGGCGCCATGAAGCTAGCTACCGATGGAAGCAGCATCACGATCAAGAGCGAGGTGAGCCAGGAGCTGATCGAGAAAGGCTTGAAGCGAGAATAAGGGGCGGACTATATGGCGGTGCGTAATTCGGCAGCATTTGTGGGGCACGTTTTCAACGTGCCGGCCGGCGTCTGGGCACGTTACAAACGTGCCCCACAAACCGCAGTAGCCGATTCACGCACGGCCATATAGCTCTCAAGTCAATCAGCGGGGAACGCGAAGCTCTTGGTCCCGTAGTCGAAGGGATCAAGGCCTCGTCATCCCCGCTTGTTTTTTCGTTTGATCCAGGTCAGCCTTGCAGAGCATTGGCCCTCGCCCGCGGCGGATCGACGGTCAACGACCTTTTTGAGAGGCATCGCTTGGCGGCAGCTTTGGCGGATCGCGAAGTTTCTTCAGCTCCAGCGGTAAGGAACGACCGGCCATATTGGCCTGGTTTCGGTCGATAGCCCGACCGATATGATAGCGAAGCTCTGGCTGATTCAGCAAAAAGGCCAGGTGGTCTGCCGGCTTTCCCTGCTGTGATTTCTCCTCGAGCACATCCAAAAAAGCCTGGTTGAATTGGGCTGGACGGTCTTCCCTTGCCAGAACGATGGCATGACCCAGGCGCCCCAGCGTTCGATAAGCCTCAATCCTGGATGAATTCTTGGTGAGGCCCGTGAAAAGGCGGTCAGCATCGTCGAGTCGATTATGATCGAGGTAAAACCGTCCCAATTCAAGATTGTATCGTAAGCCAAGTTCCAGACGACTCTTCTCGCCGGCCGGATTCGCATACTGCTCGACGGCATCGCGGAGAAACTTCTCCTGCTTTTGCAGCTCGGTGAGGGCCGGCACGTCAGGGCTGTCTGCAATCGAGGGCAAGGGTGGCGGTGTCGGGACTGCTCGTGGTCGGCCGGCCATCCATGCTGCCGCACCTCCGCCCACCAGTGCCAAAAATGACGTGAACACAATGCCGAAGACCCAGACCCCCAGGCGCCTGGGAGGGCTCTGGACTGCCGTGTCCGTCGAGTACGCGGGCTGAGAAGGCGGCGCGCTCGCAAAGGTTCCGCTGGCTAAGGTCTTTTGACCGGCCAGCACATCTCGAACGCGAATCAGGTCTTTCAGCACCTCGCTGCACGTCTGGTAGCGCTGCGCAGGGCTCTTCGCCATCATTTTGTGCACCACCGCGCACAGCTCCGCGGGCAGATCGGAACGTACCTGTGCGAGCGGCGTCGGCTCGCTCTTGACATGCTGCAGCGCCAGCTCAAATTGATTTTCGGCGCGGAAGGGTGGTTGCCCCGTCAGCATGTGGAAACAGGTCACGCCGAAGGAATAAATGTCCGTCCGGGGATCGAGCGGTTCGCCTTGAATTTGCTCCGGGCTCATGTAGAGCGGAGTTCCCATGGTGATGCCGCTCTGCGTGAGATGGGGCCCGGCTTGCTCATCGGCAAAACAACGCGAGAGACCGAAATCGGCGACCTTGACCTCGCCGCGGCGCGTCAGAAGGATGTTCTCGGGCTTGATGTCGCGATGGATGATGCCCATCTCACCGGCGCGCTGCAAGGCTGACGCGACCTGGCGCATGATGCTCACGGCTAGAGGCAGCTCTGGGGGCCCCTTTCTCGCCAGGTACTCGGCCAGGTTGCGGCCCTCGACGTATTCAAGGGCCATGTAATGAAGTCCGCCTTCCACCCCAAAGGCATAAACTTGGACGATGTTTGCGTGCGTCAGCCGGGCCACGGCCTCCGCCTCGGCCCGGAAGCGCTGGTGAGCGGTGGGGCTAAGAGGCACGTCCGTGCGCATGATCTTGATTGCCACTTTCCGCTTCAGAGAGATTTGTTCGGCCAGATAAACCTCTCCCATGCCTCCCTGGCCAAGACGGTGCAAGACGTGAAAATCCCCCAGGCGCTTGCCGTTGAGGTCGCCCTCGGGAGACGTGGCGTCCACGAAGCTGGAAGATGGCGGAGGCATTTGCGTGGCTGGGTCCATGATCTCGAGTTTTCCCACTCTGCAGATGCTGGATTCATCTTAGCCGCGGCGCATCGGCCTCAGCAAACAAATCTCAGGGGCCGGCCGGCTGCTACACGCCCTGGGCGACCAGGCGTTCCACTTCGAATTGATAGCACGTCCTGTTGCTGTTGCCGGTATAGAGGTGCCGCGCGGACGGAGAAAATGTGAGGGATTTGATCTGGGTGTTCAGTTCAGCCCTGGCGGCCAGCTTGCCGGTGGCCGTATCCCAGAGACAAAGAATGCGATCGTCGCCACCGGAGGCCAGCCAACGGCCGTCCGGGCTGTAGGCCACGGAGGTCACCGTTTCCTGGTGCCCGACAAGCTCGGCCGTCAACCGTCTCCCTTTTAGGTCCCAAATGCAGATGGACTTGTCCAGCGCCGCCGCCGCCAGCCAATGGCCGGTCGGATGAAAAACGAGACAGGTGACGCCGCCTTCGAAGGTGGCGGTTTCACAGCGTTCGCTCAGGTTCCAGATGCTGACCGCCCCGTTGGATCCTCCGGTTGCCAACCAATCGATTCCACCCACGGCCAGCAGGTTGCCTTGCGGATGAAAAGCCAACGATTCGATCGTGCAGCCGTCCAGCGCATCCGGGATCAACAATTCAGGCACGCCGCCGGCCACATTCCACAGCAGGACCTCTGTGCCGACGGCGCTGGCTGAGGCCAGTATTGCGGATCCGGGTGAAAAGGCCAGGCTGCTTACGGGCTGGGGATTCTCCGTGTCCTGGAAGTGCGTGCGCAGTTGACCGTTGGCGGCTTCCCACAGGCGGATCGAGGCATCTGCGCCCCCGCCTGCCAGCCAATGTCCGTCGGGGCTAAAGGCGAGGCTGTCGAACGATGCCTCGCCCTCGAATTGCAGCAGGCTCTGGCCGGTAAGCGTGTCCCAGACCACGAGGGTTGCATCGCTGGCAGTTGCCACGCGCGTGCCATCGGGACTGAGGGCCATTCCCGTTCCGCTGCGGCGAAAGCCGCTCAAGTCAATCGAGCTGTGAGACCCGGTCCTGCCCGGCTCGCCTTGCTCGAGATCGGCACAATAGATCACGCGCTCTGATCCGCCGGAAGCAACATATCGGCCGTCGGGCGCGAACGCCAGGCAAGAGATCTGGCCCCTGGCTCCCTGCAAACGTTTTCGAATACGATAGGTCGTGAAATCCCAAATGAAGATGGTTTCGAGAGAGTCGGAACATGCGAGCAGCTGACCGTTCGGGCTGAAATCGAGCGCCGTGAGTTGAGTAGCATGGGCATTGAGCAGGATGAGCGGCTCAAAAGTGGCGGTGTCCCAGACGCGCGCGGTGGTATCCCACCCGCCGGAAACGAGGCGCTCGCCCTTTGGGTCCCATGCAAGAGCCTGGATTCGATCGGTATGCCCCTTGAGGCTTCCCAGGAGTTGGTCCGTCTCGGTGGCCCAGATCGAAATCGACTTATCCTCGCTCGCCCCGGCCAGGCGCCCGCCCTCGGGGCTGAAGGCCAAAGCGCTAATCGCACGATCATGGTTGGCAAGCTCGCGGACCAAGCGTCCGCTCCCCCCCTCCCACAAACGCACGATCCCATCGTCGTGACCTGTCGCCACCAGCGTTGAATCGCCGCGGAACGCTATCGCAGTCACCCAGGAAGGCTGCGCGATGACGCGCAAGAGCCGTCCCGTGGCTGTCTCCCACAAGGACAAATCGTCGCTCGCCGAAGCAAGGAAGCGAGCATCCTTGCTGAAACTCCAAAGGGTCTCCAGGTCGCTTAGGAACCGGTATTCCAATTGCCGGCCCGTCTTGTCCCAGTGGCGCAGAATCCCGGGGTCTTCTACAGACCAAAGGTTGCCGTCGCTTCCAAAAGCCAGGGCCAGCAGCTCACCGTCGGCATGGAAGCGGGCATCGCCAAAGATGCGCAGCAGTCCTGGTGCGGGGCAGATTTGTTCTGGGGAAGGTAAAGCGCTTGCGGCAGTCATAAATCCCCCGGCAAGAGACGCGAAAGAAAGCCGCCAGGCAACTTCGATCTTTCACGCCTATCTGAAAATTCTACAACAGTTTTTCGTACCTGGTGCCTTGGACTCTGCGTAACTTGAGGAAATAATGGGTGCCGGGGATAATTCTTGCAGGAACAGATCGGCAAAATGGACAAAATCGGCTGGGAGCGCCAGGGCTCTCGTGTCGGCGGAAGACTCCAGCGCAGCAGCGTGGGAGCCGGGAGGATTAAGGATATGGCCGAGTTTGCCGGGGAGTTCGCTTATATCGATTGGCTTCGCAAGGCGACGCCCCAGGACCCGCGCGTGCTCATCGGGCCCGGCGACGACGCCGCAGCCCTGCGTCTGTCTCCACATGCGCCCTGCCTGGTCACGACCGACATGCTTCTAGAAGGGAGTTGCTTTCGCCTGTCTGAGGCCGGACCGCGGCTGGTGGGCCGCAAGGCCATGGCTGTCAACCTCAGCGACATCGCTGCGATGGCCGGTAAGCCCGTTGCCGCGGTGGTCAGCGTCGGCCTCCCTCGTCAAGGAGGGCGACAGCTGGCCGAGGAATTGTACCACGGCCTACGCGAGATGGCCGATCAATTCAACACGGCCCTGGCGGGCGGCGACACGAACAGCTGGGAGGGGCCACTCGTGATCTCCGTCACCCTCATTGGCGAAGCCACCAACCGCGGTCCGGTACGTCGAAATGGAGCCCGGCCGGGAGATTGGCTTTTGGTAACGGGACCGCTGGGAGGCAGCATCCTGGGCAAACACCTGACTTTCACTCCGCGCGTGCAGGAAGCCCTGGCGCTTCACGCCTCTACGGAGCTTCACGCAATGATCGACATCAGCGATGGTTTGGCAGCCGACGTCAACCACCTTTGCGTGGAGAGCGGCTGTGGGGCCGTGTTGCATGCCGAAAGCATTCCGATCACGAGTGCTGCCCGATCCATGAACGACAGCCAAACGCCGCTGGAGCACGCGCTCACGGATGGTGAAGACTTCGAGCTAGTGTTTGCCTTGTCACCCGCGGACGGCGAACGCTTGCTGCGCACGCAACCGGTCTCGGGGATCACGCTCGCCCACATCGGGGAATGTGTTGCAGAGGGCCTGTGGCTCGAAAAGGATGGCCGCCGCCGCGTTCTTGAGCCTCGTGGGTACGTGCACGCATTTCAATAGCTGCTCTGGCGGCAGGCGGATGCTTCTCAGGGATCGCTATCGTCCTCTTCCACCTCGCCAAAGGCGTAGCCGCACGCTTTGCAGACCAGTGGTTTCTGGCACAGCGGACAGGAAATGGCCATGTCCGGCTGATACAGGCCAATGTGGGTCTCTTCCTGGCGAGGGTGAAAAGGCTGGCCGCAGGACTTGCATACGAGTGGCTGTTCGCAAAAACTGCATTTGATCATGGCGAGCCCCACAACTTGGTTAGTTGAAAGAGAGAACGGCTATTTCCATTCTAGTGCTCTGCCAAGTCTAAAATGATAAGTCTTAACGTGGGCTTCGCCCACCGCCCTGCAATGTGCGCAGTTTCCTTGCGCCCGGCAGGAGGGTGATGGGGGAGTTGATCCTCATATTGCAAGCCAGCGATGTTCTTTTCCCTGCCTGCTGGCCCGCTTGATAGAGTGAGGTTTTCCCGGAAAAACCGGGAAATAATCGCCAGTGCGGCATTTGTAGAAGTTCATTCTATGAACAAGAAAGTTCTCCGCAAGTGGCATAGAACTTCAGCGGAAAGACACTAAGTTCGTGTTTCGCAGATTTTTAAGTGTCGGCGGAGTAAATTGGTGTCGGCTTCTTTGCCGGTTTTGGGCAGACTTAGGTCGCTCAAAACACAAAATCGCCCGGGCAAGGAAGCCGACTCATGG
>Ga0316363_10000770_pt1 | contig 35284 bp, 28 predicted proteins | sample Sb_taG_3_FD_200459 | JGI IMG/M metagenome (GOLD analysis project Ga0316363, IMG submission 200459) | Peat soil microbial communities from Weissenstadt, Germany - Sb_50d_a_PC metaG (v2) (version 2) | ecosystem: Environmental > Terrestrial > Soil > Wetlands > Peat | place: Germany: Weissenstadt...
TGCACTCTGTACCAAGCAAGAAGTGCTGGATTGGTTGGAAAAGGCATATGAGGAGCACGAGGCCTACGCCCCCTTCTGGAATATCCACCCGGCGTTCGATCTGATCCGCTCTGAGCCTCGCTTCCAGAACATTCTGCGCCGCATGAACTTTCCGAAATAGGCCGATTCGTCTATGCGTCATCGGAATCGGTCTGGATTCCGCAAACAACACAGAAACTGACGGATATCGAATACCGAGTGGCGCAGCTCCGTAACTGGATTCCAGCGAGCACCAGTCCGGCAAGCACACTGGAAGAGAAACTACTCACCGGCCTACAAGATCAAATCATGCGCCCGGAAGCCGTCGAGTACATCCTCGATAATTTCGCGAGCGCGATGCTCAGGTTCTTGGATGACCTGGGCGGCGACTTGGACCGGATGCGCAGGCGTAAGGACGAGTTGGAGCGCGAGGTTGCCAATCTTGCGCATGCAGTAGCACAGGGAGACTTCTCGCCCGCTCTCCGGGCCGCACTAGCCGACCGAGAGCGCGAGATTGGAGAGATAACTGCAAAACTTCTCGAATCGCGGCCTGATTCACTTCGCGCGAAGCTTCAAAATCTCCGCAGCTTTGTTGTTCTGCACATGCGGGACATCCGAGCGATCGTTAATTCTGACCCTGCCAAAACGCGGGCGATCTTCGCTAAGCACATCGAAAGGATCACACTTACACCGGGCGGGGAACACTACGTAGCTTCAGGGACTTGGAATTTTGTGGGGCGTGGCAGTATCGATGGTGCCGGGGGCCAGAATCGAACTGGCTACGCCCGCCTTTTCAGGGCGGCGCTCTACCAGTGAGCTACCCCGGCACGCAACTCAATTAGTTTAGAGGCCGCTTCTCGCTCTGTCAATTTGCCTGCGCGTCCAGCTTCGCCGCAAAATGTGCCATCGCCCAGCCCGCAATCTCCTTTTCTCTTTACTTTCCCGCCGCCTCTCACGCCAATTCGCGTTTACGCCGCGCCCCGCTTATACTCAACTGGACTGTCATGACCACCGCCCATCCGAAATCTTCCGCCCTCATCCTGGAACTAAATGGCCTGGCCGTCACCGCCGCTTCCGCCGAAGCCTTGATGACAGACATCGTCACGCTCCTTCACGGCAAGCTCACCAAATACAATTGGGTTGGCTTCTACATGCTCAAGCACGAACCCGCCGGCGATATCCTCGTCCTCGGCCCCTTCAAGGGCACCATGACGCCACACTCCCGCATCCCTCTCAACCAGGGCATTTGCGGCGCCGCTGCCAGCAGCGGCATGACCATCGTCATTAACGACGTCGCCAGCGATCCCCGCTATCTCGCCTGCTCCCTCGAAACCAAATCCGAAATTGTCGTCCCCATCTTCGTCCACGGCAAAGTCCTCGGTGAACTCGATATCGATTCCCACTTCCTCTCCGCCTTTGGCCCACGCGATCGCATTCTCTGCGAACACGCCGCCGCCCTCCTCGGCAAATTCCTCGAATCCCACTCCTAATTTTCGCGGGTAGGTTCTCTGTTGGGTGCCCCAGGTTCGGTTTTTTTACCTGGGTCTTGGGTTTGTCCCGTTACATCTTTGGCCACATGAACTTGAGGGTGCCCCATCCTTCGCCCGCCTCCGGCGGGAAGGGTGGGCTCTTACGATCTAACTCCGCAACGCCTCTTCTCTTAATTCTTGGATCTGCGCGCTTCTGAAAACTGACATGTGCCGTGGTCACCACTGTGCTTCCTGATCACTGATATCTGATCGCTGATAACCTTCCGCTCCCGCTCAAAACGATCAGCCACCACCCACCGACCGCTGCCTCCCTACGTCTCCTGCGAATCCTCAAACTCCTTCATCCACTCCCGCCCCTTCAACACCTCTCTCGGGCGCGTCCCGTCCGGCGGCCCCACAATCCCGTCCTTCTCCATCAAATCAATCAAGTGCGCCGCTCGCCCATACCCGATCCGCAATCTCCTCTGCAATGTCGAAGTCGACGCTCGCCCCATCTCGCAGCACACCCGCACTGCATCTTGATACAGCGCATCATCCGACTCCTCGCCGCCTCCCGCGCCGCTCTCTTCTTCCGCCGCGCCCCGCGTCCTTTCTGTAACCTCTTCCTTCGGCGCTTCCAGCAACTGTTCGTTGTACTTTGCCGGCGCCTGCTGCCTCCAGAAATCGCACACCGCCGTAATTTCATCCTCGGTCACCAGCGGCCCGTGAATCCGGTGCAACCTCGCCGACCCCGCCGGCAAATACAGCATGTCGCCCTTGCCCAACAGCGATTCCGATCCATTCGCATCCAGAATCGTCCGCGAGTCCACTTTGCTCGCCACGCGAAACGAAATCCGCGCCGGGAAGTTCGCCTTGATCAACCCCGTAATCACGTCCACCGACGGCCGCTGCGTCGCCAGTATTAAATGTATCCCCACCGCCCGCGCCATCTGCGCCAGCCGCGTGATGGACTCCTCCACGCTGTTCGTGTCCACCATCATCAAATCCGCCAACTCATCGATAACAATCACCAGGTAGGGAAGTGGCTTGTGCTCCGGTTCTTCTAAGTTGTCAAACAACGAAAGCGATTGCTGCTTCTGGCACGAGCGGTTGTACTGGTCGATGTTTCTCACGCCACGCTGCGCCAGCAGCTTCAACCGGCTCTCCATCTCCTTGGTCGCGTTCCGCAGTACGTTCGACGCCACCTTCGGGTCCGTCACCACAGGCGCCAGCAGGTGCGGAATACCTGAATACAAACTCAATTCCAGCCGCTTCGGATCCACCAGCACCATCTTCACTTCGTCCGGCGTCGCCTTATACAAAATCGAAATCATCAGCGAATTGATGAACACGCTCTTCCCCGTGCCCGTCGATCCCGCAATCAGCAGGTGCGGCATGGACGCCAGGTCCGTCACCCGGATTCTGCCGTGCAGGTCCCGCCCCATCCCCAGCGTCAGCTTGTTCGGCGAATTCGTGAACTCCGTCGCCTCCAGGATTTCGCGCAACGCGATGGTCTCCCGCCGGTCGTTTGGCACTTCAATGCCGATCGTCGATTTTCCCGGTATCCGTTCGATCAAAATCGACTCCGCTTTCAGCGCCAGGCACAAATCTTCCGTCAAGCTGATAATCCGGCTGTACTTGATTCCCGCTTCCGGTTTGAACTCGAATGTCGTCACCACCGGCCCGGGATTGATTTGCGTTACGCGCCCTTCCACCTCGAACTCGTGGCATTTCGCTTCGATCGCCCGCGCCCGCATCTTCAATTCGTCTTCATCCAGCTTCTGGCTGCCTTCGCCTTCCTTCAGCAGGCTGATCGACGGCAGCTTGTAGTTGGTATTCGTCTTGGCAATCTTAGGGTCAGGCTTCTTCGCTTTACCCACAACGTCCGCCAAGCCCTTCTCATTATTCAAAAACAGAATCGGCGCCTTGTGCGTAGCCTCCTTTACCTCCTCAACTTCCTCCACCTCCTCAACCTCACTTTTCTCCGCTGTCTCTCCTTTGCCCACAATCTGCGGAGTCACCGGCTTCCGCCCCGCGATCCTTCGTTCTTCCACTTCCCGCCGCATCCGCCTTTGCTCGCGTTCGTCCTGCCACGCGTGCCAGCGCGCCTGCGCCCGCTGCAAAATCCCCAGCTTCTCCATCCGCCCGATAGGCCCCTTCTCCCCGCTGGCCCACGCATGCGCCCCGCTGAACGAAAAAGTCGTGGTCAAAAACACCGCCACCACCAGCAGCGCAATCGCCACCAGGTTCGCGCCCCACACGTTGAATCCAGACCGCAGCCCGTGCGACATCAGCGTTCCCAGCAACCCTCCTGCCGGCAACGCATCCCTCACGGAAGGGAAGTGCCACAGCGACAGCAGCGATGGCAGAGACATCAGCAGCAGCACATAGCCCGCAATCGTCGCCGCCTGCGAATCGATCGCCCGGCTCCGGCACCAGCGGTACCCCAGCAGCCCAATCGCCACCGGCAGCAAAAACGCCGCGAATCCAAATGCCTGGAACAGCGCGTCCGCCGAATAGGCTCCCACCGGCCCGATCCAATTTCTCGTTGGATTCTGCTCCCCCGCCGCCGCGCTCACATTGAACGCCACATCCCGCGGGTTATACGTGAGCAGCGACAGCCCGATCAGCACCGCCGTCATGATGCACAAAAACCCTATCAGCTCGTTGAGCCGTTTATTCTCAGTTGGTGTAAGGAAGCGCACTTAAATCTCCTCAGCTTTTTGGGGAAGGCTGAGTGCCGCATGGGGCGCGGCGCTGGCGCGCCCCGACTTGGAGGAACGCCCAAATCATACCAAACCGTAAGCCCCGTACAAGCCCATCTTCACCCCTGTTTCCAAACCCCAATCACCCCAATCAGTTGTGCCCTTTTGGAGTGCGGCGCCTTGGCGCCGCTTTTACGGTCGCAGCACCCACCACGCCACCGAGTCGATCCACTCACGCCCGCCAGAAAACAACTTGTCATCCCGACCGGAGCGACCCGACTTTTTCTTTCGCGCCGCAGTTTGGCGCGTCGGGTCGCGTAGTGGAGGGATCTGCTTTTCCGTCCTATGCTTGTGGGTGCCCCAGGTGCCGGTTTTGCACCTGGGCTCTTGGGTTAGCCTTCCGCCTGTGAACTCTCAACTCCGCACTCTCAACTTGCCACTCTTCTCTGTGACCTCTGCGACCTCTGTGTTCTCTGTGTAAGCCTTTTCTTTTAACCCGCCAATCTCGCCGCAAAAAACAACACCAATATCCCCACAATAATCCGGTAAATCGCGAACGGCCCAAACCCTCTCCGCCTCACATACCCCATAAACCACGCCACGCTTCCATACGCCACGATAAACGACACCACAAACCCGATCGCCAGCACGATCCATCCATGCGCATCAATCCCCGCCACTCCGATCGGATTCCCATCCTTCCCCCGCAACGACTTCCACAGCGTGTACCCCGTCGCCACCACCATCGTCGGTATGGACAAAAAAAACGAAAACTCCAGCGCGCTCGCCCGCGACATCCCCGCCACCTGTCCCGCCGCGATCGTGGACATGGACCGCGACGTCCCCGGAAACACCGCCGACAAAATCTGGCACGCCCCAATCCACACCGCTTGCAGCAAACTCATCTCTTCCATGTGCCACGTGTGAATCACTCCGCCCGTCGCCGCCTCCCCCGCCGCCTCCGCCTTGCTGTTCCGTGCATCGATGAACCACATCACAATCCCGCCCACCAGCAACGCCGTCCCGATCACGTACGGGCTCTCCAAATGTTTCCCGATCACCTTCACCAGCAGAAACGACGGTATCGCCGTCACCACAAACGCGATCATCACCAGGCTCAGCGGGTGCGTCAGAATCGTCCGCTCGCCGCGCTCCCCGCGGGGAAACGTCGAGAAAAATTTCGCGATCCGGTGCCGGAAATAAATCGGCAGCGTCAAAATCGCCCCCAACTGGATCACAATCGAGTACATCTTCCAATACCCGCTCTCCAGGCTGAGCTGCGAATAATGCAGGTGCAGCAGCGCCTCCGCGATCCGCAAATGCGCCGTCGAACTCACCGGAATAAACTCCGTCAATCCCTCCACAATCCCCAAAATCACGCTCAAGAAATAATCGCTCACTCTTCCGCTCCTGGTTTGGTGGCACAGGCAATCCTGCCTGTGCTCTTGGATTTGCCTCTGTACCTCAGGCCTTTTCCTGGGTTTCTCTTGTCTTTGTAGGGGTCCAGCACAGCTGGACCCCATGTCCGCACAATCTCAAGTCTATTCTCAACTTCTTCTCTTGGGCTTTCCGGGACCGCCGATCTCCCGATCGGCCTCTTGGGTTTTCCCGCCAACAACTCCCAACGGAAACGCTTGAGGGTGCCCCATCCTTCGCGTCTTTTGCAAAGGGTGGGCTCTTACGCTCTAACACCACCCACCTTCTTCACTTCATTCTTGGGTTTTCTTCCCTCTGAAAACTGATAGCCGATAACTGTCAACTCCCTCAGGGTGAACTCTTACGATCTGACGCCGCACCCTCTTTTCTCCCCCACTTCTATCCATCTCTGCCAAAAACCATTTGTCATCCCGACCGGAGCAACGGCGCCTTTTGCCGTTGCGTAGTGGAGGGATCTCGGCACAATCTACCGGCGGCACAGTCACTCTTGTTTACGCTGAGCTTCGAAGGGACGGTGCTCTCAGGTTTGTTTCCGTCCGAAAGCTGTCAACTGTAAACTGTCAACTGTTGACTTTTCCCCTCCTGCTCGCCACTCGTCACTCGCCACTTCTTCCCAACCTCTTCCTCATCTCATATGCATCCACCCGCCCCAAATAATACCGTTTCAAGATCGCCTCCGCAGAATAACCATGCCGCCTCCAGAACGCAACGGCGCCTTCATTGTCCACTGCCGTTTCCAGCAGCACCGACAGCACTCCGTGATACGCAAAATGCTGCTCCATTTCCCCCAGCAGCGCCGACCCCACCCCCTTCCGCCGGTGCGCCTCCGCAATATCCAGCGTGATGATGTGCGCCAGCGGCGGATTGCTTTCCGCCAGAATAAACCCCGCCAACTGTTTGCCTTCTTCCGCGATTAGGCAATCGGCCGAGTCCAAATCCAAAAAATGCTGCAGCGTCCATTTACTGTAGGAAATTCCCGGCACAAAACACGCCAAATCCAATTTATGGATCGCGGAGAAATCGCGCGCTTCGTAAGGTCGGATCGTCGCGGGCATCGGTGCGCTTCTGCTGTGCCGCCATCTTAGTGCGCCCGCACCGGCATGTTCAACCCCAACGCCTTCACCGTCGTCGCATCCACCGTGGGCTGCCCATTCTCCTTCACCACCACTCCAAATCCCCCGCTGTAGTCCCACATCGTCCAGCCCATCCCGCGTTTCTCCAGGGTCCTGCGCACGTCGCTCAGCCACGCCGCGCGTTCCTCTGGCTTCGCTGCCTTGCGGTACACGCCAAACTCGTTGCATGTCACCGGAACATTCCAGCGCTTCGCCCAAGCCTCCACCTGCGCGATGTCCGCATCAATCCGCGCCGCGTTCCAGTGTCCCGCGCCGTACCGCACTATTTCCAGTCGGTGCACTGCGTCCCCCACCCGCGCCGCCGCGGCCTGCACATTTTCCGGGCTCGACGGGTATGGCACCTCCTTCAACTCGTGCCAGTAATTTTCGCCCCACGTCGCTCCTTGGTGTGTGAACAAATGCGGCTCGTAAAAATGAAAATTGTAAATCACATTGCCGTCGCGCAGCGGCTCCATGAACACCAGGTCGTCGTCATCCGCCCACCGCGCCCCTTCCACAATGATCGTGTGTCCCGGCGCGCCCTCGCGAATCGCCACCGCCACGTGCGCTTGAATCCCCGCCCATCGATAGCGATCCCTTATCTCCGGCTCGTTCAATATCTCAAAGAACACTCTTTCCGGGGGCAGGGAAGCGTAGTGCCGCGCAAACGCCCGCCAGAAATCCGCGAACTGCTCTACAAATTCGTCTTTAGCCAGATTTGCCTTGAACTCGCCGTCCGGATGTATGTCCAGAATCACCGCCAGGTCCTGCGCCAGGATCATCTTCACCGCCGCATCCAGATAGCCCAGGTATTCCGCGTTCAAATCGTCGGCATGATTGCTTTGCCACAGCGGCTGCGGGTTCACGCTCAATCGCACATGATCGAATCCCATTCCTTTGATCAGCGCGATATCTTCCGCTGTCGTCCAGCTCTCAAAATGTTCCTTGGTGTAACCCTTCGGATCAAACACCTGCGCGAACCATTCGCTCAGATTGATCCCCCGCCGCAAATGTTCCGCCCGCCCCCGCGCCACCGCCGAATCTGCGTTCTGCGCCCCCGCCCCCGGCCCCGCCAACAACACACCCAGCCCCGCCACCAACGCAAGTCGCCCCGCCACCACACTCACGCGCAACTTTTTCCCCACTGCGCCTCCCAAACTTTGTCATCCCGACCGGAGCAACGGCGCCTTTTGCCGTTGCGGAGTGGAGGGATCGCGGCACAACTTCTACTCCGCGCGAGTCGCGAAGCTTTCCTCCATCCTGCACCCTTTGTGGCACAGACACTACTGCTTGCCCTGGGCATCGAAGGGTCTGTGCTCTTGGGTTTTCCTCATCACGCCGCCCATCAAATGAACTTGAGGGTGCCCCACCCTAGGTTTATCAGGGTGGGCTCTTCCGATCCCACGCCTCAATTTCTTTCCCCTCTTTCTTTACTTAAAACTCACAACTGACAACTGACAACCGTACCTCTCGCCTCCTGATCGCTGATATCTGATCGCTGATAACCCTTAACCGGGAGCTCCTAGCTCACCCTCTATAGCTTGATCGTCACCGTCTTCACTTCCGTATAATTCGCCAACCCATACTCGCCCAGCTCCCGTCCCATCCCCGATTGCTTAAATCCCCCAAACGGCGCCGCCGCGTCAAACACGTCGTAGCAATTCACCCACACCGTGCCTGCCCGCACGCCATCCGCAATCGCATGCGCCTTCGTAATATCCTGCGTCCAAACCGCCGCCGCCAATCCGTACAGCGACTTGTTCGCTCGCGTTACCACCTCATCGATATCTTTAAACTTCAAGATCGACATCACCGGCCCGAATATCTCTTCCTGCGCGATCTTCATGTTGTCCTGCACGTCGGCAAACACCGTCGGCTCGATGAAGTACCCCTTCTCGCCCACGCGCTTTCCGCCCGCCAGCAGCTTGGCCTTCTCGGTCTTCCCGCTCTCGATGTAGCCCATCACCTTATTAAACTGGTCCTGATCCACCTGCGGTCCCTGCTCCGTATTCCTGTCAAACGGATTCCCCACCGTGCGTTTCTTCGCTCGCTCCACGCTCTTCGCCACGAATTCGTCGTAGCACTTTTCTTCCACAAACAGCCGCGATCCCGCGCAGCAGCACTGCCCCTGGTTGAAGAACAGCGCGAAGTGCGCCCCTTCAATCGCCTGGTCCATGTCCGCGTCCGCAAACACGATGTTCGGGCTTTTTCCTCCCAGTTCCAGCGTCACGCGCTTCAAATTCGTTTCCGCCGCTGCTTTCATGATCAAGTGGCCCACTTCCGTCGATCCTGTGAACGCCACTTTATCCACGTCCATGTGCCGCGCGATTGCCGCGCCCGCCGTCGGTCCATACCCCGGCAGAATATTCACCACGCCTTCCGGGAACCCCGCCTCCAATATCAGCTCGCCCACGCGCAGCGCGCTCAGTGGCGTCTGCTCCGCCGGCTTCAACACCACCGTGCAACCCGCCGCCAGCGCCGGCCCCAATTTCCATGCCTGCATCAGCAGCGGAAAATTCCACGGAATAATCTGCCCCACCACTCCCACCGGCTCGTGTTTCGTATAGCTGAAATACTTCCCCTGCACCGGGATCGTCTTCCCCTGAATCTTGTCCGCCCATCCCGCGTAGTACCGGTAACACGCAATCGTCAGCGGCAAATCCGCCGCGCGCGCCACGTGATACGGCTTCCCGTTGTCCAGCGCTTCCAGTTGCGCCAGCTCATCCGCGTTCTTCTCGATCAGATCCGCCAGCTTATTCATCAGCACGCCCCGCGCCGACGCGCTCATCTTCTTTCGCCAGGGCCCGTGATCGAAAGCCGCCCGCGCCGCCGCCACCGCCTTATCCACATCCGCCGCATCGGCCTCCGCCACATGCGTGATGACCGCGCCCGTGGACGGATTAATCGTCGGGAAAGTTTTCCCCGAACTTGCCTCCACCCACTTGTTGTTGATCAAAATTTTCGTGGCGGAAATATCCACATTCGGTTCCATCACTGTCGTTGCTGTTGCCATGGCTTGCCTCCTCGCTGAAGCGAACTGGGTGAGGGACAGCCTATACCTCCTCCCCCATGGACGCAAGAATTCGATTCACCCCATCTGCTTTTGGAGTGCGGCGGCTCGCCGCCGCTTTTGCAACCGTATATCCCGCCCGCCGGCTTAAAGTTCTCGACTCTTAAACTTTTTTACCTTTAAACTCTTCAACTCTTTCACTCTTAAACTCTTCCCCCCGCTCCCTCTTCCTCGTCACCCACACCGCCAACCCCGCGCTCCCCACCAACAACACCGCCGCCAGCAAATACGGTGCTCCCGGCACATGCACGCGCACTCCCGGCGAAATCGCCGCCGAAAAAACTTGCGTGAACAGCAGCGGCCCCGCCATTCCCGTCAACGCCCGCAGCGAATTGATCGCTCCCTGCAATTTCCCCTGCGAAGACGGTTCCACCAGTTGCGACATTAGCGATTGCATCGCCGGCCCTGCCACTCCCCACAACGCAATCATAGGGACGGCCCCCAAAAACGCCCACCCGCGCGTCGCTAGTCCGAATCCCGCAAATCCCAGCACCCCAAAAAACAATCCCGATACCAAACTGAATCGCTCCCCAAATCTCTTCACATACGGCCCCACTAATCCGCCACTCACCACCGCCACGCACACCCCCACCGCTCCCAGCGCGATTCCCACCGACCGCTCGTTCCACCCATATCTATACTCCGTGTACAGCACAAACACGCTCGGCAGCGCCTGATGCGCCAAATAGTACAAAACGCACACCACCGAGAGCCCCGAAAGCACCCGGTGCGATCGCAGCAACGTCAACGACCCCAGCGGATTCGCCATGTGCCATGCCGACTTCGCCCGCTTCTCCGCCGGCAGCGACTCCGGCAGCACCAACGCTCCATACAGAAAATTCGCCAGGCTCAACACCGCCGCGGCCCAAAACGGCGCCCGCAAACTGTAGTGTCCCAGCAATCCGCCCACCGCCGGCCCAATCACGAATCCCACTCCAAACGACGCCCCCAGCAATCCATACTGTTTCGCGCGTTTCTCCGGCGGACTTACATCCGCCACATACGCAAACGCCGTCGAAACGTTCGACGTCGTTATCCCCGAAATGATCCGCCCCACGAACAGCCAGGCCACCGTCGGGGCCACCGCCATGAAAATGTAATCCAGCCCCAATCCCAGGCACGAAATCAGGATAATCGGCCGCCGCCCGAAGCGGTCGCTCCACGCTCCCAGCACCGGCGAAAACAAAAACTGCATTGTGGCCCACGCGAACCCGAAATATCCGGTGATCGCCGAAGCCCGCGCGATGTTTCCGCCTTCAAATTGAATGATTAGATTCGGCAGGACTGGCGCGATAATCCCAAACGCCAGAAAATCCATCGCCACCGTAACCAATATAAACAGGAACGCCGCCCGCGACCCACCCGCCGCCGGGGCAGGGAATTGCGCACCGTCAGGAGCAGCATTCCCGCGTTCGCTCATCGGCGTTAGATTTTAGCTTACTAGGCGGGTTCCGCACTCTCGCTTTTTGAGCGTAACTCTTGCCCGGCCCTTGCGTTCTTCTTGGGTTGTTCTTCTCTGTGCTCTCTGTGTTCCGCCCTCTGTGAACCTGTCGTTCCCGCCGCCGTTCCAAGAACTGTCATCCCGACCGAAGCGGCCCGGCTTTTTCGTCCGCGCCGCATTTCGGCGCGTCGGGCCGCGTAGTGGAGGGATCGTGGCACCAATCGATCCGTCTTTCCCTCTTTTCGAATTTCGTTTTTCGAGTTTCGCTTTTCCTTTCTTCCCTGCGCGCTCCGCGTCCTCTGTGATCTCTGCGCAATTCTCTTCTTTGACAGGGGAGGCGCTCGCTATTTTCTATTTTCCAATTTCTATTTTCTGCTTTCTTCCCACTCTAGGCTGTTGGCTAACGGCTGTCGGCTTCTTCTCCGCTGGGCCTCATATCTCGAGTATCACCGGCAAGATCAGCGGCCTCTTCGACGTCTGCTTGCTGATGTACCTCTTCAAATCCACCCGGATCTTCTCTTTAATCACGGACCAATCCGCCCGCTCTTCCATATTCGAATTCTCCACCGTCTTGCTCACCACCGCCCGCGCTCCCTCCATGAAATCGCCGTCGTTCTCGCTCATCAATCCCCGCGACACAATCTCTGGCGCCGATTCGATTCTTCCCGTATTCTTGTCGATCGCGATAATCGGAATCACCACGCCCTCTTCCGACAAATGCTTCCGGTCGCGTACCACCACTTCCTCGATCTCTTCCAGCGACCCCGAATCCACCAGCACGCGCCCCGCTTGCACCGGTTCCCGCCGGTACACCCCATCCTCCGTGAACTCGATCCGCTTCCCGTCCTCCAGCAGCAAGATCTCCCCGCTCACCACGCCCAGCGAGTGCGCCAGCGCCGCGTGCCGGAACAAATGCCGGTATTCTCCGTGCACCGGCACAAAATACTTCGGCTTCACCAGTTGCAGGATCAGTTTCTGCTCCTCCTGGCTTGCGTGTCCCGAAACGTGGATCGGTCCTCCCTCATTGTCGTAGTACACCAGCGCTCGCCGCCGGAACATATGATCCAGCATCCGGAAAATCGCCTTCTCATTCCCGGGAATGATCCGCGCCGACAGAATCACCGTATCGTTTTCATCGATCGTCACAAACCGGTGATTGTCCACCGCGATCCGCGACATCGACGACATTGGCTCCGCTTGCGACCCGCTCGCCAGCACAATCAGCTTCCGCGGTTCGTAACTCCGTATCTCCTGCGGACGCACCACGATCCCGTCCGGAATCCGCAAATAATCCAGCTCGTGCGCAATCTCCACGTTATCGATCATGCTGCGCCCGACGAACGCCACCTTCCTACCCACCCGCTCCGCAATATCGATCACCTGCTGAATCCGATGGATCGACGACGCGAAGCACGACAGCACCACCCGCCGCGGCGCCGATCTCGCCAACTCTTCAAGCCGCGGCACCACCGTGCGCTCCGAGGGCGTGAACCCCGGCCGCTCCACGTTCGTCGAATCGCTGAACAGCGCCAGCACCCCTTCGCTTCCATACCGCGCGAATGTGTGCAGGTCCATCTGGTAATCGTCCACCGGTGTTTGATCGATCTTGAAATCGCCAGTGTGTATGATCACGCCCAGCGGCGTGCGGATCGCCAGCGCCACGCAATCCAGCGTGCTGTGCGTCACCGGGATGAACTCGATCTCGTACGGCCCGATCTCGACCCGCCGCCCCGGCACCACCTCAAACAGCTTCGTCGTCTCCAGGAGTCCCGCTTCTCCCAGCCGCTTCTTCGCCAGCGCCAGCGTGAATCGCGTCCCATAAATCGGCACGTTCACGTCACGCAAAATATACGAGAGCGCCCCGATGTGGTCTTCGTGCCCGTGCGTCAACACGATTGCCCGCACGTGCTGCCGGTTCTGCTTCAAATACGTGATGTCCGGAATCACCAGGTCCACGCCCAGCAGTTCCGAGTCCGGGAACATCATCCCCGCATCGATCACAATGATGTCGTCGCCATAGCGCAACACCATCATGTTCATTCCGAATTCGCCAAGTCCCCCAAGGGGAATGGCCGTCAACGTCTGATTAGTCTTGCTCAATTATGTTTTTTCTCCACAATCCAACCTTAAATCGTATCACATTAACCTCATGCGTCCCTCCGCGTGGAGGGGGATCCCTCGAACCGCCCGGCCTGCCCCGCTACGATGTAGGAAAAACTCTCCCACTCTCTTACTCTTACACTTTTTTGCTCTTGCACTCTTAAACTTCCGCTCTTTGCCCTCCGTGTTACCGTCCATTCTTCATTTTGTAAACTTTTCCCTCCCTCTTCCTTCTTTCCCCAATCGCTGCTACATTGCTACGGCACCATCTGCGTTTCTTAAAGGGAAGGGAACATCGCCATGCACAAAACAGCCAGCTTCATCCTCGCACTAGCCGTACTGCTATTCGCGTCTCTCGCCGCCCGCGCCCAGGAGCTCACCCAAGCCGAAAAAGACAAAACCCTCCAATATCTCGAGTCCACCAAGAAAGATGTCCTCGACGCCACCAGGGGCCTTTCTCCCGCCCAGTGGAATTTCAAGTCCGCCCCCGATCGCTGGTCCATTGCCGAATGCATGGAGCACATCGCCGCCGCCGAAGATTTCATCCGCGACAACATCGTCAACAACGTCATGAAGGCCCCTCCGGCCCCCGGTCGCGATGTCGCCGCCATTGATGCGGGCATCCTCGAAAATGTTCCCGCGCGCAAGACCAAAGTTCAGGCCCCAGAGCCGATCAAGCCCACCAATCGTTTCGGCTCGCCCGAAGCCGCCATCAAGCATTTTGTGGAAAGCCGTGCCATCACCGAGGACTTCCTGAAGACCATGCCGGGCCTGCGCGATCACGCCGCCGACAGCCCCGCTGGTGGCAAGTGGGACGCCTACGAATTCATCCTTTTAATTGCCGCCCACAGCGAACGCCACACCAACCAAATCAAAGAAGTAAAAGCCGACCCCAACTACCCCAAGTCCTAACGCGCGCCCCTGGCGCCACAGTCACTCCTGCTTGCCCTGAGCCCCGAAGGGACGGTGCTCTTGGGTTTTCCTTATCACGCCACCCATTCAATGAACTTGAGGGTGCCCCATCCTTCGTCCGCCTGCGGCGGAAAGGGTGGGTTCTTACGCTCTAACGCCACACACTCGGTTCTCTTCTTCCTCTTGTAGCTCCAGCTCTCCTGCTCCACTCACCAACTGTCATCCCGAGCGGAGCGGCCCGACTTTCTCTTCCGCGCCGCTTTGTGGCGCGTCGGGCCGCGGAGTCGAGGGATCCCTCTTCCACTTTTCTCAGCTCTGCGTACTCTGCGCCCTCTGCGTTAAAGCTCTTGACTTTCTCTTCCCCTATCTCTCGTTCCCCCCAAAAAACAAATGCGCAATCGCCACCAGCACCACCGCTCCCACCGTCGCCGCAGCCAACGAGAGCAAAAACGTATTCTCATGCACTATCCCCAGCTTCGTGAAAATCCATCCCCCCACCACGGACCCGATCAACCCCAGCAAGATATCCCCGATACACCCAAATCCCCGCCCGCGCCCCAATTTACCCGCCAGCCAACCCGCTATCAATCCCAGAATGATCCACCACAGGAGTCCATGGGGAGTTTGGTTCCACATGTTCCGGAGGCTCCTTTCCACTTCCCTCTGTTGCATGATCAACACGCTCAAATCCAGCATCTTGCCTCCTTGATTCTGCTTTTCTCTCTTCTAACTTCTAAATTCTGCCTTCTAATTTCCGGCTTTCGGTTCCTGCTGCGTCATGCAGTGTATCGTTCCCAAACCCAGCACCAAATCCCGGCAGTGTATCCCCACCACCTCGCGCCCCGGAAACACTTTCCCCAACACCTCCAGCGCCGCCCGGTCATTCCCATCATTAAACGTCGGCGCCAGCACCAGCTTATTCGCAATATAAAAATTGGCGTAGCTCGCCGGCAATCTCTGTCCGTCAAAATACACCGGCGCCGGCATCGGGAGCGTCTCCACCCGCAACGGCCGTCCATCTTGATCCTTCATGCTCCGCAGCCGCGACAAATTCTCCTGCAGCGCCTCGTAGTTCGCGTCCCGCCGGTCCTCTTCCACAATCGTCACCACCGTCGTCGCATTCACGAACCGCGTCAAATCGTCCACATGCCCGTGCGTGTCGTCCCCCGCAATTCCATTTCCCAGCCACAGCACATGCGTCACGCCCAAATACTCGCGAAACATTGCCTCATAATCTTCCCGCGCAAATCCCGGGTTCCGCTCCTGCGTCTTGCTCAATAAACACTCTTCCGTCGTCAGCAGCGTACCTTTCCCATTCACGTCAATCGAACCACCCTCCAGCACCACGCGCTTACCCTTATACTCCGGCAAAATCACCTGCCGCTTCAGCCGCCGGTTCGCCTTCGCCACCACCGCCGCATCTTTCTTATGGTTCGCGTACTTCGCCCATCCATTAAACACAAAATTGTTGTACGCCACCTCGCCCACCGTGTTCTTCACGCCAATCGGCCCCGAATCCCGCAGCCACACGCGATCCGTCGCCACGCGAAAAAATTCCACCGCCTCCAGCGCCGCCCCCGCCTTCTTCAAAATCGCCCGCGCCCGCGCCTCCGCCTCGCCATTCTCCACCAGCAGGAACACCCGCTCCACCCGCGTCAGGTGCCGCACAATTTCCGCAAACGCCCACGGAATCGGCGCAAATTTCCCCGGCCAGTCCGTCAACTCGTGCGGCCACGCCAGCCACGTAGCTTCATGCCCCTCCCACTCCGCCGGCATCCTCCATCCCATCCCCATCACTGTCATCCCCTTGTGCGTTCGCCACCGACCCCGTCATTCCGAACCGGGTGCCCCAGGTTCGATTTTTTACCTGGGTCTTGGGTTTCTCTTCTTCGTAAACTCTGCGTCTTTACGCGCCCTCGCGCTCACAATTCACACTGTCATTCCGAGCGGAGCGGCCCGATTCTCTTTTCCGCGCCGCCTTTCGGCGCGTTGGGCCGCGCAGTCGAGGAATCGCGGCACCATCGATCCGTTTCTTCCTCTTTTCCGCCGGGTGCCCCAGGTTCGATTTTTTACCTGGGTCCTGGGTTTCTCTTTCTTCTCCGTAGCCTCTGTGTTCTTCCCTCTGTGAACTCTGCGCAAGCCTTTGTCTTGCTCTTCTTCGCCCTAAGTTTGAAGTGCGGCGGCTTGTTTACCCTGAGCTTCGAAGGGCCGCCGCTTTGGCAATCCCACCTCACCAATTTGTCCTCCTGAACCCGCGCCTTTTGCGGGTGAAGGACCTCAACCATTGCGTCTTGCCTTCCAAACCCGCGTTCGTCGCACTCCTCTCGTTGTCCTCTACCTCCTTCACTTCCTTTCTTTCCTCTACCTCATTTCTCTTCCAACCACCTCTCCAAAATCCCCCCAAACGCATCCACCCGCCGATCCCTGAAGAACGGCCAATTCCTCCGCGTCTCCTCGCTCTTCCGCGGATCACACTCCACCACCAGAATCTCTTCCTTCTCCTGCGAAGCCTCTGCCACCACCACCCCAAACGGGTCCGCCACAAACGAATTCCCCCAAAACTCCAGCCCTGCATCGCCTTTCTCCGGCTTGCCCTCGAATCCCACGCGGTTCACCACCGCCACATAAACCCCATTCGCCACCGCATGCGCTCTTTGTATCATCTTCCACGCATCCAATTGCGCCGCGCCAAACTCCGCCTTCTCGTGCGGGTGCCACCCGATGCTCGTCGGATAAAAAATCACTTGCGCCCCGCGCATCGCCGTAATCCGCGAACCCTCCGGATACCACTGGTCCCAGCAGATCTGCACGCCAATCCGCGCATACTTCGTGTCGAAATTCAGAAATCCCAAATCCCCTGGCGTAAAATAAAACTTTTCGTAGTAAAGCGGATCATCCGGTATATGCATCTTCCGGTATTTCCCCAGGTACGCCCCATCCGCATCCAATATCGCGCACGTGTTGTGATACACCCCCGCCGCCCGCCGCTCGAACACAGACACCACCAGCGCCACCTTTTTCTCTCTCGCCACCGCCGCCAAGCGCTCCGTCGTCGGCCCCGGCACCGCCTCCGCCAGCGCAAACAACTCCGCATCCTCCGTCCGGCAAAAATATTCCCCCGCGAACAGTTCGTGCAAACAAATAATCTGCGCCCCCCGCGCCGCCGCCTCGCGGATTTTCCCCTCCGCCCGCGTCAAATTCTCTTCCTTCTCGCCGGTGCACCGCATCTGCACCAGCCCCACCGCAAATTTATCCGCCATATTCCACTTTCCCCAATCTCAATCTCCCCATTCCCGGGTGCCCCAGGTTCGATTTTCTACCTGGGTCTTGGGTCCGCTTCCCTCTGTGCCCTCGCCCCTACCTCAAACACTACCATCCCGAGCGGAGCGGCCCGATTTTTTCTTCCGCGCCGCAGTTTGGCGCGTCGGGCCGCGGAGTCGAGGGATCCCTCCGCCCTCTTTCACCTCCGCGCCTCGTGCTCCATGCACGGAGTGTGTGTCTGGGTCTTGGGTTTCTCTTTCTTCTCTGTGACCTCTGTGTTCTTATCTCTGTGAGCTCTGTGTTACCGTCCCTCGCTCCCTCCGCGCCGCATCGCGCCATCTTAGCACGGAGAAATTTCCCGCCTCATCGCATTTTCCAGTTTTCTCTTTGTCCCCTGATCGCTGATCACCGATTTCTGATATCCTTTCTCCAATTTCGAGTAAACTACATCCACGAAAACAATTTCCCCGCACTCATCTCTGCATTTCAGGAGACTCGATGGCCAAAAAATCCGGCAAGACCGTCACCGGCCGCGTCCTTCACGATCCCGTCAAGGACAAGCTCCGCCCCATCTTTCCCCTCGACCTCTCCAAAATCAAAACCATCGACGGCCTCGTCCGCGCCATGGCCGACACCGCCTACACCGCTCGCCAGGTCGGTGACGCCGCCGACGTCCTCGAGGCCATGGCTCGCGATAAAGATTGTTTCGTCGTCATGACCCTCGCCGGCGCTCTCACCGTCGGCAAAATGGGCCTCATATTCTGCGATCTCATCGAATCCGGCATCGTCAAAGCCGTCGTCTCCACCGGCGCGCTCATGGCCCATGGACTCGTCGAAGCCACCGGCCTCTCCCATTTCCGCTACGATCCCTCCAAAATGGACGACAACGAACTCTTCCTCGCCGGGTACAACCGCGTCTACGATTCTCTCGAACCCGAAACCAATCTCGATCACGTCGAGGAAGTCGTCGAAGCCATCCTCGAAAAATGGGATCCCAACGAAATCGTCTGCAGTTGGAAGCTCCACAAGCGCATCGGCGAATTCCTCGTCAAAAACACCAAGGGCCGCGGCATCATGCGCTCTGCCTACGAAAAAAATGTTCCCGTCTTTGTTCCCGCCTTTAGCGATTCCGAACTCGGCCTCGACTTCGCCCTCAACAAGTACGCGCGCCAACGCGATAAGCGCCCGCTCCTGCGCTACGATCCCTTCGAGGATTTTCAGACCTTCGCCGACACCATGATGGCCACCAAAAAAATGGGCATCTTCACCATCGGCGGCGGCGTTCCGCGCAACTGGTCCCAGCAATTCGGCGTCTACGCCGAACTCATGGCTCGCCGCGGCTACAAAGATCTTCCTCTCAAGCGCTACAACTACGGCCTCCGCATCTGCCCCGAGCCCGTCCATTGGGGCGGCCTCAGCGGCAGCACCTACACCGAAGCCGTCTCCTGGGGCAAATTTGTTCCCCCCGAAGAAGGCGGTTGCTTCGCCGAAGTCCTGGAAGACGCCACCGTCGCCCTCCCACTCATAGTCGGTGCCGTTCTCGAGCGCCTCAACTATTTCAAGCGCTAACCTCCGTTGCTTTTCATTTTTCCGCGGGTGCCCCAGGCACCGGTTTTGTACCTGGGTCTTGGGTTCCTCTTGCCGGGTGCCCCGGGTTCGATTTTTTACCTAGGTCTTAGGTTACTCTTCCCCATGGCACAGCCACTCCTGACTGTGCTCCTGGGTTTCTGCTCTGACGGCGCACAACGCCGTACTCGAGGGTGCTCCATCCTTCGCGAATTACGCGAAGGGTGGGCTCTCACGTTCTAACGCCGGGTGCCCAACACGCCGGTTTTGCGTGTGGGTCTTGGGTTTGCCTTCTCTTGTTTTGTCATCCCGACCGAAGCAACGGCGTCTTTTGCCGTTGCGCAGTGGAGGGATCGGGGCACCCACCTTCAAACGCCCCATGCTCTCTTTTTCCCCGGTTTTCTTCTCCAGTTTGTTTTTCTCTGCTCTGCGAATTCCGCGTCCTCCATTCTTCTTTCGCTTCCCCCGCGCCTCTGCTACACTCCCCCCTCTCAAATCCTTCTGCCGCTCCCAGGAGGCGCCATGCCCAAATCCGCCACCCAAACCGCACCTCTTTACGACGTCCACCCCGGCGTGGCCAAGGTCCAAAAATGGGTAGCCGACCTTAAACCCAGTACCGGCCGTTCTCTCAATGAATGGATTACCCTTCTCAAAAAAGATGGTCCCAAGGATTATCACTCCCGTCGCGCCTGGCTCAAATCCAAGCACAAGCTCGGCACGAACTCCGCCTGGTGGATTGCCGAACGCGCGGAAGGCAAGGGCGGGGAAGAAGACTCCCCCGAAAAATATCTCGCCACCGCCGTCAAATATGTCGAAGACCAATACGCCGGCAGAAAATCTGCCCTGCGTCCCATTTACGATCAACTTCTCTCACTCGCCAGATCGCTCGGCCCCGATGTTAAGGCCTGTCCCTGCAAGACCATGGTTCCGCTTTATCGCAACCATGTCTTTGCCCAACTCAAGCCGGCCACCAACACGCGTTTCGATCTCGGTCTCTGCTTCACCACCTACAAGGGCAAACTTCCCAAGCGCCTCATCGACACCGGCGGCCTCGCTAAAAAAGATCGCATCACCCATCGCATCGAACTCTCCTCACCCGCCCAAATCGATTCCGACCTCACCCGCTGGCTCCGCGCCGCCTACGACCTAGACGCCTAGCCGTCCTTCCGTAAGTGCATCGTTACACCGGCCATCCCCTGACCTTGAGGGTGCCCCACCCTTGGTTTGTAAGGGTGGGCTCTTACTATCTAAGGCCACTCGCCGGGTGCCACACACGCCGGTTTTGCGTGTGGGGCTTGGGTTTGCCTTCTCTTGTTTTGTCATCCCGACCGGAGCAACGGCGACTTTAGCCGTTGCGCAGTGGAGGGATCGGGGCTCCCACGCTCTAACGCCCCACACTTTCTTTTCTCCCGGTTTTCTTTTCCAGTTCGCTTTTCTCTTCTCTGCGAATTCTGTGCCCCCTGTGCTCTCTGCGTAAGCTGTTTTCTTCTCTTACGAATCGCTTGTGCAACGGCCGCTCCGGTCTCAAATTTGTGGTACATTTCCTTTCTACTCCGTGCCACGAGAAAGAAATGAACAATAAATTTCGCGCCTCATCTTTCGTCTTGCTTTTACTCGGAGTATTCACGATCGTCAGCTTGTCAACGAGCACGCCGTCCCGCTCTTTGCCAGTGCAAGCCCCGCAAAAGGAACCCGTCATGACCCAACACGCCACCGGCCCCTTCGATGTAAAACTCACTCCGCTCGATCCTGCCTTCAAGACGGAAGACAATTCTCTCGGCCGCATGTCCATCGACAAGCAATTCCACGGCGCTCTCGAAGCCTCCAGCAAGGGCGAAATGCTCACCGCCGCCACTTCCGTCAAAGGCTCCGCTGGCTACGTTGCCATCGAGCGCGTCACCGGCAAGCTCGACGGCCTCACCGGCTCCTTCACTCTCCAACACACCGCCACCATGAACCGCGGCACTCCCACTCTTTCCATCACCGTCGTTCCCGATTCCGCCACCGGCCAACTCGCGGGACTAGCCGGCACAATGACCATCATCATCACCAACGGTAAACACTCCTACGATTTCGCATACACCCTCCCCTCCAAATAAAGTAGGGGCGCAGCATGCTGCGCCCCTTGTCCGCAAAGTCGTAGCGTCTTGAATTCCTCTCTTCTCTTAGGTTTTCTCTTAGACGCCGCACCCCGCAGTACTTGAGGGTGCCCCACCCTTCGCGCCTTCCGCGAAGGGTGGGCTCTTACGCTCCAACGCTGTGATTCCACTTCTCTTTCGAGGTTCTCTTCTCTGGGCCCTCTGTGTAGGCCTTTTCCGTCTTTTCGGCTTTGCTTGAACCGCCAGGGCTACCAAGATCAGTCTGAAATCTGCGATCTGAGATCGTATATACTCATCCACAAAGACATGTTCAATTTTCGAAAACTCCTCCTCTATTGCAGTGCTTTAGGCATCTTTCTTTCTCTCTCTTCTGAAAGTTCGCTCGCGAACAAACCCATCTGGTCGAAAAGCGCCACAAGCTTTCGCTTCGGCTGCGACGAGGATGAACGAAAAGAGTGCAAGCCCCTCAAAATCTTCTCACCCGACCGGAAAAGCTTCGTGCAGATTTCTTACGTGCCCAATCCCCGAGATCCTAGCCTCGAGAGGGTCACCCTTACAGTCGTCCGCGAGGGCAAACTTCTTGGATCGGCCGATCCGCCCGGTACCGTTGAAGATGAAATCTTGTGGGCTCCGGATTCAAAGGCGTTTTTCATCAACGGCAACAACAACGCGAACACGGATTACCACCTAATTGTCTATCGTCTGGAGAAGGCCGGCGTCACCGTTTTCAAACCTGCAACGGACGCGCTTCAAGACATGGTGCACAGCTTTCCTCCTTGTCGTGCGAAGAACGCAATGGACAACTGTAAAGCCCGCGCTTCAGATCCGGGAGGTTACATTGGCATTGCTGGCCTGGATTGGATCGAAGGATCATCCGCCGTCGTGGTGATGGCGGAAGTCTCTGAAAGCTCAGAAGTCGGGGGGATCTTAGGGCAAGTTCTCGGTTACGAACTGGAAGTGTCTACCGGCAGAATTCTGCGTAGGATGGAACCGAAGGAGTTCGCCCGACGTTGGCAGCACAGCATGGCTTGGAAATTCGAAATCCCCGACCCGCCTGAATACGCAAAAGACTGAAGAATCAAGTCGGCCTTTTCATGTTGAGTCTTTTTCATACTAAGATTTCATCTCGAAGCCATTTGTTGGGGAAACTCAAAGAATTCTAATCACCGCTCCATTCTCACTCCATGACGCTCGCCGTTCCCAGCCCCGCATACACATAGTTCTCCCCGTACGCCTTCTTCAATCTCGCGAATGCAGGCTCTCCGGTGCAATGCCCCGGCGCAATCCGTTGCACTTTCCATTTGTTCTTCAGGTTGTCCACCAGTGCATCAATCTCCTCCATCGGCGTCGTCACCAGGTGCAGTCCTCCAAACACGATCTCCGTTCTCGAGTCCGTTGCGCTCGCCTCTTGCAGTATCGCTTCAATTCCTGCGTGCGAGCATCCATCCACCAGCAGCAGTCCATTCGGCCTTTTGATCGCCAAGGTCAATTCCGGCAGCTCCAGCGTCCCTTTCTTCTGCGAAACAGTTCGCACCAGGAAGATTCCCGGCGATACCTCCGTTGTTTTGTCCACTAGCACGAAATTCCCCGTGTCAAAGAGCTTCCCCGCCGCGAAATTCTCCGGTTCTGCTCCGCCGAAATAGCGCATCTTTGCGGGCAAACTCTCCTCCGCCCTCAAAAATGTTTTCGGGATCGCTACTCCCCCAAACCCGTTCGCGCCATCCGCGGGAACATATACCGTCACGCCTGGATTTGCGCTCAAAACATATCGCAAGCCTGTTGCATGGTCTGTGTGACGATGCGAAATCACCACAAAGTCCAGTTTCGTCAGGTCCACTCCCAATGCCTTGACGTTATGCTCAAAAATCGCGGCATTGTTCCCCGTATCGAACAAAATGCGCTTGCCCTCGTGTTCCACAAGCGCGGAATATCCCCAGTCCTTCGTCAAATTCTTGGATTCTCCAAATGCATCATAAAGAATCGTCACGCGGTCCTGCGCCTGGCAGGGAACTGCCCCAGCGCACAAGCATGCACACGCCAGAATCCGCAAGAAATGGATTCGCAAAGCGCACCTCCAATTGTTGATTGAGAAGGAAATCAAGACGCTCTAGTCATCGTCCCCAATTAAAACCGCCGCCGTCAGCACCGTGCTCCACAACCCGCGCTTGTCTCCCACCGCCGACTGCGTGATGTTCATCGTCCGCACGATCTTGTTCGATATTCGGTAAACCTCTTTTTTCTCGTCCCACGACAAATCCGGGTCGAATTCCACGTTCAATGTCGTCGCCAGCATCTCCGCCGCCAATTCTTCCGCGTATTCCCCCGCCACTTCTTCCGTTTCGCCAAACGAGTGATGCTCGCTCAAATACCCGTACATCGGCCGCTCCGCCGGCAACGCCAATCCGATGCTCGCCGCGATCAGCCGGTGCGGCTCTTTCGTCGAATTCTCGCTGATCACCGTGAACGCCACCTGCCCCGGCTTGATCAGCTTCAATCCTTCGCTCCGTGATATCAGCTTGCAGCCCGGCGGAAATATCGAGGACACCCGCACGATGTTGCACGCGGCGATCCCCGCATTGCGCAGCGCAAGCTCGAAGCTTGAAAGCCTCTCGCGATGTTTTCCCACTCCCTTTGTCAGGAAAATTTTCTTAGCGACAAACGCCATAGCGGCTTGTGCCGGCCTCCGTAAACTATTTCTCGCGCAAAAAATATCTCGCTTGTTGAAAAGTAACAAGAAGGTCCTGCACTGTCAATCGAATACAAACACTTCCACCCCGAAATGTTTCCTCCTGCTCCTCCCAAATTTTTTGTTCTTGGCTCCGTCCGGCGTACGAAGTAGGGAAATTAGGTGAATACCGTCATCCCGAGCGAAGCGGCCCGATTTTCTCTTACGCGCCGAATTTTGGCGCGTCGGGCCGCGTAGTCGAGGGATCTCTCTGCCGCCTTTCCCCTCGTCCTTTCTTTCTTTCTCGTTCTCTCTCTCTCCTCCGTGCTCTCTGTGTTCTTACCTTTGTGATCTCTGTGTTACCGTCCCTCTTTCTTCCTCTTCTCCGTCTCTTTAGCTGTTAACTGTAAACTGTCAACTGTGAACTCTCTTCTCACTCCCCTCCAAAATGCTGCACCAATCTCCCCAACGGCCGGCACAACGCCAGCACCTTCCCCAGATCCTCCGCCGAAAAATCCGGCCCAGCCGTCCCCGTGCTTGTTCCTTTCCGGCTGACCTGCATCACCCCCACCACTTTTCCTTCATATAGGATCGGCGCGCTGATGATTTTGTGGATCGATTCCCCGTATGTCGTCGCTGTGCGCACTCCTTCAAACACGCTCGCGTGCCGCACCCCCGAAAAATTATTGTTGATTTCCGGCCGGCTTTCCCGCGCTGTCCGCGCCGCCAGCGCCGAATTGCTCGTCAGGGGAATGAACCCGACATTCTTCAACGGCTCCGGCGCTAGAAAATGCAAATGCCGCCATCTTGTGGACACCGCCAGGATCGCCACTTCATCCGTTTTCACGCCCAGCTCTTTCGCGATTTTCCCCCCCACCGCCAGCAGGGAATTCTCCACCGTCGCTCCCTCTTGATCCACCGCCGCGGCCATCTGCTCCAGTTCGCTCAAAAGGCTCGTTGCCATAATCTTCCTGTTTCTTTCTCCGTCGGGTTGCAGGGGAAAGCGGGGCCCGGCCTGGGAGAATCCGCGTCTCTTCCATTCCCATGTTCCCCATTCGCCCTTCTCCCCGCAACAAATTTTCCAGTCGCCTGTGCCCTCCAAATCGATAGCCCGTCTGGCTAGAAGCCGTCTCATAAAAGGCTCCCGGGAGGGCACGGCTTCAGCCGTGCCGAAAGGCTTAGGAAATTCAGGGGTTTTAACCCCTGAGGTGCGCATGTTGGTCACTCGAAGTATTTATGAGATAGGTTCTAGTCGATCAGCTTCCTCCTAGCTCGCATTCCGCTCAGAACGCGTCGCACTTCGCCAAAGCAGTGGTACATTTACACCGTGCGAATCCTCATTGCCGTTATTGTGGCGTTGTTGTTTGCGGGAGCCGCTGCCGCGCAAAAGCCCGTTTCCTTTCCGACCGGGGACGGCGGCTTGGTTTACGCTGATGTTTCCGGAGAGGGTGACAGAGCTGTCGTCCTGGCCCATGGCGGTCGTTTCAACAAAGAAAGCTGGGCGCCCCAGGCTCAAACGCTCGCCTCGGCAGGATTTCGTGTGTTGGCGCTCGACTTCCGCGGCTACGGCAAATCGCGTGGCCCGGGCGATTCCGACCCGCTGAGTGCGCCGCTCCACTTGGATGTCTTGGCCGCCGTCCGCTTTCTGCGAAAGTCCGGCGCGAAAAGCGTCTCGGTCGTCGGTGCCAGCATGGGCGCAGGAGCTGCCGGCGATGCATCGATCGCTTCGCGGGCGGGTGAGATCGCTCGTCTCGTATTGCTCGGTGGGTCGCCGAACGAACCGGCCGAAAAACTCAAGTCAGCCACTCTGTTCATCGTGGCACGCGATGATTCCAGCGGCGACGGACCGCGTCTTCCCAGGATTCAGGAGCAGTACGAAAAAGCTCCCCAACCAAAAGCGCTGATCATTCTTGAAGGCTCGGCCCACGCTCAATATCTTTTCCAAACAAACCAGGGAGAGCGCGTGATGCGCGAAATTCTCCGCTTCCTTTCTGCGAAGTGAACTTCTTTGTGCGCTCTGGATAAAAGCGGACCTCAAGTCGTCTCATAAATGGCTCCCGGGAGGGCACGGCTTCAGCCGTGCCGAAAGGCTTAGGAAATTCAGGGGTTTTAACCCCTGAGGTGCGCTCGCTGGCCGCCTATCACGGGAAGATAACGGGCAAACCACAAACTCCCCTTCGCCCTCCGCTTGCATCACTTTTCTTTACTACCTATACTGTTTGAGCCGCGCTCCCTTCGCGCCCTGCGTTTCGCGCTTCTTTCATCTCTCGGGGATTTTGCGGCGGAGAGGGCATGTCTTTCACCGCACCGCAACCAGCTAGCAGTCATCTTCTGCGCAAACTTCACTCCTTATCCGGCATCAGTCACACCACACAGAAGGGCCCATATACTCCATGAGCGCTACTGCGGTAAATTTTCCGGGCGGCAGCTTGCGGTTCTGGCAAACCACTGTCGGCAAAAAAGCGATAATGGCCCTCACTGGCTTTATCCTTTTCGGTTTCATAGTCGGCCACCTGCTCGGCAACCTGCAGATCTTCCTGCCACCCGAAAAAATCAATCACTATTCGGCGACGTTGAAATCTCTCCCCGCCCTCTTGTGGGGCGCGCGCATCACCCTGCTCATTGCCGTGGGCCTGCACATCTGGTCATCCTTCCAGCTCTGGCTCCTCCAGCGCGCCGCCCGGCCCATCAACTACGTCAAGAAGGCCAATCTCAATTCCACCTACGCTTCCCGCACCATGTTGTGGAGCGGGCCCATCATCCTCGCTTTCCTGGTTTTCCATCTTCTGCATTTTACTTTCGGCACGGTGCACCCCGGCGGCCCCTTCGACGAACACAACGTCTATAACAACGTGGTCACCGGCTTCCAGGTCTGGCCCGTCTCGCTCTTCTACATCATCGCCATGATCATGCTTTGCTATCACCTCTATCACGGCTTGTGGAGCATGTTTCAATCGCTCGGCTTCAGCCACCCCGTCTACACCCCCTGGCTGCAGCGCTTCGCCAAGCTTGTCGCCATACTCATCGCCGCCGGCAACATCTCCATCCCCGTCGCCGTCCTCGCCGGCTTCATCAAGCCTGTCTAAGGTCATGCTCACCAACTACGAATTCACGTTCACTTCTTCATGTCGCGCTGGCTTCTATGGCAGCGCGTTCGTTACTGCCAGCCCAAAGATTCTTGAGGGCGCCCCACCCTTTGCGCTTTCTGCAAAGGGTGGGCTCTTCCGATCCAACGCCGGGTGCCCCACACGCCGGTTTTGCGTGTGGGGCTTGGGTTTGCCTTTTCTTTTTCTGTCATCCCGACCGGAGCGGCCCGATCTTCTCTTCCGCGCCGAATTGTGGCGCGTCGCGCCGCGCAGTGGAGGGATCGTGGCAAGACCTAACTGTTCACCCAGTCCCGTCATTCCGAACCAACCGTCCCCAAAAACATTTGTCATTCCGAGCGAAGCGAGGAACCTGCTTTTTCTTCTTTCTTCCCAGGGCGATCATATGCCCTCACGGAGCCCCCTCCCATGCAACTAATCTCCCACGCCCCCACCGGCCCGATTGAGCAGTCCTGGGACAAGCACAAGTTCGATCTCAAGCTCATCAATCCCGCCAACAAGCGCAAGTACAACATCATTGTCGTGGGCTCCGGCCTCGCCGGTGGCGCTGCCGCCGCCAGCCTCGGCGAGCTCGGCTACAACGTCCAGTGCTTTTGCTATCAGGACAGCCCGCGCCGCGCTCACTCCATCGCCGCGCAGGGCGGCATCAACGCCGCCAAGAATTATCACAATGATGGCGACAGCATCTATCGCCTCTTCTACGACACCGTCAAGGGCGGCGACTTCCGCGCCCGTGAAGCCAACGTCTACCGCCTAGCTCAGGTCAGCGTCAACATCATCGACCAGTGCGTTGCACAGGGCGTCCCCTTCGCTCGCGAGTACGGCGGTCTCCTCGACAACCGCTCTTTCGGCGGCGCCCAAGTCTCGCGCACCTTTTACGCTCGCGGCCAGACCGGCCAGCAGCTCCTTCTCGGCGCCTACCAGGCCCTCGAACGCCAGATCGCCCTCGGCTCCGTCACGATGCACCCGCGCATGGACATGCTGGACCTCATCGTCCTCGACGGCCAGGCCCGCGGCATCGTCACCCGCAGCCTCTACGACGGCAAAATCGAAGTTCACATCGCCGACGCCGTCATCCTCGCCACTGGCGGCTACGGCAACGTCTTCTATCTTTCCACCAACGCCAAAGGCTGCAACGCCACCGCCATCTGGCGCGCCTACAAGCGCGGCGCCCTCTTTGCCAACCCCTGTTTTACCCAGATCCATCCCACCTGCATCCCCGTCGCCGGCGAGTATCAGTCCAAACTCACCCTGATGTCAGAGTCCCTCCGCAACGACGGCCGCATCTGGGTTCCCAAACAAGCTGGCGACAAACGCGCCCCCGGCTCCATTCCTGAAAGTGAACGCGACTATTACCTCGAGCGCCGCTACCCCAGTTTCGGCAACCTCGTCCCCCGCGACATCGCTTCCCGCGCCGCCAAGGCCGAGTGCGATGCTGGCCGCGGTGTCGGCGAAACCGGTCTCGGCGTCTATCTCGATCTCGCCGATTCTATCCAGCGCCTCGGCAAACGCACCATCGCCGAGCGCTACGGCAACCTAATCGAAATGTACGAGCGCATCACGGGCGAGAACCCTTACGAAGTGCCCATGCGCATCTATCCCGCCAGCCACTACGTCATGGGCGGCCTCTGGGTGGACTATAACTTGATGTCCACGATTCCCGGCCTGTTCGTTCTCGGCGAAGCCAACTTCTCAGACCATGGCGCCAACCGTCTCGGCGCCAGCGCGCTCATGCAGGGCTTGGCCGACGGCTACTTCATCATTCCCTATACCATCGGCAATTACCTGGCCACCGCCAAGCCCGCCAAAATCGCCGACGATGCGCCCGCCGCGAAGCAAGCCGTAGAAAATGCCTCCGCCATCACAAAGAAGTTGCTGAACGGCAACGGCAAGCGCACCGTGGACTCCTTCCACCGCGAACTTGGCAAGATCGTCTGGGACAACTGCGGCATGGCTCGCAACGAAGCCGGCCTCAAGAAGGCCCTCTCCCAGATCCCTGCGCTTCGCGAAGAGTTCTGGAAGAATCTCCGCGTCCTCGGCGCAAACGAAGAGTTCAACCAATCCCTCGAAAAAGCCGGCCGCGTCGCCGACTTCTTCGAACTCGCTGAACTCATGTGCCTGGATGCGCTCGACCGCAAGGAATCCTGCGGCGGCCACTTCCGCGAAGAGTATCAAACCCCCGAAGGCGAAGCCCTCCGCGACGACGCCAACTACTCCTACGTCGCCGCCTGGGAGTTCCAGGGAGAAGGCCGCGCCCCCGCCCTCACCAAAGAGCCTCTCACCTTCACCTACGTCCACCCCTCCCAACGGAGCTACAAATGATCCCCCTCTGGAGTGCGGCGGCTCCCCGCCGCTTTTACGCATCCCAATTAACGACCCAACCCTACTCCTCTGCCACCGAGATCCGCCGTCATTCCGAACGGAACGACCCGGCTTCCGCTATCTGTCATCCCGACCGGAGCGGCCCGATCTTCTCTTCCGCGCCGCTTTTTGGCGCGTCGGGCCGCGCAGTGGAGGGATCCCTCTTCGCTCCTTGCGTCTTGCCGCCGACCCCAATTTCACCCTCTTCTCGGAGCCACACACAACCATGAACCTCACTCTCCACATCTGGCGCCAAAAAAACGCCCAATCCCCCGGCCGCATGGTCCGCTATGACGTCCCCAACGTCAGCGAGCACATGTCCTTCCTCGAAATGCTCGACGTGCTAAACGAGACCCTCATCCACAAGGGAGACGACCCCATCGCCTTCGACCACGATTGCCGCGAAGGCATCTGCGGCATGTGCGGCATGATGATCAACGGCAAGGCCCATGGCGGCTTCAAGGGCACCACCGTCTGCCAGCTTCACATGCGCCACTTTAAAGACGGCGACGTGCTCTACCTCGAGCCCTGGCGCGCCAAGGCCTTCCCCGTCATCAAGGATCTCGCCGTTAACCGCGCCTCTTTCGACCGCATCATCGCCGCCGGCGGCTTCATCTCCGTCCCCACCGGCAGCGCCCCAGACGGCAACGCCATACCCATCCGCAAGCAGGACGCCGACCTCGCCATGGACGCCGCCGCCTGCATCGGATGCGGCGCCTGTGTCGCCGCCTGCCCCAACGCCGCCGCCGCTCTCTTCGTCGGCGCCAAGATCTCCCATCTTGGCCGCCTCCCGCAAGGCCAGGTCGAGCGCGACCGCCGCGCCCTAGCCATGGTTCAGCAGATGAACATCGAAGGCTTCGCCAACTGCACCAACATCGGCGAGTGCGAAGCCGCCTGCCCCAAGGAAATCAAGCTCGAAGTCATCGCCCGCACCAACCACGATTACATCAAAGCCGCCCTCACCGAGCGCCCCGAATCCACCTCCTCCGCCACCGGTTAACTTCACCCGGCTTCACCTGCACAAGCAAACCCCGTCATTCCGAGCGAAGCGAGGAATCCCTCTTTTCTTAGGTCGCTGTTCTCTGTGACCTCTGTGTTCTTCCCTCTGTGATCTCTGTGTTACCGTCCCTCTTCGTCTTTATTCTTTCTCTGTGCTCCTCTGCGAACTATGCGCCGGCGTTTACCCCAACCCGGTCGGGGCGTTAGATTTCCTCTTTTCTCTTTTCTTCTCCGAAACTGTAAACTGTGAACTGTGAACTGTAGACTGTAAACTTCCTCTGGAGGTTCAATGTTCCGTGCCGCCCATCTCATCGCCTTTCTTGCTCTCGGAGTGCTCCTGATGTCCGCCGCCCCCCTCTCCGACAAAGCCAAAAAGCTCCACTTCTCCTCCATCGTCATCGACACTCACGACGACACCACCCAGCGCCTCCTCGATCCCAAATTCGATCTCGGCGTTCGCCACTCCGACGGCAGCATTGACATCCCTCGCATGCGCGATGGCAACCTATCTGCTCTTTTCTTCTCCATCTGGATTCCCAGCAAAATCACCGGCCCGCAAGCCGTCAAACTCGCTCTCGATCAAATCGACGCCGTCCGCGAAACCGTCCGCAAGCATCCCAACGATCTCGTCCTCGCCACCTCCGCCGATGAAATCCGCGCAGCCCACGCCCAAAACAAAATCGCCGCCCTCATCGGCGTCGAAGGCGGCCACATGATGGGCAACGATCTCTCCGTCCTGCGCTCCTTCGCCGCTCTCGGTGTCCGCTATATGACCCTCACCCACATGGGCAACACCGAATGGGCCGATTCTTCCACCGATAAGCCGGACCACAACGGCCTCACCGATTTCGGCAAGGACGTAATCCGCGAAATGAATCGCCTCGGCGTCATCGTGGACGTCTCTCACATCAGCGACAAGACTTTTTACGACGTTCTCGCCACCTCCAAAGCTCCCGTCTTCGCCTCCCATTCCTCCTGCCGTGCTCTCTGCGACGCTGCACGCAACATGACCGATGACATGATTCGCGATCTCGCCAAACACGGTGGCGTCATCCAGATCAATTACTACGTCGGCTTCCTCAGCCAGGAATTCCGCGACCTCGAAAAAGCCCACCCCGATCTCCAGAAGGAAGTCGAAGCTGAAATCAAAAAGCGTTGTGGCGATGATGAGGCCTGCTCCTCGGTTGTTGGCGACCACATCGTCCACGAATACATGCAATCCGGCAAGCTTCCCCGCGTGGACTGGACCAAAATCATCGAGCACATCGATCACGCCGTAAAAATCGCCGGCATCGATCATGTCGGCCTCGGCTCCGATTTCGATGGCGCCGCCATGCCCTTCGGCATGGAAGACGCCTCCCATCTCCCCCAAATCACCGAAGCCCTCCTCCAAAAGGGCTACTCCGATTCCGACATCCGCAAAATCCTCGGCGAAAACACCCTCCGCCTCCTCCGCGAAGTCCAACTCGCCGCTCAATCCCTTAACAACTGAAAGACGCTTGGTCATGCTTCCTCCCCGCGTCGGATCGTAGTGTCGTCGCCCCGATCGGCCACCCCCGGGCAATTTCCTCCTTTGTGCTACTTGTATCGGGCAACCCTCCCTTGCGTGACCCCCGCGCTTTCCCCTCCTCTTCCCGTGGGCTAGATTACTTCCTGACTCGTAACATCCCTGCTTTGATGGTGGGAGGCCTATATGTCCTCGCCGGAATCCCCACGATTTCGCATCACGAGTTTTCCTCGTCTTTTTCTCATCCTCGCTCTCGCCGCTCTGCCCGTATTCGTCGGCCTGTACGCCGGCTGGAAATCCCCTGACAATCTCGAAGACGGGATTCTATTTGTGGCGGTAGTTTTTATTCCCAGCGCGTTCTGCATCCTTGGTTTTTTGTTCTGTTCGCCGGAGGTCATGGGAATCACGTCCATCCGCAGGGCGTCTCTCCTCGAGCGTTGGTTCGGATTTGTGCGCTGGACGGCCGCCATCGCCGCCGCTGCCATTTTCATGTCTTGGTCTTTCGCCGCGATTTATGCCGCAATCTCGGACGAGGATGGCTTGCTCGGGCTCTCTGCCCATCTCCTGAAATCCACGAAGTTCTTCGGACGCTTGGCGGCATTCCTCGCCATCACTCTATTCGCTTCCTTTCTGGTCTTCGCTGCGGCTGTCGCTAGTGAGAAACGTCTCTTGCCGGGCATCTACCACGATCATCCCGCGTCGGGCACTGGCTGGCGTGCGACCATTACTCGGTGGGTTGCCCGCTGTGGCCGCTGCTTCTTAAAACTCTTCTCCGCAAGATTGGCATTATCTCTCGGAGCCGCACTCATTCTGGCGAGCCTCATCCTGCCCATGGATCTCGAGTACTCTGTCGGGTTGAAATCTGGCGGCTATTCTGTCCTCCTAAGTGATAGAACCCTGCCCACCTCTGCTTACACCATTTATGGCGTGGCGGTTCAGCACATCGTAGCGCGCGTCGGGCAGGGTATGTACGTAATTTCTCTTCTCCTTGGCCTGGCGGCGCTCCTCTCCGTCGCAACGGGCAAGAGAGGAATCGTCATTCGTAAATTTCGCCCTCTGCTCATCGTCTCCGGTGTCCTCGCGCTATTCGCCACAACCGATTATGCCTTCGCCTATTTGCGCTTCATCACCTGTGGCGTACCCATTTTGGGCGGCCCGACCCCAGCCGAGCGCATCATGGAGAATCTCATTCTCACTCAGTGGTTGGTCGTCTTTTCACTCTCGCTCGCTCTCTGGTTCATTCCCACTCGCCACCAGGGTGAGAATGGAGGCCGCAATCGCGTAGTGGCCATGATTCTCTTCATTCCACCACTCCTCTTCGCATTGTTCTGGCTTGAGTTTGCCGTCATTGAGGTCGCGGGCTACGCGGCCTTCTGGATTGGCTCGCTCTTCCTATGGTGGGGGTTCTTGCAAAGCGGGCAGGATTCTCGCCCGTCCGCTTAATTAGCTTGCATTTCTCTTCTCTGCGAACTCTGCGCTCTCTGCGACCTCTGTGTAAGCCTTTTCTTTCTTTCCTTCGTTCTCTCCTTCTTTCCTCTGGGCTCTCCGTGACCTCCGTGGTGAAATCCCCCTCTCTCTCCTTCGCCTCTTTCCCCTCCGCCCCCATTTCGATATACAATCTCTCCAGAAAATCTCTGTACCATCTATCGCTCCCAATCTTTGGAGGACACTACAATCATGCGTTTCACCAATTCCGTTCTCGCCGTCGCCAGCGCACTCTTTCTCGTTGCATCCTTGCCCGCGCAATCTCCCGCTCCGGCGGCGTCTCCCGTTCCGCCGCAGGCATCCGCGCCACCCAAAGCCCCCGCTTCCGAGTACGACCGCACGCTCCTAAAGCCCGCGCTCCTCAAGGAGAAGGCTCCCGAGACCTTTCAGGTCACCTTTGAAACCACGCGCGGCGACTTCACCATGGACGTCACCCGCGCCTGGGCTCCCAACGGCGTCGACCGCTTCTACAATCTCGTTCGCCATCATTTCTACGACAACATGGTCATCTTCCGCGTCGTTCCCGACTTCGTCGTCCAGTTCGGCATCAGCTCCTATCCCACGGTCAACTCTGCCTGGCGCGGCGATACCATCACGGATGATCCCGTCAAGCAAAGCAACAAGCGCGGCTACGTCACCTTCGCCATGGCCGGCCCCAACACCCGCACCACGCAAATCTTCATCAGCTTCAAGGACAATTTCTTCCTCGATTCCAAGGGCTTCGCTCCCTTCGCCACCGTCAACAAGGACGGCATGAAGGTCGTCGGCAAGTTCTACGATCAATACGCCGGCGCTCCCTCCGACGATCAGGACTCCATCCAGGCGCAGGGCAAGGCCTTTCTCGACAAGAAATATCCCAAGCTCGACCTCATCAAGCACGCCACCATCGTCGGCCCCGCCGCTCCCTCCAACCCCTAGAAGTCATCTCATAAATGGCTCTCGGGAGGGCACGGCTTCAGCCGTGCCGAAAAGGTCCGCGAATTCGGGGGTTTTAACCTCTGAGGTGCGCAGGATGGTTGCTCAAAGCATTGATGAGACAGGCTCTAGTCGCTGCTGCTAGGCTGTTTTAACTTCACGCGCGGTCGGCCCTCCATGGCCGACCGCACCTGTCTGTGCTCTTGGGTCTTCCTTCTGACGTCACCCAAACCTCTGAACTTGAGGGTGCCCCATCCTTCGCGTTTTCCAGCGATCTCTGCGCCATCCCGATGCTTTTTCGGGATGAACGGTGGGCTCCTACGCTCCAACGTCGCAACTCCTCTTCTCTCCGCTCTTGGTTTTGCCTTTTCTTGATTTGTCATCCCGACCAAAGCGGCCCGATCTTCTCCGTCGCGCCGCAGTTTGGCGCGTCGGGCCGCGTAGTGGAGGGATCACGGCATGATTGCCGCCACATCAATTTACCGCGTCACTCTTCTTCTGCTTCCTGGTCGCTGGTCGCTGATAACTGATATCACCCCCATGTATCCATTCCCCCAATGCAACGCATCAAATCTTTGAAGCCACGCCTGCGTTGACACCACCCGCAACCCCGCGTAGCCTCTCTTGAATATGCGCATTGCTTGCCAGAGCCGGTATTGCTTCTCAGCCGCCTGCTGTTGTTGTCGGCGAACCCCCTCTGGCCCAAGGTGCATTCGAGCGTAACTCCTTTTCCAGTACGAGCTTCGAAGCCCACGTGCCAGTTTCCCGTCACGTGGGTTTTTTGTTTTTCTTGAGGTCTTGTTGTGACCGGTCTTTTAATCGGCATCTTGGGTTGGCGGCACGTCATTCTCCGTTTTGTCCGGGCCGATCTTCAGACCGCCCATTTTCTCTGAAAACTGATTACTGAAAACTGATTACTGATAACTGTTGATTGATAACTGGTAACTGATCATGTCCGAAGTCAAAGAAACCAAGGCCCAGCGCGTCGAGCGTCTAAAACGCGAGAAGAACCCCTGGCTGCACCTCGACGAAATCCGCGAATTCGCCCGCCGCGGCCA
>Ga0316363_10000773_pt1 | contig 34981 bp, 37 predicted proteins | sample Sb_taG_3_FD_200459 | JGI IMG/M metagenome (GOLD analysis project Ga0316363, IMG submission 200459) | Peat soil microbial communities from Weissenstadt, Germany - Sb_50d_a_PC metaG (v2) (version 2) | ecosystem: Environmental > Terrestrial > Soil > Wetlands > Peat | place: Germany: Weissenstadt...
CTTTGGCGAAGGATTTTGTGGTGACGACCCTGTACACCATTCAATTGTTACTATCGGTAACAATCACCGTCAAGCAGAAAATGCGGTCGGGTGCCTTTTTTTCATCACATTTTTCCTGTACGGTCATCACAGACTCCCAACCGCAACCCTGCGAAAATACTTCGACGGTGCCGCATTGAGAAGTGTGCCCGTCTCGCAAGACGGACCTCGAAGCCGTCAGGCGCTAGTAGCTCTTTGATAACTGAAATTAACTGAATTTGAGGCAGTGAGCGGGTGTCTAGAGGACGCCAAAACTCTGAATTTTTGTAGATTTAAGCTCCAAATCGAGCTAAGTCCTTATTCCGGAATATTTTGAAAATAAGTCCTTCGCGCTCTAGATTTTGGCGGGATGAGTCCCCCTAACCCCATGATTCCAGAGATCGGGGGGAGGGGGGGTAGTGGTAAACACGGGTTAATATCTTAAAAGTAAACAGGCCGCGTACTGTCTTCTCTTGCCACACGCACCGCCCACTGCTACCGAGCTTCGGTAACTGATGGCTGATGGCTGACGGCTGATGGCTGATGGCTTTCTTGCTACACTTCCTGTTCATGCCGGTCGTCACCTACCTCGAAGCCATCCGCCAGGGTATCTGGGAGGAGATGGAGCGCGACCCGACTGTGTTTTGCCTGGGCGAGGATATTGGCATCTACGGCGGGGCTTTCAAAGTCACCGACGGCTTCATTGACCGCTTTGGTCCCGAGCGCGTGATTGATACTCCGATTGCGGAGTCGGCCATCATGGGCGCTGCTTTCGGCGCTGCGCTTACTGGGTTGCGGCCGGTGGCCGAGTTCCAGTTCATGGACTTCATCGGCTGCGCTTTCAATCAGATCGTCAACATGGCCGCTAAGGCGCACTACCGTTGGGGAGCCCCGGCTCCGCTGGTGCTGCGCGGTCCTAGTGGCGGGAACGTGCATGGTGGGCCGTTTCACTCGCAGAATCCGGAGATGTGGTTTGTGCATGCGCCCGGGCTGAAAGTTGTTTGCCCGGCCACGGCCTACGATGCCAAGGGACTTATCAAGGCGGCGATCCGCGACCATAATCCGGTGATTTTTTTCGAGCATAAGTATCTTTACCGCAGAATCAAAGAAGACATTCCGGGTTCCGAAGACGACTACTTGGTTCCGCTGGGCAAGGCGCGGGTGGCGCGCGCGGGGCATCATCTCAGCGTGATCACCTACGCCGCCATGCTGTATACCGCGCTTGAAGCGGCGGAAATTCTGAGTAAAGAAGGAATCGAAATCGAGGTCCTCGACCTGCGCACGGTCTCGCCGCTTGATCGCGCGGCGATTACGACCTCCGTGAAGAAGACCAACAAAGTCATCATTCTCCACGAACACGCGCGCACCGGGGGACTGGCCGGAGAAATTTCCGCGATCATCAACGAAGAGGCGTTCGACGACCTCGATGGCCCGATTGTCCGGCTGACGTCGCTCGACACGCCGGTTCCTTTTTCTCCTCCGCTGGAGGAGTTTTTCCTGCCCAAAGTGTCCGATCTGGTGCGCGAGGCTCGCCGGCTGCGGGCTTACTGACCTCCGATGCTGACTTCAGAAATCTGAGGGCGCGACTAAGTCAATAACGGCACGAGTAAGGTTGCGGAAAAAGTCGATTCTCGATGCCCAGCCCCTAAAGAGTGTGCGTGAGAACTCGGTCGTCCCTCCGGGACTTGAATCAACTCTTCCACTCTTCCCAGCGCTGAAGCGCTGGGCTAAGTTCGGTCGTCCCTCCGGGACTGTTTTCTCGAACTCTTCGTTCCGCCGGATTGCCAAAAGGCCAGTTCTCACGCACACGCTGAAGGTGCGTCTGATTCGGAAGAATTTGCGGTCTCGCTGAACAGCTTGCGGAAAAAGTCTAACTTCGCGCCCCAGCCCCTAAAGGGGCGTCTCAATTCAAAGAACTTACGGCATCGCTAAAGCGATGCCCTGATACGAAACTTGAGCTTTTCTGCAAACCGTAAAGTCGCGATTGATTTTGCTGCTCTTACGGTGCGGCTGAAGCCGCACCCCTTCAAAACAAAGTCAAAACCTGAATTTTTCCGCAGCGTGCTAGGCTGCGCTCGCGTTATATAATGGCTCCCTCAGCGGCGCTTCTGGCCTGCACGACTCAATCCGCGCCGTGAATTATCCCGCATCCTTTGCCCGCAATCGGAAGGGAGTACGGAAATGTCGATTGACTGTAGGCATTCCTGCTACGTCGTCCTAATCGCCGCTTTGGCTGGTTCCATTTTTGTCTTCGCAAAGCCCAAGGACAAAGACAACGCCAACGTCAAATTCACCGCCCGCACGGAAATGGTGCTGATCCCCACGCTGGTGACCGACAAGTCGGGCCATCACATCACCGGACTCAAGCAGGAAGACTTCACGGTGCTGGAAAACGGCGCGGAACAAAAGATCGCCACGTTCGAGGAAATCAGCAGCGACCCGCACCGTTGGTCGCGGCCCAAGAATCCCAGCGAGTTCGGCAATTCCCTGGCGGGCGGGGCATCGAACCGACGCATTACGCTGATGGTGCTCGACCTCATTAACACGTCCTTTATGGCGCAGGCGCATGCGCGCGAGGACATGCTCAAGTATCTGACGCAATCGGTGGATCAACGGGAGCCAACCGCCCTCTACACCCTCACCCGCAGCGGCATGCACGTGGTCCATGACTTCACCACCGATCCTCGCGTTCTGGTGGCCGCGCTGCATAAGGTTAAAGGCGACACGTTCCACATAGTCGATAGCCCGGAAGATGTGGAAGCTATGACCGGAACGGCCAGCCCCGATGGCAGCGCGGGTTTGGATCCCGGGACCGTGCAGAGCGAAGCGCAAAAAATCCAGACCATGATGGAAGACGCGGAACTGAATTTCAAATCGTTCGAGCAGCGCCTGGCCATCATCTATACCTTGGACGGATTGCAACAGGTGGCGCAGGCGCTGAAAGGATTCCCTGGGCGGAAATCGCTGATCTGGGCGGGCGGAGGATTCCCCTTCAACGTGAGCGACAACAGCATGCAGCTCGCACCCATCGGCCGCGATACTCTCACCGATGTGTTCCCCATGTACGAGCACACCTGGCAACTGCTGAACGACGCCCAGATCGCGCTCTATACAGTGGACGTCAAGGGACTGGTTGTACCCATGGCCAGCGCTTCCGTGGGCAACCCGGGAAAGAACTATGCGCGCAATATGAACCGGCGGCTCATGGATACCCAGGCGACCTTCCTGATCTTTGCGGAGATGACCGGAGGCCGCGCCTATTACAACTCCAACGACCTGGTAAGGGGATTTCGCGAAGCGGTGAACGATTCCGCCGAATACTACATGCTGGGGTATTATCTTGACCGGTCGAAGACCAAGGCGGGCTGGCGCAAGCTCGCGGTGAAAGTGAAGCGCGAGCACACGGAAGTGCGGGCGCGCAGCGGCTTCTTTGTGACCAATGCCACCGTCGATCCCGAGAACAGCCGCAACAGCGACATTTCATCGGCTTTGCAGTCGCCTTTGGATTACACATCGCTGGCGCTGGTGTCACACTGGGACAAGATCGAACCGGGTAAGGAACCGGGCAAGAAGCATGTGAATTATGCGATGCACCTGGTGCCAGATGCTGCGCAGATCGACAGCGCCGACGATAACCATATTGAGCTGGACTTCGTCGCGCTGGTGAAAACGCCCGACGGCAAACCAGTCGATCAGCCCCGGGACCAGAAGATCGACACTCATCTGACCGCGGAAAAGTTGTCGTCGATTCGCCAGAACGGCGTGGGCTACAGAGGCTTCCTGGATCTTGCGCCCGGGGAATACACGGTCCGTTTCGTTGTCCGTGACGACCTCAGCGGACGCATCGGGTCGGTAGCCGCGCCTTTAAAGGTAGAGTGAGAAGGAACGGCGTGCGGCTGCGGTTCGGCGGGGAATTTTACGTGAACTGAGGCTCTCCGAGGCTCTTAATTCAAGGCTCTTAAATGCGCAACTTCATTCTGGGGATTGTCATCACCATTCTGCTCCTGCTGATTGGCGGCCTGGGCCTCGCCCTGCTGGGCTTTTTGCCGACTCGGGCCAACGTCGCCCCTCCCGAGATGGAACGCCACATCGCCATGAGCGCGCTGGACAATTCGGTGGAGCGCCATGCTCCCCGCTTGAACAATCCCGTGCCGCCTACGGACGAGAATCTGATCGAGGGCATGAAGATCTTCGTCATGAATTGCGCGCTTTGCCATGGCGGCATCGACCGCCAGCCCTCAGCCCTGGAAAAATCGTTCTATCCGCCGCCGCCGAATTTCATTCTTCACCCACCGGACGATCCGGAATGGCGCCTCTTCTACGTGATTCGCACCGGCGTCCGCTATACCGGCATGCCCGCCTGGGACAAGACGCTCTCCGAGCCTGACATCTGGAAAGTCACGGCGTTCCTCACCCGCGTAGACAAGCTGCCGCCGGCGGTGCAGGACTATTGGAAGAAATCCAGCGGCGTGAACCCTCCTACGGGCGGGGCGGCACACGACGATCATAAGTAAACAGTCGCGAGTAGATGATCGCGCGGTGGAGGTCAAGCTTCATGCTTCGGCTAGCGCCCAAGTTTCCTCTGTAGTAAATTTTAGTTGACAGATATATCTGTTATTGATATATCAGATAGCGATATAACATTCGATCCGTGGGTTAGCCGATGCCACCCAAAACAAAGAACATTCCCGAACACTTGCGGGAACTGCTTCCCCTGAGCCCCGCCGTGTTCTTTGTCATGTTCGCTCTTGCGGATGGCGAGAAACACGGCTATGCCATCATGCAGGAGGTTTTGACGCTGTCAGAGAACAGGGTTCGGATGGGCGCAGGAACGCTCTATACGACGATCCAGCGGTTGCTGAACATGACAATCATCGAAGAGACTCCAGGATCGGGGAACGTCTCAGATCATGAAGCCAGACGCAGGTACTACCGGCTTGCGCCAAATGGAAAGATTCTGCTGGAAGCCGAGATCAGCCGCATGGAATCAGTTGTGCGCCGCGCTCGACGGAAGAAGCTAACGCCAAGAACTGCGGAGTAGGTCGTATGCCAAAAGCTCTTCGGATAAGTTGCTGCGTTTACCGCTTCTTGCTCGACTTTTACCCGCGCGAATTCCGTCAACGTTTTGGGGTGGAGATGATGCAGGTCTTCGCAGAGCAGATGGCGGAAGAATGGAAGCGGCATGGGATCGGTGGTGCGGTTCGAGTGGGGCTCACCGCCGGTTGGGAGGTCATCAGCGTAGCTGCTCCTCTGCAACTGTACAACTCAATCGTGATCGCAGCTGCGTTGTCGGTCATTAGCTCGTCCGCTCTTTTCCTGGCCCTCTTCCGCGCCGTCTCCCGGTAGGGGGCGAGACGACGAGCCGGGCTGTCGGGTGAGCGCTTCGATTCTGTCCGTCGTTAGGAGGTTCCATGCGTGGTCAAATGCCCATCGCTTTACTTGCCCTTGTGCTCGGCGCCCTCGAAGCCGCCGGCGGAGCGCAGGAACTCATCTATCTTGGTATCTTGAGGAGCGAGACCTATCCACTTGTCGCTGGAGTGCTCGGAGTGCTTGCAGGCGCGTTACTGTTGGCGGCGGGAGTCGCTCTGCTAGTAAGCTCCCCGCTAGTCGCCGTTCTCGCGCCGGCCACGGCATGGGTGTCAGCGCCTGTTTTCATTCTAACCGGCATCGTCACCCACAGGGCAGGCTGGCCGATAACCGCCGCCGGCATCCTGTTCCCACTGTTGCTGGTTTTCTTCTGCCGCAAAATCGGCAGAGCGGATGATCCGCTCTCCAGAACCTAGCAGATCTCACGATGCTGCGATGGCGAGGCTCTAATACGCCCTTCAGCTGCGCTCTGGGCAGGCTCCGGCCCCTCACTACACGAGGCGGTTCCCGCTATCCCGGCGGGTTGAAGTTGATGGTGATCACGGTTTGAGTAGCCGCAGCGTGGCCGTTGATACTGTAGGGTTGGAATCGCCACTGCTTGACTGCGGCGATCGCCGCCCGGCCCAGAATAAAATATCCTCGAACAATTTTCAGATCCTCAACGCTGCCATCGCGCCCAACCCGCGCCTGCAGTATCACCGGTCCGTGAAGTTTCTGCGCTAACGCTTCCGGTGGATAGACCGGATCCACGGTGTGAACCAGCAGGGCCCGTGCTGCTTCTTCGCTCACCGCTACGGGTTCGCTAAATTGCTGAATGGCAGGCTGCGGTTGCGGCGCGGAGACAGGCATCATTTGTGCCGGATTCACCGTCACCACAACCGGCCGGGCAATCGGCGGCGAGTTTCTCATGCTTTCGGGAATCGGGGCTCGTTCCACGCGGATTGGAGCCGCGTCTTGATGCTCAAACACCGGCACGGGCAGCGGAAAGTCCGGAGCCTTTGGTAAAGGCAGGCGCGCGTCCGCCAGCGTGGACTCGGTTGCAACCACCCCCAGCGGCGTTGGCTTGGCATTGGAACTGGGAGCTCTGCTGAAGTACGCATCCTGGTGCGCGTCGCTCCCAGCGGAGCCGACGGGCAATGCCCCCGTTTGGTTTTCATAAAAAAGCGCCGCCACCGACTCCCGCAAAACACGGAAGCTTCCCTCCGGCGTTTGCGAAAGATATTCGATGCCCTCGCGCGATCTCCACAAGCAAAAGGCGGCCGTAAGCGCAAGCACCGCGGCGCAAGCTCCGCGGAACACGCTAGTGTGACTACGCCCTTGAGGTTCTTCTTCGTCTTCGTCACTCGCAATTTCGCCATTAGCGTCCGCTGCATTCGCTTCGGGGAAACCGGCTGGCGGATCTTGCGGACTGGGCTCCGGCGCATCGGCGCCGGCAGAAGCTGTGCTCGGACCTTGGCTGCTCGCGTCGGCTTGCCCGGGCGCCTCTTCAGCATTCTCTACGCTGACCGGTTGCATCTGCTGACACGCTTTCGCCAGCACCGCTTCGGCTTCCCCGACAGAAATTGGACGATAGACCAGAAAATCCAGCCGGTTGTCGCGCAGTTCCGCGGGCGTGGGGTCGTGATCGACGATGGCAATGGCCACCGTGACGCGGTTCGGCGTGGACTCGCGAGCCCGCTTCAACAGGAAGCTCGCCTCCGGCTGATCAGCCCAGTCCGCGATCACGCACGAAAAGGCTTGCGTCTTCCCTTTTTCGATGGCTGTAAAGATGTCGGAACAGACTTCAACGCGGATCCCTGCACTTTCGCAGGCCGTCGCCATGGCGGCGTTTGTCTCGGTGTTTTTTGAAAACAATAGGGCGCGGAAAGCCATTCCGGCAACAGCTTATCGGGATTTTCATCACCGTGACAGGTAACCAGTGGGTAGTCCACCCATGGAATCTGGCCATCCCTATGCAGCTACACGATTCCCTAATGAAGGCAGCGGTGACTTTCGTAACCGCGCGCTAGTGTCGTGTCCCGTAAATTCGCGACATAAGTATGATCTGTCATCTTGAGCGAAGCGAAAGACCTATGCATTTGCGCGGTCAATTACATAGGTCCTTCGCTTCGCTCAGGATGACAGCGTGGATTTATGCCACGAACTTGTGGGACGCCACGCCGGATCCTGCCCTGAAAATGTCAAATCTCCGCACACTCGCCCGACAACTCATGGCACTGCATCTGCTGGCGGTCCCGCATTTCTTGCTGCCGTTCCTGCATCTTCTGCTGAAAATCCTGCAGCTTCTTATCTAAGTCTTTCAAGTCCATGTCTCTCGAGCGCAATGCCCGCTGCGCTTTCCGCATGGTGGACGGACCCAGGCGGGCGAGTACCTCTCCGGCGGTTCTAAGCGCCTGCTCGGTCGCTGCATTGAAAGTCTCTGCGCTGAGCTCGGGACAGTCCAAGCTGTCTTCCTGCAGGCTGCCGGAGTCCTTCTTTGCGGGAAGAGTCAGCGTCAGAGTCTGCTCTTTCTTCTCGCGCATCACCGTCACGGAGGCCGAGGTGCCCGACGACGACCGCAGAGCATGTGTGAAGTCAGACGCATCGTGCACCGCCTGATTGTTGACCTTGACGACCACGTCCCCGGCACGGAATCCGGCCTTTTCCCCGCGACTGCCTTTTTCCACAGAGCGCACCAGCACGCCGTTGCCGCCCTTGACCCCAAAGAAATCTCCCAGTTGCGGAGTGATGTTTTCCACCATCAGCCCGCTGCGAGCCGACGAGTGAACGATGACCACCGAGACGGGCACTTCGAAGTCCGGCATGTCCGGCATCTTGGGCATCTGTGGCATCTCGAACTTACCGTTCTGACCCCACCCCGTCGACTTGTGCCGGTCGGCGAGTTGCACCTTGATTGTCAGTGGTTGACCGTCGCGACTGATGCCGAGATTCACGACGCGGCCTGGCGGCGTTTCCTTGATCATCCTGCGCAATTGGGCGGCACTCTCTACCGCGGTGCCGTTGAGGCTTACGATGACGTCGTGCTCGTGTAGCCCGGCTTTTCCGGCGGGAGCGTCCTGATCGACCATGGTGACCTCCGCACCGTGCTCTTCCTTGAGCTTTAATTCTCCCAGCCGCTCCGGTGAAACGTCGGCGATGTCCACTCCGAGATAGGAAGATCCGCCGCCTTCCTCTGCGTCGTAGCTCCAGTCCCAGATTGCGCCCGTGCGATCGCGGTTCGACCCGGCGTTCATCTCCGCTGGCTGCGCGCTGGCGACCAGCGTAAAAAGAAACGTGCAAAGCAGGAAACGATGGATCATAGTGCCTCCTGAATAAAGTCACTAGTCGTTGGTCGTTGGTCGTTAGTCGTTGGTCGTTAGCAAGCTTTCGCAGTCGGCAGCGAATGCCGAACGACTAACGACCGCCGACTGTTTTTCATCCCGCTAACGACTGACGCGGCGGAAGTTGACATTCCCAGAATTCGTTCGGACCTTCAGCACCGGTCCGCCACCATTGAGTTGACCTTCTGCAGTCACTGTTTTCGGCCCATACGGTCCACCTTCACTGGACACGCGAATATCGGAGAAGTCGCTGTGAATGGTGTGGCCATTGGCCATTTCGATCTCCGCTCGAATGGAGATCGCCAGGTCGTTCGCAAGATAGACAGTGATGTCGCCGGCCGAGGTCTCAAGCGTGGAATTGTTGGCACCAGCGCCCGCCGACGAAAGCAATTTCACAATGATTCCGCCAGCCGACGTTTCCGCCTGCACCGACGTCGCTCCGTCCAATTGAATACTGCCTCCGCCGGTCTCGGCCCGCACACGCCCTTTCGCGGATGCCAGCCGGATGCTGCCGGCACCGGTTTCAATTTCCGCCGCCCCTCCGATCTCGCCCAGGTCCACGCTCCCGCCACCGGTCGTGGCTTTCACGTGCCCGCTGCACTTATCCACGCGAATACTGCCTCCGCCCGTCTCCAGCACCGCGCCTTGCAGACCGGAAAGAACGACTACGCTTCCCCCTCCACTTTCCGCCTTGATCTCGCCCTTGGCGGATGCAACCTTGATATTTCCTCCGCCCGTCTGCAGACTCACATTGCCTTCCACGCTGCCAACCTCAATCGTGCCCCCGCCGGTTTCCGCCGTCACCTCGCCGCCGATATCATCCAGGTGAATATTTCCACCGCCGCTCTCGAGGTCGACACGTCCGGCAATCCCGGCCGCGTTTACGCTGCCGCCTCCGGTCTCGATCTTGGCGGACTCCAGGTTCCGCGGCACATTGATGACAAACTCATCGGCACACTTGGAATTCCGCCGGCTCGACTCCGCCACGATCCACGCCGTGTCTCCCTTTACAGACGTGTTGATCTTGTAAGACTCAAATTCGTGACGCGCCTGCTGTTCTGAAGATGTATAGGCCTTCCGGTGAATGACGTATGTGATCCCCGCTTGCGATCCACCCTGAACCCTTACCGACCCTGCGGCCAGTTTCACCCGCAGACTCTTCGCCGCACCCAGGTCTCCAGTCATTTCCTGGACCCAGTTGCTGCCTTCGCGATACACCCGAGCTTCCTGGCACAGAGCCAGAGATCCCAGCGCCGCCACCAACACTCCAACGCTGACGAGTTTTATTGCGTGCTTCAATGAATGTCCTCCTCACTTAGTACAGTCGTTAGTCGCTGGTCGTTGGTCGTTCGGGATTCATCGCGGGGCCGTGGGCGTTCGCTAACGACCAGCGACTGGCGACCAACGACTTTTCTCAGTCCATCTCCGGCATCTGCGCCAGCATCGTACGCGCCTGCGAGCGGATCGAGACGTTCTGATCCGTCCGCGACACCCTAGTCAGCACGGATCGCACATTGCTATCTGTTTTCATCGGCTCTGCCAGTCGCAAGGCCAGCATCCGAACGCCCGAGTTCGTGTCGCTGATCAGCGCCCGCAAAACTCCATCACGCACTCGGGCATCCTGCCGCACAAAACCGCTCAGCCCATCCAGCGCCTTCAAACGCACACCCGGATTCGAATCGTTCTGCAAGGCATACATCAGCGCTTCCCGCACCCGCGAATCGTCGGGCGACTGCGTCAGCACATCCACCGAGTCCATCCGCACTCCCGAGTTGTAATTGTTGCGCGCCGCAAACAACAGCAATTGCTGGATGCGCTGGTCATTCAAAGAGCCTTGCGCTTCCTGGGTCAAAACCGTGTCGTACTTGATGCTCACCTGATTCGATCCCGGCTCCTGCGTCACTGACCGGATGCCCGCAATGGCAGACGACTCCAGCGGTTGCGACGGATTGCCCGATCCGAGCGAGCCCGTTACCACGCCTTCCCCCCCACGTGCGGCAAGAAAGTTATAAGTCGCGCCAATGCCTCCGCCAAATCCCACGATGAAAATCACTGCTGCCAGCGCCGGCGACATACGAATCTGGCGCAGCCAGTTCGCGGGCTCGAGGATCAGCCGATGCCAGAGCCCTCCCTGTCGCGTCGTCTCCAGCGCTTCCTGCAGGCGCATTCGCGATGCCGCCAGAAGGTTCGGAGTCGGCTCCGCCACCACCGTCTGCGAAAGCGTCGTGTGGAACTTGCGCGTCGCCTTCAACTCGGTGGCGCATTCCGGACACCGTGCCAGGTGCTGTTCTACCTCGTACCGGGCATCGTCCTCGAGCTCGTTGTACACGTAGAACAGAATGTTTTGTCGCACCCAATCACATTTCATTTTCGTATCCCTTCGCGGGAACCAATTCAAGACTCATCGCATCTCCGCCAGCGCGACCCGCAACTTTTGCGTCGCGCGAAACAACGTATTCTTCGCCGTCTCTTCCGTCGTATTCAGCATCTCGCCCACCGTGCGCAATTTCAGCCCGTGATAGTGCTTCAACTCGAAAACCATCCGCTCGCGGGGCGTTAGTCCTGACAGGGCCACTCCGATCTTCCGCCCAAGCTCCCGCCGCATCAAATCGCGTTCGGGATTGGCTCCCGAGCGCACATCCGCGAACTGCTCCAAGCGGCTGTATTGTTCTCCCGACGCGTCGACCGCAACCGGACCATCTTCCTTGCGCACATTCCGTTTCCGCAGATGATCGAGGCAGAGATTGGTGACGATCCGGTAGATCCAGGTGTAGAAGGAACACTCAAAGCGGAAACTGCCGAGATTCTTGTACGCCTTGAGGAAGGCCTCCTGATAAACGTCCTGGGCGTCGGACTCCGATCCGGTCAGATGCAGCGCCAGTCGCAAAACCGACTGATCGTAGTGGCGCACCAATACCTCGAAAGCCGCGCGGTTGCCCTGCTGCGCCTCCCGGATCAGACTCGTGTCGTCAATGCGGTTGCCCTGCGCTGCCAAGGAGCCCCTCATATTCCAATACAACGTGGGGTTCTGGTTGCCGCTGCCCTGTGCCGCCCGCCTCGAACGGGAATTCTCGCCAACCGGAATTGCGATTGCATAAGAATCGGCCGGCATGGTCTGTCTCTGTCCCCTACAAGTGATCGAACCTCAGCCTTGCAGAGGAATAGACGGGGCAGCAACCCGAACGTTAGCAGATTATAAGGAGTTGGCCCTTGGTTTGCTTGACAGGTGAAAACAGGGGGTCGAACAACGTCTGTCAGCCGCCGTGTTTCGGCGGCTCTCTAAAGGTACAATAAAACGGATGTAGGTCACAGCCGAGGCTGGTAGCTGGATTCATGTACGAAGTCACCGTCGAAGACACATTCGCCGCAGGGCACTACCTGCGCAATTACAAGGGCAAGTGCGAGAAGCCGCACGGCCACAATTACAAGATTCGTGTGACCCTCGCGGGTGCCGAACTCGACAAGGCCGGCCTGCTGCTCGATTTCAAAGATTTGAAAGACGTGATGAAGCACGCCATTGACCGTCTCGACCACCAGATGATCAACGAGATCGAGCCCTTCACCGTCCTCAACCCATCCGCCGAAAATCTCGCGAAATATTTCTACGACGAGACCAACGCGCGCTTGAGCAGCGTAACCAACGGCCGGGTGAGAGTGAAGGACGTCACCGTTTTTGAGACCGATACCACGACGGCTCGCTACTCAGAGTAGCAGTTGCCAGTTGCCAGCTTCCAGTTGCCAGTTTCTAACCGCCTAATGGAGAAATCATGGGGCGATCATATAAAGATCTTGTCGCCTGGCAAAAAGCGATGGGGCTCGTGACGGTAACATATCGATCGACCGCCGGTTTCCCGAAAGAAGAGCAGTTTGGGCTCACGTCGCAATTGAGACGTGCCGCAGTTTCCATCCCAAGCAACATCGCGGAAGGGCAAGGTCGGCTGTCGGAAAAGGAGTTTCGCTATTTCTTGGGTCAAGCCCGAGGTTCCTTGATGGAGGTGGAAACTCAACTCCAAATAGCTCAAAACCTGGGATATATCGAGGCCGCGAAAACGCTGGAGCTGCTGAAGATGTGTGCAGAAGTAGGTCGAATCCTGAACGGCTTGCTAGCCTCCATCTGCAAGCCGGAGTAACTGGCAACTGGCGGCTGGCAACTGGCAACTGGTTTTATGCAAGTCACCGAAATCTACAAATCGCTCCAGGGCGAATCGACGCATTCCGGCCTGCCCTGCGTCTTTGTGCGTTTGACCGGATGCAACCTGCGCTGCTCCTGGTGCGATAGCGAGTTCAGTTTTTACGGCGGGCGCAAGATGATGCTCGAAGAAGTGCTCAGCGAAGTTGCTCGTCTGAGTCCGGCCGGCGGGCTGGTCGAGATCACCGGCGGCGAACCCATGTTACAGGAACGCGAAGTGATCCCGCTGATGGAGCAACTTCTGGACGCTGACTACCAGGTTCTGCTCGAAACCAGCGGCGAACGCCCCCTGGCGCGGGTCCCGAAACAAGCCGTCAAGATCGTCGACGTAAAGTGTCCGCACTCCGGCGAACCCAATACCTTCGCGCTCGAGAATCTGAAGGCGCTCCAGCCTCACGATGAACTGAAGTTCGTCCTGACCGACCGCGCCGACTACGAATTTGCCCGCGACTTCGTCCTGAATCACGGGCTTGCCGAGCGCGTTCACGCCATTTTATTTTCTCCCGCATTTGAAAAAGCCGCCTCCGGCGCCCGAGACACTTCGCACTGCCTGCTCGATCCGCAAGAGCTCGCGCAATGGATCCTCGCCGACGACGTTCCCGTGCGGCTCAGCCTGCAAATCCACAAACTGATCTGGGACCCCGCTGCCAAGGGTGTGTAGAGGGCGCAGCCCCTAAAAGGGGCGTCTGATTTTGAAATCTACGGCATCGCTAAAGCGATGCCCTGATACAAAACCGGAGCCTTTCCGCGCCTGCTTGCGTGCAGCACTCCCCTACGCAGTCTTCGCCCGCACCCGGTTTTCCGCGCGCAGGTGCGCCACCACCAGCCGTATGTCCTCGAAGCTGACATAGGGGGGTAGCGCATCCTTAATGTCTTTCAGCCTCTCGACGCCCTGCTTCAGGCATGCCGCCTCGATCAGCGGCTGCGCGTCGGGCGAAATCCACTTCGGATCTAATGTCACTTGCCCGGTCTCGATCAGGTTTGCCACGGTGCAAATGATCGTCGAAACCTGCCGCGCCCGGATGCGGGCAATCTCCTCGAAGCTTCGCCCTTCGCTCAAAAGCCGAAGCGTCTGTTCCGCCGGCGCCGGCTGCTTTGCGGCCGTCGGCGCGGCGCGCGCTCCTCCGCCAAAGTTTCGCAAAGCCTGAAGAATTTCCGCGCCATACACGTCGGCCTTTTTTTCGCCAATTCCCGGCACCTGCCTCAACTCCGCAAAATTGGCTGGACGCCGCCGGCACAACTCCTCCAGTGTGCTGTCGTGCAGAATAATGTAGGCGGGCACTTTGTTTTCCCGCGCCATATTTCGCCGCCATTCGCGCAGATAGTCTGCCAGCAACGGATCGGCTTCCGCTGGCGCCGCATCCCGTACCCGCGGTTTTTCGGAATCCAGTAGCGGGGTGTAGAACGACGGAACGGACGTGGCCGGAAGCAGCGACCTTCGCGCCGCGACCTCGGGCAAGTCAACGCGCTTGATCTCCTTGCTCAGCCAATCCGGCTTGGCGCTGCAATTGTCGCAATTCCCGCAGCTCTCCCATTGCGGAGTCTCGCCGAAGTGCAGGCAGATCTGCCGGTGACGGCAGCCGTGAGAATCCGCGAACCGGCTGATCACGCGTTTGCGTCCGGATGCTCGCTCGCGCTCGGTGTCATCCGAAATCTTGTTGATGAAGTATTCCAGCAGAATGTGGTCCCGTTTCTGCCAGAGCAGCACGCAATCCGCCGGCCGCCCATCCCGCCCCGCGCGGCCAGCCTCCTGGTAGTACTGCTCGATGGACTGCGGCAGCGACAGGTGAATCACGGCCCGCACCGCAGGTTTGTTGATGCCCAGCCCGAACGCGATGGTTCCCACCAGCACCCGCACTTCGTCCGACATCCATCGTTCCTGATTCTGCCGGCGCAGCGGCGTCTCCATCTTCGCGTGATAAGGAATCGCCGCAATCCCGCTCTCCTCCAGGTATTCGACCGTCTCCTCCACCCTTCGAATCGTGGGCGAATACACGATCACGCTCTCACCCGCGTAGTGGCGCAAAGCGCGGGCGAGCAACTCCAGTTGCGTCCGCGCTTCGCACTCATGCACCACGTAGCGCAAATTCTGGCGATGGAAGCTGGCGATGTAGAGATCGGGCTCGCGCATCTGCAACTGCTTCAGAATGTCGTGCCGCACCTGCCGCGTCGCACTGGCGGTGAACGCCGCGATCGGCAGCTTCGGAAAGCTCGTGCGCAGCCGGCTCAGCTGCCGGTAATCCGGCCGAAATTCGTGCCCCCACTCTGAAATGCAATGCGCTTCATCCACCGCAAAGAAACCGACCGGCACTTTCGCCAGCCATTCGAAAGTATTTCCATCGGCCAGCCGCTCCGGGGAAAGATAAAGCAGCCGATATTCGCCGCGCGCCGCTTTCTCCATCACCTGCCATCGTTCACTCGAACTCTGAGAACTATTGATTACCGCCGCTGGAATGCCCATCTGCGCCAGTTGCGCGGCCTGGTCCTGCATCAGCGCGATCAGCGGAGAAACCACCACCGCCGTCTTCCCCGAAATCACCGCCGGAAGCTGGTAGCACAGCGACTTCCCGCCTCCGGTTGGCATGACCACACAAGTATCGTGCGCGGCCAGCAGACTCCGTATAACATTCTCCTGTTTGGGGCGAAACTCGTGGTATCCCCAATAGCGCCGCAGCGCTTCCGCCAAATTTGGAACGGCTTCGGGCATTCTTCCTTCGGGCATTCTTCGCAGTATAGCCGCAGACCTATTCTTGAAGTCTGTGAGCGTTCGACACCGGATTTGTGATGAATTGGCAAGAACCACTTAGACACAGTTGCTCTCGGCCGTCCGGCGGCGCGCTGGCACTCTGGGGCGATCTTGCGAGAAACTTATCGTCGAGAATCCGATGATTGAGAGAGATGACTGAGAAACCAGTGATCCTCGGCGTAATCTCCGACACCCACGGCCTGCTGCGGCCCCAGGCGGTCGAGGTCCTGCGCGGATCCGACCGCATCCTCCACGCCGGCGACGTCGGCACTCCCGAAATCCTCGAAGCGCTCGTCGAAATCGCGCCCGTAACCGCGATCCGCGGTAACGTCGACACCGACGGCTGGGCGCGCGCTCTGCCTGAAACCGAAGTCGTCATAGCCGGCGGCGTGTCCATCTATATCCTGCATGATCTCGGCCAAATCGACCTGAAGTTGGGAGCCGCCGGATTCCGCGTGGTCGTGTACGGCCACAGCCATCAGCCGAAGATAGAAGAGAAAAATGGCGTCCTCTATTTCAATCCCGGCAGCGCCGGCCCACGCCGTTTCCACTTGCCGGTAAGCGTGGGGCGGCTGATGATCGAAGCAGGAAAAGTGCGAGCAGAGTTGGTGGAGTTGGAGTCTTAGCTTTTTAACCGAAAGACGAGTAGCGAGAGAAAAAGGCCAGCTCGCAAGCCGGCCCTTTTGATTATGCAGCGCGGACACTCTTGTCCGCGAAATTTACTTCTTCGGCGCAATCGAGTCCTTTGCGGCCTTCGCCACGCGGAACTTTACCACCGTCTTCGCCTTGATCTGAATCGGTTCGCCGGTCTGCGGGTTGCGTCCCATGCGAGCCTTGCGATGCGCCTTCACCAGGCGTCCCAGGCCGGGTATAACAAACACACCACTTTTCTTCGTCTCTTTGATCGCTGTGTCTGCCAGGTGCTCCAGAAAAGTCGCGGCAGTCTTGTTGTTGGAGCCGAGCTTCTCGGCCAAATGGCGGGTGAGTTGAGTTTTGGTCATACCAGAAGCCATGAATTCCTCCTTCAGGAACTTGCAGATTTGCTTGTTGCCATGCGCATAGTAACGCACTGCGCTGTGGAAAAGTAGCACTTTATGCAGATTTTATGCGGTTTCCAGTAAGATGCCCCTTGAAAATCGGCATAAAATGGAGGTCCGGCAGCCGAAGAGCGCGCAAATGGCGCAGTTCGCTGGGACAAAACGATCTTGCCATCCTCGCTAGAGTTCAGCGCGGCTGCAGCTTGCACGCATGCGAGACGCAGTACCGGTTCCGCGCAAACCACCGGTAGCCCGCGTGGAGCAACCGGTTGAACCCCGGCAAACTGAAAATCGCAGAGAAGGGCCATGCCCACCAGATCCGTCGCGTTACATATAAATAGACATCGGCTCCGGAAATCAGCTGACCACCAGCCGTTAGCAACCGTATGTCGGTGAGCAGTTCTTCATGCGGCATTCTGACCTTCTCCGCAACCCAAGGTTCATCCAGCGAGGCGATCTCAAATCCGGCGCGCCCGAGCGTCCCCGCCCAATACTTCACCCAACGCGAGCAGAAACTGCACTGCCCGTCGTAAAGGACCACGCCAAGGAGCGCGCCCTGGGCTGGCGTCCGGGGTTCACCGCTTCGAATTTCAGCGTTCAATGGCACGCTCACAACCTTCGCCCCCGCATCACGGTAACCGGGGATCCTTCCGCGAGAAAAGCGGAGTGCGGCTTGCCCCGGAGCACTGCCGCGATCTCTTTTCCGTAGAACTTTTCCGCATCGCCCTCATATGCCGACTGCCGTACCTGCCAGACTCTCCACGGCGGATGCGTCACGCGGTATTCCACGCAACCGCCCCGGGGCTGCGCCGCATATCCCCAGTAGTGCTCGGTAATGAACTGTTCAACCGAGCCCTCGCCTGGCAGTTCAGAATTGCCATCGGTTTCAAGGTTGACCCCGCTCCAGCACTTCCCGCTCCGCCACCGGTACGCCACCCTCAGACCATTATCGCCAACGGAGCGAATCTCGTGCGTCATGGGCAGGGCCATATAATTCTCGTTGTAGAACGTGCGGGCAACGAATGCAATCGCCCGGCGCGGAACCATCTCCCGGATGAACACCACCCCTCTCCGGACTTCATTTCGTGATTGGCTCCCCACTAGCCGTCGCACGTAAAACCGCAGGTTGACTTCCTCGAAATTCGAGTGCATCGGAATCGGCAGGGAACCGAACAATTTTGTTTTCAGAAATCGAAATCCGACAAGGCTGACAAAGATTTGTTCGTTCCAGCGATCAAGTTCGGTTCCGGCTGGGGTGAACGGAAGAAGCAGACCGGCGTCCACTTCATAGTTCAGCATGGCCAGGTGCTGCCATTCCGCGGTGAGAAAAACTCCGTCGGCGCTCACACATTTAGGATGGCCGGACCGGGAAGTCCGATTCATTGGAAAGAGAACATTCGCTGCATAACCCTTCACTGCATAACTCTCTCCCACTCGCGACCTGTTCTTTCAATGGAACTCCGTTTGCTGCGATCTTTAGCTACCCGCGTAACTCGTGCGCCAAACGAACGTGTCACACTATCATGGCCAACCGGCCATCTCCAGAACGTTCTCCGCCGTCAGCCCGCGCTCGCGCAAATGCCGGATGCTCAGCGCATCGTGCCGTTTCGCCAGCCGCGCTCCAGCGGCGTCCCGCACCAGTTCGCAATGGAAATAATCGGGAGCGGCATACCCAAGATCGGCATAACCCAGCGCGCGCATCAAGAGCAGTTGCCGCGCTGTCGACTTCAGCAAATCCGCGCCCCGTACGATTTCCGTGATCCGCATGGCCGCGTCGTCGACCACGACCGCGAGTTGGTAAGCGGGAACATCGTCGCGCCGCCAGACGAGAAAATCGCCGAAGTCGAAATTATGGCCCGCGACGTAGCGCTGCCGGCCCAGATTCAGATCCGCAAACTCAACCACCTCGCCCTCGGGAACGCGGAACCGCCAGTTCACGCCCGCAGGCTCCATGAACTCAGCCGCATCGTTCCGCTCGCGGCAGGTCCCTGGATACACCGGCTCATCATCGGCATCATTCGGAGCGCTCGCCACCAGCGCAAGATCTTTGCGCGAACAAGTGCACGGATACAGAAACCCGCCATCCCGCAGCCGGCGCCAAGCCTCCAGATAGTGCGCCCGGCGCTCACTCTGCGAGTAGGCGCCATACGGGCCGCCACAGTCCGGCCCCTCGCTCCAACGAATTCCCAGCCAGCGCAAATCTTCAATCATGGCGCGAGCAAATTCCGCTCGCGAGCGTTGCGGATCCAGATCCTCATTCCGCAAAATCAAAGTTCCCTGATTCTCGATCGCGCGTTGCGCCGCGATGCAGAAGGTCCGCGCATGCCCAATGTGCAACAACCCCGTCGGCGACGGGGCGAGGCGTCCCCGATAGCGTCCGCGACAACCAGGAGAGGGAGAACCAGTGGAGGAATGAAGCGAGACGTCGTTCACAAAGGCATTGCTCACAAAAACATACTAGCGGGAAGCGCTGCGGAGTGTGCGTGAGAACTGGGTCGTCCCTCCGGGACTTAGCTCATTCTTCCCACTTTTCCCAGCGCTGAAGCGCTGGGCTAAGTTGGTTCGCCCCTCCGGGGCTGGATTCTCGAGCTCTTCGTTCCACCGGATTGCCCAAAAAACCAGTTTCACGCACACACTGCGGCCCTCGGGCGGCGTGTTGCGTGCTACACGGCGTGTATAGCGGCGCACACAGTCCAGCGCTAAGTGCACCCGTAAGTCGCGTTCCATCAATGGTCGCCCATTTGGCCGCTCTCCTGCGCTATCACTTCCGACTGCGCCAGCCGCAGAGGAGGTGACAGAATGGCAACCATTTGGAAATCCGCTAACCAGAAATCCACGAATCAGGCAACTAATAACAACGCTATTTCCGGGACGACGTTATCGTCCTGGTCGCGGCAGCAGAAGCTGGCTATGATCGCCGGCTTCGCAATTCTCGGGCTGTTACTCGCGATGAGCGCATGCTCGAAGCAATCTCCAAAACCGGCTCTGGTCGGCGTATCGAGCCCCGCGCCAATTTCGGCAACGCTTGCGGCCGCGGCAACGCCTGCAACCGCCCCAACCGCTGCAGCGTTACCTGCGCCCGCAAAGAAGACGCCGAAGAAACGTCCCGCGAACGTCACATATAGCGACCCCAACTCCGGTGTTTCGTTCCTCTATCCGCGGAAGTTCGCGCTGACCTCGGGCGACAAAGCGCAGCCCCAGCTTGCCGGCTTGGAGGATGTACCGATGAACTTCGTCCAGCCCGGCGGAGTCGCGGTCGCGACCGTCGCACTGCCCGACCGTTCGTATCCCGGCACCGATTTTGCATCCGCCTTCTTCAACGTGAACGTCAATCGCAGCCTCTCCGAGCAGGAGTGCGCGCACTTCGCTTTCGTCGACACCAGCACTGCCGACGGCGAGCCGGTCGACGCGGAGAAAGTCAAGATCGGCTCGACCGAGATGGAGATGACATCGAACTTCTCCGCCAGCGCCACGGCGCAGGCCGAAACGCAGTACTACCACAGCTACGAAAATGGAGCCTGCTACGAATATGTCTTAGGCATGGGCACTGAAGGATTTGCGACCAAACGCGGTGTTGAGCACGTCAACCGCGACGAAGTCTTCGCCAAGCTGGATAAGATCCTGGCCACGGTGAAGATCAGTCCAGTCGAGCCGGAACATGTCGCCGAACAGGCAGTCAGCGGCATCGCCGGCGGCAAGGAATGAACCGAAAGCAGGCGAGGAACACCAGGGGCCACGCGGACCTTTTGCGCGGCCTTCGTGTTTGGGGCTATTCGGAAACCGTCCCGGTGCCGTACGTTTCTCACCCGACAGTCGGCGCTAACCTGGCCGCGCGCTGAGCAAGTCGAGGTACAATTCCGACGTGCAGTTCGGCGTACAATTCCGAGGGACAGCGAGGATAGTGGAATGACTCAGAAAGTTATCGATGTAGTCGGGGTTTCGAAAGAAAGTTTTGCTAAGGCGGCGGAGGTTGCCGTGAAGGAAGCGGCGAAAACCGTTCGCGGCATCAAGTGGGCGCACGTGGATTCGCTCGACATGCAACTGGACGGAGCAAAGGTTCTGCAATACCGCGCCACCACCAAGATTTATTTCGACGTCGAGCACTAGAAACTGGCTTCGCCGCTGGTTTGCGGAAGTTCGGCGGCAGGACTCGATGCGGGGGCCAGCCGCCTGCTTCCGCCTACTTTGGCGTCACGTTTGATTTTTTTGCATCTTTGTCGAATCACGCCTCATCCGAAACACTATTCTGATTCTGGAAACGCTTGGAAACTTGTTCCAAGTATCGAATTCTTGCTGCCTCCAGAAAACTCGCAAAAGGATATGGAATGGTTATGCTGAAAACAGCCCAACGAATTGGTTTAGCTTCCGCGATCGCCCTTCTCGCGAGTCTATCGGCGCTCGCGCAGACCTCAAACTGGAACATTGACCCTGCGCACTCGACCGCGCAGTTCACCGTGCGTCACCTGGGGATCTCGAATGTCACCGGGAATTTTACGAAGGTGACGGGAAGCGTCGTCCTGAACGAGAAAGACAGTACGCAGTCGCAGGTGTCGGCCAGCATCGACGCCAGTTCAGTCGATACCCGGGTGGAGATGCGGGACAAAGATCTTAGAAGCCCTAATTTCTTTGACGTCGAAAAGTACCCGACCATCGAATTCAAATCCAAAAGGATGGTAAGCGTCGGCGGGAAACTGCAGGTGATTGGCGATCTGACCATCCACGGAACCACGCACGAAGTCACGCTCGACGTTGATGGACCTACTCCTGAAATGAGCGATCCCTGGGGCAATTCGCGCCGCGGGATTTCCGCGACGACGACCATCAACCGCAAGGATTTCAATCTGGTCTACAACAACCTTCTCAAGACCGGTGAAGCGGCGGTTGGAGATAACGTCAAGATCCAGATTGACGCGGAAATGGTGAAGAAGAAGTAGTCATCGGGTCATCGGGTCATCGGGTGATCGGGCCATCTGGTCATCGAAAATCGGCTCGGGGGTTTTCGATGGCCCGATGACCCGACGGCCAGATCACCCGATTCTCAGGGTATTATCGAACTGTGGTCACCAATCGCGTCGCCAAGAACAAACTACAACTTTTGCGTTCTGAGAAGCTGGACAGGCTGGCTTGGCTGGTGCATGCCTTCTCGACGCGGCTTGGCGGAGTCTCGCGCGCCTACGGCGGGAATACTCTGAATCTTGGGTTCACAAAGCATGACTCGCGCGCGGCCGTCGAGCGCAACCGCGAGCTTTTCCTCGAAGAACTCGGCGTTGCGAACGGACGCAAAAGCTGGCCGCTGGTTACGCTGCGGCAAATTCATTCCGATTTGATCCATCGCGTCGACCGGGTTCCGCAACAACCGCTGGCTGGAGACGGGCTCATCACGGATACACCGGGGCTGCTCTTGGCTGTGCAGATTGCCGATTGCCTTCCCATCATTGTGGCGGATCGGAAACGGCGGGCTGTCGGCGTTTTTCACGCAGGCTGGCGCGGCACGGTCAAGCGGATCGTGGAGAAAGGTGTCGGCGAGATGCGGAAACACTTCGGGAGCGATCCACGGGATCTGGTGGTGGCGATTGGACCGGGCGTGCGGGGCTGCTGCTACGGAGTAGGCGAAGAAGTGCGCACCAGGTTTGAAGCTCAGTTTGCATACGCCGGGAGCCTGTTCTGCGAGGTCAAGGAATCGGACCCGGTGCGGGAGAAATATCCGTTGCTGTTCCTGACGGCGCGCGCTCCGGGACACAGCGAATTGCCGGTGAAACTTTTTCTTGATCTCGTAGAAGCGAACCGGCGGCAACTGTTGGATGCGGGCGTGATGGCAAAGAATATCGATGCGATGGCGCCGTGTACGGCGTGCCATACGGAGCTGCTGTTCAGCTTCCGGGCGGAGAAGGGCGTAACGGGAAGGTTGATGGGGGCGGCAGGGATCAGGCCGGAATGAACAATATCGGGCCATCGGGCGATCGGGTCATCGGGCGATCAAGAACTCCCGAACCGATTTTCGATGACCCGATGACCCGATCACCAGATGACCCGATCGGCTCACGCCAGGTCGAACAGTAGAACTTCAGCGTCTTCGGTTGCTTTGATGGTCAGCTTTTTTTCTTCGCTTATCGCCGCACCGTCTCCCTGGTGCAACTTCTGGCCGTTCAGTTCGACTTCGCCCTTGGCGACCTGGAGCCACGCGTGACGCTTGGCGCCGAGCGACTGCGTGACCTCTTCTCCGGGTGCAAGCAGGGTGACGAACAGCTTCGCGTCCTGATTGATCTTAACCGAGCCCTCGGCGCCATCGTTGGAGGCGATCAGGCGAAGCTTGCCGCGCTTCTCAACTTCGGGGAAGCTTTTCTGCTCGTAGCCGGGTTCGTATCCTTGCTTGTCCGGGAGAATCCATATCTGCAGCAGGTGCACCGACTCGGTTGCGGACGGATTCGCCTCGCTGTGCCGGATGCCACGGCCGGCGGTCATGCGCTGCCCGTCGCCCGGGAGAATCACCGAGCCGGTGCCGAGGCTGTCCTTGTGCTCGAGTTTGCCGGACAGAACATAGGTGATGATCTCCATGTCGCGATGGGGATGCGTGGGGAAACCGCCGTTGGGCGCGACCCAATCTTCGTTGATCACGCGCAGCGAGCGGAAGCCCATCCACTTGGGATCGTTGTAATCGTTGAAGCTGAAAGTGTGGCGGGTCTTCAGCCAGCCATAGTCGCCGCCGCCACGCTCATTGCTCGGTCGGATGGTCATCATGATGCTCACTCCTGTTTAGTCGTTGTAACGACTATTTCAGTTCTTTTAGATGTACGGAGAGCGGGAAGGATTCAGGAGTGGAACCGTCGTTGGTCGGCGGTCGTTGGTCGTTCGCGGCTCGCGAAGGAATATGGGAGACCTGCCGGCAAAGGCTGCTATTCTTCGTCTGGCGGCATGGTGCCGGAACTCCCGGCAGCCCTCAACCTCAGCCTATGTCTTATCGCGTTGTTTCTTTCACCATGACGCAAGTGCGGCAAGGAGCGCTCGGATTCCAACGCCAGCTGAGCGCTGTCCTGCGCGAACATGCTGAGATCAAAGTGTATTCGGTGAGCCCGTTCGACCTCGATGAACGCCGCCGAGCCAAGGATCGATTTGGGGGAGACATCGTGTACTTTTTCAACGACGCGGCATGTCAGGAATGCGCGCGAGTTGGCCTCAACCTGCAATTCCTGGCGGAAATCTCCGATGACGAACTGCCTCGCCGGCGAACCTTGGTTGTCGGCATGCCAGAGCGGGGCGGGGTATCGGGTGATCGGGTCATCGAAAAATCGGGCTGATCGCCCGATGACCGGATCGCCACATGCCCGATCTTCAGTCTTTCTTGTGTTTCTTTTGTGAGGCATCGGACTTGGGCTTGTCGTCCTTCTTGCTGTCTCTTGCGTCTTTGGTGTCTTTTGTTTCTTTCGAGCCGCTGTCGCCTTCGGACGAAGAGGAAGAGGACGACGTTCCGGAACCAGCACCCTTCTTCGGGTAGTCGGTCACGTACCAGCCCGAGCCTTTGAACTGCACGGCTGGAGCCGAGATCACTTGCTCGATGACGCCTCCGCATTCGGGGCACTTTCGCAGCTGCTTATCGGAGAATTTGCGGATTTGTTCAAAGCCGTGTCCGCACTTCTTGCACAGGTATTCGTAGTTGGGCATGGGTCAGCTGATTTTAGAGGCGGAGATTCATCGGCGTCAATTTCGCGCCCGCGCCACACCTACTCAGCGTTTCAGCAGATCTACCGGCTCGCGGACGTCGTGCACCCGGAAGTATTTTGCTAACGCCGGATATTTTGCGGCCACGGCTTCGTACATGGCATAGGCTACGTTGCGATAGGACGTGTGTCCGGCGGGCGTGGTGCGCAGCTCGGAGATGTAGACGGCCTCGGCGAAGTCCATCTTGAACAGCGTGCGCTTGCGGAAAGCGAGTGGGATCGCGTACTGCGCGTTTTGCTGGGCTTCTTCACCCCCGGATGCAGAAAGCTTCTGCACGGCGGTTTCGGCGCGCTTCATCGCCAATTCGTAGTCGGAGCGCACTCCGGCAGCTTCGAGCTCGGGCGGCGTGTCGAAGCCGTGGACGGCCGAGAAATCCTGCATGATCTGGACGCAGCGGCGATGGCGGTGCATGTCGCGGAAGCCGCCAATGTCCATGAGAATGTCGAAGCGAAACTGCTGGCCCGCGGAGAAGGGACGCGGCATCTCGTCGTGGGGGCCGCGGTGGCGCAGGCCGAGGTCGATGATTTCGCGGCGGCGCGCCTCGCCGGCCGCTGCTATCGTCTTGCGAAGCTGCCGGTAGGAGTAATGGCAGTGGGCGTAAAGGAGCGTGGTGGCGAGTTCGATTTCGAGCGGATCGTTGTCCGGCAAATCATCGTCCACCAGATCGACGAGCGGCGCGGGCTCGATGGCCGCGCCTTGCATCAGTTCGGCGGCGGCCTGCTGCAGTTCGCGGCGCGTCTCGATTTCGTAGGGATTCGGATCGGCGTACTTGACCAGCGTGGGCGCGACCCGCACTTCGCGCAGGAGTTCGCGTTCGGCGCGATCGGCGATTTCGGGCGACACGGCGCGGATCTCGGCAATCAGGGCGCGCAGCGATTCTTCGTTCGCGTTGTAGGCCGGAGAAATGGCGGCTTGCTTCAGCAGCGCTCCAAGATCGCGGACTTCTTTATGCGGCTGCGAGAGCAGGTGCGCGACCTGGCTCTCCAGCGTGCGGGCGTTTACGATCTCCCCGAGTGAAGTGTTGGTGGCGAGCGGCAACAGATAGCGCGAGATGTCGAAGGCACGGGCGCGCAGGGTGCGCTCGTAAAAGTCCGGCTTCATTTCGACAGGCCGGGGTGTGATGCTGGCGAGATATTCGAACGTCCGCTGCGAAACTTTTTCGTAGGTGGTGAACAAGGACTCGATGGTTTCGCGATAGAGCGTCCGGACGGACGAAGGGTCCGAGCCTACGCTGTTCTGGAAACTGGGCGTGTAGTAACCGCTCTTCCTGAAGTCCTGGTAGCGGGTCGAGCGCTCCTGGCCATCCCAGCGCTGCTCGTCGACAACGACGATGGCGGCGAGTATGGAGAGGCGCTCGATGGCGAGCGCGATGTGGGCAAGGTCGGCGATGGAGCGGTGCCCGTATTGGAAGTAGTAGGTGTTGAGAAACTTTTCGGCCCTCTGGGCCGTGATTTCCTTCAGTGACTCTTTCATCGAGAGGGAGGAGCGCGAATACTTGGCCATGGCATAGGCCTGGATCTCGGGCTCAACGCCGTAAACGGCGAATACCTCTACGGAAGGTTCGGGACCTGGGGCGGAATCGGGACGCGCGGTCGTGGGCTCGGTTGAAATTACTTCAGACATGGGAATGATCGCAGTGTAACCGGACGCTCCGAGGCAGGCAATCCCGGTTGTACTTAACACCCGCCCGCCAGGCGTGAAGATTACTTACGGACGGCATAGTGCAGTTTGACCACGCCGTCTGTGAACTTCGTGCAGGAGATCAGTTTTAGGGGCACAGTGCGGCGGCCGGGCGCGATCAATGGAATGCCTTCGCCTATAAACTTGGGAATCACGTGAATCATGAACTCGTCGATCTCTCCTTCGTCGAGAAACGACGCAATGATGCCAGCGCCACCCATCATCCAGATGTCTTTCCCCTTTTTCTCCCGCAGACGGGTTGCGAACGCTTTGATTGGTTCGCTCACGAACTCCACGCCCGCAGGCGCTGGCGATTGCAGGAGACTCCGTGTGAAGACGTAGTTTTTAACTCTTGTATCGAAGGCCGACCCGGTCACGCCTTTCTTTTGAAAGTCGAGCGCCATATCGCATGTCTTCCTGCCCCACAGGATCGTGTCGATCGATTTATAGAACGCACCCATGCCGTAGTTGCCCTTCGGACGCGGACGGTCGAGCCAGTCGACGGAGCCGTCGGGCCGGGCAATAAAGCCGTCGGCACTCGTAGCGATGTAGACGATGATTTTTCGCTTGCGGACCATAGCGCAGCGGGTGGGCCGCTCTAACCGGGAAGTATAGCGCGGGTTTATCTTTTAACATTATCTTTTAACATTGACCGAAATAACTGGTGCGCCACTTCTCGCGCTTTTCGAGAAGTGGGCTGCCGAACAGCCGACGCCGTTCCGCTCCGCTTTACGCGGCCGGAGACCGGATCGGATGCAACAGTGAGGATCTCCCATGAAGTTCTCTGCTGACAACAAGAGCCAAATCGATCTGCTTCAGGCCACGCTCCCCGAACACATCGAGGAGGTTCGCGGCCTCTTTCTCGAATATGGCAGCTCGCTTGGCTTCAGCCTGTGCTTCCAGAGTTTCGATGAGGAGTTGAAAAATCTTCCGGGCGCGTACGCTCCCCCGAGCGGGCGATTGCTGCTGGCCCGATACGCGGACCACGCCGCTGGTTGCATCGCGTTGCGCCAGCTTCAAGCCGGAATCTGCGAGATGAAGCGGCTTTATGTGCGGCCTGAGGATCGCGGGCTCGGGCTCGGGCGGATGCTGGTGGAACGCTTGATCGCCGAGGCGCGCTCCATCGGCTATGAGCGCATGCGTCTGGATACGATTGCCTCGGCCATGCAGGATGCGATCGCACTCTATCGCAGGATGGGGTTCGTGGAGATCGCACCGTATTCCGCGATTCCCATCGAAAGCGCGCTCTGGATGGAATTACTGCTGTAGGCTGCTGCCTGCAATCCTCACCGCCGCGGGCTTGAGTGCGGCAGCCGGGGACGGTTGTGCCGTCTTTTTCGCGGGTGGGGTCACGGCTGGAATCGCGGCAGGAGTCTGGGCTTGGGTCCCGGCCTGGGCGATGGGAGCCTGCGTCAGGGCTTGGCCGAGAATGATGATATCCACGCGGCGGTTCATGCCGCGGCCTTCGGCGGTGAGATTGGTTGCGACCGGGTGATAGTCGGCGTATCCGGCGGCGCTCAGACGATCGGGACCGAACCCGTCCCGGACGATGAGGAGCCGCACAATTTCGGTTGCCCGTGATGTGGAGAGTTCCCAGTTCGAGGGAAACTGGGCGGTGTGGATGGGGGCGTTATCGGTGTGGCCCTCGATCCGCAAGCGATAGTCATGCTTGCGGAGCATGCTGGCGATGCGGTCGAAGGCCGCCATCGAGGCGGACTTCATCTGGGCTGAGCCAATCTCAAAGAAACCCACCTCGCGCAAACTGATGACCAGACCGTCGGGCTCGGTGCGCATGGCGACTTCCTTACGCTCGACTTCCGGAGCGAGCTCGGTTTCCAGTTCGGTCCGCAACTCAGCTAGATCGCCGTTCTCCACGCCCGTGCCGAGCAAGCCCTCGGGCCGAGACGAGATCCGGCCAAGGCTCGCGGTGCGCTCCGTGTTTTCGATGGCTTGCGCGATGCTGAAGGGCATGGGCTTGGTGGCATCGATGGGCACTTCTGTAGTGGAAGCCTGAAAAACTCCCATCTCCTGGAAAGCGACCTGAATGGCCAAAGCCAGCTTTCCGACTTTTCTTTTGTCGACTTGCGACGCGGCGTAGAGCACGACAAAGAAGGCGAACAAGAGAGTGATGAAGTCCGCGTAGGAAACCAGCCAGCGATCGTGATTGGCGTGACTGGGGCGTCGCTTGCGGCGGCTCATGGGTTGGACTCCTCAGCGACGGCGGCGGGTTCGTGGGCATGGGTGAGGAACCCCAGCAGCTTCTCTTCCAGCATGCGAGGGTTCATCCCTTCGAGGATGGAAACGACACCTTCGATCGTCATTTCCCGGATGATCTGCTCTTCGCGGATGCGGATTTTTAGTTTTCCAGCACAAGGCAGCAATATGAGGTTGGCGGCGCCCACTCCGTAAAGGGTGGCCACGAAAGCGACGGCAATCCCTTTTCCGACTTCGTCGATTTTGTCCAGGTGCTGCATGACCTGGATCAAACCGAGCACGGCCCCGATGATGCCGATGGTGGGAGAAAATCCACCGGCCGATTCGAAGAGCTGGGGAATTTTCTCTTCCTGTTCTTCTTTGTTATCCAGTTCGAGCTCCATGATCTTGCGGAGTTCCTGCGGTTCGGTCCCGTCCACCGCCAACATGAGGGCGCGATGCAGGAAAGGCTCGTCGATGGCGGCAAGTTCTTTGTCGAGCGAGATGATGCCTTCCCGCCGCGCCTGGTTGGCGTATTTGACCAGGAGTCCGATCGTCGATTGCGCATTCTGTGCGGGCTCGACGAAGACCTGCACCAGCCGCCGGAGCGCACTCCGCGCCACCGGCAAGGGATACTGAATGAGGATGGCGCCCAGCGTGCCCCCAAAAACAATCAGGGCGGCGGTGGGCTGCAGCACCTGCCCGAGATTGCCGCCCTCCAGCATCAAGCCGAGCATGATGCCGCCGATAGCCAGCACCAGACCGCCGAAGGTTGCCTTATCCACGAGGGCTCCTATTTCCCGCCAGCCGGCCGGCCATTGCCCTCAAGGACGGGCGGAAGGGCGGAACGGTTGTCCCACCAGAGCATGATGCCTTGCAGCACCGAGCGGCGGAACTGCACCACCCGTTCGAGGACGTCCTGGGCACTTTCGCGAACGACAATCTTGTCGCCATTCACCAGCGTGATGACCGTGTCGGGGGCCTGCTCGACGAACTTGATCAGGTCGGAATTGACCACCAGCGGGTGATTGTTGAGGCGGGTGAGCTGGATCATGTTTGGCTCCTGATGTTCAAGTGCAGGACGGAAGAAGGCCCGCCACTTAACAAGGCTTCAACAGTAATGATCGGCAGAAACGGCGAGGGCGGAGAGATGAAGGCCGGAAAGGAGCCAGGTTACCTAGGAGCTATGCCGTCCGATACTTGTGGAAATAAAGCTTGCACGTGACGAGCCGATAAAGGTGATTGAAAGGCAATTGGGTTCCGCAGGACAAACGGAACGAGCTCCGGGAAGGTTTCGGGGACGGATCCCAAAATCGGAACCACAAAGGAGCAATACAATGGCACTTACCATCCTAAATAACATTGCTGCTTTAGCTGCGGAAAACCAGCTAAATATCACCAGCAACAACCTCAATTCTACCCTGGAGCAGTTGTCGTCAGGGTCGAAGATCAACAGCGGCGCGGACGATCCGGCTGGTCTGGCCATCGCCAACGGGTTATCGGCCAACATTGCCGCCCTCACTCAGTCGTCAAGCAACGCCACGGACGGCGTCGGCGAACTGCAGGTGGCAGACGGCGCGCTATCCCAGGTCACCACGCTGCTCAACCGCGCGGTTACGCTGGCCACCGAATCCGCAACCGGCACGGTGTCCAATTCGCAACGCACCGCGCTGGACGCCGAATATCAATCCATCAAAGCGGAGATTGACGATATTGGGTTGACGACCAACTACAACGGCGGGCAGGTGTTCACCAACAACACCCTCAATGTGTTCTTGAGCGATGGCAGCACCAGCGGCAGCAGCCAAATCGGCGTGTCTACGGGCACACTGTCCGCGAACGGCCTCGACTTAGGGGGAGCCGTTGCCGCCACCGGCACACTGACCCAAACCGCGGGCACGCCTGCGGTTTCCGCCACCGATACTATGACTGCGGCCGCGTTCACGCTTTCCACCGCTGCCTCCAATACGTTGACGGTAACCGTTGCCGCTCCAGCCACCGGCGACACCGTCACGGTCGGTGGCACTACCTACACCTTCGGTCCGGTCTCCAGCGGACAGAATTACGTCGCGGTTGGCGGTAGCGAGCAGCAGAGCCTGGCGAATATGGCGGCGGCGATCAACGCCACGTCAGGCGGCTCCGGATCTGCCTATGGAGCCGGAACCATTGCCAATGCCAATGTCACGGCAACATCCACCGCAACCACCCTCGTCGTCACGGAAAAGCAAAATGGCAGCGCCGCCGGCGCCAACATCGCTGCGGCAGACACAGTTGCAGGGGGAGGAACGTATACGTGGGGCGGGTTAGTCGCAGGGACCAATGGCGACACAGTAACGGTTGGCAACCAGGCCTACACCTTCGTGACTCACCTCAGCACCACTCCAACGGCGAATGAAGTGATAGGGGGTAGTGAAGCTACCGACATTGCGAATCTGGTGGCGGCGATCAACGGAGCGGGCGGCGGGCAATATAGCGCAAGCACTCCGGTCAATACTCAGGTCTCGGCGGCCGCGGGCGATAGTGCGGGAAACAATACAGGGACCAAAGCCTTTTTCACAGCGATTACTGCTGGCACCGCCGGCAACTTTATCACTGCGTCGTCATCGAACGGGGGTGTCACCTTCACCAACGGCGGAACTTTCGGTGGCACCGGCAATACCAGTGGCGCCGCTGCCGGAACCGCTCCGGTCGCTGCCGCAGGTAATACCGTGACGGTGGGCTCGCAACAATACACCTTCGTGAACTCCATCGGTACCCCCACAGCAAATGAGGTTGAGGTCCTGTTGGGATCCTCGGATGCCGCGAGCCTCACTAACCTGGCAAACGCTGTCAACGGCGGAAGTGGCGCGGGCGTTGACTATGCCTACGGAAGCAGCGCAACCGCCAACACTTCCGCCACGGCAGCGACTGGAACAACCGCGGCAGGGCTCGACACGATCACATTCACCGCATCGACGAAGGGCACTGCCGGCAACGCTATCGTCACCGCGCAAACAGGGACGGCCAACACCTTCGGGAGCGGGTACTTGGCGGGTGGCACGGCTGGATCGGTCAATGACCTGTTGACCCAATCCGACGCGCAGGCCGCCTTGACGCTCATCAACGACGCGGTTGCCGCCGTTGCCGCCCTTCGCGGCAATATTGGATCGACGGTCAACCGCCTGCAAAGTGCTTCCAACGTCATCAACAACCAGACGCAGAACCTGACTGCGGCGGAAAACGACGTCACGGCCGCGGACATTCCCTCGGCGGTGGCCAACCTTTCCCAGTACTCAATTCTGGAGCAGACCGGTATTTCCGCTCTGGCCCAGGCCAACCAGCAGCAGCAACTTGTTCTGAAGCTGTTGCAGTAGTACGAGGTTTCGACAAAAAGGAGGCGGCCAACCAACCGCCTCCTTTTCGTAATTCCGGAGTAGTGCGCGGAGTCTGATATGAGCATCGCGCCGGTCGAAGGCTTTCCGCGTCGTAGAAGTGAGCAGTCCGAGAACATAGAGTTCGGGGCACGCCCCAGAGCGTCGAAAGTCAGTTCCGGCAGAAGAAGCGAGCCGGCCCGTTTCGGGAGCGTTGCCAAAACAAGAAGCCCGAACCGCCAAGAAGGTCCCCGCAAACTACGAATTGCCACAGGATGTAGTCGAAATGCATGAGGATCCAGAGGTTAAGGACCAGATAATCTCGCAGTGGAGCGACAGGCGCGTCGCCCGTCTAGCTGGGCACCGTCCAGCCGGGCGGGGACGTCCGGCTCTCCACCAGCAAGCGAGGGGAGAAGAAACTCATGGGAATCAGCTTTAACGCGGCGAGTCTGTTGAATGGAAACGGCATCGACGTGAATTCGATTGTGTCGGAGATCCAGGCGGCGCAGAGCGGGCAATTGACCGCCTGGCAGGGGGATCTGGCCACTCTGCAAACCCAGGCGAAGGCTCTGACCGGAATCAACACCGACTTGTCCAATTTGGCGACCGCCGCACAAGGGCTTACGGGTACGAATGGAGCGCTGACGGCGGTGACGGCCAATTCATCGGAGTCGGCGATCATCACCGCCACGGCGCAGACAGGGGCCGCGGCGGCCAACTACACCGTGGTGGTGGACACCCTAGCGTCCGCTGGTACGCTGTACACGGCCCCGGTAGCGAGCGCGACCACGTCGATTCTGACTTCCCCCGCAACCACCGGGGAACTTAACATCAAAATCGGAGGATCGGGCGGCACGACGGCGGACATTGCGATCACGGCGGGCAGCAACGACACGCTGAAGACGCTGGCCGCCTCCATCAATTCGCAGAGCGCCACGAATAAGTGGGGCATTACGGCCAGCGTGGTAAGCGACGCCAGCGGTTATCGGCTGGCAATCTATAGTCAGGCGACGGGTGCCGCGGGGGCGCTGGCCATCGCCCCCGGTGACGGCAGCAACACCACCAATCTGACCTTTGAGGATCCGGTGGGCGGAACGAACGCCACGATCACGATCAATGGCATCCCGTATGCCAGCTCCACTGACACGGTAACCGGGGCGATCCCGGACGTGACCCTGAACCTGGTGAGCGCCGATTCGGCCACGCCCGTGCAGTTGACGGTGGGCCCGGACACGGCCGCAATCGCTAACTCCATTAACAATTTTATTACGGAATACAATACGGTCATCGGCGACATCAACACTCAGTTCGCCGTCAACAGCTCCAGCAACACGCAGGGACCGCTCGGGTCGGACACCTACTTGCGGGACCTGCAAGCCAGCCTTTTGTCGGACATGAACTACACGACGACCGATCCGACTTCTGTGAGCAGCGGCCTGACGAGCCTGGCTTCACTCGGCATCTCCATGAATCAAGACGGAACTCTGACGCTGAACGAGACCCCGACCGATACCACGACTGAATACTCCCCCGGTTTCGCCGATGTGCTCAACACCAACCTCAGCGCGCTACAGAATTTCTTCACGAATGCCAACTCGACCGGGTTCGCCGACAACTTAAACGCCGCTCTCACCAATCTAACGGACCCAGAGTACGGGATGCTGAACCAGGATCTTGACTCAAACCAAAGCCAGCAAGCGTCACTCAATACCGAGATATCCAACTTTCAGACTCAGTTGGCGGCCCAGACAACCCAACTGGATCAGGTGTTCGAGGCGGTCAACGCATCGCTCGAAGAGTACCCCTTCCTGCTGCAGGAAGTCACCGAAGAGCTGGGATCGATGTCGTCCACGGGTTCGACCGCGACGCCGGTCACGAACAGCAACACGACCCCGACATCTGGGGAAAGCACAAGCGGCAGTAGCGGCACCAGTAGCACCAGCAGCACCAGCTAATCGAAAGGCGTGTCCCATGAATATCCAACAGTCGTATCGCGAAGCGGCGGTTCGGGGCGCGGGCCCGGTAGAGCTTGTTGTGCGGCTTTATGAGCAGACGATCGAAGATCTGCGGCAAGCGGCAAGCGCCATCGAGCAGAACGACATCGAGCGGCGGACCAAGCGCATCAAACACGCGATCCTGGTCGTCGGGCATCTGCAGTCGGCGCTGGACTTTGCCAAGGGAGGCAAGGTCGCCCAGGATCTCGACAATTTTTATAACGCGGTGCGCCAGAGTCTGGTGTGGGTGCAATTTCATCCTTCGAAACGCGGGGTCACCCAGCTCATCACGGACTTGCTGGCAGTGCGAGAAGCATGGATCGTGGTTGACCGGGCGGAGAGGCCATCGGTCACGCTCGCGGCCGGCATGGTTGCTTCCGCCGCCGCCGGCCCCGAGTCCGATCATGAGCGCGTGGACTGGAAGGGATAATGCCGCCGGACGCGCTCGCGACCTTGCGGCAGGTGAATGAGAACCTGCGTTCCGCGCTGCTTCGTCTCCGTCCCGAACGAAAGCACTGTTCGAGCATCAGGCCCCAGGACTTCTCCGACATACTCAGCCAGCTTCTGCGGGCAGCGGAATGTCTGCGGCGCCTGCCGCCACATTCCGAAGCCGCTTTGGCGCTCGAAAAAGAATCACTCGAATACCGCAGCAATCTGGAAAAACTGAAACATTTCCTGCCCGACCTACAGGTGCGCCTGCTGGCCGAGAAGTCGCGGCTTGAAACTGCACGAACCCACGTAGCGACCGCAGCGGCCTGGGCTCGAGCCAACAAGAAGACGCTTTGAAGCGGACGCTCCGCGTTGGGCGCTATGAAGCGCTGGGCTTTAGCGGGCATTGATCTGACAGGTTGTTGCTGGCATGAAAAATTTCCCAGGTAACTCGCGTAACTCATTGGGAGGCTTCCAGCAGCCGATGGTAGCGGCCTCACAAATCCAGCCAGATTGAGGCCAATATACATCACGGCGAACCTGAGTTTCTGATATCCTCATAGGTTTTCTCCATTCGAGGTGTGCCGTGGAACATCGTGGCCAGAAGTATCATCGCGGACGGCTGAGCGCGGCCATCCGCGAAGAGATCGAAACCATCCTCGAAGGCGAACTGGGCGATCCTCGCATCGGGCTCGCCAGCGTCAGCGCCGTGCTCATGGCCCAGGACGCCCGTTCCGCTCGCGTCATGGTGAGCGTCGCCGGCGATGAGGCCGAGGCCGAGCGCACCCTCGAAGGGCTCGCCGCTGCCAGGAATTTCGTGCGGCACGAACTCGCGGAACGCCTGCGCCTGCGCCGCCCTCCGGAACTTTATTTCCAGATCGATCGTGCCGATCAATTGGAGAGTCGGGTCGACGAGCTTCTCGGCCGCGCTAAGAAGCGCAG
>Ga0316363_10000775_pt1 | contig 34923 bp, 34 predicted proteins | sample Sb_taG_3_FD_200459 | JGI IMG/M metagenome (GOLD analysis project Ga0316363, IMG submission 200459) | Peat soil microbial communities from Weissenstadt, Germany - Sb_50d_a_PC metaG (v2) (version 2) | ecosystem: Environmental > Terrestrial > Soil > Wetlands > Peat | place: Germany: Weissenstadt...
GATCATCCGCAGCACGAACTGGCCAAACGCCAGATGTCGGGCTTCGGATCCATGATCGCTTTCGAAACGGGATCGCTCGCGAACGCCAACAAGATGCTGCGCAAGGTGCGCGTGTGTTCTCTGGCCGAATCCCTGGGCGGAGTCGAAACCCTGATTTCGCATCCCGCCACGATGACGCACGCTGCCGTCGGCGAAGAAGGCCGCCGCAAAATCGGCATCACGGATGGCCTGGTTCGCATTTCCGTCGGTATCGAGGACGTGGACGATATCCTCGCCGATCTCGACCAGGCGCTGGCGGCGATCTAGCGGCACGCGGTGAAAGTCGTTTTCAGAGCGGTGTGGGGGAGAAACCTTCTGTGAATTGTCATCCCGAACGAAGTGAGGGGATCTGTAGTTCGCCGCTGGATGCAGATCCCTCACTTCGTTCGGGATGACAAAAATTTGGCAGGGCCTGACGCTCGAACCAATATCCGAACCCAGTCCCCTCTCAGCGCACTGACTCTCCAATCCACTCCAAGTACGCCGCGCTCCCATCTTCAATGGAAATCTCGATACACTCCGGGAGCTCGTAGGAATGCAGCTCACGCAAAGCTTGCCGCACACGATCGAAAGCGTCTATCGTCGTTTTGATTACGAGCAGCCACTCCGTTGCCGTCTCGACCTCGCCTTGCCAGCGATATACCGATTCAATCTGGGGAGCGATGTTGACGCAGGCTGCCAGTTGCCGGTCAACCAGCGCATGCGCGATGCTCCGGGCTTCTTCGAGCGAACCGCAAGTCGTAAGAACGAGCCTTTTGTCGGTCATATAAAATCGGTCATATCGAATCGAAGATTCAGGTTTCACTGGAAGCATACGAGGCAGCCGATGGCAACGCAAATCAAGTTTGGCACATCTGGATGGCGAGCCGTGATGGCCGAAGAGTTCACGTTTGCGAACGTCAACCGGGCCGTGCACGGCATAGCGCGCTACGTGTCATCGCAGCAGTCGAATGGAGCAAAAGCCAAAGTCATCGTTGGCCGCGATCCGCGCTTTCTGGGCGAATCTTTCTGCGCCACGGCCGCCGACATCTTGTCCAGCTACGGCATTACGCCGCTGGTCATTGCAGAGCCTGCGCCCACGCCTACCATTTCCTATGCCGTGATCCAGTCCAAAGCCGACGGCGCCATCAACTTCACCGCCTCGCACAATCCGCCCGAATACAACGGTATTAAATTCTCGACGCCTGATGGCGCGCCCGCGCTTCCTGAAGTTACGCAAGCCATCGAGTCCGAGATCGCAGCCTTCCTCACTGATGCGAACCCGCAAACGCCGCATGCAGCAAAGGCTGACGTGCAGTCCCAATCGATCGATCCTCGCCGCATGTATCTCTCGCGTTTGCGCGAAATCGTCGATCTTGATGTCATCAGGAAAGCCGGAGTCAAGATTGCCTTCGATCCCATGTGGGGCGCTGCCCGGGGCTATTCGGACGCGTCCCTGCGCGAGGCCGGCGTGACCGTCGCTACCGTCCATGACACCCGCGACGTGCTCTTCGGAGGCCACGCCCCCGAACCCGACGATCACCTGCTCGAAGACCTGCGTTGCAAGATGCGCGAAATCGGCGCGGCTATTGGCATCGCGACCGATGGCGATGCCGATCGCTTCGGGATTGTGGACGAGGACGGCACGTTCATCCAGCCTAACTACGTCATTGCGCTGCTCTTTGATTACCTGGTGGAAACCCGCGGCTGGAGAAACGGAGTCGGCAAATCCGTTGCCACCACCAATCTCATCAACGCGCTTGCCGAAAAACACAAGATCGAGGTCCACGAAACCCCGGTTGGCTTCAAATACATTGGTGAACTCATCAAGCAGGACAAGATCCTCATCGGCGGTGAAGAAAGCGCCGGGCTCTCCATTCGCAAACACGTGCCGGAAAAAGACGGAGTGCTCGCCGGCCTGCTCTGCTGCGAGATGGTCGCTCGCCGTGGCGCCTCGCTCGGCAAACAACTGGGCGACCTATTTGGCAAAGTTGGTTCCTTCTATCCGCTGCGGGAGAACTTCCGCTTGACGCCGGAAGTGAAACAGAAGTTTACTGAGAAGTTAACCCATGACCCGGGCGAGTTTCATGACATCAAAGTTGCTCAGGTGGTGAGGACCGACGGACTCAAGCTCGTCTTCGCCGACGGATCCTGGGTTTGCTACCGGCTCTCGGGCACGGAGCCAGTGGTGCGCGTGTATAGCGAAGCGCGCAGCAGGGAAGACCTCGCAAAGTTGAGTGCGGCAGCGAAAGCATGGATCTTCGACTAGGAGCACCGTCGAGAGCGCGCATCCTTCCACGTCCGGAGGAAGGCCTGCGCGCGGTCGTTGGTCATGCCATGGGTCAGGCGATGGATCAGGCCAAGGATCAGGCTCCCAGGGCAGAGGCGGTGGCGGCGCGCTGGGTCGAACGCACGCGCCCGGTCTGGTCGTGGCTGGCGCTGGAGTGGCGTCGTCTGGGAACCGCGGCCGCTACTCTTCTTATCGTAGGGCTGCTTCTGCACGCCATGTTCGGAGCCAACGGCATGGTCATTTACCGGCTGAAGCGCGCGGAGATGCAATCGCTCAAGAATGAGGTCGATCGCCTGCAGAAGGAAAACAGTCAGTACGTCGACCAGATCAAATCGCTCAAATCCGATCCTGCCGCCATCGAGAAGGAAGCCCGCGAACAGCTTCACTACGCTAAGCGTGGAGAAGTTGTTTACGTCGCTCCCGATCCTCCGCAGAAGCCACCCACTGGGCGCGCCAAGAACGAATGAAAGAGCGAAAGTAAGAATGACAGGTAGATGCTGGTTGAAGAGCGCAGCTTTCCAATTCTTCGCAGCCCAGCCTGTGCTCCCCCTGTGATAAAGTCCAAGGATCGCATCACGCGTGGGAACCAATTCAAGGAGGGTGACATGCGAAAACTTCTCTTGTTGTTACTTGCCGTCGCGCTGATTTTGTTGGTCGCCTCGGTGTCATTTGCCAGCGATGCCCAAACCGTGAACGGATGGGTTAGCGATTCCAAGTGTGGGGTTAAGGGAGCCAACGCGGACTCGGAGGCGTGCACGAAGAAGTGCATCGCAGCCGGCGCCAAACCGGTCGTCGTCACCGACAAGGACCAGAAGGTCCTGACGGTGGACAATCCCGATGCCCTCAAGGATCACTATGGACATCACGTTGCCGTGACCGGGCACATCGACGGCGACAAGATCCACGTTGACAGCGTCAAGATGCTCTAGGGCAGTGAAATCGTGCGCGAATCACGCGCGCAGGACAGAGCTCTCTACGAATTGTCATCCCGAGCGAAGCGAGGGATCCGTAGCCCGCGGCGAAATGCAGATCCCTCGCTTCGCTCGGGATGACAAGATTTAGTTGTGGAGCAAGGTCGCGCTGCTGCGTTTTCTTTATCTCACCACGCCTTCCAGCGGTGAACTCGCAGTCGCATAGAGCTTCCGCGGCATTCTGCCTGCCATGTATGCCTGTCGCCCAGCCAGCACGGCGTGCTTCATCGCCTCCGCCATCAGCACCGGCTCCTGGGCGCCGGCGATGCCGGTGTTCATCAGCACAGCGTCGTAACCCAACTCCATGGCAATGGCGGCGTCGGAAGCGGTGCCCACGCCCGCGTCCACAATCAACGGTACTCCCGTGATCATCTCGCGCAGGATTCGCAGGTTGGCGGTGTTCTGAATCCCCAACCCGCTGCCGATCGGCGCGCCCAAAGGCATTACCGCCGAAGCGCCCGCGTCCACCAGCCGTTTGGCGAACACGATGTCGTCCGACGTGTAAGCCAGCACCGTGAATCCTTCTTTCGCCAGCACTCCTGTGGCTTCGAGCGTCGCTTGCACATCCGGATACAGCGTTGCCTGGTCGCCAATCACTTCCAGCTTGATCCAGTCCGAGAGTCCAACCTCGCGCGCCAGTCGGGCCGTGCGGATGGTGTCATCGGCCGTATAGCAGCCGGCGGTGTTCGGCAGAAGGAAATATTTATTCGGATCGATGTAATCGAGCAGAGATTCCTTGCTCCGGTCGAGATTCACCCGGCGCACGGCCACGGTCACCATGTCGGCGCCACTGGCTTCGAGCGCGCGGGCGGTTTCCTGAAAAGACTTATATTTGCCGGTCCCAACGATCAAGCGGGAACGGAATTGCCTGCCAGCGATAATGAGTGAGTCCGTCATGGCCTTATTGTACGACCCCGCAGGCGGCGGAAGAAGTCGCCTTGCTGACTCAGCTCCACCTCAGCGGCTAAAGCCGCAGTTGATTTTGCAATGCTTACGGCGCGGCTGGAAGCCGCGCCCCTTCAAAACACAAAGTCGAAATCCGCAGTGACCGGCTCATCCTCCAGCCGTCTCTGCCTTCGCGTACATTTCATCGATCAACGCCTGGTACCGCTCCTCAATCCCGCGTCGCCGCACCTTCAGCGTATGCGTCAGCGTTCCATCCTCCGCCGAAAATTCTTCTGCTACTATCAGCACACGTTTCAGTTTTTCGAAGCGCGCCAGATTCTGGTTCACTTCTTCGATGATGCCCTCATACAACGCCTGCACCTTGACGTGCGCGACGAGTGTTTGCCGCGAAGCAAAGTCAAGCTGGTTCGCCCGCGCCCAATCTTCCAGAACCGGGAAGTACGGCGAGATCAGCACCGCGGGAAACTTGCGCCGGTCTCCGATCACCACCGCTGTCCCGATGAGCGGGTTCAGCTTCAGCGAATTCTCGATCGGTTGCGGCGCGATGAACTTCCCGCCGGAAGTTTTGATCAGGTCTTTCTTGCGATCCGTGATGGAAAGGTATCCCTCGCTGTCGAGTTGCCCGATGTCACCCGTCTTGAACCAGCCGTCCACAAAGGCGTCGCGCGTTTCCTCGGGACGATTCCAATAGCCCTTGAATACCGAGGGCCCGCGCACCAGCACCTCGCCGTCGTCGGCAATCCGCACCTCGACATTCGCGAGCGGCTTGCCGACAGTTCCCAGTTTGTGCGCCCCGGGCGTGCTCACGGCGATCACCGGTGAAGTCTCCGTCAGCCCGTATCCCTCGTGGATGGGAATTCCGATATCGGCATACCATTCCGCCAATTCCCGGCCCAGCGGCGCGCCTCCGGAAATGAACTCCTCCGCCTTTCCACCCATCCCCGCACGCACCTTGGAAAAGACCAACCGGTCCGCGATTTTCCAGGAGAGCGCCGAGGGTTTGGTTCCGTCCAGAGTCTCGGCGCGGTGAGCGCGCCCCACCGAAAGCGCCCAGCGATAGACCGCGGCTTTCGGAAAGCCCGTAGCCCTGAGGATCACCTGTTGACGAATCTTCTCGTACACGCGCGGCACAGCAATAAAGGTGGTGGGTCGCACTTCCGCCAAAGCCTGCGCCAGTTGCTTAATGTCAGGACAATACGCCAGCACCACCCCGCGGTAGAGCAGCGCGAGGTCCGCGTGCCGCGCCGTCACATGGGAAAGCGGCAGAAAGGATACGCTCACCTCTTCTCCTTTTGTCCCGACGCCGAATCCATCCAGCGAACACGCGATATTCGACGCTATGTTCCCGTGGGTCAGGATCGCTCCCTTCGGAGTCCCCGTAGTGCCTGAGGTGTAAATAATTGTCGCCAGGTCGTCCGGCCCAATCGACCGCGCGCGGGCATCGAATTCCGGATCGATGTCGGTCGGACCTTGCAGCATCAGTCCCTGCAGGTGGACCGCGTGCGCAGTTTCAATCGCGTCCATCGCCAGGATCCGCTCCACCGGCGTGTGACGCTGGATGGTCAGCACCTTTTCCAACTGGTGCTTGGTGGACACCGCGATGACGCGCGCCCCGGAATCGCTGAGGATAAACGAAGTCTGCTCCGCTGTCTGTGTGGAATAAATCGGAACCGTGACCGCGCCCAGAGACAGCGCTGCGAAATCAGTGATCGTCCACTCCGGGCGATTTTCGCTGAGGATGGCGACGCGATCGCCTTTGCCGATACCCCAGGATTCAAGCGCGCGAGCCACACCCACGACGCCGCGGTAAATCTCCGTGGAAGAGATCGGCACCCAGCCCAGGACCTGTCTTTGCAGCATGACGCGGTCGCGGCGGCTTTTGCAGACCGCCAACAAAATGTCGTTTAGAGTCTGAAGGCTCATCCGGTCCGATCAAGATCCCGCAATCATTGTAAGAAGATATTGTACAGAGTCCAAAGAAGTGCCTCGGCCTTGCTGCTCGTGGCAGGCATTTTGGCGTTTTGACCGCGCTTCCAGTCGTGGGGTACGCTTTAGCAGGCTGCGGGAAAACTCAGGTTTCGTATCGGGGTATTGCTTTAGCGATACCGCAAGAGCCGCTGAATCAAGCCTTCAAGCAGACAAAGAAGAGCCCGGAGCGGGTCCGCATGGAATGAAGCCGTGCATGAGACCTCAAGAATTCAAGCGGACCGGCCAAGGAAACCGGTCACGGGATGAAGTGCGAAGTGACTCATCTTGAGTTGCTCACTACTGATCTGCTCACTACCGGAGCGCCAGCCAGTTTGACCCTGCTTCACCGCGCTGTTATGATTTTTCTGCGGGGTGGAGCAGTCTGGTAGCTCGTTGGGCTCATAACCCAAAGGTCGGTGGTTCAAATCCACCCCCCGCAACCACTCTCCCCAAAGAAATTTATTTTCCCACTGTTTACTCGCCTTTCCCAATGACCGTTACCTCCGTACCCTTTACTTTTTACTAGAACGTTTTACTATTCCCGCCAGAGGTGAAGAACATGAAAACTGTAGGCGCAGTTCTAGTTGTGCTTTTGATCGCAGGCATGGGAGTTGGGTGTGGCCCCTCGCTGGCAGAGCAGCGGGCCAAATACAAACAGGATGGGATTGACAGAATGGTCGAGTATTGCCGCCAGACAAGTCAGGATTATGACTCCACGTACGGCGATTTCGGCATTTGCGTGGAAAGCAAGGCGGTGAGGGAAGCGAGGCTCAACGCCCAACTTGCGGCTGAGAAGGCGGCGACGGCGGCGCACGACAAAGCCAAGGCTGAGTGCGAGCGTTTATATCCGAAGTTCGGCGATCCACAATTTAATTGCTTGCTTCCATTTCACGATACGCCAGAAGGCAAGATTTACGATGCACACGCAATCGCTGTCGCTCGTGCGGCCATCGCTGCCCAAGGGCCAACTGAAACCTCTGTGAACAACCCAAGGCAGAACTTCTTGGTCGGCTGCGATTACGGTTACACGACCGACCCGAACACGGGTGCTGTCAAGTGCAATAGCAAGCCAGTTGACGTCCGCGTTGTTCAGTGAGGGAGGGAACCAATGGCAAACCGCGCAGTGAAGATTTACAACCATAAAAAGCAGCGGGACGGCTCCTGGACCTTCGTGCCGGTAGACGTTAGCCTGGACACCCGCTCCCTCAAGACGGTACCGGGCAGCTTCAAGATTAGCTGGTACGACGGCAGCAAGAAGCTGTTTAGCAAGGGCCATTTTCCGTACCTGGCCGACGCCATCCGCGCAGGCAAGGCCAAACAACTACAGCTACAGGATGGCAATGGGCACGAGTCGGTCATCGCCCAGGACAGCCGGATACCGATAGATGTGGCCGCTGAAGCCTACCTCCACACCACCGAACTCAATGGGCGACCGGGCACCTACGCCCTGGCGAAGTTCGACTTGGAGGAGTGGCAGGAGTGGAATCGGAAGCACACCCAGCGGGTGTTTGTGAACGACATCACGCGGGACGATATGCTCACGTATCGCAACTGGGTCGTGAAGTCAGGCCGCGAAGCGCGAACCGCCGTCAACAAGACAATGCGTGTGAACCATTTCATCTGCCGGACGCTGAAGCTGAAAGCCGGGGATGGTCCCATCAAGCAGAAGGATGCCGAGAAGATCATCGTGCGGAAGGCGACCAACGACGTGGAATATTACAGCGACGAGCAACTGGAGAAGTTCTTTGCCGAGTGCGATCCGCGTCAGCACCTGATCTTCGAAACGTTTCTCAAGTCGGGATGCCGCCGTGAGGAGATCGAATTCCTCTACTGGGATGACCTGGACTTCAAGGCGGGTACGCTGCACGTCTGCGCCAAGCCGGAGTTTGATTTCACGGTCAAGACCAAAGAGGAACGCCACGTTCCTCTTCCGATGGACCTCGTGGAGCGTCTCCGGGAAGCTAAGAAGCACGCGACCGGGCGGCTGGTGTTTCCCACCAAGAACGGTGGACCACTCGGAAACAGTCTCCTCGTTGCCTGCAAGCGCATCGCGAAAAGGGCTGGGTTGAACTGCGGTACCTGCGTGACCTGTGCACGTGCCCAAAGTGAGTAAACTTACTTTCGAGGATGGCAAATTTGCAGTCGAGAGTACATTCTGGACCGGTGAGTCCAACCTCGAATCTCACACCCAAGTTGAACATTGGTCCGGCCCGCTTAGCTCTTGCTTTTCTCGTCTTGCAACGCTGTCTCTAGAGGAATCCTTAGTGCAAGCGAAGATCAGATACAAGACGTTAGCCGAGGAGAAGGCGAAGCTAGAACAACAAAAGATTGCAAAAGAAAAACTGGAGCAAGCGAAGCAAGCGGAGCAAGCAAAGAAAAACCAACAGATTTGGAGAGCAGAACTGGAACGATCTCCTATGGGGAAGACATGGAATGCTTTGGGCTTACGGTTGGGCATGTCGCAGGGGCAGGTGAAGGCCATTGTGACGGCGAAGGGATTCAAGTCACCCAACGAGAAAATTCCGGGTCCATGGTATTGTAGTCCCGGTTGGAACAGCACCCACACCATGTACGGGACAGACTGTCTTACTTTCAGCCCGACCGGCACTAGGTTGATGATGGAATTCATCTTGGCGCAACGTTCCGTTAATCCCGATACTGGGATGGTGACAGACATACCAGTAGACAAGCTTTCCGTGGCCAAATTTGGACTCAACGATGAAGGTAACTGGGCCTTTAGTCTTCACTAACCAGTAAGCTTCCCCTCAGCGGGGTATCCTTGCCCATCGAAAGCATGGATTAGAAAAAAGTGCGGAGCTTCCTTCATCAGTTTCTGATTCAAGGCTTTCGGGCTGCGATATCAGCTCGGATCACGTTCAAGTAGTCGCCAGCGGATTCGAGTGCTTGTTCGGCATCATGGTAAGAAACAAACCCGCTATCGTCATAAAGAGCCACATTGCGCTTGCGCCGGAGACGGTCAAAGACGGTCAGCAGACCAGTATGTTTCTTGTCGATGCGCGACCGCACAAAATCGATGATGGCGATGTGGTGCCCAGGCTGACTTCTCGCACGGAATCCGTGGCTGAACATGAACCCCAGCGAAGCTTTGAGCATTGCTTCGTAAGCTTGCTGGAGACAAGCTTCTTCGTCAAAAGCGAGAATTTTGCCAGCCGAAGCCAATTTCTTATCCGCGCTCGCGAGGAAGCGGTCGATTTGCGCCCAGTCAACCGCGTGCGGTTTTAGCTTCTTCATTAGGACCTATGAGTGAAACACGCTTATTGTGCCAGACATCTTCCAGAAAGGCATCCTTTCGAGCACGGCGCGACCCGAATTCCTTCGGCGTGAGAACCGTGTAGTTGATTTCGCGACCTAGTTTCCGCTCAAGCGCTCGCACGGCCTGTGCTAAATCTTCCTCGCGCGGGGAGCCAATTACGAGCACGTCTATATCGCTGGCAGCGTCCTGCTGGTTGCTTGCAAATGAACCGTACAAGTATGCCTCGTCTATTCCCTCAATTCTCTTGAGGGATTGCGCGATCAGGGGTGCTGCACCAATGGTTTTCGCAACGATCTTGCGCACTTCATCAAAGAGCGGATACTCCCGGTTCAGTTGAAAATACTTCTGGCGGCCACTCACTTCCGATCCGAATAGACCCTCGCGCTCCAGGCGTCCCAACTCTTTCGACAGGTTAGACGGATCAATGCCAAGCCGCTCCGCCAAGTCCCGCAGATGGTGGCGGGCCGTCGGGTTCGTAAAATAATAGGCCAGCAGTTGCTGGCGTGCCTTGGAGCGAAAATCAAGCATGTGGTAGAAGTGTACCACACATGTGGTAATAGTTGACAACATTAAGCGCGGTGATTCCGCAGGGACAACCTCCGCCCGGAACCGGCGGCGAATGGATTGCTAGCCAGGTGCTGATCCTAGCGGGCCGGACGAAAAACGAGGGACTAAACGGGGACTAGGGACTAAACGAGGGACTGGGGTGCATTCCCTACACGAACTTACAGGTGCTTAGGTGTCATCCGTGCGCTTGTAAGTTGTTCTGTATCAGTTTCCCTTTGAACTCATAACCCAAAGGTCGGTGGTTCAAATCCACCCCCCGCAACCAACCTTAAGTATTTGATTCTGAGAGTCTTTCCTTCCCGGCATTAGCCAAGTGTAAAAAATTTGTATAAAAGATTTGCCTCTTTAGGCGCTTCTCGCCTTTCTAGGCGGGGCCATTTGCGCGGATTTGAGGCCGATGCTAGATTGCGCAAAATTCGCCGGAAGGATTTCAGAACATGGTTGAACTCGAAAGCACCGGTGAGTGTGAAGACACCAGCCAGGCTGGCCCTGTGGGAGGGCTTGTCAGCCGCACGGTCGAAACCGTCAAGGTCTACACCCGCCACAAGCGCACTTGCCCAAAGCGAGACAGGCCGGATTGGGCCCGCTGCAATTGCGTGAAGTGGTTGTACGTTTACCGAGACGGCAAGTGCAAGCTGACAAGCGCAAAGACGCGCAGTTGGGAAAGGGCGGAACAAAAAGCGCGTGAACTCCGGGATTCTTTCGACGCCACAAAGCAATTGCAGCGTCAGCTCGAGGCCAGAATAAACGCACGCAGCGGACAGGTGGAGATCGCTCTTGCGGTCGAACAGTTCTTCAAGGAAGTGGCACGTCTGAATCGCGAGGAGGCTACCCGTGCTAAGTACAACCTCACGTTGAGTCGTCTGTTGACTTGGTGTGCGACCCAAGAGCCTGCCATTTTGCTCCTGTCTCAGCTCGATGTTCCGACGTTACGGTCCTGGATCCATTCCTGGACAGGTGCTCCCACGACCCGCCATAACCAGCACCAGCGCCTACGCACGTTTTTCCGGTTCTGCATGGAGCAAGGGTGGATCACAGAGAATCCCGCCAAGAGAATTAAGAACGTTACGCCCCAGCAGGAGGAAACGCTGCCGTTCAGCCGGCAACAGTACGACGCTCTCATTGAAGCGACGTACTACTATGACAGCCGGGGCAAGAAGAAAAACGGCAACACCACGAATTCCCGGCGCGTACGCGCTTACCTCAAACTACTGCGCTGGAGCGGTCTTCGTGCGGGTGATGCCGCTTGTCTCCCTAAGAGCAACCTCCGAGATGATGACTCCTTGTTCCTTTACCAAGCGAAGGTCAAAAGCAAGGCCAGTGCTCCCGTGCAAGTGCTACTTCCGCACAGCGTAGCGGATGAATTGCGCAAGGTTCCTCCAGGCAGATGCACAGATCCCAACTATTTCTTCTGGAGCGGTCGCAGTAAACGCAAGAGCGAAGTGTCAAACTGGCAGAAGATTTTTGCCAAAATCTTGTCTAAGGCAGTTGAGATGCTCCCAAAGTTGTTTTTGGATGTGAACGGCCGCGGAAAACCGGCTCATCTCCACATGATGCGGGATACGTTCGCCGTTGAATACCTCCTGGCCGGCATGCCGCTTGAAGAGGTATCTCGGCTCCTTGGACATTCGAGCGTGACCATTACCCAGAAGCACTATGCTCCCTGGGTACTGGAAAGGCAGCAACGTCTGGCTGCCCGTCAACGCGAAGCATGGGCGAATATGAGCGTTGAAGAGAACCGCCATGGCGCTATGGCACATAGGAGACATCACTCACGCAATACCCGCCGACATACCTCTTTTCAGGGCCGTACATCGGGAAGCGCGGCACCTCGTCGATGACTTCGGCCTGTTGTGAGCGAATGAAATGCGCAGCTCAAGAACTGGCAGGTTCTTCGAAATATGTTGCGACGATTTAGCTGGCTTTTCTCAATCTCCGGTGTACCCGTCTCGCAACGCTTTCCGGGATGCGGAGGGTTTTGTAGGCCCTTTTCATCCGGCGTTCGCACGCTCCCCACTCAACCACACCGGGTTCTCCAACAAACATTCGACGGATTGTTCTATCGCTCAAATTCCACAGGTCGGCGAGCTCTCTTACGGAATAATGCTTCTCGAAAACCGGTGTCAGTTCCAGCCCGTGGGGAGATCGGGTGTTGGTTGAAAGCTGCATGCTGTCTCCATACCTCATAGGAGATAGTTTGGAGCCTTCGCCAGAATTCAAGGCGTCCTGGCTTAACTCCGGCCGTTCGATTATCTCTTCTCGGCCCGTCAACTGGTGCATCTCAAAATCCGATTCCTTCCTGGTTCGTGTTTTCACAATCAACTCCTGCCAACTTGCCACAGTTGTAGCTGAGGATGATTTTTGGGTCAAAACAGTCCGCCGAATGAGCCGATTTGACCGAAATTTGGTTCGGTATTAGCTTCGTGACGCTTAGGGCCGAAAGCACAGCTCGGGGGCAGGAGGAAGCCAGTGTTTTCATCGCTTGAAGAGGTCAGCGCGGGCCTGCGAGCTACAGGCTATATCGCTGATTCGGTAGCCAGCACAACGGTGTATCTGGCGGCGAAACTCCATAAACCGATGCTACTGGAAGGGCCAGCGGGCAGTGGGAAGACGCAATTGGCCTATGCGGTTGCGGAGGCAGCAGACACAAAGGTTGAGCGCCTTCAGTGCTACGAGGGAATTAACGAGGAGAAGGCCATCGGCAAGTTCGATGAACCCCTTCAAAGGCTTTGTGTTGAACTCAAAGCCAAGTCCGCCAATGTGGATTGGGAGTCCCTGCGGACGGAGTTGCACAGTCAGCAGTTCTTCGGTGCCGGGCCGCTTTTGCGCGCGTTGCAGTGCGAAAAGCCTTGTGTCCTACTAATCGACGAACTGGACAAGGTGGACCACGCTTTTGAAGCCTTGTTGCTGGAATTGCTGAGCGTTTGGCAGTTGAGCATTCCGAAGCTGCCAACTGGCTTGGTGGTGAAGAAGGGCTCGAAGAGATGAGCCTTGGTTTCGGCGTCCAGAGCTTCCACGTTCAACACCGATAAACAATTTTCAATAAGGAGCGTGCAACAGGACCGGTTTTTCGGCTCTGTTACCCCTCCGTGCGCAATATGTCACACGCCAAGCGGCTGAAAAGGCTTAAAATAAAGTAAAGAATTATAGGTCAGTTGTTGAAAAACGGGTCTGCTGCCTGATCGTCACAGGAGGTTGATCATGAAGGCCCTGACACATTTTAGCAAGTCCGGCGATAGCTATTTCCGCGCACATCCGCACCACACCCTATTTTCGCTTGTCGTAAGCTTTGTCTTGGCAGTCTTGGCTGTGTTGATTTTTACAGTGTCGGCGAAGTAGGGAGATGAGAACGAAGCGCGAAAGTATGTTTGCGCTGGTTTAGGCGCGACAAGTCTCTAATGGCTCGCCCTAGCCGGTACCGAGTCACGACCAAAGGCTAGGCCATGTTTTTTCACTGCAATATCTGAAGGAGGGTGTTATGAAGTCTCAAAGGGCATCGAAACCCAAAGCTGATCCACCCGCCGTGCGGTTGCGCCCATCAAATCCTGCAGATCTCCAACCGAAGATGCAGAAGGTGCAGCTTGCTATTGCTCGCCGTGCACATGAATTGTTTGAAGCTCGAGGCGGGGAGCATGGGCACGACTTGGAAGACTGGTTCCGGGCAGAATGTGAGCTGCTGTGTCCGGTTTCGGTTTCCATGTCGGAATCCAGAGACGAGATTAGTGTTCGCGCTAGCGTCGTGGGCTTTGATGAGACTGAACTTGAAGTCAGCATCGAGCCGCACCGCATCACGATCTTGGGTAACAAAGAGACAAGGGAGATGAAAGCCGAGGGCAGAACAATCGAGCAGACCGGCTCGTACCCCCACCAAATCCTGGAAGTCGTCCACCTTGCGACGGAGGTGATGCCGGAGCGCGCAGTCGTCGAATTGCAAGCGGGAGTGCTGAAATTTGAGCTGCCCGCAGCGGCCACGAACGAGTTTGAAACTGCTCCTGCGGCTTGAGTGGACGGGACCTGAGCGCTCCTCGAAGAATGTGGATCAGCGCAAGGCAGCCGCGGTGGTGAGATTTTTCAGGAACGCATTTCTCGACCGTTGATCCGAAATGCTGCGGGGAGCGGGGATCAATATGAAGCCAAGGCTCCTTGCATAGAGAACTTCGCAAGCACAGCCGGAACGTGGCTCGAAGATCGCTGCGGCGAGGAGGAACCCATGGGGCTATTGGAGAAGTCTCTATTCGGCGAGACGCCTACCGTGGTCTGTGCTGAGTTCCTAGATGCTCTTCTGGCGGACTACCCGAGGCGTGACTTTCAGGTTCGGTTGTGGGACGGCACCACGTGTGGGACGGAAAGGCAGCCGCGCTTCACGCTCGTTCTCAAGCACCCGGGAGCGTTGCGTGCGATGTTTCTCTCGCCCAGCGAACTGGCGCTGGGAGAAGCCTACATCGACGACGATTACGACATTGAGGGTGATGTCGAAGCTGCCTTCGACTTGGCCGACTATCTTCTTGGTCAGGAGCGCAGCCTGTGGCAGAGTCTTGATCTTACCGCGCGGCTGCAGAGGCTGCCTGGGAGTGATCTCCCGCGAACAGGCCTGCATCCCACTGGATTCCCGGGACCGGTCCACTCCAAGGATCGGGACCGACAGGCTGTCCGGCATCACTACGATCTCCCGGCCGAGTTCTACGCGCTTTGGCTGGATCGGCGCATGGTCTACTCCTGTGCTTACTTCGCCAAGCCGGAAGAGGATCTGGATACCGCCCAGGTGCGCAAGCTGGATTACATCTGCAGGAAGCTGCGGCTACGCCCGGGCGAGCGTCTCCTGGATATCGGCTGCGGTTGGGGTGGATTGATCATGCACGCGGCCGCACACTACAGCGTGGAAGCTGTGGGGATCACACTCAGCGTACCGCAGGCGGATGTGGCACGAAAACGCTTGCACGAATCCGCGCTGAATAATCGTTGCCGCGTGGAGGTCTGCGACTACCGCGACATGGAACACGACCAGCAGTACGACAAAATTGTGAGCGTGGGCATGTTTGAGCACGTCGGTGAAGAGCTCCTGCCGGAGTACTTCCGCCGGGCTTGCAGTCTGTTGCGGCCGGGTGGTGTATTTCTGAACCACGGGATTGCCTACTCCGCTAACTACCGTAGGCGGGGGCCATCCTTTACTGATCGTTACGTGTTTCCCGACGGCGAACTGCTACCGATTAGCACAAGCCTTCGAGCGGCGGAGCTGAGCGGCTTCGAAGTTCGGGATGTCGAAAGCCTGCGTGAGCACTACGCCTTGACACTCCACCACTGGGTCCGGCGGCTGGAGGCCCGTGCAGAGGAGGCGCGTCGGATCACCAACGATAACACCTACCGAATATGGCGCCTGTACATGGCCGGCGCGGCCCATGGATTCCGCACTGGTCGCCTGAACGTGTACCAGACGCTGCTCGCTAGGCCACGGCACGGCGACAGTGGTTTGCCGCTGACGCGCGAAGACTGGTATCGCGTCTGAGACACAATCGATCCGACATACGATTCAGAGCACGCGCGTAGTTCAAACGCCCGTCGTAATTTCTTTCTCCAATACCGGCTCCGCCCTGGAGTCGTTGGTGGTCACGCAAGCCTAGGCTTGCGGCTAGAGCGCCGAAAGGAATTCGTTCCATGGGGTCGCAACGAGTGTTTTCGTTTCAAGCGGTGCTCGGCTTGGGGGGATGCAAATTCCGTCGTCGTGGCCTATCACGCTACTAGGTTCGCTGCGTCACAGCGGTGATTGACGGGGGTCACTCCGGGCCGACAAAGACAGTAGCAAAAACCGAGTGCCGCAAGAGCTGTCAAGAGAGAGGCTCTGAGTGCCTGTCTTTCGATCCGCCAAGCTGTAGGCGGAAACAACCCCAGGAACATGAGCCTGGACACGGGATATAATGCCCTGCACTAGCGGAGAGTCTGGTTGCAGGTTGAGGTTTGATCAGTGCAGGCACAAGTCAAGCTCGGGCGTATTGCCGGCATTTCCATTGGGCTCCACTACAGCTGGTTCATCATCGCCTTTCTCATAGCGCTCTCTCTTGCCGGCCACTTTCACACCGTCACGCCGGAATGGAGTAAGGCCGTAGTGTGGTCTGCCGCAATTGTCACAAGTGTGCTGTTCTTTGTGGCGCTGCTACTGCACGAATTGGCACATTCCCTAGTAGCAAAAGCGCGTGGCATGCGGGTGCGAGCCATCACGTTGTTCGCATTGGGCGGCGTGTCGCAGATTGAATCCGAAAGCCCCGACGCCAGGTCTGAGTTCTGGATGGCAATCGCCGGGCCGCTCACGAGCGCCATACTTGGGGTCGGTTTTCTAGCGATAGCGAGGCTGGCCGGTTGGCTGGCCGGTGGTGAGCCCAAGACTCCAGTGGTCGCCGTGCTAGTGTGGCTCGGCTACATCAACCTCATGCTAGCCGTTTTTAACATGATTCCTGGCTACCCGCTGGATGGGGGACGGGTGCTGCGTGCCGTAGTCTGGGGGATCACTCATGATGCCGACCGCGCGACTCGACTCGCGGCCCAAATCGGCCAAGGAGTCGCTTTTGTATTCATCCTGATGGGGCTGTATCGCTTTTTTGTAGGGGCAAATCTCGGCGGCCTGTGGATGGCGTTCATCGGCTGGTTCTTGCTGGACGCTTCCCGCAGCAGCTACCTCCAGGTCGAGTTAATGGCGGGACTCCGCGGCCGGCGCGTCACCGACATAATGGAACGGGATTACCCTACGGTCGAGGGCCATTTTAGTCTGCAGGACTTCGTCAACGAATATCTGTTGCGCAGTGGACGTCGCTGCTTCATGGTTATGCAAAACGGCCAGGTGACCGGGCTGATCACCCCGAACGAGGTGAGAGGAGTGGACCGCGAGCGCTGGGCGCAGACCAGCGTGCAAAGTGTGATGCGCCCTCTGGCTCAACTCCAGACGGTCACGGCTGACACTCCCGCTCTCCAAGCCCTTGAGATTATGAGCCGCAATGACATCAACCAGCTACCTGTTGTCTCAAATGGTCGAGTCGAGGGAGTCCTCTCTCGCAGCCACATCCTGCGCTACCTGCAGACTCATGCCGAACTGCAGAGGCGATAGAGGCCACGCGGATTTGCAAGCCCCCGCGCTGTCACGCAGCTGCGGGATGGGGCTTGTCTTCCGGCGGCGTTTCAATATCCTCCAGTTTCTGCACGCGATGCAGGAACACGTACGCGGCGAGCAAACTAAGCATCAACAGCGAAAGAATCATGACGAATAGCGCGAAAGCAGCCACATTTCGGATGGGACCTGTGATCTCACGCTCTTCCTGACTGGCCACGACGATCCACGGAAGGTTGGGGAACGCGTCCTTCAATCCGACGTCGGCGAACCCGACGAGATATTTCTCGCCCTTGGAAAACGTGGTGAAAAGGTACCCGGTCTCGCGACCCCGCAGGTTCCCGAGAGAGTCGCGGATCGCGCTGTATTCTTCGGAGTGGATCTTCATGGATGGGGTTACGCCGGGTGCCTGGATCACGGTTCCATCGTCGCGCACCAGGAACAGTCGCCCGGTACGTCCGATCTGCTGCCGGTTCAGTTGCGCAAACAGGGACGAGACATCGACCAGAGCGGTGACCGCACCGATGAACCTGCCTGTGCTTTCCTGCAGGATGGGGTAGGCGATGCTTATGTAGGGCAGCCGGTTCTGTTCGTCATAGCGCAGATCGGCCACGTGGATTGCGCCCTGCCCTTGGGAATACAGCACCGCCCAGTACCCGCGATCGGTCTGAAAGTAGTGCACAGGCTTATCGGTTGCTGCGACGGTGGCGCCGCTGGCATCCGCCACGGTGACTTTCAGCAAGCCTGGATTCAGCTCCCGCATGCGACGGAGTTGGCGGGCCAAATCGGAGGCGAGGATGTTCTTCGCCAAGGCATCGCCCTCCGAGTTGTTCCATTTCTGCTCCATAGCTTCGACCTTGCCAAGGACGGCGTCCTCGGAAAGGCGCTCGTATTGGTGGTTCGCGGAAGTGACTTCCTGAACGACACTGGGGTTGTTGGCGATCACGCTCACGTCCCGCAAGCGCACTGTGATGAATTCGGAGGTGAGCTCAGCCGCGCTGCGGGTCATGTAGCGGAGATTTTCGCCGGCCATCTGGCGAATCTGGCTGTCTGCCTGCAACGCTACATAGAAGCCGAACACGGTGAGCGGAACCAGAATCAAGATCAGACCGACAAGCACTCGTTGGAGAGAAGTACGTAGTTCCAGAGAATCGAGGGGCATGGGAACCTCCTCTACGGCACGACGGCCGTCGTGCTGGATCGTACAGTGATTGCACCTGCATCGCCTGAGAGAGCGGAAGAGACAGATGCGCACTTTGACAGTAGCCGGTTCAAACCATTCTGTCTGTGATCAACCGCACAGGCTCGTCCTGATCGATTTTGCTGGCCGTTCCTCTCCCCATGGAGGAGTTGGCTCACCGCGTTCGCCACTCTCCAGAAACTCGCGTAACCTTGTCTACCGCGCCATCGCGCAGTGTCACGCCTTTCCGGAGGTCCTCGTACGTGCCTGATCGTACTCGTTAGGCGTGGTACCGGGCACCCACCGAAAATACCGGGCAGTGCGCTTCGCAGGCCCACCTTAAACCAAACCGAGCCGACTTCCCAGCCAGACTCTCGGTGGAGGAGGCGAGCATAGCCGACAGCTTGAAGATACTCATAATCGATAATGATCAGGACTTCGGGCGAAAAATACTGTGTGTTGTGCCACTCCCAACTCGACGTGCGCCTCTGCACTGACGGCCTGCTGTACTGCGAAGCCTGCCGTACCGCTTGCCAGTGCAAAACGGCAAATTGAAACTGCGAGCGCTACCCCTAATGGTGATTTCTCTGAGGCTCCGCTGCTCGCGATTGCGAATGATTCCGTGGGATACGGCACCGGCCAAAGGCCCAGAATCCTTAGCGGGCCCTTACCCGGCGCTCCGCCACCGGGATTCCTTTCTCAAGCCGTAACCGGCTCGGTTTCGACCGCTTGCACTTTAGCCTTTACCTTGAGAGGAACGTTCAGCGCGCGCGAGATCGGGCATTTGCCCTTGGCGATCGTGGCTGCGTGTTGCACCTTTTTCTCGTTTGCCCCCGGCACGCTGACCGTAACGTTCGAATCGATCTCGGTAATCTCCCACTGTCCCTTCTTTTCCTCGAGGGTCAGGCTCGATTCGGTCTTCACGAGTTGGGGCTTCATGCCTTCCCGGCGCATCTCCTGGACGACCATGAGAGACATGCAGGAAGCCACTGCCGCTGCAAGCATTTCGGACGGACTGGTGCACGGTTCGTTTCCCGTGCTGGAGCCTGCCGCATAAAGAGCCTTGGAGATAACACCGCTAGAGGTTGAAACCTGTCCCTCACCAGTCAAGGGGCTTCCCTTCCAAACCGCCACAGCACTGCGAATCATAAGATACCTCCTACCAACTTATATTTTAGCCAATCGGCAGACGGAAAGATGTGACCTTCGGCCCATATGGGTGTGATATGACTCGGAACCTCCGTCCTCGTGGTCATTACGGGGTACCCGACGATCGATACCGCGGTGGGTGCAATGCAGCGCGGCGCCTATGACTTCCTCCCCAAGCCCTTCTCTCCAGACGAGCTGCGGTTGATCTCCGCCGGTTGTTTACAGATTCATTGTGGAGCGCCTGCTGGCTTCCGGTTTTCCCAAGGACCCCATCCTGATGTCTCTCGAACGGCGAATGAAGTATGGCGTGGGAAAGTGCGGGCATTGCGCGGTCGGTTACAAGTATACGTGCAAGCTAAGAGCGGCCGACTACACGGAAGTTGATGGGCAAGCTCTCAACGCGTTGCGAAAGCCTCAATTTCAGTTCTTGGGACGGATGGCCAAACCGAAGTTGCGCTCCATGCACCGGTACCAGGCGTCGTCGGAGGCATGCAGAGTCACGTTCGGAATGTCATCGGATCGCATAACCGCCATCGACACGAATCGTAGTACCGGTAACGAAGTCCGATGCCCGCGAGGCCAAGTACACGGCTGTTCCGGCAAGTTCTTCCGGTTGGCCCCATCGACCGGCGGGAGTCCGCGCAAGAATTTCATCGTTCATGGGCATTGTACGTACAGGCGCCGTCATGTCCGTTTCAATCCACCCCGGCGCGATCGCATTGACTTGAATGTTGTGTGGGGCGAGCTCAATGGCCATTGACTTGGTCAGTTGGACGATCGCTCCTTTCGCTGCGCTGTAAGAAGGGACGAGCCCAGATCCAAAGAACGAGTACATACTGCCAATGTTAATAATCTTTCCACCTTTATTACTGACCATCGATCGGGCAGCGAGCTTCGAAAGAAGGAAAACTGCATTAAGTTGCGTCTCGATGACGTTGTCCCAATCCTCAGGTTTTTCCTGCAACACACCGCCGCTCAGCGATACGTTGCCGGCATTATTTACCAGAATGCCTATGCCACCGAGTTCGCTCTCGACCTTGTTAAGCGCGGGCTCCAGTCCGGCGCGATTGGTCACATCAACCATCACAGCAATCGATGGAACACCGATTGCTTTCAATTCGGAAAGCACTCGCTGGTTCTTTTCGTCGTTTCGTCCAAACACCGCGACGGCAGCCCCGGCTTCGGCCAATCCGAGCGCAATGCCGCGACCAATTCCGCCATTACCACCAGTCACTACAGCCACCCGACCGGTTAAGTCAAATAATGCAGGCATTTTCATCAAGCGCTCCCTTTCAAGGACCAACGAACAGGATTGATGCTGCGAAATAATCCAAGTCAGATCGTCAGAGTGAACCCGCCATCGGGTGTCAGCGTGGTGCCCGAGATGTAGCTAGCCTCGTCCGAGCACAGAAAGACTATAGTTTGGGCAATCTCATCCGGGCGGCCTGCGCGCCTCGTATGAACACGTGGTATCAGAACCTTGTCGTACAAGTCGTCCCCGACGATGCCGCGCGCCCGGTGATGCATCGGCGTATCGATGAATCCTGGACACACGAGGTTGACCCGGATTCCCTGCGGCGCCAGCTCCGCTGAAACGCTCGTGGTCAACCCGATTTGCCCGTGTTTCGAGGCGACGTACGCCGAGCCGGTGGGGAAGCCGAGAAAAGAGTTTACGGAACCGACGTTGACGATCGCACCGCCATGTCCGCCCGCAATCATTGCTCGGGCCTCGTACTGCAAACACAGAAAGGTGCCCTTCAGGTTCGTGTCGAGAACCCGATCCCATTCCTGCTCGGGTAGATCCGTGATGCCTGCGAACTTCCCCTCAATGCCGGCGTTGTTCACTGCGTAGTCGAGCCGGCCAAATGTCTCAATCGCATGTGCCACCATCCGTTCGACATCCTTGGCGATTGCGACATCCGTGACCACGAAGCTTGCTCTCCCTCCCCGAGACTCTATCTCCTTGGTGAGCGTCGCCAACTCATGTTCGCGCCGCGCCGCAAGAACTACCTTGGTGCCTCGCGCCGCGAAGGCCTCACCTGTCGCCCGGCCAATCCCACTGCTCGCTCCGGTAATCAGAGCTACTTTGTCATTCATATCTGACATCTAGGTCTCCCCAGGGCCCGGTTGGCTTGACTCTAGCAAACGCCGCTTCTCAAGCGCCGTTATGGCGATGTTTTTCCGTTGCGCCGTAGGATTGTGATTATAGCGAAGGGGGCTACTCTTGGAGTCTTGCGATTTCGGCCTCACCGTCGATGCGTCCCGGCTGGTCGGTTAGTGTTTACCGAATCATGTCCGTTCCGGTCGGATGACGGGCAAACCGGAAACAATGTCCCTTCTTTTTCGGCCCTCGAAAACCTGCAACGTGACCTCTCCCGTGTCAAGGTAGAGGTCTGGGGATCACCTACGGGGTTAGAAAACTACACATTCCTAATGCCATGAGGGGACGCCAAGAAGTCCAATGTTTGAGAGGTTTCCACAGAAGCGATTCTGCGCATGTTTTCTAACGCTGCGGCCGTAGGGTGTGGTGGTGATTGGGTTCGTGCCTGAGCAATCGGTGGGGGAACCGATTGAATCTAGCTCTCCGCCCGATGGCTGAAAAAAGGCGCTTGCGAATCGGACGTCCGAGCGAGTGTGCGCCCACCGGTATGATTGTCAGGGACGCACTGCGTTTGGGGCGACGAATTCTCGAAACCAGCGATGCGCCTCGTCCTGTTGGTGCCGCTCATGCCACACCAGAGACATCGTCAGCGGCGGCACTTCGAGTGGGAGTTCGAGTATCCGCAGTCCAAGAGACGGACTCAAGGCCCGCGCCAATCGCAGCGGAACGATGCCCAACATCTCGGAATGCGCCGTCAAAAAGGGCACTGTCACTAGATGGGGAACGACGAGCCCAACCTTTCGTCGATGGCCAATCTTCTGGATGGCATCACCTATCAAACCGGGTCCCTCCTCGCTGTAGTTGATTCTGATGTGTTCCAGCGAAAGAAACTGGCGGAGGCCAAACTTCTGACGAGCCATGGGATGCCGTTTGCTGATGATTCCTACAAATCGCTCTTGCAACAATGCCGTCCCGTTGAGCCCGGCTCCGGGTGGCAGCGGTAGCGGAAAGAACCCTAGGGCGAAATCACAGACATCCAGTTCCGCGACCGGCACATCAAAAATCCCCTTGAGCTTTTTTATCTGGAGCGCAACTTTGGGAGCGCAACGTTTGACCGTCCGCAGTAAATTCGGCAGGATCACAACTTCGGCGTAGTCCGTCGTGGCAATGCTGTAGCGGACATCGGCGGTGGAAGGATTGAAGGAAGGCTTCTCGTCGATTGCCTGCCTAATGACATTCAATGCGGCGCCGATGGGCGCTGCCAATTGCCGGGCGCGTTCCGTGGGCGCCATGCGCTGCCCTGCTCTCTCGAACAAGGGATCCCCGAAGGTTTTCCTCAGGCGCGCGAGAAGGTTGCTCATCGCGGGTTGGCTCAAGCGGGCGCGACGGGCGGCGCCGCTGACGCTCCTTTCGATGATCAAGGCTTCAAAGCCGACGAGCAGGTTTAAGTCCAATTCTCGTATATTCACACCGTGAATATGCCACATGGCTGCTATCCATGCAAAGAAGACTGCTGCGCGATGGTAGTCTTGTCGGCGGTATTCAGGGTTGCGAGGTCAAACATGAAAATACAACGCTACGCGATCGTAGTGCTTCTGCTCATGATGAATGCTAGCTCTAAAGCGCAGACATCCGCCGGAGAAGCCCCTGCGCAAGCCGCGCCCGCGATTTATCAATTTTCCTCCGCCGATAAGCGCACCGTTATCCCATTCGAGTTGACCCTGGATGGCATTTTCTTCCAGTTGCAAATCGCCGGTTCAAGTGAACGTCTCTGGTTTTCTTTGGATACAGGAGCTGGGTCCAGTTATTTGGATTTGGGCGTTGCGAAACGCCTGGGGTTGCAAAGATCGGGGAGCGGCACCGTTCACGGCGCTGGTGCCGGAACTGTGCCGGTCAATTTCATTGAGTCAGTAACGTTTGAACTCCCGGGATTGACTTCCTCCGGTCACCGCGTGAACACGACCGACCTGACCGGGCTGCAAGGTCATCATCCTATGGATGGATTCTTGGGCTATGACTTCATAAGCCGTTACGTCATTACGGTCGATTATGCAGCTGGAAAGATGACTATTGCGGAAGCCACAGGGTATTCGTACTCGGGTCCAGGTGGCATTTTCCCGATTAAATTCCGCGGCAAATGGCCATACATCCAAGGCACCATCGCGGTTCCCGGCGTGAAACCGGAAACGGGAGAGTTCCTGGTCGACAGCGGCTCCGGAGATGCGGTGGATGATCCCACGATTCTGAAAACAACTGCTCCTGTACGCAAAGTAAAGACGGGAGTTGGGTTGGGACAACCAGGCGAAGGAGTGCTCGGCCGCGCGTCCTATTTACAACTCGGATCGTTTCGATTGGACGCCCCAACTGCCGCCTGTTGCTCGGGCAATCCAGACGACATGCGAAAGATAGGTACGGAAGTGCTCAGGAGATTTACAGTAATCCTCGACTATATGCGCAACCGTATGATTCTCGAGCCGAACAGCCACTTCAAGGAGACCTTTCCGGACGCATAGGTCACTGCCACAGCGAATTAGAATACTTGGCGGCCTTCGCAGGCGGTCGGATCAGGCTCTGCCACACGCCCGGTTGGGGAACTACTCCATAAGTAGTAGCCTAGCGAACGGACTAAGCCACGTGGGCACTTGTAAAAAACTCAGTAAAGGGTAAGAGTTCGGTAAGCGCCTCGAGCTAATCCTCCCCCAGCCTCAGGCGCGCCAAGAACAACAGGAGGGCCCAAGAAATGAAAAGGCTTGGATTGTTGCCGTATTTGATACTGGCAATCACCCTGATGCTGGGGGGAAATGCCTTCGCTCAAAGCGTTGGTGACAACAGCGTGTATTTCGTCACCTACTATTCCAATGCGAACACCGCTGGTGCCCCGGATGCAGTCGTGCGTCTCATCAACGATGGCGACCTGGCAACTACAGCTTACGAGGGAGTGGAAAACGGAACCCTGTGGGCAGCGTTCTATGTGCTCGCTGACAGCTCGGATTTTGAGGCGTGCTGCGCCTGCCAAATAACGTCAGACGGTGTGCTTTCGGAATCCGTGAATAAACAGCTCACGGCCTACTTTTTCAGCGCCAGGGTAGAAACTTCACGTGGCGTTATCAAGGTCATTTCGTCTTCGAGTAGTGACCCGACCAACCCGGTGCCTTATCCCGGACTGCGGGGATGGGCCACGCACATCGAGGCAACGACGAACATCCCTGAGAAGTCGCCTTGGTTCGTTACCGAAACCACGTTGGCCGACTCGAACCTCTCGTCGACTGAACTATCAAACCTCGGGACCCTGTGTTCTTATGCGCTAACGCTGGGCAGCGGCTGGGGATTCTGTCCCTGCACGGTGGAAGACTACGACTTCTAGTCTTCCGGCTTGAGGGGCGGTAAGGCAGAGCTGAAATCGCTTCGTTGGGGATAAAGCTGTTGCGGCACCTCCTCCTGAAACGGCTGGGAGTTTTTCCCGGCCGTCTTCTTTTTCGCTTCCCATGGCAAGAGAAAAGCCGCAGCAAGCATAGAAGAATCACCCGCAGCCGGAAAGCGCCTGCCAGCGGGCTTCCTGTGTTGAATTTCCGGGCATCCTGAGACGCGGGCTGACTGCCCTATTTTGGAGTCGAGTAGTCGAGTCATCCTGACTGCGCGGTAACAGACTCTCCTGGAAGTTCGAAACATGGACAGCTAGCACAAATGGGAAAACTACTCGTTCTTCAAGCGGTACGGGCCACTACCATGGCGTCCGGGTGGCTGGGCACAGGATCAGGAATGCGGCTTGACACGAACCCATAATTCTGCAAGTATCGAAATATGACAGTCGCTTCAAGCAAGAAGACCGGGGAGAATGTCGCAAAGTACGCCGACATGCTTTCCGCGATGGGCACTGAACCGCGCCTTCGCATCATGCAATTGCTGCTATCCGCGCATCCCGATGGATTGGTCGTGGGCGATATCCAGTCCGAACTGGACATTCCAAACTCCACGCTTTCACACCACCTGGAAAAGCTAAAGAACGAGGAACTTGTGAACGTGCGCCGCGAAAGCACCTTTTTGCGGTACACAGCCAACACGGAAGCGCTCCAAGAGCTGCTGCAATTCCTCTACGCCGAATGCTGCACTAGAAATAAGGCAGTCAAACCCCGAGATATCGTCCAGCTTTGTAAATAGGAGAAGGCATCATGAGCGCCACCGACATCAAGGAAGTAGTTAAAGAAAAGTATGGCCAGGCAGCCTTGCGCGTGAAAAGTGGCGGCGGTTCCTGCTGCGGTGCCACTGCGGCCAGCGGTTTGGGTTGCGACCCGATCACCTCCAATCTGTACGATTCCTCCCAGGCGGGGCAAGTTCCCGAGGAGGCGATGCTCGCTTCGTTAGGGTGCGGGAATCCAACGGCATTGGCGAAATTGAATCCAGGAGAAGTAGTTCTCGACCTCGGATCGGGCGGCGGCGTGGATGTCCTGCTGTCGGCGAAGCGGGTTGGCCCCACCGGCAAGGCGTACGGGCTCGACATGACGGACGAGATGCTCGCGCTCGCCAATGAAAACAAGCGCAAAGCGGGCGCAGAGAATGTCGAGTTCTTGAAGGGCGAGATCGAGCACATCCCGCTGCCGGACAACTCGGTCGACGTGATTATCTCGAATTGTGTGATCAACCTTTCGGCGGACAAAGATCGTGTATTGCGAGAAGCCTTTCGTGTGCTGAGGCCGGACGGCCGTTTTGCGGTTTCCGATGTTGTGACCCGAGGCGAAATCAAGCCGGAAATCCGCCAGAGCGTGCTTCTGTGGGTCGGCTGCGTGGCGGGGGCGCTCGGAGATGACGAATATCGCAACAAACTTTCTGCCGCCGGTTTCGAGCAAATTGACATCGAGCCGACACGGGTCTATCGCGCGGGGGATGCGCGTGAGTTTCTTGCGGCGGCAGGCCTCGATGTCGACGCGATTACACCCGAGGTGGATGGCAAGTTCATGAGCGCCTTCGTTCGCGCTGTAAAGCCAGCGGGTGCTGCAGCGAAGGCATGTTGCGGACCGACCTGCTGCCACTAGGAGAGAACGAGTGCAAGGACATTACAACGTTTTATTCCTGTGCACGGGCAATTCCGCGCGCTCCATCATGGCCGAGGGAATTCTAAACTTCAAAGGCAGACCTAATTTCACGGGCTACAGCGCCGGAAGTCACCCGTCGGGAAGAGTTCGACCGGAAGCCTTGAGACAGCTTGAAATGGCGCATATACCGACCCATGGTCTGCAAAGCAAGGCGTGGGATGAATTCTCTCTGCCCGGCTCTCCCAAGCTCGACTTCGTCTTCACGGTTTGCGACAACGCCGCGAAAGAGGTCTGCCCAATCTGGCCCGGACAGCCGATGACCGCCCATTGGGGTGTTCCAGACCCAGCGGCAGTTCACGGGAGCGAGGCGGAGGTGGAACGGGCGTTTCGCGAGGCGTTTTTTATCCTGGATCGCAGAATCAGTCTATTTCTCTGCCTCCCACTGAAGACTCTCGACAGCCTTGCACTCAAGAGGGAGCTGGACAGCATCGGCCAGACGATGACACCCGTCACCCCCGAATAGCAGCGTGTTTCGACAGAGAGGCTGCACTCACCTTACCGCAACCCAGGGATTACAAATGAAGGCAACCAGTCGTCTCAGTTTTCTGGACCGCTATCTGACCGCGTGGATCTTCGCCGCTATGGTCGCGGGCGTTGTGCTGGGCTGGCTTGTGCCGGGAATGGTGCCGTTCCTGAACCGCTTCAACATCGGTACAACCTCCATTCCGATTGCGGCGGGATTGATTTTGATGATGTATCCACCTTTCACAAAGGTGCGATATGAGGAACTGCATGAGGTCTTTCGCAACAAGCGCGTGCTCGGCCTTTCACTCGTGCAGAACTGGGTTGTAGGGCCCATTCTGATGTTTGTTCTAGCCATCGTATTCCTGCGCGGATATCCGGAATACATGGCTGGGCTGATCATGATCGGCCTCGCACGCTGTATCGCCATGGTCATCGTCTGGAACGAACTGGCCCGAGGAGATACGGAATATGCGGCTGGCCTGGTGGCCTTCAATTCTCTTTTCCAGGTCTTTTTCTACTCCCTCTACGCCTGGGTCTTCATTACGGTCCTTCCCGCCAAGCTCGGCCTTCAGAGTACCGTCGTCAATGTGTCGATTGCAGAGATTGCAAAGAGTGTCTTTATTTATTTGGGAATCCCTTTTCTGGCCGGATTTCTGACTCGCACTGCATTGGTTCGTGCCAAAGGGCACGATTGGTACAATCGGAACTTCGTTCCGCGCGTAAGCCCGCTGACGCTGATTGCCCTGCTGTTCACGATTGTGGTGATGTTCTCCCTTAAAGGTGGGTACATAGTTCGCCTCCCCTTGGACGTCCTGCGCATCGCCGTGCCGCTATTGACTTACTTCGTGTTGATGTTTTTGGTGTCCTTTTACATGGGCAAGAAGTTGGGCGCGGACTATTCCAAGACCACAACACTGGCATTTACGGCCGCCTCCAACAATTTTGAACTGGCGATCGCAGTTGCAGTCTCGGTATTTGGCATCAACTCCGGAGCCGCATTCGCGGCGGTCATCGGGCCATTGGTAGAGGTGCCCGTGATGGTCGCACTGGTTAATGTGTCCCTCTACTTTCAACGTCATTTTTTCCCCGCCGTTCCTCCCACCGCCAAAAGAAACGAGCCGGAGAAAATGCTCTCCGGCTCGTGAATGCACACATGCGCTGCGGCGACCGCCTACTTTTTATTGGCGGTTGCCGCGCCACCTACCGCATAGATGAAGGTGAGGCCGTTAGGCGTACCCCACCCGGTAGCGTTGTCCCAGCCGTGCTTGACCGTGAGTGAACTGTCGATCCCGAACCCGAAGTCAATAACGTCGCCCGCGTCGATCGGCAAGAATGCGCTGGTGAAGCCCTTGTTGCTGTAGAGGAATGGTTCAAAGAGCCCGGAAGCCGAGTACGTGGTGGAACCACTGCTGTCCGTAATCACCCCGCTCACGTTCTTCGGTGTGCTGTCGGTGGTCGGAAGCACGTCCTGAACGCCTCCGTAGGGCAGTGCGGCGATTGCGGGCGCAGCCTGACCGAGGGGATGGCCGGCCTGCTGGTTGGCAAGGGCCCAGAACGCGGTGAAGATGGGGCTGGACAGACTGGTGCCGCCCCAGCAGCATTGAAGCTGCTGTTGCCCGTTAACGGTGACCACGAGGGTAACGCCGGTATAGGGGTCAGCCAGCGCAGAGACATCGGGCGTTTGCCGGCCTTTGCCGGGAAGCGACGCCTGCCAGGATGGCTTGGGCCAGAATACGCTCTCGCCGCCGCCACCTCCGCCAATGAGGCCGATCGGAATCGGCGGGTCATAGAGCGAGTAGCCGCCTGCCAGGAAGGTCAGCGTATCGCCCCAAGAGGTGGTGATTGTGGATCCCGGATGCTTGGCGTCGTTCAGGATGGAGGTACCGCCGATGGCGGTGGCATGAGGGGCGACCGCAGGCACGCCGGGCGCGCCCAGCGGAGTGCCCAGACCGTTGTCGCCACTATCGCCACTCGAGAAATTGACAGTGATGCCTTGGGCGGTTGCGACCTCAATCGCCTCGTCCCAGGAAGTCTGTTCGAGCGGCCCGGCGATGAGGTCGAGGTCTTCTTCATAGCTATTCGAGACTGAGTTGCCGAGACCATTGTTAGCCACGTAAGCAATGGAGTTCTGAAAGTCTTCGCTGTCCTCGCCGTTGGTGACGACGACAACGATATTGGCCCCAGGAGCGATGGAGTGCGCCGATTGCACGTCGAGAGCGATCTCAATGTTCCAGCCGGTGAGTATCCCCAGGTTAGGATTAGGTTTACCTTGGGGGTAGACAATGCTGAAGTTGGACTTGTTCAGTAGCGGCAGACCCGTCAACTTGAAGTATGCATTGGCATCCTTCTCGATGGTGGGATACCCGTAGCCCTCGACCAGTACGATCGTCTGGCCGGTGCCGTTCAGCCCTTGTTCGTAAACCGCATTGAGGCCATAGGCAGTCTGCAACTGCTGCGGCTGATAGGCGCAGGGTACCCCGGACTGCTCATAAACCGTGCCGGTGTAGACGCCTTCCGGCAGAACGGGAGGGGTCCCGTACTCCAACGTGTAGGTTGTCGGCGCGAAGAGACACTGCGTGGTGATAAATCCTGTCGGGAAACTGGAAGCCTTGCCGAGCTTGCTGAGCGGAACTGGAGCAAATGGTTTTTGGGTGCGCGGGTTAAGCGCGCGTGCGTAGAGCGGCCGCACCTGGTGGCTCTCCAGACCAGCCACAGTGGAGACATAGTTCCCCGCCTCGCCGCCAAGCTGGGCGTTTCGGACATTGGCGCGGAAGACTTTTCCGTTGTGCTGGAATTGATGAATTTCCGTGTTGAAGGCGCTCTCGACATTGGCGAGGGTGCCGTGGGCGCGGATGGTGAAGCCGATGGGGTCGGTGGACAAAATGGTTAGTCCGTGGTTCTCAAGCTCCTTGCGGACGGCCTGCCGTTGGTTTTCCGTGGGCGCGTACATCTTGAGATCGGCATTGGTCATCCACTTGTGGAAGGTCGGCGAAGCGGGGTCGTAGAGCGCGTCGACGGCTTTGTCGAATGCGGCCTTGTCATTAAGCTTGAGGTGGACTGTGATGTTGATTTCCGCCGATGGATCGGCAAGACCGAGGTCTTTGGAAAGTTGAATACCAGCAGGCACGTTAGTTGCTTCTGCCTGCGCGTAGGGTGAAGAGCCTCCCACAGCGAGGAGCGAGATCACTGAGGCGATGGCCAACGCTCTTAACGATCTTTGAACTGTCATGATTTTCTCCCCTTGCAATCTGGATACACGCATAAGTGAAACAACATGGAATGAATGGCCTGTGGAATACTTTCGTCCGAGGGCACTCACCCCAGCAGAAGAAGCGGCTTGACGTGAAGGAGTCTGAGAGCTCAGTAGGAATTTCCTTTTCTGACCCCAAAAACGTACGTCATTCTTAACCTCAATCCCTGTTCGCGTCAATGTGAAACAATTTTCATCAGCAGTGATAAATTTTTGTCGTGGGGTGCGGTGGAAGCTTCGACGTGGCCACCTAGGCCGCCCCCGCACTGAGCGACGCATCCCCCGGGCAAGGCTGAGGAGGCGCCGTGGAACTGATTTTGAGTGCCATTTGCCGGTAATCGCACAAGCGCTCCCGCTCATGAAACAGAGCCGATCAATTACAATCCCTGCCGAGGGGAAATTCATGGCAAATCTAACGGGACTGGCGTCCTTTGTGTCGGAATTGAGGGTAGTGAGAACGAATCTGGTAGATGAGCTTAGACATGTTGATGCGGCTCTTTCAGTTCTTGGCAAGTTGAACAGGGGTAGTTCCTACACGAAACCGAGGCACACCATGTCGGCTGCCGCTCGTAGGAAGATCAGCTTGGCGCAGAAAGCGCGTTGGGCAAAGAAAGGCCAAGCGGGTAAGGTGAAACCCAAGCGCACAATATCAGCAGCAGGCAGAAAGAGAATCGCAGCCGCCCAGCGAGCGAGGTGGGCGAAGCTGAAGGCGCAGCAGAAGAACGCGTAGAGCGAGCGGAGCCTGCTGCGAGTACCCAGACGCGATTCCACAACCCATGAAGGTCACGCTAGAAGATGCGCTGTCCCTGCTGAGCAAGTATGCAGAGGAACGAACGCCTGTGCTTGCTGTTCTTGGGACTCCCTCAGTGTCAGTCGCCAGAGTTGCAGGCACGATTCGCGTCTCCATCGTTGGAGGCGTCCCTTGTCTTATCATCGGAAAAGAAGACAGCGAGTCCGACCAAATCAAGTTTTGGCTTTCCGATTGCGAATTTGCATACGGCGATTTTCGTGATGAAGAATCTGCTGCACACAGATTTGAGGGATTTCTGGTCGTAGGGTCCAAGAAGGGCGACACGCTGTCCCTTTTTGAAATGAAAAGCTGAAATCCAGCGCACCCAAACTGGCAGAGTTTCTTCCGTTCCAGACAACAAATGGTAATCAATTGTGACAACGGAAGTCGGCGCCGAGTGGCATATCATGGCAATGTAGCGACCAGGAGTGACAGCGTGGGAAAGAAGTTCGCTCTTCTTGTGTGCTTGTCGATTGCTATTCGGTTGCCCGTTTCGCAGGCAGCCGCGCATACCCGATCCATCACTATCGGCAAGTTCACGTACGTGGGTACAGGCGCCCAGAAGGACGGTGACGGCACTGTCCCAGGGGTGAGTAGTTACGAACTCCACCTTGACACAACAGATATCACGATGGAGCCGATCTCTTTTAGCAACGTGAGCTTGCTGGTTAAGGGAACCGAACAGGGCAGCGGCGCAATCACCACTGGCCTCGGATGCGGCCTACCACCCTATCAGGCTCCATGCGACTTACGTTTCGAGGGTGGCCCAAGGTCGGCTGGCTTTATTCTGGCGCCGTGCGGAAGGCCGAACAAAGAGCACGACTTGGCGCAAACCTGCATTTCCATAGCGGTGCAACTGGTGTCCTTGACAGGGAAGAATTTCAGCTTTGCCTTGGCGAATGGTAACAAGTTCTGCGCTTACGGAATAAACAACATCTTTCTGCTACCAAAGCCGGGCCAAGCGGCGCTAGAGCCTCGGTGCGATGCGCAAGGCTTCTGCAAGGGTGCCTCGGTACCGATCATCTTGCATGCCGCACCAGCAAAAAGTTGCAGTCAGTAAACGCTAAGTCTTGCTACTGCTCCCTCTCCTTCTGCCCGTAGCTGCCACGCACCCGCCGCCGAATCTGATTCAGAACTTTTTCTTCAGCAGCGGGTTAATACTCCCAACCGGTATGGAATATCTTTGCCTCAGGAGGTGGAAATGCCTCGGACAAAGCTGATCGGCGCGGCCCTTGCGCTGCTACTCTTGCTGCCCTCCACTTCCCTGCCCGCCTTCGCCCGGAAACACAGCAAGAAGCTGCCACCGGCTCCGGCCATCCAGAGGATGGACGAGCGCGAGCGGGCGATTCATGCGCTGAACCGGCTGACGTTTGGGCCAAGGCCGGGAGATGTGGACCGGGTGCTCTCCATGGGGGTGGACAAGTGGATTGCGCAGCAGCTTGAGCCCGGGAAGATTGACGACTCGGCGCTGGAGGCGCGGCTTGCGCCGTATCGCACGCTGCGCATGTCGGCCTTGGAGATGGTGGAGAACTTTCCTCCGGAGCAGGTGCTGCGGGCGGTTGCGGATGGAAAGATGCCGATGCCGAAAGATCCGCAGCTAAAGGCGGTTTACACGGCGGGTGTGGCGCGCTTTAACGACAAGCAGGCAAAGAAGAACGCGAAGGCCGTGGAGAATGCGGACTTGCTGGAGATGAGTCCGGCGGACGACCTTTCGCAGGAGATGAAGGAGAAGCGGCAAGAGGCGCGGGACCATGCGCGCTCGCGGGCGCTGGATCTGATGGAGATGGCTCCGGAGTCGCGCACGCAAAACCTGGCGGCGATGGACGCGGACGAGCGGCGCGGCTTCTGGCGGGCGCTCTCGCAGGACGACCGCGACAAGCTGACCTCCGATATGACTCCGCAACAGAAGGAGCTGCTGCTCTCGCTGGAAAATCCGGTGGCGGTGGTGAACGGCGAGCTGCTGCAGGGCAAGCTGTTGCGCGCGACGTATAGCGAGCGGCAACTGCAGGAGGTAATGACCGACTTCTGGTTCAATCACTTCAACGTGTTTCTCGGCAAGGGCGCGGAGCGGTACCTGGTGACGGCGGATGAGCGGGACGTGATTCGTCCACGGGCGCTGGGAAAATTCAGCGAGCTGCTGCTGGCCACGGCAAAGAGTCCGGCGATGCTGTGGTACTTGGACAACGGGCAGAGCGTGGGTCCCAACTCGCAGGCCGCCGGGCGCGCCAAGAATAACGGCAAGCCCGCGCAGGGCCTCAACGAAAACTATGCGCGCGAGGTGATGGAACTGCACACCCTGGGCGTGAACGGCGGCTACACGCAGAAGGATGTGACCGAGCTGGCGCGGGTGCTGACCGGGTGGACGCTGGAAGAGCCGAGGCAGGGCGGAGGTTTCGTCTTCCGCGAGCCGAGGCACGAGCCGGGAGACAAGACAGTGCTGGGGCGGGTCTTCCACGAGAACGGGCAACGCGAGGGTGAGGCCGCGCTGGAGATGCTGGCGCATGAGCCGGCCACGGCGCGCTTCATCTCCACCAAACTGGCGCAGCGCTTTGTGAGCGACACGCCGCCTCCGGTGCTGGTGGATGCGATGGCCAGGACGTTTCTCGAAAGCGAAGGAGACATCAAGGCGGTGCTGCGCGCCATGCTCGGCGCGCCGGAGTTCTGGGACGTCAAGGAGTGTCGCGCCAAGGTGAAGACGCCGCTGGAGTTTACGGTGTCGGCGCTGCGGGCGACGGACGCGGAGCTGACGCGCACGCAGAGCGTGAACGATGCGCTGAACCGCATGGGAATGCCGCTCTACGGGGCACAGCCGCCGACGGGATACTCGATGCGCGCGGAGAGCTGGGTGAACTCCGGGGCGCTGCTGAACCGGATGAACTTTGCGCTGAGGCTGGGCACGGGCAAACTGGCGGGAGTGAAGATGGATGCCGCAAAACTGGCGGGCAACGGCACGAAGGCCGAAGAGGTGCAGCGCGCGCTGGAGCAGGCGCTGCTGGCCGGAGCGGTCTCGGCGCAGACGCACGAGACGATTGCTAAAAAGTTGACCGATCCGCTGGTGACCGGGCGCAAACTGGACGACCCGCCGAAGCCGGTAAACCAGGGCGCGGTGGCTGGACTGATTCTGGGCTCGCCGGAATTTCAACGGCGTTAGGAGACAGGCGATGGGAATCACGCGGCGAGTTTTCTTGAAGGGCGGGGCCATGAGCGTGGTGGGCATGGCGGCGGTGCCGGGCTTCCTGGCGCGCGCGGCGATGGCCGCCGACACGGCACAGCCACACCGGCGGCTGGTGGTGATCTTCCAGCGCGGCGCGGCCGACGGGCTGAACATCGTGGTGCCGCACGGCGAGGCGGAATACTACACGATGCGTCCGACGATTGCCATTCCCCAGCGCGACGTGATCGACCTCGACGGATTTTTCGGGCTGCATCCTGCGATGAGCGCACTGAAACCCTTGTGGGATGCAAGGCAGCTTGCGATTGTGCATGCCGCCGGATCGCCCGACCCGACGCGCTCGCACTTTGACGCGCAGGACTTTATGGAAAGCGGCACGCCAGGAGTGAAGAGCACCGAGGATGGATGGCTGAATCGCGCGCTGGTGGCCACCGGCGATCCGCAGAAAGACGCGGCGTTCCGCGCCGTGGCGCTGGGCACGGCCCTGCCACGAATGTTGAGCGGACAGGCTCCGGCGCTGGCCGTGGGCAACGTGAATGACTTTGGCGTGGCGCCGCGTAATCCGCAGGCGCAGCCGCTGGCGAATACTTTTGAGTCCATGTACGCCGCGAGCGTGGATGCAGTGCTGCACGGCACGGC
>Ga0316363_10000776_pt1 | contig 34914 bp, 33 predicted proteins | sample Sb_taG_3_FD_200459 | JGI IMG/M metagenome (GOLD analysis project Ga0316363, IMG submission 200459) | Peat soil microbial communities from Weissenstadt, Germany - Sb_50d_a_PC metaG (v2) (version 2) | ecosystem: Environmental > Terrestrial > Soil > Wetlands > Peat | place: Germany: Weissenstadt...
GTGGGGAAGATTTCATTCTCGCCCGAGAAGTTGGTCGAGAACGCCACCACTCTGATCTCGAGTGTGATCAAGGCCAAGCCTTCGGTCGCCAAGGGCAAGTACATTAAGGCCTGCTACCTGAGTTCGAGCATGGGGCCGGGGATCTCGCTGGACACGACTCCGATTGAGGTTGCGGCCAAGGCATAGGTTTCGACAATGCTGCCGGGCTTTGCCCGGCTGGACGGGGCAGAGCCCCGTCACCACACGAGTTTTGAAAGGGTTTGAACATGGCGGTTACCAGAGCTAAGAAGATTGCGCAGGTTGAAGAGCTTGGTGGCGAGCTGAAGAATGCTTCGAGCATGATCGTGGCCACCTACTCCAAGCTGACGGTGACGCAGGACTTCGAATTGCGCAAGGCATTGCGTCCGACCGGGGCGAAGTATCGCGTGGTGAAGAACACTTTGGCCGAGCGCGCCGGCAAGGGCACGCAGGTCGAGGAAGCGCTGAAGAACCTTCAGGGTGTGACCTCGATCGCGTACACCCACGGCGATCCTGTGGCGCTGGCGAAGGCGCTGGCAAAGTACGCCAAGGACAATCCGGAATTCAGCTTCAAGGCCGGTGTGGTCGAAGGCCGCGTGATTACGGTCAAGGAGATCGAATCGCTCGCGACCATGCCATCGAAGGACGAGCTTTATTCGAAGCTGTTGTTCCTGTTGCACGCTCCGGCGCAGCGTTTGGTTACGGCGATGAATGCGGTCGGACGGAACCTGGCGGTGGTCGTGGGCCAGGGCGTGGAACAGAAGAAGTTCAAAGAAGCGTAGAGCTCGATTTGGCAATTGGGTAATTTTGAAATTTTGTAATTTGGAAACCGGCAGCGCGGGTTTCAAATTGCCAAATTACCCGATTACAAAATTACAAAATTTTCTGGGCAGCAATGCTGCTCGAAAAGAGATTTAGTTATTGCGAAGCGAGGGGTGGCGCGGTCTGAAACTTTGGTGTTGTCTGGCGCCGGAGTTGAAGACCTGGTCGCACTGGAAACCTGGTCAAGCGATAGCAAAATCGTAAATTTTACATAAAGCGGAGAGATTCACATGGCGGATCTACAGCAGTTGGAAGAGTCGATAGTTGGCCTGTCGTTGCTGGAAGCGGCCGAACTGGTCAAGAAACTGGAATCGCGTCTGGGCGTTTCCGCGGCGGCAGCGGCCCCTGTAATGGCGGCTGGCGGCGCGGCGGCGGGCGCGGCAGCTCCGGTGGAAGAAAAGACCGAATTCACCGTCGTTCTGAAAGAAATCGGAGCCAATAAGATCAACGTAATCAAGGCGGTACGGGAGGTCACCAGCCTCGGCCTGAAAGAGGCGAAGGACCTGGTCGATGGCGCGCCCAAGAGCATCAAAGAAGGTGTTTCGAAGGACGAAGCCGAGACCATCAGGAAGAAGTTCACTGAAGCGGGCGCAACTGTCGAAGTCAAATAATTAGGCAGCGCGGGGGGGCGGTAGTGTGGAAGCGGGGCTTTGCCCCGCTTGGACAGGGCAAAGCCCCGTCACCACACGAGCCAATCCCGCCTTGCAATTATTTGACCGAACAGTAGCTGAATCCTCGGGAGTGGTGTTAATATCTAATAAATAACCCGCTTACCCTGGCTTCACTGCGAGGCGACGGCGACCCGCATCCTCCAAATAGACCCAGGAAGCGGAACGGAAAAGGGTCGCTGGAATTGAAGTTTGGCAGCCGGTCCCGCGGGCGGCGGGACGGAACAGGCCTTTGAACTGGCGCGGAATTTTACAAGTTATTTAAGAGTAAGCGTCGCACACGGCGCCCGTGGACAAGCTTGTCATTGTCCCTGCGGGTGCCTCTGTCTTTTCTCCGCGTACACCGCTCGTTTTCGTCAACCGTAGCAGTATTTTTGGCGCCGCTTTTTGCGCCCTCATTCCGCGCTGTATCGCAGCCCCGGGCTGCCTGAAAGCAGGAGTTCCTGAGCATGACAAAGCACAATATTCACCGCAAGCGTTTCGACTTTTCCAAGATTCCAGCAACCATCCAGATCCCGAACCTGATCGAGGTTCAGAAGCGCTCCTATGACCGCTTTCTGCAGATGGACAAACTGCCCAGCGAGCGCGAAGACGGCGGGCTGCAGGCCGTGTTTCAGTCGGTGTTTCCGATCACCGATTTCCGCAACGTTTCCCAGCTTGAGTTTGTCGACTTTGCGATTGGCAACTGGGAGTGCAAGTGCGGCCACCTGAAGGGGCTGCATCACCTGCGCACAACTTGTAAGAATTGCGGATCGACGGTGATCACCGACCCGTTTCATCCTGGCGAAGTTCTCTGCCACAAGTGCGGCACCTACAATGCGAACACTCCCGACTTCTGCAACAAGTGCGGCGATCCCGTGGGACTGCAACTGAAATACGACGTGGCGGAATGCGAAGAGCGCGGCATGACCTACTCGGCCCCGCTCAAGGTCACGATGCGGCTCACCATCTGGGACAAGGATGAGGCCGGCAACCGCTCGATCCGCGACATCAAGGAGCAGGAAGTTTTCTTCGGCGACGTCCCGCTGATGACGCAGAACGGCACCTTCATCATCAACGGAACGGAGCGCGTCATCGTCAGCCAGTTGCACCGCTCTCCCGGCGTGTTTTTCGAGACGGCGGCCAACCGCACTTATTTTTTGGGAAAGATCATTCCCTATCGTGGATCGTGGGTTGAATTTGAATACGACCAGAAGAACGTTCTGTACGTGCGCATCGACCGCAAGCGCAAGTTCCTGGGCACGATTTTCCTGCGCGCGCTGGGACTGCGCTCGGGCGAAGACATTCTGAAAACTTTCTACACCACGGACCGCCTGATTGTCCGCGACAAGAAGCTGTTCTGGACGCTGGATCCGGCGAGCGAAAAGCCCACGAATCTGCTGGGCATGAAACTGGCGCACAGCGTCAAGTCAAAGTCGGGCGATGAAGTGGCGCACTCCGGCCGCAAAATCACCCCGGCGACGATGAAGGAAATTCAGAAGGCGAAGATCGGCGAAATCGAAGTGGACACCACCGATCTCGAAGGCGCGTGGGCGGCCAGCGACATTGTCGACACGACGACCGGTGAAGTGCTGATCGAGGCCAACTCGGAAATCACTGCCGACAAGCTGGCCAAGATCCTGGAATCGGGCGTGATCGAAATGAACGTGTTCTTCCCCGAGCGCGACGACGTGGGCACGGTGATCAGCCAGACCCTGCGCCGCGATTCGGTCGTCAGTCCCTCGGAAGCTCTGATCGAAATTTATCGCAAGCTGCGCCCCGGCGATCCGCCGACGCTGGACACGGCGACGGCGTTGTTCCAGGGCATGTTCTTCGATCCGCGCAAGTACGACTTCTCGCGGGTGGGCCGGTTGAAATTCAACATCAAGCTGTTCGAGAACCCGGAGGCGACAAGCCTGGAGCAGCGCACGCTTGATCCCACGGATTTTTACGCGACCATCAAGTACCTGCTCAAGTTGCGCAAGAACATCGGCGCGGTGGATGACATCGATCACCTGGGCAATCGCCGCGTGCGCGCGGTTGGCGAGCTGCTGGAAAATCAGTTCCGCATCGGGTTGGTCCGCATGGAACGCGCCATCAAGGAAAAGATGAGCGTGTACCAGGAAATGTCGACGGCCATGCCGCACGACCTGGTCAACGCGAAACCTGTGATGGCCGCGATCCGCGAGTTCTTCGGATCTTCGCAGTTGTCGCAGTTCATGGATCAGACGAATCCGCTGTCGGAAATCACGCACAAGCGGCGTCTATCGGCCCTAGGGCCGGGCGGGTTGTCGCGCGAACGCGCTGGATTCGAAGTCCGCGACGTCCACCCGACGCACTACGGACGCATCTGCCCGATTGAAACGCCGGAAGGTCCGAACATCGGACTGATCTCGTCGTTGAGCTGCTTTGCGCGCATCAACGACTACGGCTTCATCGAGTCGCCGTACCGCAAGGTGAAGAACGCGCGCGTGGTGGATTACGTCATCGTCGTCAATGCCGGTGACAGCAGCTACAAAGTCGGCGACTATGCCGAAAAGAGCGAGATGGAAAAGGTCAACGCCGATTTGAAGGAACGGCGCAAGAAGCCGGTCGAGGTCGAGCCGTTTTCCTTCTATCTCTCCGCGTGGGAAGAAGACCGTCACACCATCGCGCAGGCCAACATTGAACTGGACGAAAAGGGCCGCATTGCCGGCGAGCTGGTCAACGCGCGCAAGGCGGGCAACTTTGTGCTGGTGAGCCGCGACGAAGTCGACTACGTGGACGTCAGCCCGAAGCAACTGGTTTCGGTGGCCGCCTCGCTGGTGCCTTTCCTGGAGCACGACGACGCCAACCGCGCGCTGATGGGCGCGAACATGCAGCGCCAGTCGGTGCCGCTGCTTCGGGCGCAGGCTCCCATCGTGGGCACTGGAATGGAAGGCGTGACCGCGCGCGATTCGGGCGCGGTGGTGCTGGCGCGCCGTAATGGAATCATCGATTCGGTCGATTCCGAACGCATCATCGTTCGGGTCGAAGGCGAGCATCATCCGATGCAGCTTTCGCGCGAAGTGGGCAGTGACATTTACCAGCTCACCAAGTTCAAGCGCTCGAACCAGAACACCTGCATCAACCAGAAGCCGATCGTGAAGAAAGGCCAGCGGGTGGTGAAGGGGCAGGTGATTGCCGACGGTCCGTGCACCGATTTTGGCGAGTTGGCGCTGGGACGCAACGTGCTGGTCGCGTTCATGCCCTGGCGCGGCTACAACTTCGAAGACGCGATCCTGGTTTCGGAAAAGATGGTGAAGGAGGATTACTACACCTCGGTTCACATCGAAGAGTTCGAACTCGAAGCCCGCGACACCAAGCTCGGCCCCGAGGAAGTGACGCGCGACATTCCGAACGTGAGCGAATCCACGCTGCGAAACCTGGACGAAGCGGGCGTGATCCGCATCGGCGCCGGCATCAAGCAGGGAGACATCATTGTCGGCAAAGTTACGCCGAAAGGAGAAACGCAACTGACGCCGGAAGAGAAACTGCTGCGCGCCATCTTCGGCGAAAAAGCCGGCGACGTGCGCGACGCTTCGCTCTACTGCCCGCCGGGAATCGAAGGCATCGTGGTGGACGTGAAAATCTTCTCGCGCAAAGGCCAGGAGAAGGACGAGCGCGCCAAGACGATCGAAGGCAACCAAATCGCGAAGCTCGAAAAGAACCTGTCGGACGAGATCCGAATTCTGACCGATGAACGCTTGAAGCGTTTGGAAGGCCTGCTCGGCGGCAAGGAAGTGCAAGCCGATCTGCACGACGAGCGCACCAACAAGCGGTTGCTGACCAAGGACACGATTCTGGATCGCGACGCGATCGAGCGCATCTCGACCCGCAACTTGAAGCGAATTAAATACGCCGACAAGGATCCGCGGGTGAATGAGCAGATCGACGAGATCGAGGAAATGACCTCGCGCCAGATCGATGTGCTCAAGAAGATCGTCAACGAAAAGAAAGATAAGCTGACCAAGGGCGATGAGCTGCCGCCCGGCGTGATCAAGCTGGTGAAGGTATACATCGCCATGAAGCGCAAGCTGAGCGTCGGCGACAAGATGGCCGGACGGCACGGGAACAAAGGCGTGATCGCGCGCATTCTGCCGGAAGAGGACATGCCCTACCTCGAGGATGGAACGCCGGTCGAGATCGTCCTCAACCCGCTCGGCGTGCCCAGCCGTATGAACGTGGGACAGATTCTCGAAACCCATCTCGGATGGGCGGGCTATGAACTGGGTCTGAAGATCGGCGAGTTGCTGAAGCAAAACACTCGTAACGACGCTATCCGTCGCGATCTCAAAACTTTGTTCAAGGACACCGTGCTGGCGGACACCATCGCGGACATGAGTGAAGACGAACTCGAAGCGTTGGCGCCAACATTGAAGAATGGCGTGTTCATGGGATCGGCCGTATTCGACGGCGCCCGGGAGACAGAAATCAAGGCGTTGCTGACGAGCGCGGGCCTGCCCACGTCGGGCAAGACCACCCTGCGCGACGGCATGACCGGCGAGAAGTTCGAACTGCCGGTCACGGTGGGCTACATCTACATGTTGAAGCTGTCGCACCTGGTGGACGACAAGATTCATGCGCGTTCCATCGGGCCGTACTCGCTGATCACACAGCAACCGCTGGGTGGCAAGGCGCAGTTCGGAGGCCAGCGTTTCGGGGAAATGGAAGTGTGGGCACTGGAAGCGTACGGCGCGGCGTTCATCCTGCAAGAATTGCTGACCGCGAAGTCGGACGATGTTTACGGCCGCACCAAAATCTACGAGGCCATCGTCAAAGGCGAGGCCGCGATGGAGCCGGGCGTGCCCGAGTCGTTCAACGTGCTGATTCGCGAATTGCAGGCGCTCTGCCTGGATGTCGAGTTGATCAAGATCACGGAGAAGAAGCCCGTGGCTGTAGCAGCGGATTAGTCGTCGGTCGCTGGTCGTCGGTCGTTAGTAATCGGCGACCAGCGGCACAGACGCAAAGGTTTAGGAAACGAGACTCGCAGGATTGCCTTTGAGGCTGCGGGTCAGAGATTGAGCTAGCGACTGACGACCAGCGACTAGCGACTTCTTCAAAGGTCGCGCGCGGCGGCGCAACAGCCGAGGAAAGCGGAGGAACATGTTTCGTTCGAGCCCGTTCGATATGGCAAATCCGGTGGCTGACTTTGATGCCATTCGCATCAGCCTGGCGTCCCCGGAAAAGATCCGGAGTTGGTCGCATGGGGAAGTGACCAAGCCGGAAACCATCAACTACCGCACCTTCAAGCCGGAGCGCGATGGCTTGTTCTGCGCGCGTATTTTCGGCCCGGTCACCGACTGGGAATGCCTCTGCGGAAAATACAAGCGCATGAAGCATCGCGGGGTGATCTGCGACAAGTGCGGCGTGGAAGTCACGCTGTCTAAAGTCCGCCGCGAGCGCCTGGGGCACATCGAGCTGGCTTCGCCCTGTTCGCACGTGTGGTTCTTCAAGGGGCTGCCCAGCCGCATCGGCCATCTGCTCGACATTTCTCTGCGCGATCTGGAAGCGATTCTGTACTTCGAGGCCTACGTGGTCGTCGATCCCGGCGACTCTCCCGTGAAAGAGCGCGAAGTCATCAAGGACGAAGCGAAGTACCGCGAACTCGATCAGCAATACCGCCCCGCTGGCTTCAAAGCCATGATGGGCGCGGAAGCGATCAAGGAACTTCTGAAGCGCATTGAGGTCGATTCGCTGGCTGCCGAACTGCGCGAGAAGATGAAGCACGAAACCTCGCTGCAGAAGCGCCTGAAGTATGCCAAGCGGCTGAAGGTTGTCGAGGCATTTCGCAAGAGCGGCAACAAGCCGCAGTGGATGATTCTCGACGTGCTCCCTGTGATTCCACCGGAACTTCGTCCGTTGGTTCCTCTGGATGGCGGGCGCTTCGCCACCTCCGATCTGAACGATCTTTACCGGCGCGTCATCAACCGCAACAACCGGCTGAAGAAGCTGATGGACCTGCACGCTCCCGAAGTCATCGTGCGCAACGAGAAGCGCATGCTGCAGGAAGCGGTCGACGCTCTGTTCGACAACGGACGTCGCGGACGCGTTCTGCGTGGCGCCAACAACCGGCCACTGAAGTCGCTCTCCGACACGCTGAAAGGCAAGCAGGGGCGCTTCCGCCAGAACCTGCTCGGCAAGCGCGTGGACTACTCCGGACGTTCGGTGATCGTCGTCGGCCCTGAGCTCAAGCTGCACCAGTGCGGCTTGCCGAAGAAGATGGCGCTCGAATTGTTCAAGCCGTTCATCTATCACCGGCTGGAACAAACGGGAAACTGCACCACCATCAAGCAGGCAAAAGAAATGGTGGAGCAGCAGGAACCGATCGTCTGGGACATTCTGGAAGAGGTCATCAAGGACCATCCAGTCATGTTGAACCGCGCGCCCACGCTCCATCGCCTGGGCATTCAGGCGTTCGAGCCGGTGCTAGTGGAAGGCAAAGCAATTAAGATCCACCCGCTCGTCTGCACCGCGTTCAACGCCGACTTTGACGGCGACCAGATGGCGGTGCACATTCCGCTTTCGCCCGAGGCGCAGGTGGAAGCCAGCGTTCTGATGTTGTCTTCGCACAATATTCTGTCGCCGGCGTCCGGCCAGCCCATCACCGTGCCCACGCAGGACATGGTGCTCGGTCTCTACTATCTGACGAAAGCGAAGCCGGGCGCGAAGGGCGAAGGCCGTTCTTTCGCCAACATCGACGAAGTCGTGATCGCGCTCGAAATGGGCGAGGTGGAAACGCTCACCCCGATTCGCCTGCGCTACACCGGCGAAGTCATCGACCTGACACAAGCCTACGACGATCAGGACGTGAACCATACGGAGCCCGTGCACATTAAGCGCGAGTTCCTGAATACCACCGTCGGCCGCGCCATTTTGAACGACCATTTGCCCAAGACAGTGCCGGGCGTCAACGTGGCTATGCCTTACATCAACGGTCTGCTCAAGAAAAAGGGTGTCGGCCAGTTGGTCAATTACTGCTACCTGCGGTTCGGCCTGGAAGTCACCGTCAAGATGCTCGACGAGATCAAGTCGCTCGGCTTCAAATATGCCACACGCGCCGGCCTCTCCATCGGCATTGACGACATGGTGATCCCCGACAACAAGAAGACCCTGGTGAAAGACGCCGACAAACAGGTGATCGCCGTGCAGCAACAGTACCTGGACGGCGCCATCACCAACGGCGAACGCTACAACAAGGTCATCGAAATCTGGTCGTCCATCACCGAAAAAGTTGCCGATGAAATGTTTAACCAGATGCAGAAACGGGATAAAGAGGGCGAACTCAACCCGATTTACGTCATGGCCGATTCCGGCGCCCGCGGATCGAAACAGCAGATCCGCCAGCTCTCCGGGATGCGCGGACTGATGGCGAAACCGACGGGCGAAATTATCGAGACACCGATCACGGCCAACTTCCGTGAAGGTTTGACGGTGCTCGAATATTTCATCTCGACGCACGGCGCCCGCAAGGGTTTGGCCGATACAGCGTTGAAGACCGCCGACTCGGGTTACCTGACGCGCCGTCTGGTTGACGTTGCCCAGGACGTGATCATCAGCGAATACGACTGCGGCACCGTGGACGGAATTTTCGTCTCCGGTATCGTCGAGGCCGGTGAAATTATCGAGCCGCTGCGCGACCGCATCGTGGGCCGCGTGTCACTCGAAAAAATCAAAGACTATGAAGGCCAGGTCGTAGTCGACGTCAACCATGAGATCACCGAAGATCTGGCGGGCGCGATTCAGGCTGCCGGTATCGAGCGGGTGAAGATTCGCTCCGTGCTCACCTGCGAGTCGAGGCGCGGCGTTTGCGTCATGTGCTACGGACGTAATCTGGCTTCCGGGCGCCTGGTCGAACTCGGCGAGGCCACCGGCGTGATTGCGGCGCAGTCCATCGGCGAACCGGGAACGCAGCTCACCATGCGTACCTTCCACATCGGAGGTACGGCGTCGCGAGTTTCGGAACAGTCGCGCCTTGATGCCAAGAGCAACGGCATCGTGCGCTTCGTCAATCTGCAGACCGTGAAGTCCAAGACCGGAGACCTCGTGGTCATGAATCGCCAGGGCTCGATCGCGGTCGTGGATGAAAAGGGCCGCGAGCGTGAGCGTTACGCGGTCGTGTACGGCGCCAAGGTGAAAGTCGCCGAAGGCGGTCCGGTTGCGCTCGGCGAGGCACTCGTCGAATGGGATCCTTACACCTTCGCCATCCTCACCGAAATTGGCGGCACGGCGCAGTTTAAGGACTTGCAGGAAGGCATCACGCTGCACGAGGAAGTCGACGAGGTCACCGGTCTGTCGCGTCACGTGGTGGCGGATTCGCCCGACGAGAAGCGTCAGCCCGCGATCGTAATCAAGGGCAAGGCGAGCAAGCGCTACCTGATGCCTTCGCGCGCTCACCTCATGGTGCAGGACGGAGACACGGTGTTTCCGGGCGACGTGCTGGCCAAGATTCCGCGCGAGACGACCAAGACCAAGGACATCACGGGCGGTCTGCCGCGCGTGGTGGAATTGTTCGAGGCCCGCAAGCCGCGCGAGACCGCCGTCATCAGCGAAATCGATGGCGTGGTGCGCTTCGGCGAAGTGGCTAAGGGACAGCGCAAACTCTACGTCGCCGCCGATAACGGCACGGAGAAGGAATATTCCGTTCCGCGCGGCGTCCACATCAACGTGCAGGAAGGGGAGCGCGTCCGGGCGGGTGAACCGCTTATGGACGGGCCGCTCAACCCGCACGACATTCTGGCCGTGCTCGGTGAAAAAGAACTGCAGTCTTACCTGGTCAATGAAATCCAGGAGGTCTACCGCTTGCAGGGCGTCAACATCTCCGATAAGCACATCGAAGTCATCGTCCGACAGATGATGCGCTGGGTGAAGGTCGAAGATGTGGGCGACACTCAGTTCCTGCTCGAACAGCAAGTGGACAAGTTCCGCTTCCACGAGGAGAACGAGCGTGCCATCGCGCAGGGCGGCAAACCGGCCACCGGGCGTCCGTTGCTGCTCGGGATCACCAAGGCGTCGCTCTCCACCGATTCGTTCATCTCCGCTGCCTCCTTCCAGGAGACCACGCGCGTGCTGACCGAAGCTTCGATTCAGGGAGCGGTCGATCATCTGCGCGGACTGAAGGAGAACGTGATCGTGGGCCGCTTGATTCCTGCCGGCACCGGCATGGAATATTACCGGAACGTGCGTCTCTCTCCGGAAATGGAAGAGGCCGCCAGCAAGGTGCAGGAGGAAGTCTCGCAAGCCTACGAAGATGCCGAGCGCGCGCTCGAACTCATGCGCCACGAAGGCGAGACCGAAGAACTAGCTGCGGAGTAAACCGAAACGAATCCAGACGGGGGCGACGCGAGTCGCCCCTTAGTTTTTGCTCGTGTGGGGACGGGGCTTTGCCCCGTCCATGCCGAGCGCAGCTCGGCATATACCTTTAAAGTCGCCGCAACTCTGGATTCGCTATAAAATGACGCTTGATTGGACGACGGTTTCTTGACGCCAATGTCTTTAGCACTGGACCAACAGCGCCTGACCGGGCAGCCTCAGGATCCGAACCCCAAGCCGGAGCCACTTCCTGGCGCACTGATACTCGCGCCAGCATTGGGGCGCTTCTGGCGCCTGTTCCGCTTGTCGATCTGGCGTGCCTTCGAGCACGATGCTTTCGGGACCGCCAAAGCGTCCGCCTATTCGGCCATCTTCACTTTTTTCCCGGCCTTACTGGTGCTCGGCTCGGCTCTTGCCGCCCTTAGCCGGGGCAAAGTCTACCTGCGCGAGATCTCCTACGCGCTCGGCACCATTTTGCCTGCGGGCAGCTCAGCCGCACTTTCCTACCTGAAAGGCAGCACGGACCGGTCGGTTGGCCTGCTCTTCTTCACTTCGTTGTTGACGATCTGGAGCGCTTCCGGCGCCATCATCTCCTGGATGGATGGCTTTCGCCGTGCCTACCAGCTTCCCAAAACCTGGGGACTACTGCAGGAGCGCGCGATTGCCTTTTCGCTGGTGTTGATGGCCGGAATACCGATGACTTTCTCCACCATTCTGGTCGCCTTCGGCAGCCGCATTGAAACGCGGATTCTGTTTCACATCGGGCATGAATTCGGGCCTCTGATTCTGTTGTTGTGGGGAGCAATACGCTGGGCCATCGCGATCCTGACCAGCATCGCCGTGATCCAGCTTATCTATCACAACGCCGTGCCCCGAACCCAGCCCTGGCACAGCGTTTTGCCCGGAGCCGTGCTTGCCACCGCCATGTGGCTGATCTCCACCGCGCTGTTTGGATGGTATTTGCAGCACTATGTCGACTACAGCGTCATCTACGGTTCGCTCGGTGTGGGTATTGCGCTGCTCGTCTGGATGTACCTGATCTCGCTAGCTGTATTGATTGGCGCCGAATTCAATGCCATGCTCTTTCCTCGCAGTCTCACGAAAGTTCCGCCTCCGCGCGCAGACACGGAAACTCGCTGACGGTGCAGTCAGGGGCCGACAGCCACGCTGTGAACAACTCATTTGCCGAATTCCGCAATGATTCACTGGATCCCGCAGTCCGCGGCTTTCTGCACTCACCCGCGACTGCTAACGGCGACGCGCTGATCCTCACACACGGCGCGGGCTCGGATTGCACCGCTCCGCTGCTGGTCGCAATCAGCGAGACTTTTGCCGGACAGGGCTACCTGGTTCTGCGCTGCGATCTGCCCTTCCGCCAGGAGGGCGAACGGAGAACCCGTCCGCCGTCTCCAGGCAATGCCGAGCGCGATCGCGCGGGCCTGCGCAACGCGGTTGCTGTTTTGCGCAAGAATGTCGCGGGCCGAATCTTTCTCGGCGGCCACTCCTACGGCGGACGCCAGTCGACGATACTCTGCGCCGCCGAACCAGAGCTAGTCTCGGGCCTGCTGTTGCTCTCCTATCCGTTACACCCGCCGCGAAAGCCGGACCAACTCCGTATTCAACATCTGCCTAACCTGCAAACCCCGAGCCTGTTCGTGCATGGAACGCGCGACCCCTTCGGAAGCGTGGAAGAGATCATGAAAGCCCTGCAACTAATCCCCGCCAAGACCGAATTAATGAAAGTGGAAGGTGCCGGTCATGACTTGGGTTTCAAAGGGAAAGCGAAGGCACAGGAGCTTCCTGCAATTATCGTAGGCAGATTTCGAGGTTTTTGGCAGGATAGGTTTTCCGCCTCGCTCCTCGTCGCTAACAAATCGCCGCAAGGGTAAGTCGTATAGTCAGATGTTCTGATCCCAGGTTGCACGGATTGTCTTCAGCAGGGCCGGATAGATAATCCATTTTCGGAACGGATCGATTAAGCCCATGTAGACAGGTGTAATCCACGTTCTCCGGCGCACGTAGACCGCAAAGTAGAATCGATAGCTATCGGCCGTTTGAGCGAGGGCACTGAGGGCCGCAGCATGGACGGTACGATTCTGTACTTCAAGTAGCTGTTCGTTTTCGAAACGATAGACAACGCGGAACAGTCCTTCTGGCGTTCCCGACGCGACCAAAGAACGAGCGCGATCCTCTGCCGTCAGGCGACGTCCAAACGAGGCGGCCAAGGCATCCTTCGGTTCAGCCTCAAGTCGAAAACTGCGTCCTAGAAAAAACCGAAGACTGAAAAGCGCGCGGGCCACCGGCGGAAATCTGTCGATTTTAGCATCGGCTGTGTCCTGATTCGCCCGGCGAAGAAATTCAGAAAGGGTAACGCCGTCCCGGTGTATAGGTAGGTCAACCGCCCAGACATCGTGCAGCGGGACGTCGGCGAGAAACGTATGCACGCGAAGCGGTAGCGCATAAAATTCCGTTGGAGAAACCTGCGGCATCTTTTACTCCTGGTTCCTATTCATTGAAATTAGATGCTTGACATAGGAGTTATAATAGAAGTTAGGTTGCAGCCCAGCGTGGCCGCACGGAAGTTAGATATAAGATCTCTGAAATCCATCTTAAGGCGTAACTTAATAAGTCGACCTAACTCCATAGTTATCTAGATTTTGACTATAAGCCCCTCAAACTCAAAGATTTGGGTCACTTTAGGCTGTAACTCTATGATTCTAATGAACAGGGGGAGGGGGGAGGGGTGCCCCGCCGGTTGCGGTAGATTCTGCGGAGGGCTGGCTACTAATTCACCCATCCTGATTTCGAGCCGCCATTCGTTTTGTCGTTATCGTCGGGGGGTATGTAGTTTCCGTGCTCGTCGAAGGTGACTTTGCGATCGTGATCTCTCATATAGACTTCAAATTTTCTTGCCGCGCGCCGCCGCTTCCAGCGATAGTAAGAATTCCGCACGCCGAAATAACGCTCGGACGCCACATAGCTCATTCCGCGAGACGGCATGAACTTCACCCACAGGAAGCCAAAGAACAATCCGCCGAGATGAGCGAAAACCGCGATTCCGCCCTGCGACTCCCTATCAAACACTGCAATGATCGCAACCACAACCCAAATGCCGACCAGGTATTTGGCCTTGATCCTGAAAGGCAGCGGGAACAAATACATTTCCTGATCCGCGTAAAGAATCCCAAAGGCCATCAGCAGACCGAAAATTCCGCCAGATGCGCCCACTGTTCCAATTCTCGGGTTCATCCCAAGGAAATGGGTATAGGAGACAGCAATCGTGATCAGAGCCGCGCCCACCACGCAAAACGTGTAGCACTCGATGAACCGCCGCGGCCCCCAATCGCGTTCCAGGTACGCGCCGATGAACCAGAGCGTGAGCATGTTGAAAAACACATGACTGAAGCCGGCGTGTAGCAACGAGTACGTGACCACTTGCCACACTTTGCCATGCATCACGGCAACCGGGATGAGCGCCAGCCACTCCCGCATCAGAATGACAACGTCCGGGGCAAAATTCTCCATCACCTTCTGAAACAGATAGATCCCCGTGCAAGTCAGAATGATGCGCCTCACCCATCCTGCAAATGGGGGAAAGCTGAACGAGATGGTTTGTCCGCGACTCACTATTTTTCTGGCTCCGGTACCACCGGCAGACTGCGATGTCCCGCAGCATCTACCGCGCGCACACCGAATACCACATTATCCTTCGAAACACTCAGGGTTGCACGCGTACCGCTGCTGACCGTTTGGACGTACTCCCAATCGGCCGCGTTCGTCGACCGCCAGGCCACCTCATAGGTGGCCGCGCCGGCCGCAGGCTCCCACGTCAAAGTCGTGTCGTTTTCGAGGTTCTTGGTCAGCATTCTTACGGTCGCCGGCGGTGCTGGAGCCGATGCCAGCGAGGCTAGGGTCGCCGCGTTCAGCCGCGCGACGTGCGCCACATATTCGAAGTCCACGAACTTCGGCAGGTCTCCATATTCGACGCCGTTAGCGTCATCCTTGCGAACGTTTTGGTGCTGATGGTTAAAGTTTTCGCGGAATTCGGTGAACCGCACGGCAGCGAAACCCTGCTCATTAAAAGAGCGGTGGTCGCCGCCGCGCAGGAAGCGGTCCAACCGGAAGATCAGAAGCGGTTTGACTCCCGCATCGTACGAGCGCCCGACATCGGCGATATAGCGGGCAAGTTCGCGCGAAGGCGAGTCGCTCTCTCCGCCGAGCATTCGAATTCTCTTAATTTCAGCCTCGCTCGCCACCGCCGGTAGCCCTTCGGAAAAAACGCGCACCATACTCGTATCCTGTTGCGGATTGCGGTCACCTCCCACAATGTCATTGTTCAAGACGGCTTCGATGTTCCACCCTTGCTGCTTGGCCATCTCGGCGAAATGCTTGCTGCCGTTCAGACCCTGCTCTTCTCCCGCGACCGCCAGAAAAATAATCGTCGCCGGGAACTTAAGTTTGCTAGCAGCTTGGCTCAAAACGCGGGCGCATTCCAGGCTCACCGCCGTGCCGCTGCCATCGTCATTCGCGCCCGGCGCAGGATCGGTCCCGTTAAAGGTATCGCTGTTGCGCGAGTCGTAATGGCCGGTTACCAGCACGATGCGATTCGCTTGCCGCGGGTCGCTTCCGCGCAGCACCGCATAAACATTGGTGATTTCGGTCGGCTTCGGGATGCGGTCGCCGGGCGGCTCGGTGAAAGTGTCGGTCTTCACCTCCAGGCAGCCGCCGCAGTTTTTGGAGTAGCGCTCAAATTCCGACTTAATCCACTCCCGCGCCGCTCCGATTCCCTTGCCCGCTTTGACGGATTCCTCATCCTGCGGGGAAATTGTGGACCGGTTCTGGAAGCTGACCAGCTTCTCGATCGTCTGCCGGATGTGGTCCGCCGAAACTTGCCGGATCGCTTCGGCGATGTGCGAGTCGGTGTGCGGGTCGGCGGCCAAGCGCGGCGCGGGACCATGTTCCTGCGCCATTTCCTGAGCCCGGCACAGTGGAATGCAAAACGCCAAAGCCAGGGCAACCGCGACCGCCGCCGCAAGACTTGTGGAAAGGTGACCGGAACTGGCAGCCTCGGCCCCCTCAGAATTTTCTTGGTAAGCCACTTGACCTTTTCCTCACGAAGAAACTAAATATAACAGGGTACCCCGAACGTGGAGGAAATCATGGTGTACTGTCCTGAGTGCGAGACGGATCTCGACATCGATGAAGATGAGGTCGATGAAGGCGCGGTCGTCTCCTGCCCGGAGTGCGGCACGGACTTCGAGGTGGTCACAGTGAATCCCGTAGAACTGAAGCCCGTCGGCGAAGACGAGGATCTGGAAGATGAGGACGAAGAGGACGCCGACGAAGAAGAGGATGAGGACGAAGATTCCTGAAGAATCCTGCACATATCCGGGCGTTCCGGCGACTTATCGCAATGGCCTCGTCAGTCCTGTTCCTGGCGTGTCTCGTTGCCCCTGTGAACGCGCGGAGTAGCGACCGCGAGAAGCCGCAGCCTTACGCAGTCATCTTTGGAACCGTTTGGGATCCCGACGGGCGCCCGCTCTACGGGGTCAAGGTGAAGATCCGGCGGGCCAGCGACAAGGACAAAAAAGCGCGCTGGGAGCTCTATTCCAATCACACCGGCGAGTTCGCCCAGCGCTTGCCCGCCGGCAAGGCGGACTACATCGTTTCGGCGGACGTGAAGGGCTACAAGCTGCCCTCGGGCCGACAGTTGAAGCCGGGCGCCGAAGTCACCGTGCATATCGACTATGACGAGCGTTCTGACATCGGTCTTCATTTAGACTGGTAATCGCCGCCGTAATGGAATCGCCGGCAATGCCAATGACGATGACAATAGCAATAGCAATGAGAAATTCATGAAGAATGCGGTCATCGCAGTTGCGGCTTCGCTGCTGGTCCTCTTGTCGCTGGTTATGTTGTCGGCGCCGGTCGTCTTCACGTCGACATCGGCCTTGGCGGCTCCAGCGCAGTTGGTTGGCCGCAATTCGAAGGAAGACAAGACCCGCCTGCTCACTGGCAAGGTACTCGACGCCAGCGACAATCCTTTGCCGAACGCAGTCGTCTACCTGACCAACACCCACACCCGCTCGGTGAAAACTTATATCGTTGGCCCGGACGGAAGCTACCGTTTTCCGGCGCTTTTGCCCAGCATCGATTACGAAGTGTATGCGCAGTTCAACAACCGCAAGAGCCACACGAAGACGGTCAGCCAATTTGACGATCGTTCGCAGGTTTACATCAGTTTGAAAATCGATACCAAATAAGCCCGTTCGGCTCCGCCTGCCAAGCTGCGGAAAAACTCCGATTCAAACGGGTTTTGGGAAGGGCAAGAAAAAGGCCACCGCATGCGGTGGCCTCAAATTCCCTGCTGTGCGCGCGCAGAAGTTAGTTGCTGTCTCCGCCGGCGCGTTTCCACGAGATCAAGTCGCCGATGGTGGTGTGGTTTGAGGAGGAGGAGGAGGAGGAGGCCGGGTGCTTGTAAGACTCGACTTCCTGGCGTGACGCTTCTTCGCCGACCGCCCGGATGCTCAGGCCGACTTTTTTCTCTTCCTGATTCATCTTGATGATCTTGAACTCGAACTCGCCGCCGGGTTCGAGATGCGTCGGCTGTCCGTTCCCGTCGACGGCTTCCGAGTTGTGACATAGGCCTTCGATGCCTTCGGCAATCTCGACAAATGCGCCGAAGTTGGCCACGCGCAGGATCTTGCCATGCACGATGTCGCCGACGCGGTGCTGCGCGAAGAACGAATCCCAAACGTCGGGCTGCATCTGCTTCACGCCGAGTGAAAGGCGCCGCTTGTCCGGTTCAATGGCCAGGATGACGGCCTTCACCTTGTCGCCCTTCTTCAACACCTCGGAAGGATGTTTCACGCGGGTCGTCCAGCTCAGGTTGCTGACGTGCACCAAGCCGTCGATTCCGTCTTCGATTTCAATGAAAGCGCCAAACTCGGTCAGATTGCGCACCCGGCCCTCGACCGTCGCCCCCACGGGATACTTGTCGTGTAGCGTATCCCAGGGGTTGGACGCGAGCTGCCGCATGCCCAGCGATATCCGGCGCTCGGTCGGGTTCACGCTCAGGACCACGCAATCCACCTGGTCGTTTACATTGACGAGCTTCGACGGATGCTTCATCCGTTTCGACCACGTCATTTCACTCACGTGGACAAGGCCTTCAATGCCCTGCTCGAGTTCTACAAAGGCGCCGTAATCCGTGACGCTGATCACGCGCCCGTGAACGTGCGCGCCCACCGGGTAGCGGTGCTCTGCATCCAGCCACGGATCGGGCGTGAGCTGCTTGAATCCCAGCGAGACGCGCTGCTTGTCTTTGTCGTACTTCAGCACCTTCACCTGAATCTGGTCGCCGACGTTGACCAGATCGCGGGGATGAGTGAGACGTCCCCACGACATGTCGGTGATGTGCAAGAGGCCGTCAATTCCGCCCATATCGACAAACGCCCCGTACTCGGTCAGGTTCTTGACGATCCCGGTGAGGACGCTGCCTTCTTCCAGGTGCTGCAGTGTTTTGCCGCGCTTCTCCGACTGCTCTTCTTCCAGAAGCTGTTTGCGCGAGACCACGATGTTGCCGCGCTTCTTGTTGAGCTTGATGATGGCGACTTCCATCGTCTGGCCCTTCATGCCATCCAGATTCCGGATGGGACGCAGGTCCACCTGCGAGCCCGGCAGGAAGGCGCGCGCGCCGTGAATGTCTAGGGTCAGGCCGCCTTTGATGCGCTCCACGACGACGCCCTGGATCGGCTTCTTTTCGTTGTAAGCGCGCTCGATCTCGTCCCACGACCGCAGCCGATGTGCCTTCAGATGCGAGAGGTTGATGTAGCCCTCTTCGGTCTCGCCCTTCTCCCGCATTACGTCGATCTCATCGCCGGGCTGGAACTTCGGCTTGCCCTCGTGATCGAGAGCTTCCGCAATCGGTACCATGCCTTCGGATTTCGCACCGATATCGACCACGACGTGGGTCGCGGTCAGTTTCACTACGCGGCCCTTGATTACGTGGTCCTCGCCAACCGCTTCCTCGGTTTCGGTCTCGAAGTGCTGGAGGGCGGCCGCGAAATCATCGGCGCCAGCCGCGGCATTCTCGGGGGCTGAATTTTCCGGAGGGTCATTCTCCCGGGTGTCGCTTTCCCGGGCGTCGTTTTCACGCGCGTCGTTTTCAGGAGCGTCAGGAGCGGAAGCTATTGCTTCCGCGGGTGAAGGTTGTGCGGCTTCGGGAGCGTCTAGTACGGCCGAGGCGCCGGTGTGGGTGTCGTGTGCAGGTGTCATGGTTTCAAGACTGGATTCAAGATTGCGAGTCGTGGTGTCGTCGAACAAGTTCATAGCCTCTGTGTCGCACGCGTTCGTGCGCAACTCATGCGGGACGTGGTGTAGCGGACTGCTGGCGTGGTCATTAGAGTTGCGTTGAGGCCGACCTGGCGGACGACCCTAGGACAATTCCAGCTGGTTCGAAACCGCGTCCAATAGGGGACCCTTTGACTATAGCAACCGCTTTGGAACAGTGTCAAACGAGATTCCGGCCAGTGGCCTAAGAATTTACAGACCTGTCACACTGCTGAGCTGCGAGCTTCGAGCCGCGAGCTTCGAGCGAACCGCTGCCCCCCACGGTTTTCTTGCTCGCAGCCCGTAGCTCGCAGCCCGCAGCGTATTTCTGCTACCCTCCCCCAATGGATCTTCTCTGGACTCCGTGGCGTTACGCCTATGTCACTGGCGCCGACCAGAAGCCGGGCTGCATCTTCTGCGACGCTCCCAAAGAAAGCGACCAAAAAGCCCGCATCGTCCACCGCGGCGCGCATTGCTACATCATTCTCAATACATATCCGTACACGAATGGGCATGTCATGGTCGTGCCCTACGCCCACCTCGACGAGTTGCAGCAGCTCCCCGCCGATGCCGCCCACGAAATGATGGGTCTGACCCAAAAGATGGAGGTGGTTCTGCGCTCTCTCTATCGGCCCGACGGCATCAATCTCGGCATGAATATGGGAAAGGCTGCGGGCGCCGGCGTGACCGGACACATCCACATGCACATTCTGCCGCGCTGGATCGCCGACGCCAATTTCATCAGTGTCATCGGCGAAACCAGGGTGCTGCCCGAAGAACTGGACGTGACCTGGGAGCGGGTACGGCAGGCCATGCGACGGGTCTTGTAATTGGCGATTTGAGAAGCCCGCGCGTTTGAAGTTCTTGGGTTGTGTCTCCCATTGCCAATTTACCAATCGCCAATTGCAAATTATCCTCACGTCGGCAGGAACTTTATGGATTCAGGTCACGTATCTTAACGCGGGGAGTCAGCCATGCGAGTTTTTCTAGTCACCATGTTGGTTTCGACTATGGGTGGCATCGCGCTGTGGAATTTCGGCGTGGCCAACAAAATCTGGCCCGCTCATCCCCTCCTTGCCACGGTCGCAATCGCTGCCGCTTGCGGAATCGCAGTTCAGTTGGTTTTGACCTACGAGGCCGCCGGCCACAAACACTGACCCTCGAGAAAATTGGTAATTTGAAATTGGTAATTTGAAAAGCTCGTGGTTTGTGTCCTTCAATTACCAATTACAAATCGCCAATTACAAATCTCTCTGCATCCACATCCAAGCGCTCGCTATAATCTCAGGGAGCTTGCGTTTGGGCTTCCATCCCAGCACTCTTTGAGCTTTGTACGGATCGGCCACCAGCACAGGAGCGTCGCCCGGCCGCCGCGGTCCTATCTTCCGCCGAACCCGTCGCCCAGTGACGATTTCCGTGGCTTCGACTATTTCGAGAACGGACTGTCCCCAGCCTGTCCCCAGATTGAGCTCCAGCGAGCTGTCCCCTTTTCCCCCGCCGCCTCCCTCCAGGTACTGCAACGCTCTCACATGCGCATCCGCCAGATCGTTGACGTGGATGTAATCCCTAACGCAGGTGCCACCCCCGGTCAGATAGTCGCCCCCGTGGATTTGCAGCTCTGGTCCGTTCGCTGTGGTGGCGGCCAGCGCCAGCGGAATCAGGTGAGTTTCCGGGTGGTGCATCTCGCCAATCTCGCCGCTTTCATCGGCTCCGGCCGCGTTGAAATAGCGCAGGCTCACCGAGCGCAATCCGTACGCCCGGCCGTAAGCCTCCAGCGCGTTTTCGAAAAAAAGCTTCGACGCGCCATAGGGATTCAACGGCTCGCGCGCCGTCGCCTCCGGGATCGGTTGCCGCCGCGATCGACCGTACACGGCGCAGCTCGAGGAAAACACGAAGCGGCGGATACCTGCCTCCAGCACGCAGTTCAGCAGGCTCAGCCCCCCCCCACGTTGTTGCGAAAATACTTTTGCGGGTTCTCCACCGACTCTCCCACATAAGCGTGGGCGGCAAAGTGCATCACCGCGTCCATGTCCGCGAGCACCGGCCGGAGCCGGGCTGCGTCGGCGATGTCGCCCTCCACCAACTCGAAGCCCTCCGCCAGACGGCGAAACCCGGTCGAGAGATTGTCATAAATCACGACTTCATAGCCCGCCCCCCGCAGCGCCCGCGCCGCATGACTGCCGATGTAGCCCGCTCCGCCCACCACTAAGATCGCCAAAAAAGCCTCGCCAAGAAAACCTCGCATCGTTCCATGATGCGTGCCAGTGGAGAGCCGGGCGTCCCGCCCGGCCACCACACTGCCAGACGGGCGAGACGCGCGCCGCTCCACCGTAGAACTCATCACCGGGCCACGGTACCAGGTATTGCCATGCGATCATGTTGCCGCGAGAGGCGGTCGCGGCATGGTGATACCCGTCACTCTCCGTTTGTGACAGAGAGTTGCGCATCGACGGAGAGCAGGCGTCCTCGCCCGTGGCTGCCGCCTAGTGTAGAATTTGAAAGTCAACCCCCACGCTGCCATCCTCGGCAGCGGATTCCATCGGGACGTAGCGCAGCCTGGTAGCGCACTTGCTTGGGGTGCAAGGGGTCGCGAGTTCAAATCTCGCCGTCCCGACCATTTCAAAAACAAGCGGTTATGCGGATTTCTCTCCGGCCCCGAATACTAAGGCAAGGGGTCAATCCGCGCAAGAATTTTCGCGATGTGCTTCACCTCTTGCCCCGGTGTTTCCTGAAGGGAATCCCGCGTTCAAAACTGCTAGGCCACAAGAGCGTGATCCACCACCGAGCGCCATTACGCGAAGTGGGGCAGCTTGGGATTTATGCCCAATTATCTAAATGCGCACGGCGAGGCACTGCGGAGCAAGAAAATTTAGGTTAGCCGGGGCAGGGAGGGCGGTCGGTGCCAGACAATTAGATCGCCCTGCCGTTTCAATGCGCAGTAGCCGGGACGTTTCGTTTAGCTTTGATTTCGGCATCTCGTATGGCCTGCAAGCGGGGATCGTCCAACAACGCTTTCAGCTCATCAGCCGGAACTATTGTGGAGATCCCACTATTGCCTGCCGCCGTACCTCTGATGAACGTGATTGCCAGTTGTAAATTGAAATGCTCATCTTCAATAATCTCTCCGTTGACGACTCCTAATAGGTGATAATCTTCAGCGACCCTGAGATTGCCGCCATGGAACCCTCCTAGGTTGATAAAGGCTGGCGAACCGCTATTTCCGCCGAACACATGAACGTCTGCTAGGTAAAGCTTCATCGGAGTGCCGACTAAAGGGAATTTTTCGTCGGGCATCATGGCCACAATACCCTGCCGGACTATAGGTTGCATTCGCTTTGTTCCGGGGATTGCTGGAAGAATCCCGCGTACAACACAGGCTCACCTTCCGTGATCTTGTTCTGAGCCAGTACATCGGCGGTGGCAAACATCTTGAGCGGAACGACCTTAAAGTCAAATCGCGTCATGTCGGGAAGGAATGGAAAGACCGCCAAGTCAACGGAATCATCTCTGGGCGCTATCCATGGAATGTTTCCGCGCTCATTGAGGAAACCCTCTTGAGAAAAATTCGCGCCCTCTGGTTGTTTGCGGTTCAATCTGATGCTGATGTTTTCAACCTGCATCGCGTGTCCCAAATCATTCCAGCAAAGGGCGACGTGCCGATTTGTGACTAAGTAAACGAATTGTCCATCCTTTCCTAATCTTTCATCAGGGTAACTGACGAAAAACCCAGTGCCTTTAACATCAAATTCCTGTGCACCTTCCTTGCACCGTAGCTTCACGAACGTTACGGACTTGCGAATCTGTGTAATAGAAGGCTCAGGCGGGGGAGCATCCGCTGGTGGTACAGTTTGTGCAGAAACCGCACTCATCAGCGCAATGGCGCACAACAGCATCTTCGGACTGCGCATTTCTGTAGTCCTCCTTGATCTTAGAATGCTCTCACTTTCGGTACTTGCAAACAAAAGTCGTGGTACGGGAAAGCGCGTGCGAAAACCAAGACCAGTTAATTTGACCGCAGACTCGCCCGCTCATGGACGGCCTGTAGGTCCTCCGTCATCGGGTTCGCATACCTCCGCGTCATCTCCAGCGTGCTGTGCCCGAGCACTTTCTGAAGATGGAAGACGGACCCGCCCCGCCTCATAAACATTGAGGTTTTGGTCTTATCTTGCTTGGGGTGCAAGGGGTCGCGAGTTCAAATCTCGCCGTCCCGACCCAAGTCGTCCCAATGATCTCATTTTTCTGTACGCACACCCATCCCACAATCTTGATCTGAATTGTCGAATACTTGGTGCAATCGCTGTTCTCAACAATTACTGTGAATTCGTTTCAGTGAGCCGAGGCCAGCTAATCTGAATCACGATGGTGGTAACGGGTCAGCAGAAAGCTGGCCCTTTGAGGAGTCAAAATTGGCCTAAGAATGGCACTCTTAAGGCCTGCTAGGGCTGAGCTGCTCCTTTAATTCTGTAAATCGCGTACCATGTACCTGCCATCAAGGCGCCGGAAAGCAAGCGCATTAACGTGTGCATGGAGGCGAAGTAGCCAGCGTAACCGGCGGCGCCGACAACCTGAAAGAGCAACTGCCCAGCAGAGCAGGCGCGACGAAACTTAGGCGACAGCCGTTCGCACCAACTGCGCACGCTATCAAGCTGCTCCTTAATCGGGGTCGCCTGTTCGAGACGCTCCTCAAGGCTCACTGCACCGCGTTCCGCCTGGATAGCCCGCGAAGACTGCCAGCGCTGCTCGAATCCGTTCTCCGTCATACGGATCATAGAGAACCTCCCGGAAGAAGAACCCAAACAAATACTTGCAAACCCAACTGTCTTGGAAAAGTTGCTTGGTCGCGATTTCGAACAACGCCGTTTTGCCTCGCTTGCATGGTACGTCCATCACACCAAACTGTGACGTCGGTCACTGGACGCGTAACCAAAGCCGAATAGTCTTAGCTCGAATTTCCGAGTCCTTCTCTCCTCGTAAGTCGGCCTGCAAGACCCCAATCAAGGCAACTCGGAAATGTTTCAGGTGTGGGAGCGTTTTGTTGGAGGCTCCAAATGGAGCACCGGTTTGAGTTCGACCCAGTGAACAAGATCTTGCTCATGCGAGTCGAGGGGCGGCTCACGGATGAATCGCTGGCAGAGCTTTACCGGACGGCGCAAAAGTATTGGGCCGCGACCGATGCTAGCGCGGCCATTTCGGACTACTCATCCGTTACGGAGTGGGCTGTGTCCGCCGAACTCATACGCGAACTGGCAAATGAGGAACCAGCCGTGACCGATCCGGCCAAGCGTCCTCGTATTGTCATTGCGCCGACCGCGGTTGGATTTGGTCTATCCCGCATGTTTCAGATCGTGGGAGAGTCTAAACGGCCGTTACTGGAGGTTGTCCGCACCATGGACGAGGCGTTGGCAGCACTCGGCATTCAATCCCCACACTTCGAGCCCCTAGAGTGAGCGTCGGGTCGGTTGACGCAAAACGCTGGTGGGCTTGGATTCGCCAGCGGTACTTGTCGTAACATCTCCATATACGCTCATTGACAGGGGTTCTGGGAGTGCTAACGCCTGATAGCGTCAGTTGATAATTCTTGTGCAAGGACTTCAGGCATGGTTGGAAGATCGCCACGCTGCTATTGCAGCTTCGCATACTCCGCCTTGGCTTCCTTCAGGATGGGGATGTCGGGGTCGGCGTCTCTCCAGAGGGTCAGGAAGTCCTTGTAGGCGGCGAGCTTTGTCGGTGTCGCCAGAGAGACCGTAGGCGCGCGCGATTTGGAGACGGGCGAGCGAGCCGATAGGCTGGTTTGCACAATTCCAGCGAGTCGAAACGAACACACTTTTGGACTGCACAAAATCACGGCGGGAAGTTCATTCGGCGCAGCAGGTCCTGGAATCTTGGATCAGAGCGCAGGGGATCAACTTTCGGCTCGACCTTGAGCATGACCAGCGCCCTCGCCCGTTCCTCGTACGCCTTTTCGAGCCAATCGAAAGCCTGATTCCGATCACCTAAAGCTAGACAGACCTCTCCGATGCTATAGGACGAAACATATGATCTTGCTGACTGGTCTTTCAGTTGGTCAAGCATTTTCTGGGCCTGCGCCTTATCCCCTGCTACACCATAGGCGTGTGCCAGGAGCGCAATGTAAAGATGGCTTCCTCCAGAAATCTCACTGGCTGCCCGGAGCTCGGTGATGCCCTCCGGAAAAAGGCCCTGCTGCAAGTAGGTTCCCCCGAGCCAGGCGTGCGCTGGCACGAAGTGCTGGTCCATCTCAAGAGTTTTTCGCAACTGTTCGATTGCCCTATCGTACTGGCGCGCGAAGTAAAAGCACCATCCAACCCCAGCATTGATGATCAGCGAGAGTGGGTCGAGCTCCAGAGCCTTTTCTGTCTCCGCTATCCCTTCTTTGAAACGTCCCATTGCGATAAGAAGATCTCCGTAAATAAGGCGGCCTGTCGCGTAAGCCGGGTTCCGCTCGACGACCCGATTGAATTCCTTCTCGGCGCCCGACCAATCCCAATCGTAATAAAGCTTGACATCGGCCAAGGACGCTTGGGCCTCGGTCAGTTCGTCGTCAATTTCGAGGGCCCTCAAAGCCGTAGCTTTCGCTTTCGGATAGGCATCGCGCGGAGCAGCGTAAGCGTAAAAACCGAGAGTGCCGTAGGAGTCGGCGAGCCCTACGTAAGCCAGTGGGCAACTGGGGTCCTTCTCAATCGCTTTCTCGAAATGCTCGATGCCCTTCTTCACTCCATCCGCCGTCCTTTTATTCCAATAGAATCGGCCTTTGAGGTAAGCCTCGTAAGCTGCAGGGATAAGCGGTCGTGTATTCGCGAGGCGCGTTCGCTGCTGCGGCGTCAACTTAACATTGATTTCATTAGCTATGGCTAGTGCGACCTCACTCTGTAACGCTAGAGCGTCACGCAGGTCGCGCTCGTAGCTCTCCGCCCAAAGATGCGTCTGATCAGTCACCTGGATGAGCTGTGCTGTGATCCGTAAGTGCTCGCCGGCGCGGCGCACGCCGCCCTCCAGGACATAGTCCACGCCGAGCTCACTCCCGATTTGATCAATGCCCTTGTTCGCGTGTTTGTACTTCATTGCTGAGGTACGCGCGATCACCCCGAGCCTCTCAGGGTGCAACCGCCCGAGCTGGTTAATCATCTCCTCTGTCAGACCGTCGCTAAAATACTCCTGCTCACGGTCTCCACTCAAATTGTCGAATGGCAGCACAGCCAGCATTATTTTTCCGGTCGCTAGTTGCTTCGAGGCTGATACGGGCTTGACGCCGTTGACCGGCGCAATAAAGCGATATCCGCGTCGCGGCAGCGTCTCGATGAAGCGCGGACTATCGGCGGAGTCGCCCAGCGCTTCCCGCAGTTTGTTGATGGCCGTATTCAGGCTGTTATCAAAATCGACGAAAGTATCCGCAGGCCAGATCGCGGAGCGCAGCTCTTCACGGGTTACGACCTCACCGGGTCGCTGCAACAGCACCGTGAGAACCTCAAATGGCTGCTCCTGAAGTCTGATCCGCACGCCTTTCTTGCGCAGCTCACCCGACCGCAGGTCAAGCTCAAATGCTCCGAAGCGCTGGATCGGAACTGTCTCCGTTTTAGGGTGCATTGGTGCTTAATCCCTGATAATTGGCGACGAGTTTAGCACTGCATCATTGAGGAGAAGATAAGGAATAAGCTGGAAAGGCAAATGATTGAAAAGATGGTAGTTGAGCGATGAGGAAAAATCAAGAAGGAACCAAGCTGCAATCCATTGAGCTTCCTGGGTGCAAGCCTCAAGTTCACCTCCACCACACAGTGGGGGAGGTGGCGCATGAGGCATGGGGTCTTCTTGGTACTGATGATGCTAGGAGTGACGGCACTCGGCTGGGGGCAGGTTGTCCCCGGAGCGGACGACTCCCGGAGTGGAATCCCTTTCGAAGTAAATCGAAATTTCGGCACGATTCTGATCCAGGCACAGGTGAACGGGCAGCCAGCCACGCTCGTCGTGGACACGGGCGCCAGTCACACCATCCTCAGCTCAGAACTGTTGCGAGTTCGTTCTTTGGCGTTAGAACACGCAGATGCTCCCGCCAAGGGATCGGGCTTTGTCGGCAGCGCGGGATGGGCCAAGGCAACCTTAGAGATCAGGACGATGACGTGGCCGAACCGGAGGGTGTTGGTAATGGACGATTTTCAAGACCTGTCGAAGAGCATGAAGCAGAAAGTGGACGGGATATTGGGCGAGGATGTTCTAAGAGAGTTCGATTCTGTTGTCATAGATTTTAAGCATCACCGACTAGTGCTTTTGCACTGAGTACCTGACGGTACCGGCGGCTGCAAACGACGACCCCGGTCTGTGTGGTAACGCCCCAGTTCCGGTGTCGTCGGCCTTGTAAACCACACCCATGCCCCCACCGCCCAGCTTCTCGACGATGCGGTAGTGCGAGATGGTTTGGTCGATCACTGGCGCGAATCTTACGTCGGTGACGCGGGCAAGTCAATGAACGCCGGGGGTAGTACACTTCGGGAAAAATTCGGCTACACCCCACCACGGATTTGGATCTGGGGCCGGGGCCCGCGCGCTAGCGAGTGGTGCAGGCGAGCTGGGCAAGCGCAGATCGAGCATCCAAGCAATCCTCAATGAGCATAATCGCCTGTGGCTGTTGAAAAACTCACTTTTCGTCCCAAACACCCAAAATTAGGGGGATAGAAAATGCCTAGGCGACCCGAGAAAATCGATTGTAGGGCATCCTGACGCGATTTTACTTTTGCGAATTTCGCGGGAAGGAGTTTTTCAACAGCCACGCCTGATAGCGTCAACAATGCGATACAATCGCACCGCCGAAACGCATAACAAAAATTGTGACCACAAAAACCGTGCTCTTAATCATCGTTGGCATTGTGATCTTGCTTGCCGCAGGTTTGTTGGTGATGCGGAACAGGCAGAAGCAGGGCAATGTCGCGTCTCAGGGTGGAACGTTCTCAGTTTTACAGGGCAACGTCGATGGTCATCCGATGTTTGCCACGATTGACACGGGACTCCGCAATTCAATTGAGAGGCAATATCTTCCGTTTTTCTTCAGCATCTCAACTCCCCTCATTAACCCAACCAACGATGGCCTGCCCTCAGGAAACGATGCCGACAACCTGAACAGTTGGGAAGATGCGGTGGAGGCTAGGCTTCGATCAGGCAGGCTCGCGTTTGTAGGTCGCGTTACTTGGAACGGTCACCGCGAGTTGTTGTATTACCTCGCCACTCAGCAACCCGCTATCGACAACCTCAAAACGCTGGCCGAAAGTCACTCTACACGCCCCTTCGCGTTCACCTCCGAACGCGATGAGAAGTGGACAAAGGCTGATTTCTGGTTGAACCGCAAGTGATTGATGTTGGGATATTGGCGTAAAATCCCGATTACACTCATTGGCCGGGAACCGTGAGTCTTACGGCTGGCTAAATCAACGCCAGAATTCAGGGCTAGGAACTCATCCCCATTCCTCTGTGACCCGCGCCCTTGCATTTTTCCGGCGTTTGGGGCAACGTTTCACGTTGGAAAGGAGTGCTCCGAAATCATGATCAACGTTCTCATCCACCACGAAGTTGCCGACTATACGGCCTGGAAAGCGCTGTTCGATTCCGCCTTCGACTGGCGGCGCAAAAACGGCGAGCGCAATTGCCGTATTTTCCGCAGCGCTGGAAACGTCAACGACCTCACTCTTTTCTTTGAATGGGAGAGTCTGGAAAAGGCGCGCGCATTCATAGCTTCCGAGGAACTCAAGGCCAGAATGGCGAATGCAGGTGTCAAAGGTGCGCCTCGAGTCGACTTCCTCACTGAGGTGCACAGCGTCCGGCGCAGCGCTGCCGACTGAGCCCGCAGCGCACATATTCAGAGAGGACCGGAATCAGAGAGGCTCGGCATCCATTTCCGGCGATTCGCATCCAAAAGAAGTTGAGCCGGCAACCAGGACCGGAAGTAGATACCTCCGTTTTCGCAATTTCCTCGTCTTCTGGCTTGCCCCCAAATCTGCAGCTTAAGGAGAATTTCATGCCAAAGAAACCAAGCTCCAGCAATCCGCACAAAGCTTCAGCTCAGCCCCGCTTCCACCAGACGGCCCGCGAACTCCAGCCCTTTGGCACCGTGACCAGTGAGATGCCGTTGCAACTGATCGAACCCGTCCGGCTGGAAATGACCGAGCAACTCAATCTCCTGTTGGCCGACACCATGACTCTCCGGGATCTCTACAAGAAGTCCCATTGGCAGGTGTCCGGAGCCACTTTCTATCAGCTTCATCTTCTCTTCGATAAGCACTATGGAGAGCAGAACGAGATCGTCGACACGATCGCGGAACGAATCCAGCTTCTAGGCGGAATCAGTATCGCCATGGCAGCGGACGTAGCAGAAACGACGCGTATTCCACGCCCGCCCAAGGGCCGCGAAGAGGTTCCCGTGCAACTGTCGCGCCTGCTGGACGCGCACGAGGTCATCATCATTGCGTGCCGTGAGCTGGCCGAGCGCTCCGACAAGCTGGGCGACGCGGGCACCAACGACCTGGTAGTGAGCGATGTGCTTCGCACTAACGAGTTGCAGGTTTGGTTCCTCAGCGAGCACCTGGTAGAGGCGCCACTGGTCGAAGCCGAGCCCCTGCGGGAATCGGCATAAACACAGCTGGATAGATTGTGTGGAGGCGGGACTCTGCCCCGCCTGGCTAGATTGTGTGGAGGCGAGGCATCTGCCCCGCCTGAACGGTCAGAGCCCCGTCCCCACACTAATGGCGCGCGGAAAGAATGTGCAGGATCTGCTGCAGTTCATGCCGCAGGTGCGCCACATTCACCGAAGGACTGCCCGGAAACGGAAGCGCGGACTGACTCTTATCGGGCTTGTTCTCTTCGCGCAATTGCACACGCGCACCTGCGATCGTGAAGCCGTCTTCGTAAAGCAGTCTCTTGATCCGCACCACCGACTCCACATCGCGCTTGCGGTACATGCGCTGGCCGGTGCTGCTTTTTACGGGCTTGAGCTGCGGAAATTCAGTTTCCCAGAACCGAAGTACGTAGGCGGGCAGACGGCATAAGCCGGCGACTTCGCCGATCCGGAAATAGAGCTTGTCCGGAATAATGACTTCGGCGTTGCGGCCCACTTTCTTCGACACTTTCTTGTGAAGGCTCATGAAGACCGTTTCCCCACTCCCGTATACGCGTTTCTAGCACGAGCCGCGCCGCGGGACAACCCCCAAAAGTACGGATGGGCGGCGCAGCCGCAGATGGAAAAGCCCCTCAAGAGGTGCTTCTCTTGAGAGGCTTGCGGAATTTCTGAACGAGCATCCGTCCGCTTAGTGTTTCTTTTTCTTGGCGGCTTTCTTCTTGGTTGCCATGAAGTTTTTCCTCCGTTTGAACGATTTGTTCTCCCAAGGTCGACAGGGCACCTTGATGCCCGGGCTGCTCAACTTGTGGTATGAGCAGCTGTCCTACCACAAGATATTGCCATTCATATGTAATTTGTCAACATAAATTTCACTTCCCTGAGGGATTTTGGTGAAACACGTGTCTGGTTTGCGCGGCGGCACTCACGAAAATTTCACCATCCGGCAGAAACCTTCCCGTCTGCAATCGGTGAAGGCGCGCTGCCTGTGCGATAATTTCAGAAGAAATTTATGTCAGATCGCAAAGTCTTCTGCGCAAAGCTGAAACAGGAATTGCCTGGGCTGCCCGAGCCTCCCTTCGACAGCGAGTTGGGGAAAAAGATCTACGAGCAGATCTCGCAACAGGCGTGGGGCCAGTGGGTGGAACACTGCAAAATGTTGCTGAACGAATATCGCCTGAACCCGGCGCGCAAGCAGGATCAGGAAGTCATCGTGCAGCAGATGGAGCAGTTTTTCTTCGGTGAGGGAGCCGCGCGTCCAGCCGAATACGTTCCTCCAACGCACTGAGCGCACTGAGAGCATTGAACCGAAGAGCGGCGCGGGGCAAGCCATCCGCCGCCGTTCGCCGTTTCTGCAAGCATGCTGCAGGCTGGTAACTGACAGGTTACCTCTAACCACTCAGCCAATGCCCAATTCATCATCTCGTAACACTCCCCGGCGAGAATCGAAGACGTGGCGCCGCCGGTCTATGACACGCTGATCCTCTCGGATCTGCACCTCGGCGCGGACATGAGCCGCGCCCGCGAGGCGTTGCGCGTTCTCCAGGAAAATCAATACCGCCGCCTCATTCTGCTGGGCGATATTTTTGCCGACCTCAATTTCGGACGCCTGAAAAAAGAGCACTGGAAATTTCTCGGCTTCATCCGCAAGCTCTCCAATCCCAAGCGCAACGTGGAAGTGGTCTGGGTCGAAGGCAATCACGACCACGGCCTGGCCGAAATCATGTCCCATTTGGTGGGGGTCCGCGTGTACCAGGAATATCAATGGGAATATCAGGGCCTGCGTCACATCGCCGTCCATGGCCACCAGTTCGACGGCTTCGTGGTGAGCAACGTCCACGTCAGCTATTACATCGGGACGCTGCTCTACCTGCAACTGCAGAAGTGGGATTCGAAAAATAAAACCCTGACCCGTTTCCTCGACCGGATCAACACGCGCTGGCTGCGCTTATCGCCAAAGGTCGCCGAAGGCGCCCTGGCCCATGCCCGCCACCATCACGCGGCGCGCATTTTCTGCGGCCACACCCATGCCGCCATGCACCAGCACGAGCACGGCACCGACTATTTCAATTGCGGAAGCTGGATTGACGCGCATCCTGCCTACATCACCGTTGGCGAAGAGGGAGTTCAGATCCATGAATACGTTGAGCGACCTGACGATCTCCATCCCGGCCAAGAACAAAGCGAGGAACGAGGCCCGGCTGTTACCGAACCTGCCGATTTCGGCAACGAGGCGGGATTCGTCGAAGATGGCGAATACGAGGGTGTCGCTACCTGACGCCGATTCCAGCAACCGGATGGTCTTTTGAAATTTGAAAAAAGTCGTTTGCCACAAATAAGGCACGGTAAATCTTGCGCAAACTAACCATCGTTTTCCACCACGCCGGAGGAGGACATCGCAGCGCAGCAGAAGCCCTCAAAGCCACTCTCTCTAGCCAGGAACATCCTTGGGACGTCACTCTCCTCGACTTTCAGGAATTGCTCGATCCCCTCGACCTGCTTCGTCGCGCCACCGGCCTGCGCATTCAGGACACCTACAACCTGATCCTGCGCAAAGGCTGGACGCGCTTCACGCCGCAACTCCTGGTCGTTCTGCAGGGAACGATCCGCGCCTACCATTCTCCAATCGTGAAAGCGCTGCGAGGCTACTGGGCGCAACATCCGGCGGACTTGGTGCTCTCGGTAATTCCGCACTTCAATCGCGCCATCGCCGACAGCCTGCGCCCGGGAGACCCAAGAACGGTGGACACCCACACATTCGCACAGAACGCGAATGTGTGGGGCACCCGGCCTTTTGTCACTCTAATAACCGATTTGGCAGATTACCCGCCAAACTTCTGGATCGAGCGGGAGTCGGAGTACATCATCGCGGGCACGGAACGCGCCCGGCAGCAAGCCTTAACCATGGGCCACTCCGCCAGCCATATCTTCCAGACATCGGGAATGATCCTGAAGCCCAGGTTCTACGAAAAGACCACCGTCGACCGCGTCGCGGAAAGGAAGCGGCTCGGCCTGGAACCCGATTGCCCGACTGGCATCGTCTTGTTCGGAGGTCATGGCTCCCAGGTGATGGTCGACATCACCAGGAAACTGAACGAAGCCGGCAGCGGCGTCCAGTTAGTCCTGATGTGCGGGCACAACCAAAAACTCGCCGCTGAGCTCAGGAAGCTGCCGACTAGCAAGCCCATCGCCGTCGTCGGATTTGCTCAGAATGTCGAGTACTACATGGCCTTGGCCGACTTCTTCATTGGGAAACCAGGCCCGGGCTCGATCGGCGAGGCGCTGCAGTTCCACCTGCCCGTCATCGTGGAATGCAATTCCAAGACGTTGCCGCAAGAGCGCTACAACGCGCAATGGGTGACGGAGAAGGGCTACGGGATGGTTGTGCCGAGCTTCAAAAGAATTGCGCCCGCCGTCCAACGCTTACTCGGCCGCGCGACTTTCAATGAATTCCGTCGGAAGGCCAACGAGTACTCGAATCGAGCCCTGCTTGAAGTGCCCGCAATCCTGGAACAATGCCTGGAGCACACGGCGGCTGCAATCCTGTTTTGAGTTGTCATCCTGAGCGAAGCGAAGGACCTGTGTATTCCCAGCGCCTCGACCAAATGCGCAGGTCTTTCGCTTCGCTCAAGATGACAGCTCAATTTTGGATCGCGAATTTCTGGAATATCCTGCGCTAGAAATGAAACGCGATGCCGGTTGAGAACCGCGCGCCGTTCTGGCCCTCGCCATAAAAGCGCGTGTTGATCCAATCGAGCTGTCCCCGGAACGTTATCGGCCCGGCGATTCGATAATCCAGCCCGCCGCCGACCGCATTGACGAACGACGTATTCGAGTCGGAAATTCCGTTGCTTCGGCTGATGTGCCCCGCACCAACCAAGAACTCCCCGAACGGGCGGAAGCGCTTGCCCTGCACCGATATTCTCGGACCGAACAGAACGTTGTGCGCCGCGATGTCGGCGTTGGCGCCGCCGTAATTGTGGCTGCCATAATGGCTGTCGACATCGGCCACCAGGCCGATCCACGGCAGGAACTTTCCCTCCAGCGTTGCCTCCCATCCATTCGTATTTGTGGTGTCGTTCGAGACGACAGGAGTGCGGTCGTAGGAATAGCCAAAGAACACGTTTCCCCTCGTTGGAATCTGCGCCCAGGCAGCGCTCGACAGCATCGTCAATAACAAAACAAGATTCCACACTCTTCGCATTTTTTCTCCTTCTCTTTGGTTTGAAGCATATTGTGCGGTTCGAAGCATACGGTTTGAAATGTGCGTGCCGTCCGAAGGAAAATACTTAGCGATATAGATGCAAGAGCGGCAGAAAAATCTGCCTGTCCGGGCAGCAGACTTGATCGAGTCAGCGAAACAGCGCGCAAAACAAAGCGTGGGGAAAAACGAAAAAAACGCGCGCTTATCTCGCGAGGGGTTACGAGTCGGCCAGGAACTCGTATTCGTCGATGACGGCTGCCACCGCCATCTTGCCGGCGGGGTTGCCCCCTTCGACTCGTACCACGCGGCCTTTGCAGCGCACCCGTATGCTTTCCGTGAGGGTGATCTCGGGCGGCAGGGTCAGCGTGAAATCAATCGCGGAGCCGGCCTGGATGGCGGAATCGACATAGAAGCAAATTCCGCGGGCGCTGACGTCGCGGGTCTGCGCCTCGTGCTCCTCCTCATTTTCGCCGTAACGTACGCTGACTGGCAGACGAAGCGCGAATCGCCGCGTGGACCGCTTGTCATTGTCCTGCTCGTTCTGCGTCTGGGCCATCGAAACTCCTCAAGGGCAAGGTTTCAAAGTTCCAAGGTTTCAAAGATTCGTCGTAAATCGCCTGTAAAGCATGGCAATTTGCGGCAAGCCTGTCAAGCGATTCAAAGGCCAGGTTTCAAAGTTTCAAAGATTCAAGGTTTCAAGCGTGAAGCTTTGAAACCAGCCCTTTGACCCGCCTTCGGCGTCTACAATGGACACGTGGTCTTCGTCCTCGATAACTACGATTCTTTCACTTACAACCTCGTCCAGTACCTGGGCGAACTGGGCGCTGAAGTCGAGGTTCGCCGCAACGACGAAGTGACCGTCAGCGAGATCGAGGCGATGCAACCTGAGCGCATCGTGGTTTCTCCCGGACCCTGCACTCCGCAGGAAGCCGGCATCAGCATCGAACTGA
>Ga0316363_10000777_pt1 | contig 34899 bp, 25 predicted proteins | sample Sb_taG_3_FD_200459 | JGI IMG/M metagenome (GOLD analysis project Ga0316363, IMG submission 200459) | Peat soil microbial communities from Weissenstadt, Germany - Sb_50d_a_PC metaG (v2) (version 2) | ecosystem: Environmental > Terrestrial > Soil > Wetlands > Peat | place: Germany: Weissenstadt...
CAAAAAACCCCATGCCCCGCATCTACAACCTGGGTGGTCGCCCCGCCCTAGCCGCCGTTACTTAACCAGAAAGGGGGTGACAGAGTCTCGTTGCAGTTAATACGACATTTTCTCGTTGCAACAACAGTACGCACAAATTTGTAAGTTCTGTGCGGGCGTGGCACATGCCCTGCACGGATGAACCAGAGGGTCTTGTCCTATGAAACCGCATCACGGCTGTCCAGTGCAGGCAACGATAAACGTTATGTCCGGCAAATGGAAGGTTCAGATTCTGTGGCATCTCTCTTTTGGTCCAAAGCGTTTTGCCAAGCTGCGCAGTCTTCTACCCGGCGTCAGCGAAAAAGTTCTGGCGGATCAGCTCCGCCAGCTTGAGACCGATGGTGTTCTCCGCCGCGAAGCCTCGCCCAGTGTTCCTCCCAAGGTCACATACTCACTTAGCGCCTCCGGAAAGAAACTCGTGCCCATGATGGAGGATCTTTGTGCCTGGGGCAGCAAACACTTCGGAATCCAGCCCACGCTAGGGCGCTCATGATGTGATGCGGCCGCTGCACGATCGATGCTGGCAGGTGCAAGGCTCTCGGTGGACGTAATCTATGGTAGGCTGCGTGACTGACTGGCAACCGGAAACTCGCAGCCTTTCTCGACTCGGAATTGCGCTACCGCCGCGAAGTGAACCTGGTAGTGACGCTGCGTGATCTCCGAGGTCGTGGCCACGATGAGAAAGCGAACCGAGCGACGAGCCGCGAGTCGGAAAGCCGGGAAACACTCCAGGCAGCGGCCAGTCTCTGACATCGCCGCCCCGCGATCTTCCGGTCGCATCTACCTGTGGTGCCTCTTGCTGGCCCTCGCGACCCTTGCGCTCTACTCGCCAGTGGTTGCTCATCCCTTCATCAACTACGATGACCGCGACTACGTGACGGAAAACCAACACGTGCAGGCTGGCTTAAGCACAGCGACGATTGCCTGGGCCTTCACCTCGACCGACCAGGCCAACTGGCATCCTCTCACCTGGCTTTCCCATGCGCTGGACTGCGAAGTCTATGGCCTCAACTCGCATGGCCATCACCTCACCAGCGTGCTGATTCACACCGCCAACGTCCTTCTACTCTTCCTGCTCTTGCAATGGGCAACCGGCGCAATCGGAGCCAGCGCCATGGTTGCTGCGCTGTTTGCCTTTCATCCTTTCAACGTGGAATCGGTTGCCTGGGTGGCCGAGCGCAAGAACCTGCTGAGCACATTCTTTTTCCTGCTCGCGCTCGCGGCGTACGGCCGCTACGCACGTCAGCCGAGTCTCCGGCGCTACGCGGCCGTCGCCGGCCTGTTTGTTCTAGGGCTCGCCGCCAAGCCCATGGTGATCACGCTGCCGTTTGTTCTTCTCCTGCTGGACTACTGGCCCCTGGCCCGCATTCAGGGATGGGCCACCCCGTCCCCGGCCTTCCCGGCGCCGCAAGCCCCTTGGCCGCGTCTCGTGCTTGAGAAAGTTCCCCTGCTGGCTTTATGTGCCGCCAGTGCGGCCATCACTGTGTTCGCCCAACATTCCAGCAGTGCTTTTGAGTCTCTAGGAGAAATTCCCATCTACCTGCGCGTTGAAAACGCCATCTACTCTTATGCCAAGTACGTGGCCAAAATGTTCTGGCCAGTCAACATGGCTCTGGTTTATCCCCATCCGCTGTACAAGCTGACTTTCTTCCAGGTGGGCCTGTCCGCAATCTTTCTAATCGCCGTGAGCGGGTTGCTTTGGCAGAAGCGTCAACGGCACCCCTACGCAATTACCGGATGGCTTTGGTTTCTCGGAACGCTGGTTCCCGTCATCGGCCTGGTCCAGGTTGGCCCGCAAGGGATGGCCGACCGCTACGCGTACATCCCGACCATCGGCATCTTCGTTCTTCTGGTGTGGGGATTCCAAGATTGGGCGTCCGCGAAGTCCGGCATCTCGAACCAGCTCAAACCGATCGCGTTAGCCGTCCTGACATTTCTCGCCGTCCTGACCTTTCGCCAAATTGGCTACTGGCGCAGCAGCGAAGAACTCTGGACCCATACGCTACACATCACAGAAGACAATTTCATTGCCAACGACATGCTCGGCAGCTTGTTATTGCAGGAGCGGCGGCCGGACGCTCTGCAGTACTTCGAAGCAGCCGCTCGAATCGCCCCCTGGGATCCTGCCAGCCACCGCGTGGTGGGGGCCGCGCTGCAAGATCGCGGCGATCTACACGGCGCCATCCGCGAATACCAGGTTGTGTTGCATGCCAGGGACCCGAAGGTTCTAGCCTATACATATGCGAACCTGGGCGTAATTTATCGTCAACTGGGAAATGATGCGGCAGCCCGTCTGAGCTCGGAACAAGCACTACGCACCGACCCGGGAGAGGTTCGCGAGATGATCCAACAGCTGTCTGGCATGGTCAACGCCCGGCCCGCAGCCCCCGGCTACCTGCGCCTCGGCCTGCTTTTAGAGGGCGCGGGCCAACTGCAGGATGCAAAGTCGGCCTTCGAGCGCGCTTTGGAACTGGACCCGACTTTCACACCGGCTCGTCAGGCTTTGCAGAATCTGCCCGTGGCACATTGAGCACTGCTTAGAGGGTGACCCATCCTTCCGGCGAGTGGTTCGTCTTCCCTAAACCTGGCATTGTTTCCGGGCACTCGGTTCCGCAGCGTGCTTTATCATTGACTGCATGGTTCAAGTCGGATAACCTAATACAGCATACATTATCGAAAAGATAATCGTCGATCTTTGACAATCCGACGCCAGACGGTGTGCTTCCAAACCTCCGCTCTGCTTAACCCGCCCTGGTTCCAAAATGGGACGCAAAGGACCGTCACGCCCGCCATAACTCCCGTGTTCTCTAGATTTTGCGTGTAAGTCCTGCAAACTCAAAGATCTAGCACATAGTCGCAAATCAAATCGTTTATTTTCTAGATTTTGCAGCACCATAGGGGGGAGGGGGTACCGTTACCATATAGTAAATTCCCAAAATGGGCAGCCTGGCTCCGCCCTTGGAAATCGGTGATTCCCGAGTTAGATTGGATCAACCAAAAACCCATGCCTCAGAAGCGCACACTGTTCGACAAAATCTGGGACGAGCACGTGGTCTGTGTTCCCGACGGACAGTTGCCGCTGCTCTACATCGATCTGCATCTGGTGCACGAGGTCACTTCGCCGCAGGCATTCGAGGGATTGCGAGTGGCGGGTCGCAAAGTGCGCCAGCCTCAGCGCACGGTCGCGACCGTGGACCACAATATTCCGACTGAGCCTCGCGGCACGCCCATCAGCGATCCCATCGCGGCGCGACAGATTCAGGCCTTGCAGCAGAACTGCAAGGATTTCGGCGTTCCTCTCTTCGACATGGATTCGTCCGACCAGGGCATCGTGCACGTGATCGGTCCGGAACTGGGATTGACTCAGCCGGGCACGACCATCGTCTGCGGCGACAGCCATACCAGCACGCACGGCGCGTTCGGCGCGCTGGCATTTGGCATTGGAACCTCGGAAGTCGAGCACGTACTGGCCACACAGTGCCTGCCGCAACGAATGCCCAAGACCATGCAGATCGATGTGCACGGACGGCTTGGCGAGGGCGTGAGCGCCAAGGATCTGGCGTTGGGAGTGATTGGGCAGATTGGGATCGACGGCGCCACCGGCCATGTGATCGAGTACACAGGCGAGGCGGTGCGCGCGCTCTCCATGGAAGGCCGGATGACTTTGTGCAACATGAGCATCGAAGCCGGAGCCCGAGCCGCCATGATCGCGCCCGACGAGACTACGTTTGCGTATATGAAGGGCCGGCGTTTTGCCCCGCGTGATTGGGAGGAATCGGTCGCCCGATGGCGTGGTCTTGCTTCCGATCCTGAAGCGCGGTACGACACGGTTGCCGAAATTGACGCGTCGCGGCTCGCGCCCTTTGTCACCTGGGGCACAAATCCGGGAATGATCGCGCCGGTTGATGGGCGCATTCCTGAGTTAAGCAATTTGACGACGGATGTGGATCGTCCTGCGGTCGAGCGCATGCTGGAATATATGGGACTGCAGCCGGGCACCCGCATCGCAGATATTTCTGTGGATCGCGTTTTCATTGGCTCTTGCACTAACTCGCGGCTGGAAGACTTGCGGGCCGCGGCTCGCGTCGCTAAGGGACATCGCGTCGCTCCCAAGGTGCGGGCCATGGTTGTACCGGGTTCGCAGGCGGTGAAGCGCGCGGCCGAGCAGGAGGGCTTGCACAAGATTTTTCAGGAGTCCGGGTTCGAATGGCGCGAGTCCGGGTGCTCGATGTGTCTGGGCATGAACCCGGATATCCTGCAGCCTGGTGAGCGCTGTGCTTCAACCAGTAATCGCAACTTCGAAGGCCGCCAGGGACGCGGCGGACGGACGCATCTGGTCAGTCCGATGATGGCCGCTGCGGCGGCTATCGCTGGGCACTTCACCGATATTCGCAACTGGCGTTTTTATTGAGGGAAACCGTGCAACCCTTTCACACACACATAGGTCGCGTCGCGCCGCTTTATCGCGCCAACGTTGACACCGACCAGATCATTCCCAAACAGTTTTTGAAACGGATCGAGCGGACTGGGTTCGGTGAGTTTCTGTTTTTCGACTGGCGTCGCGGGAGCGATGGCAAGAGCGACCCATCATTCCCTCTGAACGATCCACGCTACAAGGACGCAAGTGTTCTGGTCGTGGGAAAGAATTTCGGTTGTGGATCTTCCCGGGAACATGCGGTTTGGGCGCTTGAGGATTTCGGTTTCCGCGTCCTCATCGCACCGTCGTTCGCCGACATCTTCGCCAACAATTGTGTGAAAAACGGCGTGTTGACGGTGGTTCTGAGCGAAGACGAAGTCGGCGAGATCGCTCGTAGAGCGGCGGAACTTCCCAACTATGAAATCACCGTCGATCTCGAACAGCGCAAGGTTCGCGATGAGCACGGATTCTCCGCTACATTCCCGATCGACGAATTTACCCGCCACTGCCTGCTCGAAGGGCTGGACGACATCGGACTCACTCTGCAGCATGAATCCGACATCGTCGCGTATGAAGCCAGGCATTCCCCGCCAATAATATGACCGCTTTCCCCGACACGTCCGGCTGCTCGGGTACAATACTCTGACTCACACAAGAGAGTAGGCGGTGAAGGAGAATGCCCGAGGCTTGGAAAAAGTGGGAGGGCCAAGTTGTAAACGATGAGTTCGCGTTGCTGCGGTACTTGGGCGGCTCGGAGCACAGCGCCGTGTTTCTAACCAAGCGCGCGGATCGCGAACCCCAGGAAGTGGCGATCAAACTTATTCGGGCCAATACTGAGAACCCTGAACTTCAGCTCTCGTGGTGGGAACTCGCGGCAAAACTGTCCGATCCTCACCTGCTGCGCCTCTTTGAGCGGGGCCGCTGCCAAGTGGAGGGCACAGAACTGCTTTATGCCGTGACCGAATACGCCGAAGAAAGTTTGGCGCAGATCGTTCCTTATCGGCCACTCACGCCTGCGGAAGCTCGCGACACGCTGCGGCCGCTTCTGGATGCGCTGGCCTACATTCACGCCAAAGGTTTCGTGCACGGTCATCTCAAGCCCGCAAACATCATGGCGGTTGGCGATCAAATAAAGCTTTCGAGCGATGGACTCTGCGGCGCCGGCGAGTCGAGCCGGGTTCTGGGCGCGCCCAGTATTTACGCGGCGCCGGAGATCGCGGACGGCGGCGGCATGTTGCCAACCTCGGATATTTGGTCGCTGGGCATGACGCTGGTGGAAGCTCTTACTCAGCGTCCGCCGCTTTGGCGGGCAACAGAGCAGACGGAGTTGGTGTTGCCAGAAACATTGCCGGAGCCGTTTTTCGATATCGCGAGCCATTGCCTGCGCCGGAATCCGCGGCAACGGTGGACGGTTGCTGAAATCACAGCAAGGTTGCAGCAGGCCGCACCTGCGCCCCAGGAAAAAGAGAGATTCCCCGCCCAAACTCGGTTGACGAAATGGGGTTACCTCTTTCTAGCTATTGCCGCCGGACTCTTGCTGGCGATTCTTGGAGCAAGACTTCTCCATCGTCATTCGGGTGCTGAGCCGGAGCCGTCCAGTACGGTCGAGTCTTCAGCGAGTCAGCCAGTGTCAAAGCAGGGGACCGAAGCGGGGAGGCCCGTGCAAATCACCACTGACAAGCGTAAAGCGCAACCTTCGGGCGCTCCCGCTCCGTCGAATGCTTCGCCGGCCGGGGCCAAGACTCGGATGACGAAGAATACCGCGGCCAAGAATTCCACGGGTGCACAGGGTGCCGTGGTCGATCAAGTGTCACCGAACGTGTCGCGGAATGCTTTGAGAACGATTCAAGGTAAGGTCAAGGTCAGGGTCAAAGTCACGGTGGATTCGTCCGGCAAAGTAGTGGCATCGAAGTTCGATTCTCGGGGACCGAGCAAATATTTTGCGGAACGGGCTTTGCAGGCGGCACAACGGTGGACATTTAAGCCGCCGCAAGTCGGCGGGCAGGGTGTTCCGAGCGAGTGGATTCTGAAGTTCGAGTTTGGGAGAAACGGAACCAACGTCTATCCCGTACAAACGTTTCCGTAGCGCATCCTGGCAGATGCCTGCCGAGCTTTGCTCGGCTGCCCGGACGTGGCGTCCGGCCTACGTGAGCGTCGCGAGACGGCGGGGCGATAGTCGCCAATGCGCGCGGGTGATTTGGGGGCGGAGGATGGGGAAGCGGCGGAGGTCTGCATGCCTGGGCGGCTGATCGGTAGTCTGGCGACTACGGGGCCGCTCGCCGATGTGTTTTCAGATCAATCAATCCTGCAAGCGATGCTGGAGTTCGAAGTCGCGCTCGCCCGCGCTCAAGCGATTTGAAAATTGTGCCGCAATCAGCAGCCGACGCGGTCGCGGCGGCGGCCAAAGTGGAAGCGTTCGATCCGGAGGCTCTTGCGGACGCCAATTTGCGAGCCGGGACGCCAGGCATACCGCTGGTGAAGGCTCTCACCGAGCGGGTGCGCGGAAGTGATTCGGCGGCTGCGGGATTTGTGCACTGGGGCGCAACCAAGGGACGCAAAGGTGCTTGACAGCGGTGGCATATGGTGGTAGAGCTGTCAGACCACTGTTTTGGTGAACTCCGGCAATAGCTTCGTTGCCGTACAGACTAGTGATTGACGTACATGCACAGTTCTACGGAGGCCCCCATGCGTTCCCTGACTTGGTTGATAGTTGTGAGTATTGGCGTACTTCTGGCTGGTTTGCCGGTGTTCGCACAGACCTATACGGGCCGTATCCTGGGCACGGTTACAGACCAGACCGGAGCTGCGTTGGCTGGCGCCGGGGTGGTCATCACGGACGTGCAGCGAGGGGTTACGCGCACTTTGAAAACGGACCAGGCGGGAGAATATGTGGCTCCCGACCTGTCTCCTGGCGTGTACAAGGTACGTGCCGAGGCGAGGGGTTTTAAGGCGGTAGAACGGCTCAATATCCCGTTGGAAGTGGCTAAAGACGTCAGGATCGACCTTACGCTCCAGCCCGGCCAAGTAAGCGAGACGGTGGTTGTCAGCGGGGAGGTTCCGCTGCTGGAAACCACCACCTCCACCTTAGGTGGAACGCTCAGCAATGCCACCATCAATGACCTGCCGTTGAATGGCCGGAATTATGAGAACCTGCTGCAGTTGCGTCCCGGCGTCGTGCGCTACCCTGGTGGAGGGTTCTCCACCACGAGCACCAACGGACTTCGCGCCGAGGACAACGCCTACGTCATCGACGGCCTTTATAATAGCGAACCCTTCTCGGGACAGGGCATCATCAACGGGGCTGGCATTGCGGGAGACTCAGCGACCATTCTGCCAATCGATGCCATTCAGGAATTCAATCTACAGGAGAATCCTCCGGCGGAATATGGCTGGAAGCCGGGCGCTATCGTCAATGTTGGACTGAAGTCGGGCACGAACTCTCTTCATGGTACGGCGTTCGCTTTCGGCCGCGATGGAGCGATGGATGCACGCAACTTCTTCAACTGCGCTAGCAATCCGTGCGCCTTCGGGCAGTCCCCGAGTCCGAAGAATCCACGCACGCTGGAGCAGTTTGGAGGGTCGTTCGGCGGGCCGATTATCAAGGATAAAGCTTTCTTCTTTGGCTCGTATGAAGGACAGCGCTATGATGTGGGCAACCAATACGGTGGTGTAACCAGTCCGTCGATGGTCGCGCTGCCCACGCCTGCGACACCGACTTGCATGTCTCCCCTGGTTTCGGGTGACTGTTCTGGCAGTATTCCGAATGCGATTGCTGATCTGGTGGCAAACCATGTGCCGATCAGCGCGGCTAGCCAGAAAATCTCGGGCTGCACCGTGTCGGGTTCGACGGTCACTTGCAACGGCACGGGATTTCCCATTAATAACAATCCAACTATCAATATCGTTAACGGATTTCCCAATCAGGTTGGGGTCGACAATGTAGTCGCGAAGGTAGATTACAACTTCAACGAGCGCCAGCGCTTGAGCGGCATGTACTTTTTCGGTAACAACTCGGGAACGGTCGAGGATTTTCCAGAACTGCAAAACAAGTGGCGGTCCGATATCCACACGCGCGCCCAGGTGGTCGGAGGAAGCTGGGTTTTCACCCCCACTGGGCGTTGGGTCAATGAAGCCAGATTCGGCTACAACCGGCTCTACCAGCCCACCTTGCCCGGCGATCTCAGTACGCCGGCGTCAAGTTACGGCCTTAATACGGGTGTGAGTGGTCCTTATACTGGAGGGTTGCCGCGCATCGGCTTCGCCGGAGCATTCATCCCTGGCTTGGGCGGGTTCAAGTGGCCGAAACTCCAGGGACCCGATACCATCACCCAGTTCATCGACCACGTATCTTACACTGCCGGGAAACATGCTCTGAAGTTCGGTGGTGAACTCCATCGTGACGGCGTCAGCGGCGGGGCCTTTGGCAACGCCAGAGGCAGTATCACGTTCCTGAACGCGAACACGCCGAACCCAACCACTGGCGTTTGCTGTCTCAACACTACGGCGCTGGAAGACTTTTTCGCCGGGTATCCGTTCAAGGAATCGGTGCAAACGGGCGATCCCACTCGGCAGATTCACAACTGGGCCTACGGAGCTTTTTTCCAGGACGACTGGCGGGCCAGCAGGAACCTGACGATCAACTATGGGCTGCGCTACGAGTTCAGTACGGTCATCAAAGATGCCCACAACCAACTGGGCAATTTCGATCCCAATTCGCCAACCGGATTGATTCAGGCCGGGATAAACGGCGTCAGTAGCCCCTACAACGCCGATCACAAGAACTTCGGTCCGCGTATGGGCTTTGCCTGGGATGTGACGGGCAAAGGGAACACGGTGTTGAGAGGCGGCGCCGGCCTGATGTACGAGACGGTGAATTGGGAATCGTTGCTCGCTTTCAACAACAGCTTCGGCCTCTCCAACGTTCCCACGGGAGCTATCATATCGGGCACCGGCACCGCTAATCCCGTGACCGCTGGAGGCACGATCACGGCCGGCAATTTGTCAATCCCGCCCAACCCCAACCCCATTTCGTGGGACACTCCGAATGTACCGCTTTATGGCAACGTCGGCGGGAGCACGATCAATTGCGACCCCAACGCCTCAGGTCCCTGTCCCATCATGAGCGTGGTCCGCGACCTGACCACTCCCTACGTTTGGAACTGGACTCTGAACGTTCAGCACGCCTTCGCGCCCAACTTGACTCTGGAGGTTGGATACGTGGGCAACCACGGAGCGAATCTGGTCGGGATTCGGGACATCAACCAAGAGCAGCCGGGTGCTGGCGCCAATGCCGGCTTGCAGTCCACCCGGCCCTTTAACACCAAGTTTCCCTACCTGAGCAATATTTTCCAGATGGGGAACTTCTATCGATCGAACTATAACGGTTTGCAGGCAACACTGACTTCGCGAAACTATCATGGCCTGAGCCTGGTCGCCGGTTACACTTACGCGCACGCACTGGACGATGTGTCGGCAAACTGGGACTTCGGCGCCGGATACGGCCTTCCGCAAGATTCCACCAATGTTGCCAGGGAATACGGCAACAGCGATTTCGACGTTCGCCACCGGCTAACACTTTCCCTGACTTACGCCCTCCCGGGGAAAAAAGGTTACGGCCAAATGTTGGAGGGCTGGGAGATCAATTCGATCGCAACCCTTGCCAGTCCGCAATATTGGGGGCCGATTGATCTGACCACTGGTATCGCCGGCATTGGTGGCTTACCCGTTAGCCCGCCACAAGCTACCCCTCAGCGCTGGGATTTTTTTGGCAACCCCTCCGACTTCAAGTCAGGACCACAGCCGATCCCATATTTTGCGAAGGCCTCCAATGCCGCGTGTGCCGCCAAGTCGCTGGCTCTTGATGGGGGCAACGCCAGCGGACTAGCGGATCAATCGCTGGCGGCGTTGGGCTGCTATGCCAAAGGCAGTTCCATCATGATTCCGCCGCCCTTCGGGCAGTTCGGAACGATGGGCCGGAATATCTTCCCTGATTCAGGCTTCCGGAATCTGGACTTCTCGCTGGCCAAGAACTGGCACTTGGGGGAACGGCTTCATGCCCAGTTCCGCGCCGAGTTCTTCAACATTCTGAACCACCCGAATTTCGCCAACCCCTACGGCGGGCAGAATGGTTTTGGACTCAACGATCCAGGAGCGCCATCATCATTCGGTTGCGGATGCGCCACGCCTGACATCGCGGCTGCCAATCCCGCCGTGGGTTCGGGCGGGCCGCGCTCGGTTCAGTTGGGGCTAAAGTTGACGTTCTAGCCGGTCGCTAGGTTGTTGACAGATATGCGCCAGGGCCGGACCGAGTGTACTGTGCGGGCCCTTTTCGAAAAATTCTGGCCACCAAGCCAGAATGGTTTGTGAATTATGGAGAACTGTCAGCTCGCTTTTACACTTCTACTGATGTCCGCCGCGCTAGTCCCATCGGTTGTCTTTGCGCAGCAGCGTCCCGAGCGGACAATTGATGAAATCAAAGCTGAGGCCATCCATCGCGCTGAGGTCGGCCAGTATCCGCTGATCGGGCTCGATCCCGGTGATGTGAAGGAAGCTTTCGACAGAATTCACACTAAAGATAAAGATGAGTGGGCGGCGGCCTTCATGGCGGTAGCCGACCGGTACTTCAACGACGCGACGTCACTAGAGAAAACTGATTCCGCCAAAGCGAATGCTGACTACATTCGCGCGTGGCGGCTGTACTCTTTCGGCCGTTGGCCTATACCGGCCTCTCCTGGAAAACAGCGTGCTTATGCGAAGGCCATCGAAGCATTCCTGGCGCATGCACGCTTCTGGGATCCGCCCCTGGAAGTCGTTCACATACCCTTCGAGGACTCTGAGATCATCGCGTATTTGCGGTTGCCGAAGAACACGAAGGGTCCGGTACCCCTCGTGATCGCGGTCAACGGCTTGGACAGTCGTAAGGAAGATCTGTCGGAAAGCTTCGCCGCGATCCTGCCGTTTGGTATCGGTTTTCTCGCAGTCGATGGGCCGGGAACAGGTCAGGCGCCGATCAAAGTAAGCGAAAACGCCGACCGGATGCTATCGCGGGTGATTGATTATGTGCAAACCAGGCCGGAAGTGGATAAGAGCAGACTCGCGATCCATGGCGTCAGTTGGGGCGCGTACTGGGCGACCAAGCTTTCGATCGTCGAACGCGCCAGGCTGAGGGGCGCTAGTGCGCAGTCGCCGCCGATTCATACTTTTTTCCAAAGAGATTTCCTGATGAATTCGCTTTTGGGGAATCGAGAGTACTTGTTCGATCAAGTGCCGGCTCTGATGAATATTTTCGATGGGGTCAAAACCTTGGACGATTTGGCGGCAAGCCTCGCCAAGATGTCTCTCGTGAAACAAGGTCTCCTCGGCAAACCATCCACGCCGATGCTGATCCTCGCCGGAGTCCTGGATACCCAGGTGCCAATCTCAGACATCTACTTGCTGCTCAGCAAAGGCGACGTTCCGAAAGATGCGTGGATCAATCCACAGGGCGGCCATTTGGGGCGGCAAGTCAAGGTGTGGCCGGATCCGGTTATCTTCAAGCAAGTGATTATTCCCTGGCTGGTGCGCACGCTGGGCGCACAGCAATAGTCGTCAATTCGCGTGTCAGATGGATGCTGGTCAGGCCGCAGGCCTCTCCAGTTCTTCGCGATTCCAGTTCCCCAGGCTCGCTCCGGCGTCGTAGGTGCTCTGCAAGAATTCCAAAAGCGCTGTCTTTGGCGATGAGGCACGCCGGACGTCGTCGTACATCAAAAAGAACTCGTGCATCTGTGGATGATAAAAAGTTTTCGTCGGGCCGACATGTGCCTCCGCAAAACCCGCCGGTTCCGGAGCCGCGTAGGCATAGAATGCGGGACTCTGTATATCACCACTACCCGGCCAGAAACCGGCGCTGATCACTTCATGCGAATATGCCTCCCGCGTAATCGAGTCGGCTCCTTCTCGGGCAGGTGCACGGCGGCCTGAGAAGCGCGTGACCGCCAGATCGAAGCTGCCCCAGAAGAAATGCACCGGGCTGCTCTTGCCGATAAAGCGGGAACGAAACTCCTTGAAGATCTCATCAACGCACACCAGGATTCGCCAGAAACGGTTGGCGTATTCAGGATCGTACGAAGCATGTTCTGTATCCCGGTCGAACGGGATCGGGTTGGGAACTTCGCACGGCATCTTCCAGATTTTTACGTGGATGTCGAGAGAATCCAGACACTGCATGAACTCCTGGTAAAAATCCGCGACTGATCGCGGCGCCAGCGCGATTACTCTTTCTGCGCCTTCACTGGTCCGAATGAGCAGTTTGTGATGAATGAAATCGAATTGAATCTCAAAAATCTCGCCGCCATAGGGGATAGGAGAAGTTGTGAGTCCGAGCGAGGATACGTAAAGCGGCACTTCCCACCAATGATTGATTCTCGGACTGAGCGCAAGCCGGATTTTGCCCACGATCTGCGTCCACATGTGGAGGGTCGAGTAGGTGTCCTTCCACGCGTCAAGCGGCAATTCTGGCCAGAGCTCGGGGGGATTGCTTCTCGCGTTCATATCGTTTCGTGATGAAAAACTACCCAGAAGACAGTGACAGTTTACTGCACTCTGAGGTGGAATAAGCGGAAGCTGGATTCTAAAAATTCATGGTGACGCCCCGTATCTCGTTCATTTATCAGCCGGTTTGAAAAAGATTTGCCTGCACGCAAAATCGTCAATACCAACCTAACCCGACGAGCATCTAAGGTTGGAGCGAATTTACCGGGTGGCAAGACAAAAGAACGACTTCGATAGATTTCCGCGCGCTTCGTAACAAGGATTCCGGTAACCATCTAGGAAGAATCAGCTGTGGGAAGTTCGTGTCCGGTTGGAATTGGAATCAGGTGTGCCACGAGAGACTGACAAGAACTGCAGGTAGGCGACTTTGGAGGCAAAGATGCTCGTTGCGCAAGAGGCAGTCGAAGCTCGGCACCAACTATGTGAGCGTTTATCCCAGGCTCGGGGTCGGACCGACGAGATTTTCGAAATGGTCAGGCCCGACTCTCTCTACGAGCGGCCAATTGCGGAAAGACATCGAATCATTTTTTATCTCGGGCATTTGGAAGCGTTCGATTGGAACCTTTTGCGAGAGCGGATTCTGGGCCTTAAGACTTTCGATTCCGATTTCGACAAACTATTCGCGTTCGGGATTGATCCGATAAACGGGGCACTTCCGTCCGACCAACCGATCGATTGGCCTTCCGCCGCGGACGCGCGTAAATACGTCAAGCGAATCCGCGAAAGCATTGATGCAGGTCTGGGGGCGCTAGCATCCAGCGATTGGAATGTCAGTTCCGCCGGGACAGATTTTAGCGCCGAGACCCTGCTCAACGTTGCCATCGAGCACCGCCTCATGCATGCAGAGACCTTGGCCTACATGCTCCACCAGTTGCCGCTGGATCGAAAGATCCGAAGACCGAGCAACCCTGAACTCGTTGCTCAGCCGATCGTTCCTAGAATGATCGTGGTTCCTGCCGGACGAGTCACACTTGGGCTCTCACGTGATGACAAAAGCGCTTTCGGTTGGGACAACGAGTATGAGGCGCAGCCGGTCAACGTCCCCGGATTCATTATCGACAAGTATAAAGTGACGAACGGCCAGTACCTCAACTTCGTAGCCGCAGCGGGCTACGAGAATCCGGCATGTTGGACGGAAGAGGATTGGAGATGGCGAACCGCACTCGACATTCACCATCCCGTGTTTTGGAGCCGGAATCGCCACCGCTGGCATTACCGGACCATGTTTGATGAAATCCCCTTGCCCCTGGATTGGCCTGTCTACGTGAGCCAAGCTGAGGCGAACGCATACGCTCGCTGGGCAGGGAAGTCGCTACCCACGGAAACGCAATGGCATCGGGTGGCTTACGGGACAGAGGAAGGACCAGAGAGGCATTTTCCATGGGGCACTACAGAACCCAGCCCGAGCAAGGGTAACTTCGATTTCCATAGCTGGGATCCAACTTCTGTTGGTGCGTTTCCCGAGGGTGAGAGCGCATTCGGCGTCGCCGATTTGCTGGGCAATGGATGGGAGTGGACATCGACCCGGTTCGAGCCATTTCGTGGTTTTCAGCGGTTTTCGTTCTATCCCGGTTACTCCGCGGACTTCTTCGATGGCAAGCACTACGTGATGAAAGGGGCCTCAGCGCGCACCGCCGCGTGTATGCTGCGCCGCTCTTTTCGCAACTGGTTCCAGTCTCACTACCAGTATGTTTACGCAGGATTTCGGTGCGTGAGCAACTGATCGATTTCGGAGGATAAGTATGCTGACCCAGGCCTTTACTACCGACACCAATTCCGACCTTATCGCTGATGTACGCCTCGGTTTGACCAAGCCCGGACAGAAGGAACTGCCTTCCAAGTATTTGTATGACGGTGTTGGGTCAGCACTCTTTGAGGTCATCAGCGTCCTGCCGGAGTACGGTTTGACGCGCGCCGACGAGCGCCTGCTGCGGCGGCATTCAGAGGATATCGTGGCCCGGCTCACGCCTCCAACCACGGTAGCCGAGTTGGGCAGCGGTAGCGGGAAGAAAACGCGCTGGATGCTCGAAGCCCTGAGCCGCCATCAACATATTTCGTATTGCCCCATTGAGATCTCGAGCACCGCTCTCACCATGTGCAAGCGAGAGCTTGGCGACATTGATTCGGTCAGCATCCTCGGCTTCGAGCGCGAGTACCTTGATGGACTGTTGGAGGTGGCCGCCCGACGCCGAAAAGGAGAGCAACTGCTTGTACTGTTCCTGGGCAGCACGATTGGTAACTTTGAGCATCCGGCAGACGTAAAGTTCCTCCGTCAAATGCGGGAGACGCTCGAAGCGGGCGACGCGTTGCTGTTGGGCACCGACCTGGAGAAACCAATTCACCAACTACTCGATGCGTATAACGATTCGCTGGGCGTGACCGCTGCGTTCAATCTGAATTTGCTGGTGCGAATCAATCGCGAACTCGATGCCGACTTTAATCTCGGGCAATTCGAACACGTCGCCAGGTTCAACCAGGATGTGGGCAGTGTCGAAATGCACATTCGCTCTCTGAAAAAGCAAACTGTTGCTATCCCCGCAGCGGCCTTGTCCGTCACGTTACTGGAAGGCGAAACCATCTGGACCGAGAGCAGTCACAAGTATTCTTTGGGCGAGATATCTCGAATCGCCGCGGGCGCGGGCTTCCGTTGTGATGCGCAATGGATTGATGAGGAATGGCCCTTTGCCGAAAACCTCTTCATCGCAGAATGAGCCGCTGATCAAACCGGTTTCTGACATCGCGTTTAACCAAGCGCTGTCATCCCGAGCAAAGCGAGGGATCTAGGTTCTTGCCTGCACGACCGCCGACAAACACCCAGATCCCTCGTTTCACTCGGGATGGCAGTTCGTAATGGGGATAAAGCAACTGGTCTTGCCCTTACCCCGGGTCGGTCTGGCCTTCATCCTTTTGAGCCCTCATGTCTAGGCGAATCTCTGGCTGGTTGGCGTCCTTGAGTTGGCGATTGAGCGCTGGCAGATCAGACTTCTTGATTTCCTCCCACCGTTGCATTAGTGCCGAAAGGTCACGTTCGGTATCCGCCAACGCATTTATTTGAGCTGCGGTCGGCGCAGCATCGGCTTGTCCGATGCTGCCATAGAGCGTGCCCACCGTGCTATTCTCACCAGTCAGAGTTGGTTCCGGCGCATCGCTGGGGGCGGTCGCCGGCCCTCGTAAAAGTGTTTCCACCTTCTGATCGAGCGCCTTGATCGATTCCGCGAGTGTGCCACTGGGCTGAGTCCCAATCTTATGCAGTTGATCGAGCACAGAATGCGCTTGGGTCATCGCTTCTGTACTTGCAGTCAACTCAGCGGCCAGGCGCATTTCGACTTTGAATTGCTGTTCGATTCCGGCGGGTGGCGTATTTACGCGCGGATCCATCTTTATCGTGAATGGTGCCGTGGAAGTGTGTCCGCTTACGGTGAGCCGCGCTGTGTATTGTCCGGGTAGCGCGAGTGGGCCGAGCGGCGATCTGGGCGTATCGTAGGGCACCGCCGAAATCGGATACTCGTGTCGCGGCGACTCGGGCGAGGGGTAATGCAGATCCCATACCCAGCGGTGCATGCCGGCGCTTGCCGAAAGAATCTTCGGCATGCGAATCCAGTAGAGTGGAATCAGTTGCTTCTCCAGTTCCGCCTGACTTACTTCCAGTTTGTCAGCACTGGAGTAGCGGCGCACAACCTTTCCTTGCGCATCGACAATCTCAAGCGTCACCGGGCCCGAGGCAGGCTGCCCGAGAAAGTAATCGAGAATCGCGCCATCCGGAGGGTTCGTGCCAGCCGGTTCGTCCGGCGGGATGGGAGTGTCAGGATTCGTGCTGCGGCGGACGCGGTAGGCTGGTGCGGGTTTGAAAAGATAAGCATCCGAATTCGCCGTTACTCCGGCGAGTTGCCGCAAAGGCGTGATGTCATCGAGTATCCAGAACGATCGGCCGTGCGTGGCGACAATCAGATCATTTTCGTGAATCCCGAAGTCGCGCATCGAAGTGTGCGGCAAGTTCAGTTGCAAGGATTGCCAGTGATCACCGTCGTCAAACGAAACCCAGACGCTGGTCTCCGTGCCGGCAAACAGCAGGCCCTTGCGCACCGGGTCCTCGCGCACCGTGTCGACCGGAGCATCAGCGGGAAGACCGTTGGAGATCAGCTGCCACGTCTTGCCACCATCGTGGGTGCGATAAATGTAGGGGCGTAGATCATTGATGCGAAATCGGTTTACGGACGCGTAGGCGGTTTGATCGTCGAAATGCGACGCTTCGATTTGAGTCACCTTGCTCCAGTCGGTCAATTCCGGCGGTGTGATGTTGTTCCAATTCTTTCCGCCATCTGGTGTCATCCAGATCTGGCCGTCGTCAGTCCCAGCCCATAGAGTGCTGACATCTTTGAACGACGGAGCGAGCGCATAGATCACTCCGCGTTGCTTCCCGGCATCCGGATTCTTGGCGGCAAGCGAGCCAATGCTCGGCGGGACTCCAGGATTCTCGCGCGTCAGATCTGGGCTGATGGCTTGCCAGGAATTTCCGCCGTCCGTGGTCTTGAACAATACGTTAGAAGCAAAGTAAAGAATGTGAGGATCAATCGGCGAGAAGAGGGTAGGCTCGGTACGGTCAGTGCGCTGCTTCGCGCTGCGCACGGGAATCGGCGTTACGTTTTGTACTTGCCCCGTGGACCAATGATATTTCGAAACGTCGTTCCTGCCGCCTCCGTAGATAATGTCGGGATCGAGCGGATCAGGCGCGACGTACCCGTACTCGATGGTGGCGACGGGATGCCAATCGCGAAAAGTGATTTCGCCGTCGTTGCCGCGGCTCAAAATGCATACCGAACCGCTCTCCTGTTGTCCGGAGCAAACCCGGTAGGGAAAAGTATTCGTGAATCCAACGTGGTAAAGCTGCGCGGTTGGCTGGTTGTACCATGAACTCCACGTCTGCCCGCCGTTGACGGTCACAATAGCGCCTTGATCGCTGACCACAAGAATGATGTTTGGATTATTGGGATTGATCCAGAGGTTCTGGTAGTCGTCCCCACCGGGAGCGCCGCGAATGCTCGTCCATGTCTTGCCACCATCCGTTGAGCGCACAGTGACGATGCTCACGCTGTACACGACGTCGGGATTCTTGGGATCCACTCTTGGAATGGGAAGGTCGCCGCCGCCGATGCGCATGGCGGGACGCGGATCAGTCGTGGCGGAGTGCCAGCTTTCACCGGCGTCATCGGAGCGGTACACGCCTAGACCTGTCCCGGAACCGTATTCTCCGTGTTCGGTAGTTGCCAGAGTCGCATAAAGCCGCTTGGGCTCGCTGGCTGCGATTGCCACATTGACCTGCGTGAGGTTGGTGGGCAGACCTTTTGTCAATGGATGCCAAGTGCTGCCGCCATCAGTGGATTTGAAAAGACCGCCGCCGGTTCCCTGAAACTGGTTGTTATCCTCCCACGGTCCCTCGCGCATTTCCCACAGAGACGCGTACAGCACGTCGGGATTCGAAGGATCGATCTCAATGTCGGAAGCGCCGGTGTTCTCGTCCTTGGAAAGGACCTGCTGCCAAGTGTTGCCGCCGTCGGTCGAGCGAAAGATGCCGCGCTCTTGGTTTGGACCGTAGGGATGGCCGAGGACCGCAGCGAGCAATCTATTCGGGTCGCGTGGGTCGACTACGAGCGCGGGAATCTGTTGTCCATCACGCAGGCCGAGATGAGTCCACGTCTTACCCGCGTCTGTCGATTTGTATATTCCGTTGCCAACCGAGAGGTCGGGACGGCGCAACCCTTCACCGCTCGCCACATAAATGATATTGGGATCCGATGGAGCTACCGCGATGGCGCCGACCGATTGAGTGGGCTGTTGATCAAAGATCGGCGTCCAGGTGCGGCCATAGTCGTCCGACTTCCAAACCCCGCCATTCACCGCACCGATATAAAAAAGATTGGGCTGGCTTGGTACCCCGGCGACCGCCCGGGTTCGGCCGCCACGAAAAGGTCCAATCATGCGCCAGCGCATTTCCTGATACATACTCTCGGGATACTGTTGTGCCTGGCTGACGCTCAGAAACGAGAGGCTAACACTGCTAACGAGCAAGGTCAAAATAAGACGACGAAGTCGAATCACTAGGCCCTCCAATCAATTGTCTGAATGGGACAGCATAAATCAAATGAGGCGGTGGGAGAATGACTGGTCGTGTGACCTTAAGAAGGGTCTGACTCTTCTTCCCGACGCTGCTTCTGAATATCGATTCCGAGTTGCTCCGCTTTTTTGTAGAGATGGCTGCGCTCCAGACCAAGTGATTTGGCGGCATTCGTGATGTGATAGTCGCTGCGCTTCATCGCAGTCAGAATTACCTCACGCTCGAAATTCTGCACCTGCTCTGCTAAAGTTCCTGAGCCTGTTCCCAGCGAAGGCAAGCTGGCCGGAGTAGAGGGCAATGCGGAACGAACCGTATCTATGGTTACCTCGCCTTCGGTCGCCAACAGCATCAAGCGCTCTACTACGTTACGCAACTCGCGAACATTGCCGGGCCACGGGTAAGCCGCAAGAGCTTCAATCGCGTCGGGAGCGAAGGGAATCGGCTTCCAATTATTCTGAGCGCAGACCTGCCGGGCAAAATGTTCCACCAAGGCCGGAATGTCTTCCCGGCGTTCGCGGAGAGGCGGCAGGACCAGTGGGAACACGTACACCCGGTGGAAAAGGTCCTGGCGAAACTTGCCCTCGCGCACTAGAGACTCCAAATTCCGATGGGTTGCCACGAGAACGCGCACGTCCACGGAAATGGGTTTGTCGCTGCCGATGCGTTCCACCTCGCCTTCCTCAAGCACCCGCAGCAGTTTGGCTTGCATCGACAAGGGCATATCGCCGATTTCGTCGAGGAAGATTGTGCCGTGCTGGGCCTGTTCGAACTTTCCCGTGTGGCGCGCGGCGGCGCCGGTAAATGAACCCTTCTCGTGTCCGAAGAGTTCCGATTCGATCAGTTCCGCCGGGACCGCAGCACAGTTCAGAGTGACGAAGGGGCCCGCGGAGCGCGGACTGCGTTCATGCAGCGTGCGGGCAACCAGTTCTTTGCCGGTGCCAGTTTCTCCCAGAATACAAACTCGAGACTCGCTCGCCGCCACGCGTTCTACCTGGGCCATGACTTTGCGCATGACCTCCGCAGTCCATACGATTTCGTGCTTGCCCAGACGTTGCCGAAGTTGCCGGTTTTCCGATTCCAGACGCCGGAGTTTGAGTGCGTTCTCCACCGTAAGCAGCAGCTTTTCCGTGGACACCGGTTTTTCCAGAAAGTCGAGGGCTCCAAGCCGGGTAGCACGAACCGCCATTTCAATGTGTGCCTGGCCCGACATCATGACCACTGGAACCGTGATCCCTTGCAACCTGAGGTCTTCCAGAAAAGAGAGCCCGTCTTTGCCGGGCATGACCACGTCGGAGAAGATCAAATCAAAATTCTGCGTTCGCGCACATTCAAGCGCCTTCGCTGCGTTATCGCAAACCGTCGCTTCATGGCCCGCCAGGCGGAATGCGCGTGACAGCGAGGCCAGGGTATTGGGCTCGTCATCCACAAGCAGGAGATTTGCTTTCAGCGCCACTAGTTGCTCCTCGCGATTGCGCCGTGTGCCTGATCAGTGGTGTGTAGCTTGTCGGCGTTGCGCGGCAGTTGCATTACAAATGTCGTTCCCAGTCCGGGCTTACTTCGAACACTGATTCTGCCCCCATGATCGCTGACTAAAGATTGAACGATCGCCAGCCCCAGTCCTGTGCCGTGTGGCTTGTTGGTGTAGTAAGGGGCGAACACTCGCTCGCACTCTTCCGGGGTGAGGCCGATCCCGGTATCTGTAACTTCGACGTAGCTGAGGTTTCCTTCTTGACGCGTAAGCAACGTAAGAATTCCACCCCGAGGCATGGCATCCATCGCATTTGAAACCAGATTTGAGAGCGCACGGTGCAGCAGATCGGGGTCAGCGGCGATTGGCTCCATGGGATCGGCTAGTTCCAGTTTACATTCAATAGAAACATGCTCCGGGGCACGGAGTTGAGCTTGAAATAGCCGGCCCACATTTTGCACAACCTCGTTGAGCTGTATTTGCTGGAACTGCGGGTGTGGCATCGTTGAGAACTCCCTGAATCGCGAAATGATGGCCTTGAGATTCGCGATCTCTGACAACAACGTGGAGGAGCTCTCCTGAAAGATTTCCTCGAATTGCTGCGGACCCTGTTGCCGCGCCCTGAGCAAATTCTGGACGGTTAGTTGCAGCGGGAAAAGAGGGTTTATCAGCTCATGAGCCAGGCGGCGGGCCAGTTCACGCCACGCCGCAACACGTTCAGCCTGCACTAGACGCTCTTTTTGCGCCAGCAGTTCGCGCGTCATGCGGTTGAACGATTCCGCCAGCTCGCCCATTTCGTCGGACGAAGCGACCGTCACCTGCGTGTTCCAGTTGCCGGATGCGACGTCACGGGCGGCGCGCGCAAGTTGTTCCACCGGGCGCGTGACCCGGGCCGCCGCCCACCCGCTGAGCAAAATAGCCAAAATAATGCCGGCTGCTCCTGACAACAACGCGGCGGAGCGTATTTGTTGGCGAAGCTCAACATAAGGCCGACGTGAATTGCCGATCAGCAGCACGCCGAGCAATTGGTTATCCCGCCCGTTGAGCGGGATGGCGTCGATAGTTTCATCATCGCCTGCACTAGAGGACCAGTGCACCAGGGTCGTGGTCTCCCGCTGCTGTTTCCGAAGCTGCTGAATAATTGGCGCAATTTGGTCGGCTTGGCGCACGGCCCCTGAAGTGTCAATCAGGAATTGAGCAGAAAAACCACTTCCCAGGTTCTGATAAAACATGGCTCGCATCCCCGCGGGAAGCTCCAGGGTGGCGAGGAAGTCCTTATCAATCCGGCGGCCTCCAACCACGAAAAGCGGCTTCTCTCCCAGGTTCACCGCTCTCATTGCAAACATTCCGAGTGCCGCGCCGTCCGCCAGTTCCTCCTGCTTCAAAAAAACATCCCTGGGAATTGTGGATCTAGGTATGAGAGTTTCGTTGTAGCCAAATTTGGCAGGCCATTGTGCCGACGAAATGATGGTGCCCTGGCTGTCAACGAACTCCAAGAAATCCAACTGCTGATTGTCAGCAATAATTTTCGCTTCGTTGAGAAATGCGCCGTAGTCGGGAGAACCGTGGCTTAAGGCGAGAGCCATGCGAGTGGCGCCTTCGCTCGCCGCAATAGTCTCCACACGATGCGCGACCTCTTCACCTCGACGATTAAACTCGCGGCGAAATTGCGCGACCAAAGCCGAGCTGCGCTCCTCATTCGCCTTTTCAAAAGCCCGGCGGATCAGCGACGAAATACTCCAGGCAACCGCCGCCACCGACACGAGGACGGTGAGTGCGAACACCGCCAAAAGTTTGCGCCGGAACACTATAGTTTCTCCGCGGCCAGCCAGACGTTGGGCAAATGCCAGCTCCCGTCGCGGGCCGTCCTCCAATTCTTTACGGTATTAGACACTCCGTACGCCGTACGCAGATGTAGCAAAGGAATCACGTGTTGCGATTGCAGCAGCCTGTTCTCCGCGCCATAGAAATCATCAACCGAGATGGAAGCGAGTTTTGGTGGGGGAAGGCCGAGTCCCGCAGCCAGTTCGCCGAGAGCAATCTGAGCGTCGAGCGAGACTACTGGAATGCGGACAATGCGCACATCCGCGCTACTCGCGCTTGTGATCTGCAGCCCCAGCCCGGCATCGCGGGCATTGAGCACGATTCTCTCGGCGATCAAGCGCGCCGCGGGATCAGCCGGGTCGTAACCCAGAGTCCAGGAAGTGGTATGCGGAATCTCGCTACGCACTAGCCGCGCAAGCTCCAAGTTAATGGATGCCGGAAAAAGAAATCCATAGCCCGTCATCCAATTGGGCAGAAGCCCGCCGGCAGGCTCTCCTCCACCTTGCAGGACAACCGTATTGAGCAGCTCGCGATCAATGCTTAGGGCGAGAGCTTGACGCTGTCGTCCATCCTCTGGCGACTGTGAATCGCGGCTGAAGACCAGCGCAATCAGTTCTAGCGGTGCCGAACTCTCCACGTCGCGGCCTTCCGCGGTCGTGCGATGCGCTTGTTCCGGTGCAACTTCTATCACTTGCGTTTTCCCCAGATCGAACGAGATCATCTGCTCGCGAAAATTTCTTCCCATCTCAATTTCGATCGCATCCACGAACGCTCGACCACCCCAATACTCTTCTCGCGCCGCCAGGACAAGCTTCTTTCCCGACTCCCACTGGGAGACAGCAAAGGGTCCAGTACCGGTAATCTTTCCGCTCTCCCGCTTGACAATGCTATTGCGCCGCAAAGTAAGCTCGGCAGGAAGATTGGGAGCCGGGGAATCCCGTTCGATGACGACAGCCTCTCCCTCAGAGAACACCTTCCAGGTTGGATTTGTCCTCCGCAGTGAGGCAGCTACCGCATCCGAAGTAACAGGCGCGCCATCCTGGAAAGTAACTCCATGGCGCAAGCGAAACTGCCAACGCTGGTTGCCAGATTCAGCTTGCCAGGAACTCGCCAATGCCGGTTCAGGCTTGCCCTGCTCGTCCAATGAAACCAGAGTTTCAAAAATCAGATCAAAAAGATTTCGGGATTCAAACCAGGAGGGCTGATTGGAATCCGCAGGGTCCAGAGACGTGGGCGCGGCTCGCATCTCGACGTGCAGAGTCCCACCGTATCGCGGTCGCGTGGCCGCGCTGGAGCCGGCAGTCCAAAGCAGACTACTGGCTGCAAGTAATAGAAAGCCGGTAAGCCTCATATCTCCTGCTTTCAGAATTCTGTGAAACTGCGATGGCGCCGGTTCCATCCGAATCGGCCCAAAGCGCCGTGATGCCGCCATTAAGCTCCGCAGGCTGGCTCACGGCGACGGGTTCGCGATCGGCAATTTCGAAGGCGCGGACGGTTTCGGCGGCGGTGTCAACGTTGCCAGTGACCAAAACTTGCCAACCCAGTCCGCAACCACTGCGCACGCTCGCGATGTCGCTGCCCCAATTCAGCTTTGCTGCTGTTTGGTCCGTGACGCCATCCAGCAAGTGCACCTGGCCGTCGACGGCGGCAAAAATCCAGAGCCTGTACTTTTCTCTGGGCAGCACCGCAGCCGAATAGAACGCTTTCACTGTAGTTTGCTTCTCAATACCCGGTGAAAGCGCCCCGGTAAAGAAATTTCTTGAGGGAGCGAAGAACGCACTCAAGCCGGGCTGATCCGTCCCCAACGGCCAGGGATCGTCGCTCTCATAGCAATTGATAGCCAGAGGAACAGTCGCGCTGCTTCGGCAGAAAATCCCCGGCAAATACACATCAAACAGGTGATCCTTCCGTAAAGCTAATCGGCCCCGCGGATCGCGCGGCCACGGACGCGAGTGCGATAGCGGCAGCGACTGTTCCTGCTGCCAGCGCCCATCCTGGAATTTGGAGAGCACGACGCTCTCTGGCTCGAGAACAATCATGTGCTGCGGACTGCTGCTCACGAACGCAACATCTAGAATGCGGCTCTCGTCGGACCAAACCAGGGTCTTGTGAATCGTAAGCGCTGCCGCCGAATGCTCGACTGCGGCTGGATTCGACCTGGGTGTGGCAACCATGACGACCGAAGCTTGGTTGGTTCCCTGATGGATCTCGGCGACCCAAACGTAGTTCTGGAGGTTTTCAGAGAAGGTAATTTGCACAGTGGCGGCGGCCTGGTCTGCATTTACAAACCGCACCCCGAGAGCGCCAAGTTCGCTCAGGAGCCCGCGGCGAATCGCTTCGACGTCTGCCCGGGACAGAGCAGATCGATTCATCACATCCAGAGCCACTGCTCCCGGACCCGTAGCCGCGGCAATTTTTCGTGCCAGTTGCTCTTGGGGTGCGCGCCAGTCACTCGCTAAGATTGTCGGCACGTGCATCAACATCAGAACGAGAAGGCAGGCCACCCGTGGAAACTGTGATGACGAAGCACGCATGTGCGGGATGCGCGCATTATAAACCGCATTGTCGTTGGCGCTTCGCATATAGCCCTGTACTGATCGGAGTCATCTCTTGTAGCAGAGGCGTCTTGCCCGCTGGCCCAGGAAATCCATGGTACGGAACTGCATTCCCGGTGCAACGGCCCGCAAGGTGCCGGCGCTCCTAAACTTACTTCGGCTGCTGCTGATCCGGTTCTTCCGCCTGACTGGCGTGGTTTGCCACGCTCATGCTGCGCAGCACGTCATTGGCAAAGAAGAACTTTCCATCCGCTGGCACCATCATGATTTGCAGCTTATCGGAGAGCCGTTCGGCCACGATCTTGTTAATCAACAGCGGCCACGGTGATCATCCCCATACCGCCCAGCATGAGCAAATACTTCAAGAACAACATACATCCTCCTTCTGCGCTTCAGCGCTCCTGCCCAGATTTGACCCGCAGTGCCTGCTGGGCAAAGAACAGGCCGAATACTTTTCCGAAAATCCACTCTTCCACCAGAATTGCGATTGCCAATGAAAAGGCCATCCCCGCGGTCACTGTGATTGCTGTCATTAAGGTTTGCATGGCGTGCTCCCGTCGTGCCCTTACGCCAGATGAAACTGCAGTCTGCAGACCAATGCCTACGGTATTGACGATGAACGAGTTAGGAAGATTGAAACTTAGGCTGGATGGTGTTCGATCACAGACAGTGTGTGGGGTTGGCTACACGCCGCCCCAGATGGCCGGTGCGCGGCTTCGCCAGGTCAGAAAATTGCGCAGAGCCCTGGATTTAAGGAACCACCGGCGCTACGAATGCGGGGACAGGCTGGGCTTCGTCCACAAGGGGCCGGGCCATCTCTTTCACATAAAACGCGACTGCTGTGGCGCGCTGCCAAAAACGTGTAGCGAGCAGCAGAAGCAGAGTCGCCTGCCCGACGATGAATGCACCCAGAACACTGCTAGGCGGGACAATAGCATGCCACAGCAATATTCCAGCCACCAGAACAGCCAGCGCCACGATTGCAATTACCACGTAGCTTCCCAACAGACGTCCGAGATTGCGCCGCGTCTTGCGGAATCCGGCAGCAACCGATTTGTGGACAGCGGGTCGGTCGCGTAGAACCACGTCAGCCTGGGCAAGATCGAACCAGACGCGTATGACCGTCAGCACCAGAAAAATGATCACTGCACCGACGAACTGCATAAAGAACGGCAGCCTTTCATAGGAAGTCTTGTCGGCGGCAGTGGCCAGTGCGTTGAAGAATCCGAAGAGAATACCGGCGACAATGCCTGCGATTATGGTGAAGAACAAGAACAGGCGCAGGAAGCGCCAAACATTCCGCCCGCAGGTGCGATAGAACTCATCGCGTGGAAGCCGGTGGTCAGAGGCATAGCCCAGCAGCACTCCGGGCATAAACAGCAAGCTCACCAGGAAAAAAACGACGGCGAACATCATTGCAGGATGGATTGCGCTGGGGAGGGTCCCGAATTCCGGACGCGCCAGCAGTTCGAGGAATACCGCCGCGTCGAATCCATGAAGCAGTTTGTCGGCATAAAGGCTGTGGTCCAGAATGCCGCGCGCCTGATCGTTGAAGGCGGTGGCTCCGAAGTGAGCAAACATCAGGTTGAGCAGAAAAAACCAGACCACGTAACGCTTGTTGCCACTTGCGATTTCAGCGCCCGCAGAGACCAGGTTTCTGTTTTCGTTCATCGAGATATGTCCCCTAGACCAGCCACCAGGCGAGGAATTGTGCGACGAACTGACCAATGCAGGTCCAGTAGTTTGTCAACTTGCGCGCCGGCCCACGGTTCGCTTCCGCGGTCTGACTGTTATTGAAGGTGTTGCGATCGAAGTAAATCTTGTGGTCGGGATCCACTTCGACCGATTCTATTCTCGCCCTCTTCTGGTACGCATATCTCACCCAGCGGTCTTGTCCGTCCCAGTGCTCGCGGACTTTTTCGCGGTTGTCGAACTTGATCTCGACCTCGACAGGCATAACAAACTCGCCCTTGCGGTGAATCCAGACATTGGAGATGTATTCGGTCTCGCCTTTCGTCTCGTTCAAGTTCTCTTCGTACCAATCTACCGGCACGGAGCTAATCTTCAGTACCTCGTAGTCCAATACTTGCGTGCCATAAATTGCCTGATTAAAGTACCAACCCAGGTCTTTGCCCGACACTTCTTCAATGGTCTTCAGGAAATCCTCCTTGGTAGGATGAGTGAAGCGGTAGCGCAAGAAATACGTATGCATGGCCTGGCGCATGGCGTCTTCGCCGATCAGGTTTTCGAGCGTAAGCAAAACGAGGGCGGTCTTGTTGTAGGTAGCTCCACCGTAAGAATCGGAATCGGCATACTGCCAACCATTTTTCGCGATAGGATCCAGATCTGCTACTCCTTCGTAGCCGAGCCTGTCGACGTCACTTTCTCCGGCAGTGACTCCCCACAGATTAGCGTTCGAAGTGGATGGCCCAAAAATAGAATCCATGACTTTGGCTTCTGTGTATTGGTTGATTCCCTCATCCATCCAGGCGTCTTCAAATTCGCTGGTGGCGACCATACCGTACCAGTACTGGTGTCCGAATTCGTGTTCGACGATAAGCTCCGGCAAAAGAAGCCCTTTGGGCATGAACCAACTGGTACCGCTAGTGATGAATGTTGGATATTCCATGCCATACGCTTCCGAACCCGGGTCCGGATCCACGATCGTGAGCGTTTTGTAAGGATACGGTCCATACCAGCGGTCGAAGTGGTCCATCGTCTCTTTCGTAATTCGGGCATGCCGCTCGGCCTGATTCCAGTGCGCCGGCTGCATCATGATTCGCAGCTTCACCGGACCCATGCTGCCCTGGAAGGTGTCGTTATAGATCAGGTAGTGCGGGCTTGCGGTCCACGCGAAGTCGTGGATGTCGTCACCATGAAATGCGACGGTCTTGGTCCCGTCGGGATTATTTACGCTGCTAACTTCGATGCCGCTGGCGCCCACCACTTCGTACTGAGGCACCGTGAGCTTGACGTCATAAACACCGAAGTCGGCGAAGAACTCGGTATCAAAGTGAAACTGGTGGCAATTCCAGGCGCCGTGCCACCAGACCCCCACCTTGGGAAACCACTGACCGCCGAGAACAAAGTCGCGATTCCAGCCGGTACGCGCCAAGGTCTCGGGAAATTGATCGTGAAACTTGATCTTGAATTGCACATACCCATCGGGTGGGATGGGCTTGGGCAAGTGCACCTGAACAACCGTGCGATCGTCTTTGTTGTCGTCATCGGGTTGAATGTATTGCAACTGCGAAGTGAAGTCGCCCTGCCCCACAACTTCAAAGCTTCTGATCTCTTCCGCTCCATAGCTCTTATTGTCCCATTTTTCAAAGCCCGGCCCGCGAGTCCCCTCCCGTTCTCCTTCCCGTATCCAGGTAGACGTAGGCTGAAAGGCGTTCAAATAAAGATGAAAAGGAAATGTGTCGAGGGCTTGTCCCGTGAGATTGTGGTAGGTAAGCGTTTCGCTGGCGTCGAGGGAATGTGCCTTGGCATTGTACTTAGCGTCCATGTCGTAAGCCACCACTCGCACCGAGAGCGGCGTAGCCGAGTTGATCGCCGACGTAGTTGCTGAAATAGCCGGGCTCACGGGACTGGCGGTCTGTGCCAAAGCGGGCACAGCTAGCGACACGGCAAGTAGCCAGACCACTAGGCTTAGGCGCACAGCCATGGATAACGCTCCCTCTTCAAACAACCTGTTGCTTAAGTGCGAATTTGAAATCATAGCCCACCAAGCACCACCCGTGTTGTTGTAGAAACCGATTCACTCCTCTTGACCTTGGTTACGTTGTTTAGGAAGACTCGGTTCCCTGTTTTGCTTCGAACCTTTCCACCCACGACGCCGCAGCTAAACTCTCCAAATGTCGTGGAGTACCTAGCGCCGTTGCGAAACGAAACTAGCACGCGCACGTCTAAGGTCACGTAAGTCCCGACTTCGCCAATTCCAGGTAGGTTGAATGTCATTTGTGCGCTATGCGCTGGTACTTTTGGCGACTATGGGCGCGACAACCCAGACTGTGTTGGTTCAGCCTGAAATGGAGAACCGGCGTTCTCCGTTAGTGAGTATTCCGCCCCTTCGGGGCGGGGATTTTCCAGGCATGAGGGTCCATCGTCCGATGACTTTTTTCGGGTGTGGTTGCAAGCGCGAGAGCGTAAACTCTCGCGCTGCGAAGCTTCGGCCCGATGAGCCGCCAGATTAATCCCTGAGCATGGTTGCCTCCCGGCAGAGCCCGGAAGGTGTGAAAAAATTGATTCCGCCGATTTCTTAGACTTTCTTGGCTGATCGAAAATGTCTACCCTGAGGCCAAAGATCGCTTGTAGAGCGTTTAACCGCGAAGTTTTCCGCGTACGAATTCGTCTACTTGCGAAAGTCGATTTTTTCACACGTTCCCGCTTCCGTTTCACCTGGCAAAGCCATTGTAACTCCGCATCGGCTCGGCCGTTGATATCAGGGCTAACGCCCGTCCTGCCCTTGTGACTGGAGTCACTGACAGGCTCTCCGAAGTCCGCTAATCTGCCCCCCGCAAGCTAGATTTCGTTCCTATTCGACAACAGTTCACCCTACCAACTCCCCGGTCGAAGGGAGCCGAATACAGGAGGCCTGTTATGAGGTTTTTCAGAAAGGCTTCGTTAGTGCTTTTCCCCGCATTCCTGGCGGCAGTTGCCGTCGCTCAGATTCCACAAGGAACTTTTAAGCACATCATTATCGTCGTGCAAGAAAACCGCACGCCCGACAATCTGTTCGGCGCGGGTCCTTCGGGCACTCTCGGGGGAATGTGCGGCACGGAAGATCCGTTCATGCCCGGAGTTGACATCGTGAACGGCGGCTACAACAACACGACAAACCAGACCATCTGCAACATGTCCCTGACCCTGAGCGGCTGGGACCCGGAGGGCGTCGGGACGACTGCTAAGGTAGTCGGGCCCATCGACCCCGACCACTCGTACAACCCGAAATACCCCACCCCGTGGGGCTGGGTGGCAGACTACGACTACAATCCCAACACGCAAACCGGGAACATGGATGGTTTCTGCCACGAATACGGCAGCCCTCTGTGGCCCCACCCCTGCCCGTCGTATTCGTATGTGCCCTTAGGCGACCCGAGCGGTGACACAACGCCGTACTACTCCATCGCCAAAAACTACGGGTTTGCGAACTATATGTTCCAAACCAACGAAGGCCCCAGCTTCGAGGCGCACCAGTTCCTGTTTACCGGAACCTCGGCGCCGGTGGCGCCCGGCGACACCTACAACTTCTTCAACCTGGACTTCGTAGCGGAACTCAAAGGGAAAGATTACGGATGCCACAATGGCGGTGCAGGGCCGAACTGGGTTTACCCTGACGGCAGCGAACACAGCGATCAACTCAACTCGGAGTGCTATGCGCACGATACGCTGGTGACAGCTGCTGTGGACTGCCAGAACGGGTACTGCGACCGCCCGGGGATCACCTGGGGCTACTACGCGCCGTCGGCAGCTTCGATCTGGATGGCCCCGATGGACGTTCCACAAACCTGCTACGGGCAAGCCAGTCCGCCCGGCAACCCGCCATACCCGCCATGCTATACCACGCCGGGCACCGAGTATGGCGACCACGTCCACATCGCCACCCAAAATGGCTACAGCGACGCGCCCATCTTCGACGCGCTCAAAAACTGCACCTTGCCCGAGATCAGCTGGGTGATTCCCGACGCGCAGTGGTCCGACCATCCTGTCTCGTCCAACAACAAACCCCTCAACGTCTTCGGGCCCTCGTGGGTCGCCGACATTGTTAACGCCGTTGGCGGGGGGATCACCAACAGCAAGAACAACTGCAACGCCCCCGGAAGTGGAAAATATTGGTCGCAGGAGCCTACCGCCGTGATCGTCGTCTGGGACGACTGGGGCGGCTGGTTTGACCACGTCGACCCAAACCAAAACCAGTACCCGGGCGTGTGGACGGGCTCGTGGAACGGCTCGGGCTGGACCTGCGCTCCGCCCCAGGGATCGTCCACGGGCTGGGGATGCGGGTACGTGCATGGCTTCCGTGTGCCCCTGCTGGTGGTGTCTCCCTACACCGGTACCTACCAGAACGGCACTTACAGCCCCTGGGTCTCGGGAGCGTGCGGGCCGGGACAGCAATCCAGCTGCCCGAACAATGTGTTCCCCTACGTGCACGACTTCGGCAGCATTCTGGCGTTCACCGAGTGGAACTTCAAGATGCCGTTCATTGACGGGCCCCCGGACGACGGCTACGCGGACTACAACGCACCCGACTGGACTAGCGACCACCAAAGCTACGTTCCGTTGTCGGATTTCTTCCAGATACCATTGAACAACGCACGGCCATTTCAGTCGATTCCGACCGACTATGGCTACACGTGCTTCACGAACGTCGGCAGTTGCTGGGGCAGCGCACCCTACGTACCGCAAGACCCCGACGACGACTAGCGCCGGTTAGCCTTACGGGGCATACGCTGCGGCCCGTCTGCCCAAAATCAGCAGCCTGGCCGCAGCGACTTCTTAAAAGCGTGGTATAGTAGCGGGCCGATCAGCCCGAGAAGGTTGGTGTTCGATGAAGCCCAGGCGCATATCTCTTATGCTGGCTGTGGCGTTCGTGCTCGCTCTGACCCTACCAGTTTGGGGAGGGGCCAAATACAAAGTTCTCCACAACTTCGGCTCCGGAAGTGATGGCTACGGCCCCTTTGGCCCGCCGGTCCTTGACAACAAGGGCAATCTGTATGGTGTGACTGGCAGCGGCGGCACGGGGCAGTGCAGCGACTACGGCTGCGGCACGGTATTCGAGTTGGTGCCCAAAGCCAAGGGCACATGGAGGGAGACAATCCTCCATAACTTTACGGCTGGCAGCGACGGCGCTATCCCGTGGAGTGGCCTAGTTTTCGACAGCGTCGGGAACCTATACGGTACCCTGCAGGGCGATAACGGGCTGGGCGGCAGCGGGGTATTCCAGCTAAGGCGCGGCTCCAACGGCTGGGACAACAGGCTGATCTACACTGACGGCGCCGGACCGGGCGTGCTCATGGATGGCGTCGGCAATCTGTATGGGCCGATGGGGCCAGGCGAGTACAAGTACTACGGTGCCATTGGCGAGCTGTCGCTCGGCTCCAACGGCTGGAACTACACTGCGCTCTACAGCTTTTGCAGCACATTCTGCCCCGACGGATTCAACCCACCTGCTCCCCCAATCTGGGACGGCAAGGGCAACATGTTCGGCACAACCACCTGGGGCGGCATCCGTGGGTCGCCCTGCCAGATGTCGAACGGTTGCGGCGTCATTTACGAGACGACGCCCAACGGCGACGGCACCTGGACCTACCACGTGCTGCACCGCTTCGCCTCGTTCAAGAACGACGGCCAGCAGCCGTTAAGTGGCTTGGTGATGGACCACGCCGGCAACTTTTATGGGGCGACCTGGGAGGGCGGGCGTTATGACCAAGGCACGGTCTTCAAGCTGGCGTACAGCGGCGGCCATTGGAAAGAGACTATTTTGTACGACTTTCCCAACTGCCTCTACGGGTGCGGGGTAGAGGGCACGCTGGCGCTGGACAAGTCGGGGAATCTCTACGGCACAGCTGTTGGTGGCACGGGCAATTGCGGCTATACCTGCGGGGTGGTCTTCGAGTTGTCGCCGCAGAAGAATGGCAAGTGGAAATACAGGGTGGTGTACGACTTCACGCCCGAAGGCGGAGGCTTCCAGCCGTTCTACGGCGTGATCGTGGACGACAAAGGCAACCTGTTCGGCACCACCAGCCAGTTCGGCAAGTACGGCGGCGGCACCGCCTTCGAGATCACGCAGTAGCCGGGGACTCGCCCGGCACTGCGCGGATCGAAATGCGTCCGGCGACCAGAACGGCAACGTTCCGCTGTCGGATTTCTTCCAGATACCATTGAACAACGCACGGCCATTTCAGTCGATTCCGACCGACTATGGCTACACCTGCTTCACGAACGTTGGCAGTTGTTGGGGCAGCGCACCCTACGCGCCCCAGGACCCCGACGACGACTAGCGCCGGTTAGCCTTACGGCGCATACGCTGCGGCCCGCCGCCCGAAGCAAGCAGTCGGGCCGCAGTGGCTCTTGAAAGCAAGGGTATACTAGAGGCAGCGGAGGTGCGATTTCTCCGCTGCCCTTCCAGCGGGCCACTCGGCCCGGAAAGGCGGCATGCAATGAGGCCTAGTCATCTCGTTCTTACGCTAGTTGCGGCCCTGCTGTTGGCCTTCCCGTTGTCGGCGCGGGGAGGCGTCAAATACAAGGTCCTGCACAGCTTCGGTTCCGGGACTGATGGCGAAACTCCCTTCGGCCCTCTGTTGCTTGACAGCAAAGGCAACCTCTATGGCGTAACCATTGCTGGCGGCACAGGGAGGGACGGTACGGTGTTCGAGCTGACGCGCCAGACGAATGGAATGTGGAAGGAGACGATCCTGCATAGCTTCGCGGGCGAAAGCGATGGCGGCCTCCCGTGGGGTGGTCTAGCCTTCGACAGGAGCGGGGACCTCTATGGAACTTTACAGGTGTGGAGCGGGATCTTTCAGCTAAGCCCCGGTCCCAGTGGTTGGAGCAATACGGTAATCTACACGGACCGGGCTTGCTCATGGATAGTGCTGGCAATCTATACGGGCCGATTGGGTCCGGCGAGTACAAGTATTACGGCGCCATCGGCGAACTGTCACCTGACCCCAACGGCTGGATCTATACGGCCCTCTACAGCTTTTGCAGCACGTTCTGTCCTGATGGATTTAACCCGCCTGCGCCCCCGATTTGGGATGGAAAGGGCAACATGTTTGGCACTACAACCGAGGGCGGCATCCGCTATCCCCAATGCCAGGCAACGACCAACGGCTGCGGGGTGATTTACGAGATGACGCCCAACGGCGACGGCGCCTGGACCTACCACGTGCTGCACCGCTTCGCCTCGTTCAAGAACGACGGCGAGACCCCGTTAAGTGGCTTGGTGATAGACAAAGCCGGCAACTTCTATGGAGCTACCTGGGAGGGCGGGCGTTACGACCAAGGCACGATCTACAAGCTGGCGTACACGGGCGGAACGTGGCAGGAGACCATCCTGTACGACTTTCCCAACTGCACCTACGGGTGCGGGGTAGAGGGCACGCTGGCGCTCGACAAGGCGGGGAGCCTGTATGGCACCGCGGCTGGCGGGACGGGCAATTGCGGCTTTACCTGCGGGGTGGTTTTTAAGTTATCGCCGCAGAAGAGTGGCAAGTGGAAGTACAGGGTCGTGTATGACTTCACGCCCGAGGGTGGCGGCTTCCAGCCGTTTTACGGTGTAATCGTGGACGACAAAGGCAACCTGTTCGGCACCACCAGCCAGTTCGGCAAGTACGGCGGCGGCACCGCCTTCGAGATCACGCAGTAGCCGGGCTGATTCCCCAGCAGCCTCTTTCTGTTCAGGCGGCCCGCTGCCCCAGGTTCGCGTCCGTTCTTTGGATGTTCTTTGGACGCAAACCTGGGTTGAGGAACTCCCGGGACTGTTTCCAAAGGCCTCAACTCCGCAACCCCGCTTTATCGTTGACCGCATGACCCAAATCCGATAATCTATCACGAATACATTATCTACAAGATAATCGTCGATCTTTGACAACCTGACCTGGGTGATGGTGTGGCTTCTAGATCCCGTTCCAAAGCCCGAACCCGTCGCAGTTCCACAATGGGACGAAAGATTCGTTCGCGCCCACCCTAACTCCCATGTTCTCTAGATTTTGCGTGTAAGTCCTGTAAACTCAAAGATCTAGCACATATAGCCCTACTATAGGTCCATTGTTTTCAAGATTTTGCACACGATAGAGGGGAGGGGGGGGGTACCCGGTACTAAAGGTACAGACCGGGAGCATCCCTGACACTGCCCAGGATGGCGAGCGCGAGTTACAAACAGCGCATGCCATGGAAAGCGAGCAGTGTCATGGAAGAGAAACTACGGTTTGTCTTGGAGTATGAGCGGGAT